>Ga0116154_10000595_pt1 | contig 39978 bp, 36 predicted proteins | sample AD_UKC030_MetaG_FD_89898 | JGI IMG/M metagenome (GOLD analysis project Ga0116154, IMG submission 89898) | Active sludge microbial communities of municipal wastewater-treating anaerobic digesters from USA - AD_UKC030_MetaG | ecosystem: Engineered > Bioreactor > Anaerobic > Digestate | place: USA... | reverse complement strand
TTCGTACTGAATCGCAATTGAATTTGCCACATGACGAGATGAAAAATCAACCCTAAAATAACGAAAAAATGCCATGGCCGTAAAGGCCATGGCATTTTTTGCTTCCTTAACAGGTGGTTTTCAGAAACCGTTGACTAGCGGCCGCTCTTGAAATCGTCCCGCATCAGCTCTCTGGCAATGATCATTCTGCGGATCTCTGAGGTGCCGGCGCCGATTTCCCACAGTTTCTGATCCAGGAAATGACGGGTGATGCCGTACTCGGTGCAGTAGCCGTACCCCCCGTGAATCTGAATCGCGTCGAGGCCGATCTTGGTGCCCATCTCGCCGCAATACAGCAGCGCGGCGGCCGCCATCCGGTCGAGGTCCGTTCCCTTGCCGCCGACCTTGCTGGTCTGTGCATCGCAGAACGCGGCGGCGCTGTAAGCCATCCACTTGGAGGACAGGTAGCCGGTGTACATGTTGGCGATCTTTTCCTGGATGGTCTGGAAGGAGATGATCGGCTTGCCGAACTGGACCCTCTCCTTGGCGTACTTGAGGCTCATTTCGAGGCAGCTTCTCTGGGAGCCCAGCGTGCAGCCCGACAGCGTGATTCTCTCCGTGCAGAGACCGGAGGTCAGAACGGCGACGCCCTTGTTCAACCCGCCGACCAGGTTCTCCTCGGGAAGCTCCATGTCTTCGAAGGTGACCAGACCTGTGGGCGAGGTCCTCATGCCCCACTTCTTGATTTTCTCGACGGACCAGCCCTTCTGTTTTTTCGGATAGCAGAAGAAGGTGGAAATCCCGTGGGGACCCTTGTCCGGATCGGTCTTAGCGTAGAACAGCATGAAGTCGGCAACCGGCGCGTTGGTGATGAAGATCTTGCTGCCGTTGATGACCCACTTGTCGCCTTTCTTCTCGGCCTTGGTCTTCATGCTCATGGCGTCGGAGCCGGCATTCGGCTCGGTGATGCCGAGGCAGCCGATGTATTCGCCCGTGCAGGACTTGGGCAGAACTTCCATTTTCTGCGCTTCCGATGCATTCCTGCGGAAGTTGTCGAAAGCCAAGGTCTGACTGGCGCCGACGGTCATGGAAAGGGCGTTGCTCACGCGGGCGATGGTCTCATAGGCCAGCAGCGTTTCCACATAACCCAATGCAGTTCCACCGTATTTCTCTTCGAATACGATCCCGTTGATGCCGAGGTTTCCCGTTTCCTTGAAGAGCGTAGGGGGCATTTCGTCCACTTCGTACATGTGCTCCATCTGGGGTTCCAGCCAGGCAACTGCCCATTTGTAAATACTGTCTTCAAGCATCCTTTGATCTTCTGTAAAATTGAAATCTAACGCCATAACTCTTACCTCCCTTTTTGATTTGGATTTTCAAATTGCCGTCGGCAAATGATCGCAACGTCAGGGGCGGAGCGGTTGCCCTTGGTGGAAGCATCCCGATGATGTTGAGATTCGAGAATGTTCATGCCACTTGTAACGCGTTTGAATAAGTGAAAGGGTCTACTTGCTTTGCTGGTGCCGGCAGTCAGGGCTTTTTTGAATGCGATAGCCCAAAAGCGTGGATGCTATAGTACAATGTCTTTCGGCTGTCAAGAAATTTGTGGAAAATTATGAGTGATTGTTTTCCAGCCTGCATCAGAACAAACCCGTTGAATTTCGTGTCCATATCTTTTTGGCGGATCACGGCATTTCTCGGTTGCAAGAAGGAAACAAGTGATATAATAATCAAGTTTGTCAAGATGACTAGTCTGTCCGGCTGAAAAAGCATTTCGTTGTCAGAAGGAGGGATTCCAAGTGGCCGAAGTCAAGGATCAAACCTTCCTGAAAGAGATTCAGGCGAAGATGGACCGAAAGCTGAAGGAAAGCGAAATCAATATCATCGAGCATTGGAAAGGGCATTTGGACCGTGTTTTGTCGATGAAACCAGAAGGGGTTGCCTCCCTTCAGTTGCATATCAAAAAAGTGACCGAGATGATGAACAACCGGATCAAAATTCTCAAAAGAGATTAGCATGAAGGAAATCGTCAATTTCTTATTCGAAGTGGGCATGCTGCAAAAAACCCCGCGGTCGGGTTTCCAGTTTCTCGGGTCCGGTGATGAGTCCGTCGCCGAGCACATCCTGAGAACCTTGTATATCGCCTATGCGCTGTGCAAACTGGAGCCGGGAGTCGATGAATGGAGGGTCATGAAATTGTGCCTGTTCCATGACCTTCCGGAGGCGAGGACCGGCGACATGAATTATGTAAACAAGAAGTATGTCGAGGTCGATGAGGAAAAGGCGGTGCGGGATTTGACGCAAACGCTTTTTTTCGGGGACGAAATCAAGTCGGCCATAGAGGAATTCAACGAGATCAGGACTCGCGAGGCGGTCATCGCCCGGGATGCCGATCATCTGGCGCTGATTCTTCAGCTCAAGGAGTGCGGCGATCTGGGAAACAAGTACAGCAAGGAATGGATTGCCTTTGCCGTCAGGAGGCTCTGTTCCGAAAATGCCAAACGCATGGCCGAGTCCATTGTCTCTACAGATTCCACGGATTGGTGGTTCCGCGACAAGAGTGACTGGTGGGTGAACGGCAATCAAAGGATGGGAAAGTCATGAAAGAGAGAGCAAGCGCGCCCTCCGTGTTGGCCATGCTGCTGTTGCTTTTTTTCACCGGATGCCTGAGCACTCCCTATGACCATGAGCGGTCAAGGGTACACAGGGATATCGGAACGGCCTATATCGAGTCCGGGCAATACAATGCGGCGCTGAAAGAACTGCTGCAGGCGGAAAAGCACACGCCGAACGAAGCGCAGATCCATTATTTCCTCGGCATTGCCTACTATGGAAAGGGTATGAACGATAAGGCTGTTGAGGAATTCAGAAAAGCCGTCGATCTGAAACCGGATTATTCCGAGGCGCACAACTATCTGGGAACGATTTATTTGAATGACGGCCAATGGGATGCGGCCATCGATTCCTTCAACCGGGCGCTGGACAACATCATTTATGACACCCCTGCGCTTGCATTGTACAATATGGGGTGGGCGTATCATAAAAAGCGCGATTTCGCGACGGCTTTGAAAAAGTATGCCGAAGCCGTCCGCCGGGAGCCCAATTCGGTTCTCGTGCCCATGATCGAAAAGAACATGGGACTCGTGAATATGGATCAGGGAAGGCTGGATGAGGCTATTCAACACTTTAAAGACGCCTTGAAGATCGCTCCCGATTTTGCGGAAGCACAATACTGGCTGGGAGAGTGTTATCTGAAGCAGCAGCGGACGGACGAGGCCAGGACGGCTTTTCAGGCGGTGGTCAAATCCGGCCCCGAATCGAGATTCGGCGTGATGGCCCAGACGAAACTGATTGAACTGAAACGCGTAAAATGACGAGAGGATGTTCAGGTACCGATCATGAGTTCGAAGAAACAATCGAGAATGAATGACATACAGAGCAAAAAGAAAAAAAAGGGTGTCCGGATCGTGGTTCTATTGTTGCTGATCACGTGCGTGGTGGGATTCCTGATCTTTTTCTTTCTGACGCTTTTTGATTCCGTGTATCCTCCCGTTGGCGGCAAGCAGGCCAGAGAAAAAAGCCGTGAAAAGCTGCATGTGACGCTTTATTTCTCGGATGCCAACGAACGTTTTTTATTGCCGGAGAAGAGGTATGTCCCAAAAGATGTCAGTCCCGAGTTGCAGGCTCACGAAATCGTGAAAGCCCTGATCGAAGGATCGAAGACGGGCCTGATCAACACCTTCCCGGATAAGACGGAGCTGCTGAAAATCAGGATGGAGGGGCCGGAAACGGCGCTGGTCAGTTTCGGGCACAATCTGGTGGAGAACCATCCGGGGGGAAGCGCCAGCGAGATGGCGACGATCTACTCACTGACAAACACATTGATCGTCAATATGCCGGAAATCAAGAAGGTGAAAATCCTGATCGACGGAAAAGAGCAGGACTCCATTCGTGGCCATGTCAGCATCCGGAGCGCATTCAACTTCAACGAGGAATTGATCGCACCGGGCGCCAAGGAAGGGTGAGGCTGGGAGAAACAAGTGGCGTCGAAATCGAAACTGTCCAGAACCAGAAATATTGGAATCGTTGCCCACATCGATGCGGGTAAGACCACCGTCACCGAACGGATCCTGTTTTACACCGGCAAATCCTACAAGATGGGAGAGGTCCATGACGGCGAAGCCGTGATGGATTGGATGCCGCAGGAGCAGGAGCGGGGAATCACGATCACGTCGGCGGTGACCACCTGCTCCTGGCTGAACCACGAGATTCATATCATTGATACACCCGGGCACGTGGATTTTACCATCGAAGTGGAAAGGTGTCTTCGCGTTCTCGATGGGGCCGTGGTCGTCTTTTGCGCCGTCGGCGGCGTTGAGCCGCAGTCTGAAACCGTCTGGCACCAGGCCGACAAGTATCAGGTGCCCAAGATCGCTTTTATCAACAAGATGGATCGGGTGGGCGCCGATTACTTCGCCGCGATTCGCATGATGTCGGAAAGGTTCAATTCCAAACCATTGCCGGTGCAAATTCCCTGGGGTGAGGGAGAGAACTTCAACGGCGTCGTCGACCTGATTCGCCAGAAGCTGCTGACCTGGGATCCTTCGACACTGGGAGTGTCCTATGCGCTTTCCGAGATTCCCGAGGAAATCAAACCCCAGATGGATGCCTACCGCGAGGAAATGCTGGAAAGGCTGGCCGAACGGGATGACGATTTCGCGGATCGATACCTGGAGGGCGTGTCTCTTTCCGAGAAGGATATCCTGGAGGCCGTCCGGAAGGCAACCCTTTCGCTGAAAGCCGTCCCCGTGATGTGCGGGTCGGCACTCCGAAACAAGGGTGTTCAGCCTGTTCTTGATGCGGTGGTGGCCTACCTGCCGTCGCCGGAGGATGTCCCGCCCGTCAAGGGGATCCATCCCCTGACCAAGGCGGAGGAGACGCGCATCAGCAGCAATCAGGAAGCGCTTGCCGCGCTGGCATTCAAGATCATGCAGGAAGAAGGCCGCAAGATGACATACCTGAGAATCTATTCGGGACAAATCAAGGCCGGCGGCGAGATTTACAATGCGAGCAAGCGGAAAAGAGAAAAAGTGGCCAGACTTCTGAAAATGCATGCCAACAAGAGGGAGCGGGTCGATCAGGCCTTTGCCGGTGAGATCATCGCCGTCATGGGGCTCAAGGAGACCGGAACGGGCGACACGATATGCGAGGAATCCCGACCCATTCTTCTGGAGCCGATCGAATTTTACGATCCCGTAATCAGTCAGGCCATCGAGGCCAAGACCCCCGCCGACCAGGAAAAGCTCACCCTGGCCCTTGCCAAATTCATGGAAGAGGATCCCACCATCAAAGTCAAGTATGAGGACGAGACGGCGCAAACCGTCATATCCGGCATGGGTGAGCTTCATCTCGAGATCATCATGGACCGGCTCCTCCGTGAGTTCAACACCCATGTCAACATCGGAAAGCCCCGGGTGGTCTACCGTGAGACCATACAGAAAAAAATTGAGATTGAAAGGCGTTTCGAAAAAGAGCTGGGTGAGAAGAAGCACTTTGGACATGTCCGGCTGATCCTGGAACCCCTGGAAAGGGGCAACGGCGTTGATTTCGTCCGTCAGATGGACGGAGATCCGATTCCGGAGGAATACCTTGCTGCCGTTGAGGAAGGAATTCATGAGGCTGCCCTGAGCGGCTGCCTGTCGGGCTACCCGCTGGTCGACATTCGGGTCCGGCTGGTCGGCGGTTCCTATCGAGAGGGGGAGTCCTCGTCGCTGGGATACAAAATTGCCGCCGGATCGGCCTTCAAGGACGGGTGCGCCCAAGCCGAACCGGTCCAGCTGGAACCCATCATGGACGTTGACGTGATCACCCCCAGTGAATTCATGGGGGACGTGATCGGAGACATTCATGCACGGCGTGGTGAAATTCAAGCGGTGACGCCAAAGGGGTCGATCAGCGAAATCAGGGCCAGAGTGCCTTTGAGGGCGCTATTCGGGTATTCAACGGACCTCCGTTCGGCAACCCAGGGCCGGGCCGTTTTCTCGATGCAGTTTTTCCGGTTCGACAAATCCTGATGCACACGCCACCGGATGGCGTTACAACCCGGTCAAGACCGAACCGCATTTTCCTCGAATTTACTCCTGCAACACCCAGCAAAAGGATCGTGCCGATGCCTTCCCGCATGACGAAGACGACAAAGACCGCCCCCGGAAGCGGCCTGCCGATGCTTGACAAAGACAAACTGCTGGAGAGCATATTCCGGATCGGCTCCTGTGTGAACGATCAGCACGGCCTGGATGCAATCCTGGGGAAGATCCTGGATGAGGTGGTCGACACCATCGGTTTTGACCGCGGCATCATCCGCCTCTTTGATGACGAGAAGCGTCTTCTGATCGCAAAAGTCGTCAAAAATTACAGTCCCGAGGAGGCTGAAAGGGCCTTTGCCGTTGCCCTGGACCTGAATGGCCATGACTGCCTGGCTGTAAAAGTGGCCAAATCCGGGCAGTATCTCGCCATCGAAGATGCGTCCTCGGATCCAAGAATCACCGAAACGGACCGGATGCTGACCAAACTATCCTATCAAGGTTCCATTTTTTGCGCACCCCTCAAGGCGGGTGAGGAGGTAGTGGGAACGCTGGCGGCGTGGTGCGAGGCAGAGTCGAGATTTTTCCCCGAGCAGATCAACCTGTTTCAAACCTTTGCCAGTCAGATCAGCATCCTGATTCACAATGCAAGGCTCTTCGAGGCCAATTCCGAAAAAATCAGACAGATGACGGTGTTGCAGGAGGCCGTCTCGGAAATGAACTCCAGCTATGTGCTGGACAACCGGATTCTCGATATTATTTCGCAGGCCGCCCTGAAGATTGCCGGCGCCGATCGCGTGCTGGTTTACTTTCTGGATATGCAGAAGAATCAGTGCTTCATTTATGACGGGAAAGAGATCTTCATCGGCGACAGGGAAACACTGGATAACAGGATTGAACGAAGCATCATCAAAAAGGCCATGGAACAGAATGCCCATGTGGTTCAGGGTGCTTCCGGCGAGCGGTACGGCAGAGAACTCTTTGATGACTATCCGTCTGAAATCGCCCTGCCGCTGCGCATCAAAGAAAAGTTTCAGGGAGCCATGTATCTATCTAAAAAATCAGGTATATTTACGATGGAACGGATCCACATTCTGGACATTCTCTGCAGAAATGCCGTAACGGCCTACGACAATGCCATCATGCATTCCATGCTTTCCATGGAAGCCAGGGCGTTGAAAACGGAAGTGGAGAAGCTCAAAAAAAGGGAGGACATGATCCTCGGCTTTCATGATATTCTCGGCCGGTCCGAAAAGATGAAGGATATTTTCCGGCTCATCGAGAATGTGGCGGGCCACAACACCAATGTACTGGTTCAGGGCGAAAGCGGCACCGGAAAGGAGCTGATTGCACGGGCCATTCACCGTCAGAGCAGCCGGCATGCCAGATCCCTGGTGGACGTGAACTGTGCGGCCATACCGGGAACCCTCCTGGAAAGTGAGCTGTTCGGATATGAGGCCGGGGCGTTCACCGATGCCCGAAAAAGAAAAATCGGCCTGCTTGAGTTTGCCAGCGGCGGCACGCTGCTGCTGGACGAAATCGGTGACATGAGCACGCAACTGCAGGCGAAGTTCCTGAGGATGCTGGAAGACGGTCACATTCGGCGGTTGGGAGGAACGGAAAATGTGCCGATTGACGTCCGTTTCATCTTCGCCACGAACAAGGACATCAGCCGTATGGTCGCGGAAGGATCGTTTCGCGAAGATCTCTTCTATCGCATCAGTGTCGTGCCGATTCTCATTCCTCCCCTTCGTGAAAGACCGGAGGACATCATGCTGCTCGCCCAGCACTATGTTGAAGAGTTCAATAAAAAACTCATGAAACAGGTCAGGGGATTCAGCGAGGATGCCGAACAGGTCCTGAAGCATTATCCCTGGCCGGGCAATGTCCGCGAGCTGAAAAATATCATTGAACGCGTCATGATTCTGAAACGGACGGGAACAACCATCCGGGCCGAAAACCTGCCCGCCGAAATGAAGTCGATGATTCATTCGGAGAGTGCAACACGCCTTTCTGTGGCATTTCCAGACTTTTCATCGGATTCTGTCAACTACGACCGGGTCACGATCAAAATGACGCATCAGATCAAGCGTCAGATGCTGGCGCATGCCCTGGAGGTGCATCGGGGGAATAAAACAAAAGCAGCCAGGATGCTGAACATTTCTCGATACAAACTCATTCGTGAATTGAGTAAGACAGTAGAAGAGGGGCAATAGCAGGCCATTTACATAACCGTGCGATAAGTGAACGTAGCGTGCAAATCGTGAACGCTTGCTGGAGTAACTCTGATCGCCACTTTCCCTGATTCCTCAGTTAGAGTGTGCGCTATTCGCACATTAATTCCAAAAGCGAATCGCTCTCACGCAGCGCCATCGGACGCGGCATTCGATCATCATCATAAAGAAACATTCATATAATCAGATAATTGCACCAGGTCATCCAATCCGTTTCCTGAGATTGTTTCAACTGGCATTGATATTGCAATACTTTATAGAAAAATCTGATCGTCAAAGCAAAAAGGCAATATCGCTGGAACAGCGGCACGGATGGAGAAACCAGATCAGGATAAAACAGCGCAGTCTGAGAATTGTAACGGGAGTTCAATAGAACGGAAATCAGAACGGGTCAGCGAGTATCATTTTTTCATAAAAAGAGACAAACACAGCGGAAATCAGGAGGTCAGCGGTAAAGAGGCCGATGTCGGTGAGAAAAAAGAAAGCGAAAAAGATCGAAGCGTTGCCTTTTTTCTTTCCGAATCATGAGTTTGTAGTTTGATTATTTAGCAAAGCCGGCGGGTGGTTTTTTTCCCTCCTTTCCGCCCGCCGGCCCCCCCTTGATGAAAGTCTGGAAGGGCTGGCGGCAGAAAGCTCCTTTCAGTCAACATAGTGTGGTGGATGGTTTCCAGATTCCCTCCTTTTCCATCCACCACATTTTTTTGCTTTTTGGAGAATCATGCCAAACACTCCCATGACCGCTGCTGGACCCGCTATTGACAGGTACAGAGTATCGATTTTCTACACATTGAACCGGAAAAGGACGATGTCCCCGTCCTCGATGATGTAATCCTTTCCCTCCGAGCGGAGCACACCTTTCTCTTTTGCCTGATTCAGCCCCCCGTGGTGCACAAAATCCTTAAAATGAAGGATTTCTGCGCGAATAAAGCCCTTTTCCATGTCGCTGTGTATCTTTCCCGCCGCTTTTGGCGCCTTTGTTCCCTTTTGAATGGTCCAAGCCCGGAGTTCGGGGCCGACGGTCGTGTAGAACGTGATCAGACCCAGGATCTCGTAGCCGAAGCGGATCAATTGATGAAGTCCTGATTCCTTCAGCCCCAGGTCCTCCAGAAATTCCCGGCGTTCCTCCGGCGAGAGTGAAGCGATTTCCGCCTCCATGTCTCCGCAGATGACGATAACCTTTGCGCCCTCTTTTTCCGCGAACGTCTCGACCTGTTGAATATAGCCGCTCTTGCCCTTCAGGACGGCTTCGCTGACATTGGCAACATACAATGCTTTCTTCGATGTCAGCAGATTCAACTCGTCAATGACATCCTGGTTCTCCCCATCGTCGACATTTCTCGCCGCGATGCCCCTTCCCAGCGCATCTTGATATCGGGCATAGGCATCGAGCGCCCTCCGCAGGGACTTGTCCCCCGTTTTGAGAAGCCGTTGCGTTTTTTCCATGCGCTTTTCCAGCGTTTCCAGGTCGGCCAACAGCAATTCCGTATTGATGATTTCCATATCCCGAACGGGATCGATCGCGCCGTTCATATGAACGATGTCGGGATCGTCGAAGCAGCGCACGATGTGCAGGAGCGCATCCACTTCGCGGATATGCCCGAGAAACCGGTTGCCGAGGCCTTCTCCGTGGCTGGCTCCTTTGACCAGGCCCGCGATGTCGAGAAATTCCATGGTGGTGTGTGTCGTTTTCGGGGGATGTAGGATCGATGCGATTTTTTCGAGCCTTTCATCCGGAACGGCAACCATGCCGATGTTGGGGTCGATCGTGCAGAAGGGATAATTGGCCACCTCGGCGCCGGCGGCCGTCAGGGCGTTGAAAATGGTCGATTTACCAACATTGGGGAGACCGATGATGCCGCAGCGAAAGCCCATATTGCCCTCCTTGATCCCTGGAAAGATGGCTTTACGCTAAGGATATTTGGACATGCTGTCAAGTCAAAAGGGGCAGTTAAAAAGGGGGACTCAGGTTCTGATATGAAATAAGGCGAAGCAGTTTGCAACGCTGAAAAAGCGACTTCAGCTTTTCCAGGAATTCACGCAGGAATAAAAAAACGCCCCCGGTTCGGGGGCGTTTTTTGTGGGTCGGGTCCTGTGTGGGCCAGACCGGATTTTAACTTATTTTTCCAGCTCTACCGGGATTCTCATGGAATAGAAAGAGCGATAGACGAAGATCAGGGCGATCAGGAAGAACACTGTCGCCAAGCCCAACTTCATTCCCGTGTTGGTCATCGTGACGGCGATCTCGACGGCAAGCAGACCGAACAGCGTGGTGAATTTGATGATCGGGTTCATGGAGACCGAAGAGGTGTCCTTGAAGGGATCGCCGACCGTGTCGCCGACGACGGTCGCTTCATGGAGCGGGGTGTTCTTCTGCTTCAGGTCAACCTCAACGATCTTCTTGCCGTTGTCCCAGCAGCCACCGGCATTTGCCATGAAGATGGCCTGGAACAGGCCGAAGAAGGCAATCCCGATCAGATAGCCGATGAAGAAGTAGGGGTTGAAAAAGGCCAGACCCAGGGCCATGAAGAAGATGACGATGAAAATATTGATCATCCCCTTCTGGGCATAGACGGTGCAGATCCGCACGACTTCCTTGCTGTCCTCGATCGAGGCCTCGGCCTTGTCGAGATTGATGTTCTCCTTGATGAACACGACTGCCTGGTAGGAACCGGTTACAACGGCCTGGATCGAAGCGCCGGTGAACCAGTAGATGACGCAGCCGCCCATGAGCAGACCGAGGATGATCTCCGGCTGGACGAGGCTGAGCTTCGCGATGACATTTCCGAACATCTTCTCCAGGAGGATGATGATGCCGAAGACCATGGTGGTCGCGCCGACGACGGCTGTCCCGATGAGCACCGGTTTCGCCGTGGCCTTGAAGGTGTTGCCCGCGCCGTCTCCGGATTCGAGGAAGTGCTTCGACTGTTCGAAATCGGGAACGTTGCCGAAGTGCTTTTTCACGACCTCCTTGGCGTCGGGGCGGGACTCGATCATGGAAAGCTCATAGATGGACTGGGCGTTGTCGGAAACGGGCCCGAAACTGTCCACCGCGATGGTTACCGGGCCCATGCCCAGAAAGCCGAAGGCCACCAGACCGAAGGCGAAAACCGGGGCCGCAAATGTGAAGGCCGGGGGCAGAATCCCCGAAACCGAAGGGGTCTGGGAGACGAGATAGGCGACAAACATGAGGACCAGGATCGTGAGGCCTTCCCAGAAGGCGGAAAAATTACCGGCGACCAGACCGGAAAGAATATTCAGGGAAGGACCGCCCTGGCGGGAAGCGTTCACCACCTCATCGCAGTGGCGGGAACCGGTGCTCGTGAAGACCTTGGTGAACTCCGGAATCAGCGCGCCGGCAATGGTGCCGCAACTGATGATGATCGACAGGGCCAGCCACAGGGACATCGAGTCGCCGGTTGCCGGGATATCGGACAGGAGAATATAGCTGGCAACGAAGGTCACAGCGATCGACACGATCGAGGTGATCCAGACCAGGTTGGTCAGGGGGTGCTCGAAGTTGAAGTCTTTCTTGCCGGCAAACAGGGATTTGCTCGTTATATCATTGACAAAGTAAGAGGCCAGCGAGGTCAGGATCATCAGGATACGCATGGCGAAGATCCAGACAACCAGCTTGCCGCCCATGGCGGGGTTGTCGGCCAGTGCCAGGGCCAGGAAGGCGATGAGGGCCACGCCCGTGACGCCGTAGGTCTCGAAGCCGTCCGCCGTGGGGCCGACGCTGTCGCCCGCGTTGTCGCCGGTGCAGTCGGCGATGACGCCCGGGTTCTTGGGGTCGTCTTCAGGAAGATGGAAGATGATCTTCATGAGGTCGGAGCCGATGTCAGCGATCTTCGTGAAGATACCGCCGCAGATACGCAGCGCGCTGGCGCCCAGGGACTCGCCGATGGCAAAGCCGATGAAGCAGGGGCCGGCCAACTCGCCCGGGATGTAAGCCAGGATGATGATCATGAAAAAGAGCTCGATGCTGACCAGAAGCAGGCCGACGCTCATGCCGGACCGCAGGCAGATGTTGACGATGCTCAGCGGATCGCCGCTCAGGGAGGCGAAGGCCGCCCGGGAGTTCGCCACGGTGTTGATCCGGATGCCGAACCAGGCGACGCCGTAGGAGCCCAGAATGCCCAGGATGGAAGCAGCCAGGATGATCAACACCTCGGTCATGTGCATGTTCGACAGGAAGCCGAAATAGTAGACCATACAGGCGGCGATCAGTACCCACAGGCCGGCCAGGAATTTCCCCTGCTGGAGCACGTAGGTCTTGCAGGTCTCCCAGATCGTGGCGGAGACGTCCAGCATGGCCTGGTGGGCGGGCAGGCTCCTTGTCTGGGTATACTGCATCCAGCCGAAGATCATGCCGATCACGCAGATGATGAGGCCCAGATTCAGGATCATCATTCCGCTCAGGGCGCCGCCCATGAAGGAAACCTGGCTCAGGTTGGGCAGTTTGATGTCCGCCTCACCGGCAAAGGCCATCGGCGCCATGAACAGAAGCATGAAGGCGATGGTCAATAAAAGTGACAATACGTTACGTTTACCCTTACACATCATTAAACCTCCTCATTAAAATTATTTATGGTTTTCCCATGATACTTGCACATAGCCGATTCAATTCCGGTGGAGAGCAGCTCGATCAGCATTTCCGCGGCTTTTCCGACCACCCGCGGCAACTGGCCGGTTTCGTCCGGGGAAAAGGAGGAAAGAACATAGCCTTCGACCATTTCCCGGTGATCCGGTTTCCCGATGCCCAGCCTGACCCGACTGAAATCGGCACTGCCCACATGATCGATCACCGATATCAGTCCTTTGTGCCCCCCGGGCCCGCCGCCCGCTTTCAACCGGATTGTTCCGAACGGCAGGTCCAGATCGTCATGAACGACTATGACATCCTTAATTTCAATCCTGAAGTAATCAAAGAACTTCCTGACGGCCTCGCCGCTCAGGTTCATGTAGCTTTGCGGCTTGATCAGCAGGGCAGGGTGTCCGGCAATGATTCCCCTTCCGAAACAGGCCTCAAACTTCGTTTGGTTCAGCGCAATTCCGCCGGTTTCGGCCAGCCGGTCCAGAACCAGGAAACCCATGTTGTGCCGACTGTATTGATATCGGGAGCCCGGATTTCCAAGCCCGGCAATCAGTTTCACAGGCTTCCTCCGCCACTCGCCCCCTCCCGCAGATCAATAAGATTATTCGCTCTCGGCTTTCGCGCCTTTCCGGCCGACCACCTCCGGTTCGGCCGGTTTCTCCTCTTCCGGTTCGGTTTTTTCAACCGTCACCCTGGGCGCGGATACGGAGGCAATCACCGTTTCCTCGGCGTCCAGGATGATCATGTCCTCAATAGCCGGAATGTCGCGGACGGTCAGATGATGGCCCAATTCGAGGCCGCTGACATCGACTTCGATAAACTCGGGCAGCTTCATCGGCGTGCAGGACACCCGCAGTTCACGCTTGACATGCTGGAATTCGCCCCCGCTCCGAACGCCTGCCGGACTCCCTTTGAAATGAATGGGAACGTCAAAGGTCAGCTTGTGGTCCATGCTGATTTCATAGAAGTCCGCATGGAAAAAACGCCGGGACACCGGCTCCGTCTGAAGTTCCTTCATGATCGAGAGCTTTTCCAGTTTCTTTCCTGTCTTGCCGCCGTCATCGATGATCAGCTTGATGAAGACGTTATCCTGCCGGCCTTTCATCAGTTTCATCAAATCGGCCGCGTTGACCGACACGGGTATGGCTTCCGTGCCCCGTCCGTAAAAAACGGCCGGCATCCATCCCGCGCTTCTCAACCTGCGGGCCGCTCCCTTGCCGGTTTCATTTCGAATCAGAGCATCCAACGCGACTGCTTCCATTGACGCCTCCTATATAAACAGTGAACTCACGGAATCGTTGTAATAAATTCTCCGGACCGCCTCGCTCAACAGGGTCGACACGGAAAGAACTTTGATCCGGCTGCAGGTTCTGGCCTGATCGTGCAGGGGGATGGTGTCCGTGACGATGACTTCCTGAATGCAGGAGTGTTCGATCCGTTCGATTGCCGGGCCCGAAAGAACCGGGTGGGTTGCACAAACGGACACATCCAGGGCGCCGGCTTCTTTGAGGGCGCTGGCGGCCTGGACAACGGTTCCCGCCGTGTCGATCATGTCGTCGAGAATGATGACTTTCTTATTGCTGATGTCTCCAATGATGTTCATCACCTGGGCTTCGTTAGGCCCCTCGCGGCGCTTGTCGACGATTGCCAGCGTCGCCCCGAGACGCTTGCCGAAGGCCCTGGCTCGCTCCACGCCCCCCGTATCCGGGGAAACAATGACCGTATCCTCCTGGAATCTTTTCTTGAAATATTCAAGCAGCACGGGCGTGGCAAACAGGTTGTCCACGGGAATGTTGAAGAAGCCCTGAATTTGGCCGGCGTGCAGGTCCATGGAGAGAACGCGGTTGGCACCCGCCGTGGTGATCAGATCAGCGATGAGCTTTGCGGAAATGGGTGCCCGGGGAGCCACCTTCCGGTCTTGGCGGGCATACCCGTAATAGGGGATTACAGCGGTGATCCGGTCTGCCGACGCCCTCTTCATCGCGTCGATCATGATGAGCAGTTCCATGCAGGTGACATTGACGGGGGTGCAGGTGGATTGGATGATGAACACATCCATTCCTCTGACATTTTCATTGATTTCAACACGGGTCTCGCCGTCGCTGAATGTCGTTACATTGGCTTTGCCCAGGGGCACCCCCAGACTGCCGCATATTTTCCCGGCCAGGTCCAGATTGGCATTGCCGGAGAATATTCTGATTCTTTCCAGCATCGGATTCCTTTAACGGCTTCAGCGGTCTTTACAAATGGCTGGGGCGGGAGGATTCGAACCCCCGAATGCAAGGACCAAAACCTTGTGTCTTACCGCTTGACGACGCCCCACTGTCTCAAGTCATCGAAAATACGGATATTTTAAAATGGAAGGGCAATGAAATTCAGAGGGCGTTTGCACTGAAGACAGACCATGTGTCGATCCCGCGCAGGGCTTTTTGCGCCGTTGCAGCCTTTTCTTCCGTTTCAAATATTCCGAAAACCGTCGGTCCACTGCCCGACATCAGGGCTCCCAGCGCACCATGCGAGATGAGCAGTCGTTTGAGCTCGGCCAGGACCGGATGAATCCTCACAGAAACCCGTTCCAGGTCGTTTTGAAGCCCTTCCGCCAGATCATGGATCGTGTAAAATCGCGGGATGCTATAATGAATTGTCCGGTTTGTCAATCTTAATTTGAGGCCCTCGTAAATCATTTTTGTGGAGAGTTCAAATCCGGGGTTGATCAAGACAAGCCAAAACGGAGGGAGAAGATCCGCAGCCTCGAGCCGTTCACCGATGCCGAAGGCCCAGGCCGTCTTCTGAAATATGAAAAAGGGGACATCCGCCCCCAGTTTCGCACCGATCTTCATGAGGTCTTCCGCCGGGTACCGGAGGGCGAAGATCTCATTCATCGTCATCAGCGTGGTTGCGGCATTGGAACTGCCCCCGCCCAGGCCTGCCGCTATGGGGATCTTTTTGTGGATGGTGATGTCGATACCGCGGTGGCAGCCGGCGTCAGAAAAAAGGGCCTCGGCGGCCCTGTAAACGATATTTCCCTCATTTTCTGGCAGCGGACTGCCGGGGCAACGGACGGTGATCCCCCCTGTGGAAGGTGCGAAGAACATTTCGTCCGCAAGGCTGATTCGCTGCATCAGGCTGGCGATGTCGTGATAGCCGTCCTCCCGTTTGCCCAGGACGCGCAGGCATAGATTGATCTTGGCCGGGGACAGCTTTCGGATCATGCAGCGCCTTTTTCCTTTACGTAGCGCATTCTCAGCTCGAACAGAAGGCCGTCCAGAAGAGACTTTTCGTTCTCGTCCAGGTTCCCTGTCGTTTTGGTCTGCAGCATTCCGAGGATATCGATGGTCTGCTTGGCCGCTGCCAGATTCCGTTCGGCTTTCTTGGAGACGGGGTCGGGAAAATCGCCGAAATGGAACATGGCGGTGGTGCTCAGGGATAGCACGAAATTGGCGAAGTTGATTTCCGGGAGGTAATCTTCTTCTCGATTGTCCCGCTTTTCTTCCCCGGGCGACAGATGTTCCGCTTCCGCCGCCTTGGTTTCGGAGGCGCTTTCCCTCACAGATGTTTCCGCATCCCCGCGCACCTCCCCGGATTCGTCAAAAATCCGTTTGTCCTTGATCACAAAGCTTTTTTCCTTGTTTTCCCGATCCATGATCGCCTCCTTACGCCGGCCGCATACTTCTCAGGCGGGCAATTCTCTCCTCGATGGGAGGATGGGTGCTGAACAGCGCCATGAGGGAACGCCCGGTCAGGGGATTCACGATAAACATGTGAGCCGTCGAAGGGTTCGCGTCCATCGGAATGGCCTGCGAGGCCCGCTGGAGCTTTTCGAGCGCGCCCGCCAGGCCCATCGGCTTTCCGGAGATCGCCGCCCCGCCGGCGTCTGCCATGAATTCCCGGGAACGGGAAATGGCCATTTGAATAACGGTCGCGGCAATCGGCGCCAGAATGGCCATCAGGACCAGGCCGATCACGCCGCCATGGCCTCCCTCTTCGCTGTCCCGTCCGGCGCCTCCGAACATGGCCGCCCACTGCGCCATGTTGGCGAGCATGACGATAGCACCCGCAAGCGTAGCGGCAATCGAGCCGATGAGCATATCCTTGTTCTTGATATGGGTCAGTTCGTGAGCGATGACGCCTTCCAGTTCATCCCGGCTCAAAATCCTCAGGATGCCCTCCGTGACTGCCACGACAGCGTGTTCTTCGTTACGTCCGGTGGCGAAGGCGTTCGGGGTTTCCTGGGGGATGACGTAGACCCTGGGCATGGGGAGCCCCCCCCGCAGGGCGAGGTTCCTGACCATGCCGTACAGTTCCGGCGCCTGGCTTTCGGTGACTTCCTGGGCATTGTACATCCTTAAAACCAGCTTGTCGGAAAACCAGTAGCTGCCGAAATTCATGATCATGGCAAAAAAGAAGGCCATGACCACTCCGTTCTTACCGCCGAAATAGCCGCCGATCAGCATGAGGAGGCCGGTCAGGGCCCCCAGCAGCACCGTCGTTCTCAGTGTGTTCATTTCGATCCCTCCTGTTTGTTCAACTTCTTGAAATCGACTTCTCCATTTTTCGAGATGTCCGCCCGGATCTGGTCGCCGTTGGCAAAACGGCCTTCCAGGATTTTCATGGACAGATCGTCCAGAATCATCTTCTGCAGGGCACGCTTCAGAGGCCGTGCACCGTAAACGGGACTGAAGCCGGTTTCGGCTATATATTTTTTCGCCTTTTCTGTCAATTCCAGCGTCATCTTCCGCTCCTGGAGTCGCTTCCGGATCAGGCGAACCTGGATTTCGACGATCCGGTTGATGTCTTCGAGGGTCAGTGCCTTGAACGTGATGATGTCATCGATGCGGTTCAGGAATTCCGGCTTGAACCCCGCCCGCAGGGCTTCCATCGTCCGGCTCTTTCTCTCTTCATCGCTGAGGGACAGATCCTGCATGAAGGAACTGCCGATGTTGGAGGTCATAATCACGACGGTATTCTTGAAATCGACCGTCCGGCCGTGACCGTCCGTCAGGCGACCGTCGTCGAGGATCTGCAGCAGGATGTTGAAGACATCGGGATGGGCCTTCTCGATTTCATCGAAGAGGATCACCGAATAGGGCCGACGCCGGACCGCTTCGGTCAGGTGTCCCCCCTCATCGTAACCGACATAGCCGGGAGGCGCGCCGATCAGCCTCGCCACGGAATGCTTTTCCATGAATTCGGACATGTCGATTCGGATCATGGCCTGCTCGCTGTCGAACATGAATTCGGCGAGCGCCCGGGCCAGCTCCGTCTTGCCCACGCCGGTCGGCCCCAGAAAAATGAATGAGCCGATGGGCCGGTTTGGGTCCTGCAATCCGGAACGGGCCCTCCGCAGGGCGCTCGAAACGGCCTGAATGCCCTCATCCTGGCCGATCACCCGCTGCTTCAGCCGCTCCTCCATGTGGATCAGCTTCTGCACGTCACTTTCCATCATGCGGGAGAGGGGGATGCCGGTCCAGTTCGCGACTACCTCGGCCACGTCCTCGGCGTCCACCTCTTCTTTCAGCATTTTGTTTTCCTTCTGGCGCTCTGCCAGTTTCTGCTGTTCCCGTTCCATTTCCCTGTTCAGCTCGACCAGCTTGCCATAGCGGATTTCCGCGGCCCGGGCGAGGTTTCCCTCACGCTGCGCGTTCAGCTCTTCCGTCTTCAGGGCCTCCATGCTGCTTTTGATGGCCTGGATCCCCTTGATCGCCTCCTTTTCAGCCGTCCAGTGGAGCTTCATGCGGTCCATGGATTCCCGAAGATCGGCCAGCTCTTTCTCGATCTTGTCGCGCCGTTCGAGCGCTGTCCGGTCGGTTTCCTTTTTCAGAGACTGCCTTTCGATTTCCAGCTGGATGACTTTCCGGTCGATTCCGTCGATTTCGGCAGGCATGCTGTCCAGTTCGATCCGCAATCGGGAAGCCGACTCGTCGATCAGGTCCACGGCCTTGTCCGGAAGGAACCGGTCGGAGATGTAGCGGTTGGAAAGCGTCGCTGCCGCGATGATGGCCGCGTCCTTGATGCGGACGCCGTGGTGCACTTCGTATCGCTCCTTCAGGCCCCGAAGGATCGCGATGGTGTCTTCGACGGTCGGCTCCCGGACCAGGATCGGTTGAAAGCGCCGCTCCAGCGCCGGGTCTTTCTCGATGTGTTTCCGGTATTCGTTAAGCGTCGTCGCGCCGACGCAGCGCAGCTCGCCCCGGGCCAGGGCCGGCTTCAGCATGTTGGAGGCGTCGACGGACCCCTCGGCCGCCCCGGCGCCGACCACCGTGTGAATTTCGTCGATGAAGAGGATGATCTCCCCTTCGGCGTCCGTGACCTCCTTGAGAACGGCTTTCAACCGGTCCTCGAACTCGCCCCGGTATTTGGCGCCCGCCACCAGCGCGCCGATGTCCAGTCCGACCACCCGCTTGCTCTTCAGATTCTCGGGAACATCCCCGTTGACGATCCGCTGGGCAAGTCCCTCCACGATGGCGGTCTTGCCCACACCGGGTTCGCCGATCAAAACGGGATTGTTTTTCGTCCTCCTCGAGAGGACCTGCATGACCCGGCGGATTTCCTCATCCCGCCCGATGACCGGGTCGAAGGAGCCTTTGCGGGCCAGTTCGTTGAAGTCCCGGGCATAGCGTTTCAGGGCCTGGTATTTTTCTTCGGGATTGGGGTCGGTGATCCGCTGGCTGCCGCGGATCTCCACCAGCACGGTCAGGACGCTGTCCCGGGTGACACCGGCGGCATGGAGGATTCCGGCCGCGTCCCCCGTCTTTTCATCGGCCATGACCGTCAGGATGTGCTCGGCGCTGACGTATTCGTCCTTCAGGCGCGCCGCCTCGGTCAGGGCCTGGTCGAGGATCTTGTTCAATCGGGGGGTAATGCCCGGCTGGCCGACGCCGGCGCCTTCCACGCGGGGCATCCTCCCGAGGGCTTTTTTCAGTTCATGGGCCATCACGCCGGGGTCCGCTCCCAGTTTTTTGAGGATAGCCCCGACAATCCCTTCCGGCTGCGACAGAAGCGCCAGGAGCAAATGCTCCACGTCGATCCCCGGGTGTCCGTACTGACCGGCCATGGACTGGGCTTCCTGAAGGGCTTCCTGAACTTTCAGGGTAAACTTGTCGAATCTCATCACGCCTCCCGTTTATTCAATCGGCTTTTCGATGCTCACGAAGATCTTGCCGTTTTTGAAGACACTGACGCTTCCCGTCGATTCCGACAAAACGATGGCGATCGACCGGGTGATACCGGTGATGCCGGCGGCGGCAATGTGCCGGCTTCCCAGACCCTGCGGAAAATCCTTGCCGTCCAGTGCGGCATTCAGGTGACGCCCGGCCGTAACGATGGCGCCGTTGTCCTTGATGATAAAGGACCCGTCGATGGCGGAGAACTCTTTGATGGTTTCTTTCAGCTCGGGGTTCAAAATATTGCGCTGCTCATCGGTGTATCCCATGAACGGATTGATGATCATCTGCCTGGAGAGTTGCATGACTTTTTCATGATCCCCCAGGACAAAGATCGTCCCCACCTTTCTCCCTTCCCGGCCCTGGGCGGCCAGTTCGATCGCCAGATTCAGGACCGCGCCGAACACCTCGGGATAGATTCCTTCAGTCATGCCGCCGATGTTTCCGGAAACCAGGATCTCGAATTCCTTGCCCACATCGATCACAAAGATGCTGTCCACGTAGCCGAATTTGGGGATGCCGCTCAGGCAGACCAGCTTGTCGCCCTGATTGAAAAGACCCATGGCAATCCCCTTGGTGATCGCGATCTTGACCTGGCCGACGCGGGTCAGATTCACGTTCGGCACGTGGATCACATTTCCGCATCCCTTCAGCTTCTCGCTGATTTCCTCGCTCCCCTTGGATATGACGATCACGTTGTAGCATTGCTTCGGGTCTGCGGCGATATCCAGGTCCGCGGCGGCGTCCGCGTACAGCAGCAGCGCCCGGGCGCCGATTTCGTTGGCAATCCGACAGGCGTGATCCAGCAGGATTTTATTCATGGAACTCATTTTTCAACCTCCGCGACCTGTTCTTTTCCGTCGTAAAATAACCATAGCCCGCGGGGATGTCAAGCGAGGGCATCATTTGTAAAATCGTATGATTAAGATCGTATCAGGAACAGCGACACAAAGTCCTTGACTGTTAAAATTGAATCATTATAACAAGCGAGACCTTGAATGCGCTGAGCAAACGGAGGCAAAGGCCTTGGAATTACCCGCCGTAACCGGCACGCTGGACATCTACATCGCCGAGATCAACCGCTACCCTCTCCTGACCGCGGAAGAGGAGTTCAAACTGGCGGTCCAGCTCAAGAAGAACAATGATATGGCGGCGGCGGAAAAGCTGGTGGTCTCGAATCTGCGCTTTGTCGTCAAGATCGCCCATGAATATCGAAACTACGGCATCAAGCTGGCCGACCTGATTCAGGAGGGCAATATCGGCCTCATGCATGCCGTCAAGAAATTCGATCCTTACAAAGGCTACCGCCTCATTTCCTATGCCGTCTGGTGGATCCGGGCGTACATGCAGAATTACATCATCAAGTCCTGGAGCCTGGTCAAAATCGGGACGACCCAGGCCCAGCGCAAACTGTTTTTCAAACTTTCCCAAGCCAAGAAACGGCTGGAAAACCTGTCCGAAAAGAACCCGGAGTTCAGCGAGATAGCGGATTCCCTCGGCGTCAAGGAGGTTGAAATCGAAGAGATGGACCTGCGCCTGAGCCACCGGGATCTCTCGCTGGACGCTTATGTCAGCGAGGATGGTGAAAGTCCCCACATGGATTATCTGACGTACGAGGGCGAAGACCAGGAGACATCGCTCATCAAGGAGGAGGAGATGTCTCTGGTGAAACGGAACATTGCGGGGGCGCTGGCGAAGCTGAATGAAAAGGAACGATACATCATCAAGCACCGGGTGATGGCGGATCATCCGGAAACGCTGCAGGAAATCGGCGACCGATATAACATCACACGGGAGCGGGCGCGGCAGATTGAAAAGCAGGCCCTGAAGAAAATGCGTCTTGCGATTCCCTACCTCGGGAAAGGCCCGGAATTAATCGAGCATTAAGGCGGCTGTTCGGCGCGCGCCAGATTTTCAAAGCAGGTGAACTTCTCAAGGAAGGCCAGTTTAACAGTGCCGGTGGGGCCGTTTCGCTGCTTGCCGATGATCACTTCCGCGATCCCCTTTTCGGGATTGTCATCCGATTTGTTGTAGACCTCATCCCGGTAAATGAAGGCGATCACGTCGGCATCCTGTTCGATGGCGCCGGATTCCCTCAAATCCGCCATCTGGGGGCGCCGGTTGGTCCGGTCTTCGACTTTCCGGTTGAGTTGCGACAGGGCGACGATGGGGACGCTGAGTTCCTTGGCGAGCGCTTTCAGGGAGCGGCTGATCTCGGATATCTCCTGCTCCCGCGACTCTTTGAAGGAACCGCTTCGCATGAGTTGGAGATAGTCCAGGATGATCAACCCGAGGTCGGATTCGGCCTTCAACCGCCTCGCCTTGGCTTTCATTTCCAGGACGGTGATGGCCGGAGTGTCGTCGATGAACAGCGGGGCTTCGGAGAGGCGTCCGGCCGCCGTCGTCAGCTTGGGCCAGTCCGTTTCCCCCAGAAAACCCTTCCGAAGGCGCTGGGAGTCGACCCGGGCCTCCGAGGAAAGCATTCGCAGGGCCAACTGCTCTTTTGACATTTCCAGGGAGAAGATCGCAACGGGAATGCCGGTTTCCGTCGCTGCGTTCTGGGCGATATTCAGCGCAAAGGCTGTTTTGCCCATGCTGGGGCGGCCGGCGACGATAATCAGGTCGGCTTTCTGCAATCCCGACGTCAGATCGTCGATTTTCTCAAAACCCGTGGGCACGCCTGTAATCAGTTCCTTCCGTTCGTAGAGTTTTTCAATGGTTTTGAAGCTGTCCTTGATGATGCTTTTGATGGGAAAGAAAGCGGGCCTGATTTTGTTTTCCGATATTTCGAAGATGGCGTGTTCCGCTTTGTCCAGGACATCGTCAACCTCCGCCCCCGTATCGTAACTATGGCTCAAGATTTCCGTCGCGGCGCCGATGAGATGCCGAAGAATCGCCTTTTCCTTAACAATTTTGGAATAATGAGCAATATTTGCCGCGGACGGGACGTTGTCGACCAGTGAGGCAAGGTAGGCCGCGCCCCCCACGCTGTCCAGCTGTTTCTTGTCCTTCAGGATGCTGCTGAGCGTGATGAGATCACAGGGCTCGTTGCGGTCCGACAGGGACACAATGGCGGCAAAGACCTTCCGATGGGCTTCGCTATAGAAATCCTTGTGTGTCAGAATTTCCAGGACGCTGTTCAAGGCGTGGTTGTCCAGAAGGATTCCGCCCAGGATGGACTGTTCCGCCTCCAGGTTCTGGGGGGGAAGACGGTGAATCGATGTATCGATGTCTTTCATGACGGATCAGTCGGGGTTCCCTCAGGATTCGGGCACAACCACCACTTTGATCTCGGCTGTGACGCCCGCATGCAATCTGATTTTGACAGGGAACTCACCGAGGGAGCGGATCGGCTCGGCCAGGATAATCCCTTTCCGTTCCACTTCGAGCTTCTGCTCACTCAGGGATTCCTGAATGTCCTTTGTTGTGATCGACCCGAACAATTTTTCCTGTTCGCCGACCAGCCTGGCGATGGTACAGACGACGCCGGAGAATTTCTCCGCCAGCGCCTCCGCGTCCTTTCTGGCCTTTTCGGCTTTCTGCAGGATATTTTTCCGCTCGTGCTCCATGACCTTGAGGTTCTTCACATTCGCTTCGATGGCCAGTCCCTTGGGAATCAGGTAGTTTCTTGCATAGCCATCGGAAACCTTTACGGTATCTCCCGCCTTTCCGAGCGCATCCACGCTCTCTCTCAGTATAACCTTCATCGTCCTCCTCCTTGTCGACAAGTCGTCACAGATTGAATCATTCACACACCCGGATCGGCAGCCGGCCTGATGAATTTTCGAAAGTCCGCCCATAAATCAAACAATCCCAGGGCCACGATAAGCAGCAGAAGATATTGTTGAACCAAGATCAGAAAATACAGCATCACCCGGAAGAGGATAGGGACCTTTTTCACTTTGAGAAAGAAACCGATGATGGAAATTCCCTCTGCAAGATAAATGAACAGGCAGATGATCAGGATATTCAGTCCGATGAACTTGACCAGGGCCTGCGGAATGAGCAGGATTCCGCCGGCTGCAATGAGCAGCCAGACAATTTTTTCCGGGGCTTTCCACCGCGTCAGATCGCCGAAGTCGGGATTATGCAACCCATGGCTCCGGAAAAACGGTCCGGCCGCCAGGATGTTCAGCCACAGGCAAATTCCGGTGCTCGCCGTCACGATCGCGGGAAATGTCCAGGTCAGAAAGCGGGTAATCTGCGGCGCGTTGTCCCGGATCAGATTGATCTGATCCGAGGAAATATTCAGTTCGCCGTAAATCCGGATGTTTTCCTGGATGCTGTTGTGAATGTAGGCGCTAACAAACTGCCACGGGGGCTGTCCGGACTGAAAGCTGTGAAAGGTGAGAAAACCGGCGCCGACCGCCAAAAGGGCAAGCAGCGGAATGGCCACGGTTTTCTCGATCGTCCATCCGCGCTTCAGGGCTTCCGCCAGGAACACGCCGGTCAAACCGATCAAAAAAAACAACGGAAAAATTTTCTCCGGGCTGATCAGGCCGAGCAGGGAAATCACCAGACCCAGCGTAATTCCGACTGCGGCTAACCCCGCCACTCTGCCCAGTTTCGTGTAATAAAAAAGAATCGGCAAGGGCGAGAAAATAATGATGATGGAGCCAATCAGCGGGATCAGCGCGACGGAGATCAGCGTCGACGAGGATATGGCGATACCCAGGAGAAAATCGCGATTGAAGAATCGCCCCCATTCGTTTTTCAAGACCTGACCTGCCGCGAAAAATGCTTGTTTCAGTGTCTCTGATCGATCAGGAAATGCACAGACCATCAATTGTCGGCAACGACAAAAGGCAGCAATGCGATGGTCCGGGCCCTCTTGATCGCCAGCGATAGCTCTCTCTGATGAATGGCACAGTTGCCCGTGATTCTCCTGGGCGTGATTTTTCCGCGTTCCGTGATAAAATCCCTCAAAGTTTGCGTGTTCTTATAATCGATCTGAATCGTCGAGTCCGTACAGAATCTGCAGAATTTTCTTCTGTGAAAAAATTTTTTCTGCGGTCTCGGCGGCCTTGGGCCGTGACTTCTCGGTGCGTCAGCCATCACTGTTCAACTCCTTCCTTGACCTCTTCCGCTTTGACGATTTCCAGCGGGGCTTCCTTGGCCCCGCTTTCAGCCGCCTCTGGGGGCGCCGAAGCTGCGGCGATCTCCTTCTCGATTGCCGCGAGATCCACCTGGTCAGCCTTCTTGACGGTCATGAATTTCAGAATCTTGTCGTCGATTTTGAAATTTCTTTCCAGTTCCGTGACCGCGGCGTGTTCGGATACCAGATCCATCAAAACATAAAACCCTCGGATCTGCTTTTTGATCTCGTAAGCCAGTTTCCTTTTACCCCATTTTTCAACCTTTACGACAATTCCCTTGTTCTTGATGAAAAGAGAGCGGTATCGGTCGATCATGGCATTGGTCTCGTCTTCGAGTAGATCGGCGGGGACGATGAAGATGGTTTCGTATCTTCTCAAGTTTTCCTCCTCTCGGCTCTATAGTCCGGATCGGGTGTCCGGACAAGGAGTCCATATTGATTTTTTTGAAACGGATTGGCTCTCTATATCATAATTTTCCAGAAATCAAGAATTTTTCGTGGCTAAAGTCCATCAGCGCAAGGGGATGCTTATTGAAAGGATTGATGTCCATCCCTGTTATATGGAACGTGCGCGCTTCCCGTACCGATGTTGGGGATTGTCGGAATTCTTTACAGGTCGAAAAGACGTCATCTTTCTGCAATGATTATGAAACCGTCGAAAAATCATCTTCTTGATCCGGTTACAGTTGTCGGAATTTTTTACAATTTGCATCTGGTTAGGGAGCACCCGTATTACAGGATTGAGGAATATCAATGACTTGCAAAATTGGAATATGAATTGCATAGTGTTTTTCGCGGCGTAAATGATATCATCATTGGTGACTTTGCTCCCGCTTTCGTATTGCCGTGGAGCATCGAAATTCCCGTTGATCAGGACCAGGGATCCTGTCTTTCAGGATTGAAGCGAACAAAGGCGATTGCCGTCATGCCGGATGAATTAAGCGCGAGCGACATGCAACTGTTCAATGAATTGAAGCAGTTGCTCGATGACAGCGAGGAGCAGTTCCGGGAAATCGTCAATGCAATCCGGGACGGTGTCTTTCAGCTCAATGCCGGCGGGTATTTCGCCTTCGTCAATTCGGCCATCGTGGAGAAAACAGGAATCCCCGAATATAAATTTCACCGTTTGCACTTCAAGGATCTTGTCGTTTCGGAGGACCATGACCTTGTCCAATCCAATGTCGCAAGCGTCATGCAGGGCAAAAATGTCGCGCCGTATGAATTGCGCTGCAAGACATACAGGGGAAAGATCCTGACGGTGGAAGTGAACACCATGCCGATCTTCGAGGGTGGAAGGATTGTCGCCGTGCAGGGAATCTCGCGCGATATCACCGAACGCGCTAAACGGCTGAATACGCTGAGGGAAAATGAAGCTCGATTCCGCGCTTTTTTCGAACGGGCGGCTGTGGGCGTGGCGCAACTGGACAGCAAGAGCGGCCGCATCATCCTGATCAATCGACGCTACTGCGACATGCTCGGCTATACGATGGAGGAAATGCTGCGGCTGTCGTTCCAATCCATCACGCATCCGGAGGATCTCAAATCTGAAATGGAGAAAATGGATCTGTTCATGACCGGGGAGATTCAGGAGTTCTCGATGGACATGCGTCATCTGCGCAAGGATGGCGAACCGGTCTGGGTGAACCTCACGGTTTCGCCCATGTGGAATCTCGGTGAAGACCCCGTCAGTCATGTTGCCGTTGTGCAGGACATTTCCGAGCGGAAGAAAATGGAAGACGAGATTCGCATGCTCGCAACCATCGACTCTTTGACCGGGCTGTACAACCGGAGAGGTTTCATGCCTCTGGCGGAACAGCAGCTCAAAATTTCCGAAAGAACAAAAAAGGGATTGATCCTGATCTTTCTCGATCTGGACGATATGAAGAGGATCAACGACACCTGGGGCCACCTCGAAGGGGACAGGGCTTTGGCGGAGGCCGCAATGGTTTTGAACAGGGCGTTCAGGGGCTCCGACATCATTGCGCGCATCGGCGGGGACGAGTTTGCCGTTCTTGCACATGAAATGTCCAAAGAATATCAGCATTCATTGTTGAATCGACTGCGCCACCATCTGCAGGCATTCAATGAAGAAAAAGAACGGCCATACAATCTTTCCATGAGTTACGGACTGGTTGAATACGATCCGGAAAATCCCTGTTCGATCGAGGATTTGATGTTGCAGGCCGATGTGAGGATGTATGACCAAAAAAGAAAAAAAGATCTCCACTGAGTGAAAACACCCCCCTTTCTTTACCTGTCCAGGCATGACGGGAAGGGAGACTGTCTTGTCCGTTTCATTCAATCCCCAAGGACGTCCGAAGCTCCAACCAAACACAAACGGACATAAAATCTTTTTCAGGGTCTGACCGGAAGCCCCTGTCTCGCGATCGTGTCGCGGAAAGGGGCTTTGTCGTTGCATGGAAAATCAGCAATGGGCCTTACTTGTTTTGCTGTCATCGATCCGAAATTGGCGCTTCAAGAGGATTCCGGCGAGGATATTGAAAACCGGCTTCGATCTCGGACGATAGGATAATCCACTGTTGATGGACCACAATCGCATCGGTTGCTGAAGCGTTGTCGTTAATTTGCATGTCAATTTTTATTGACATGCAACGACAGTTTTCCCATACTTCCCTTCCACAGAAACAACTTTCTCTCTTGCGTGGAGATTGACCCCTCCACGGTTTCATTGCGCAGGAGATGGATCAAACGATGAGAAGGGAAGTGACCAGTTCGGGTTCTTTCAGCAGCAAAATATCCGTCGAATGCGAGCCCTCGAAAACAGCGATGGGTGCGGCCGCATTGAGGGCTCTGGCCGCGCTTGAGACCCGGGAGGAGATCCGGGGGCGGGATCACCTGGCTGAAATATTCCTGTCCGAAGAATACAAATTATCCTTGAAGGACCCGGCGATCCGGGAATGGGTGATGAAGAACCGGATTGCTCCCGGCATGTACGAATTCATGATTGCCCGCACCGCCTTCTTCGATTCCATCGTGGAGCGGGCATTGCGTGAGGATATCCCGCGGATCGCGTTTCTGGGAGCGGGATATGACAGCCGCCCTTATCGATTCAGATCCCTGATCCAAAACACCCGGATCTTCGAGTTGGACATCGAGACGACGCAGCAGCGCAAAAGGGAACTGCTTCGGCAGGCGAAGGTTGATGTGCCGGATTCGGTGGCTTTGGTTTCCATCAACTTCAACAGCGACAACGTCGGAGACGTGCTGAAACGGTCCGGCTTCAATCGCGGCGAGGTCGCGCTCTTTGTCTGGGAAGGCGTCACCTATTACCTTTCCGAACGGGTTGTTGACGAGACCCTGGGGATCGTGAGATCGAACGCGGCCGCTGGAAGCCGGATCGGTTTTGACTACGCTTCGCGTTCACCAGAAAATCGGAACGATGAGGGTTTAAAGAGACTGAAGGGTATGATGGAGGCCCATTATCCCGGCGAGCCGACCCGGTTTGCGATTGAACGGGGCAAGATCGAATGGTATCTGTCGTCGAGGGGATACCGCATCGTTGAGCACCTGGATGCGAGGGAAATGGAGCTGAAGTACCTTTCCCTTCGCGATGGTTCAACATCGGGAAAGGCTCCGGCATCTCTCTGTCTCTGCCTCGCATCTGTCGCGGATCATGGGGGCCGATGAGCCGCCGCGGTCCGGAATCCGGAAATGCATTGCGCGGCGGCTTTGCAGTGGAATTCCGCAACAAGGAAAAACTGTCATGAAAACATGGATCAAGTATCTCATCATCGGCTGGTCGATTGCCTGCTCGGGGATATTTATCGTTTCCTACCAGATGCTGAAAAGCGAGGCCATCGTGGAACGGCATTCCGTAACGCTGATTCCGTCATCAGTCGGAAATGGTGAACCGAAGTATGATTGGGAAGCCGTCGGAGACGACATCTTCGGCCGGGATCTCGTCGACAAGAAAATAGATCCCCTGTCTCTATACGAGCCGTCCATAACAAAGCAGGAATTCGTTCACAGGGTGAAGAATGCAAAGGGAATGATCATCGAATCCAAGACAAGGGCCATCGGAAAAATCATATACGTGCTGTTCCCGATATACGCATTCGCCATCTGGGCCATTCCGATCACCGTATTTTTAGTGCTCGGAATGATCTTCGGCAGGGAGGAACGCCCCCCGAGGATAATCGAAGGAGGTGATGTCTGAGAACGGCTGTTCAAAGATGAAAACTGCCAGGGAAGCAAGTCAACCTGCTTCAGACCACTTTCCAGAATTCCGTTGGAAATTCGTTCGCAAAAACCCTCCAGAATGAAGAAAGGGGACCAGCCGTTTCGGCTAACCCCCCTCAATTACATGGTAGGCGATCTGGGACTCGAACCCAGGGCCTTTGGTTCCGGAGACCAACGCTCTATCCACCTGAGCTAATCGCCCGTTGAAAAAAGGAAGTGTTCCTTACTATGGTCCGAAAGAATATTCAAGTGTTTTCATGATCCCTGCTGCTTCGGCATGGGCAGCTCCTTCAGGATCATGCGGACGGGTTCGCTGCGGTTCATGCTGTAGATGTGCAGGCCCGAAACTTCATTTTGAATCAGGTCCACCGCCTGCCGGGTGGCGTATTCAATCCCGTATTTCTCAACCTCCTCGCTTTTGTCCTTCAGCTTGTCGATCTTCTCCCCCAGGGATGCAGGGATCGTGGCCCCGCAAAGGGATACGATCCGGTGCACCTGCTTGTAATTCAGGATGGGAAAGATGCCGGGAAGAATGGGGATTCTGATTCCCATGGACCAGGCCCGGTCCCGGAACCGATAGAAGGCATCATTGCTGAAAAACAACTGCGTGGTGATGAAATCGGCTCCGGCATCCACCTTGCGTTTCAGATTCGCCAGGTCTGCGTCAAGGGAAGGTGCTTCGGGATGCACCTCTGGATATCCGGCGACTCCGATGGAAAAATGATCCGTCTGACGGATGAAAGCGACGAGTTCATTTGCGTGACCGAACCCGCCTGCCGGACGGACGAATTTTTCAGCCCCGGCGGGCGGGTCTCCGCGCAGGGCCAGAATGTTTTCGATATTTTCAGCTTTGAACAGGTCCAGAATGCCGGCAATATCCTCGCGGGTCGACTGCACACAGGTCAGATGGGCCAGCGCTTCGGTGCTGAAATCCCTTTTTACGCGCGAGGCGATTTCAAGCGTCCTGTCCCGTGTGCTACCCCCCGCGCCGTAGGTTACGGAAATGAAATCCGGTTTCAAATCGGCCAGTTCCTTGATGGTTGCGAACAGGTTTTCCAGATTGCCTTCCCGGGTCGGCGGAAAGACTTCAAAGGAAAGCGTCAAATTCTTCTTCCGGAAAAGCTCTTTCAGGTGCATGTAACAGCTTCCTCGTTTTTTTCGCGTAAATGTCATTAAGGTGAATGAATGTCAATACTTTTTAGATATGTGTGTTGAAATCCGGATGAGAATCTGTTAGAAACACGAAAAATTAACCGAAATCAAATCAAGATGATCCGAATCAAAACCATAATTCTGCCGCTTGTGATGCTGCTTCTGTGTCTTCCGGCGTCGGGCGTGGATGCGGGGATCAAGATCCTGAATGTGCGGCATTGGGTCGCCCCGGACCACACCCGAGTGGTGATTGACGCCAGTGATGAACCCGAGTTCACCATCGAGAAAAGCCGGGAAAAAATCCTGATCGATTTCAAGGAGACATCGGTTCCGGATGAGATTCCATCCAGGAAAATACTGAACAAACCGGGAATCAGGAGCATATCGTGGGTAAATGTTCCCCCGCAGATCACACGGATGGAAATCGTGCTTGCCGAACATGTCGATTCCAGCGTGTTCAAACTGAAGCGGTTCGAGGAAAAGCCGGACCGCGTCGTGATCGACATCGAGCTTCCCGAAATCGAGCAGAAGGAAACCCGGGAGCGAGAGGAAGTCAAGGCGCAGAGGAAAAACAAGATCATTGTGATCGACCCGGGTCACGGCGGCGAGGATCCAGGCGCGATCGGATTGAACGGAACACAGGAAAAAGAGGTCGTCCTGAAAATCGGCAAGAAGCTTCGGGACATTTTGAACAAGAAGGAGGGTTACCGCGCCTTCCTGACCCGGAGCGGCGACTACTACGTTCCCTTCAGCAAGAGGCTGAAAATCGCCCGGGAATATGGGGCGGACCTGTTTCTCAGCATCCACGCCGATGCCGCCAGAGCAAGAAACGCCCGTGGCCTGTCCGTTTACTGCCTTTCGGCCGGCGGCGCCAGCACCGAAGCCGCCAAACTCCTCGCCAGGAAGGAGAATATGGCCGATATCATCGGAGGATCTCCCAACGGGGAGAGCAAGGATGAATCCGACCCTATCGTGCTCAACATGTTTCAGACCAACACCCTGAACGTTTCGAAAACTTATGCGAAAAGCATCCTTAAAAACATGAGGAATGTTCTCCCGCTCAAATTCGACACAGTCCAGGGCGCGCCGTTCCGGGTCCTCAAGCTGCCGGAGATCCCGTCGCTCCTTGTCGAAACGGCCTATATCTCCAACAAGACGGAGGAAAGGCTTTTGAGCAGCAGCCGGTATCAGAAACAGATTGCCGAGTCCCTGTCGGCCGCGATTGAGGATTTTCTGCCCGTGGAGCCGTCCGGCAAGCCAGCCCCGACTGTCCGGCAGGCAAAAAAAGACGTCCAGCCGGAACCGGCCCCGGCGATGAAGGAGGTGGAGAAGGCGGCGGACAAGCAGGTGCGGGAAGAGGAGGCGCCGGCGGAAAAGAAGGCGGCGGAGAACCCTGCCGTCCCAGCGCCCGACCCGAAAATCCTGGTCTACAAGGTGAAGAAAGGGGAGCGCCTTGAAAAGATCGCCAGGCAGCACGGCGTCACGCTGGCTTCCCTGCTGAAGCTGAACAACATGAAGCTGCATGATCCGCTTCTCGCAGGCCGGAAAATCAAAATCGCCGTCGTGGAAAAAAGGATCGTAGAGGCTAGGACCGAAACGCATGAACCGGTCCGGACGGCGGACAAGGCGCCTCGGACGAACGGAAATCCGGCTTCCACCCAGAAAGTCGACGTCACGATTTACCGGGCCAGGGAAGGGGACAGCCTGGACAAGATTGCCAGAAGGCACGGGACCACGCTGGGGGCGCTCCTGAAGCTCAATAAAATGAAGATCAACGAACCCCTGCCTGTCGGGCGGGTCGTGAAGTTGAGAGAGACGGACACGGATCAGGAAGAGTCCTCAACCCCCGCGGTTGCCGCAAAGACAGGCAAGAGGGAAAAGTACACCGTTTACCGGGCCAGGGAAGGGGACAGTTTGGACAAGATTGCCCGAAGGCACGGGACCACGCTGGGTGCACTCCTGAAACTCAATAAAATGAAGATCAACGAACCTCTTTACGTCGGGCGGTTGGTGAAGCTGAAAGAGACGGACGCGGATCAGGAAGAGCGCTCTACCCCCGCGGTTGCCGTAAGGACAGGCAAGACGGAAAAATACACCGTTTACCGGGTGAAGAAAGGCGAGACGCTGGAGCGGATCGCCCGCAGGAACGGCACAACCATACAGAATTTGCAGCAGTTGAATCGGATGAAACCCTCCGATCCGCTGCTGGCCAATAAGAAATTGAAGCTGCCCCAGCCCCCCCCTCTTTAAGATCGGCGGTTGGAGATTTGTCTGACGCGGCCTGCCTGCAATGCCGGCCGGCCCGGCCGCCGCAAGGGAAGATGTTCCCGGTGTCGCATCCCCTCTGGAAGGAGAACATTGCTCATGAAAGTCTTTGACGGGCTTCACGCATTTATCTGGCAGGATTATTCCGCCAACAACTGCAACACCTATTGCATCGAGTCGGATCGGAAGATCCTGATCGATCCGGGACACCTGCATCTTTTTTCCACGGTCGAGCGGGAGCTGAAAAAATTGGGAGTTTCGCCGGACCGGCTGGACGTGGTTCTGGCAACGCACGGGCATCCCGACCATCTGGAAGCGGCGGGAAAGTTTGAAAAGCCGACACTTTTTGCCATGAACCAGGAAGAGCATGCCTTTATACGTGAACTGGCGGCGGGATATTTCAAAGTGCCGGAAGCCGATTTTTTCATCGGCGAAGGGGATCTGACCATCGGGGCGATTGATTTCCAGGTGTTCGTAACACCGGGCCATTCCCCCGGCTCCGTCTGCTTTTACTGGAAGGATCGCAAAGCCCTTTTCACGGGCGACGTGGTGTTCAACCAGGGGATCGGCCGCACGGACCTTCCAGGCGGAAATCCCCGGGATCTCAAGAGGAGCATCGTCAGGCTCAGCGAACTCGATGTGGAATATCTGCTGACCGGACACGGCGATATCGTCACCGGTCGTGACAAGGTTCGGGAGAACTTCGCCATGATCCAGGATTACTGGTTCAATTACCTCTGACAGGGGGAAATCTCTTTCTTGAAATCCCCTTTCATTTTCCGGAGTCTTGCCTGAAACGCTTCGTTTTGAGCCGGGTTGGGAATGACGGCTGATCCGGAGATGTTTCGATCTACCAGCGCCCGTTTCAACCGGTCTGCGAAATTTTCCTTTTCGGCCTCGATTTCCTGCCCAAACCGGCTGATCCTGTCCCGCAAAGGGCGAGTTTCGATTCCCAGAATTTGTTCCAGCGCCTCAAAGATCTTCCGGTTTTCGCTTTCGGGGTCGATATGTTCCCGCAACTCGGATTCCAGCATCTCCCGACTGTCCGGGGCGTTTTTCCCCAGATCTTCCATTTCCGCTTCGAGCGCACCTGCGCTGATCAGGCCGTCGAGATACTTTTGAACCGATCCTTTGATCTTTCCCATCGCCTCTTTTCTGTGCAGGCTCTCTTTTTCTTCTTGGGTCAGGGTGAGGTTCTTGGTACGCTCCATGATCAGTTCGAGGGTGCTTTTGATTTCCGCCATATCAATGATTTCTCCTTCGTCGCCCGCTGGCAAATACCGCAGTTCCCCCGGATAATCAAGTGTTTTCATCCGGTCCGAAAATGGCTTGATCGGGCCGGTGGAGCCTGTTATAAAGTGAGGCATGCCGGTTCCCCCGGTGCTCGAGCACTAGGGTTCATGCGATGGGCAATGCAAGGATCCGGAGTCGCGATGGCCGAAAAACTGTTGGTATCCTGGAGCAGCGGCAAAGACAGCGCACTGTCCCTATGTGCACTGAAGAGACACGGGGGCTATGAAATCGAGGCGCTGTTGACAACGATTGCGGAAAATGGCGGGCGGATCGGTGCACATGGCGTGAGGCGAGTTCTGCTGGAGCGCCAGGCATCCTCATGCGGATATCCTCTGGAAAAGGTGTTCCTTCCCGAAGACGCCGCCAATGACCAGTACGAAGTCGCCCTCGAGAAGGTGTACGAGAGAAGCCGGGCAGAAGGCGTCACTTCGGTCGTATTCGGAGACATCTTTCTGGAAGACATCCGGAAATACCGTGAAAAACATCTTGAAAAAGCCGGGATGAGGGCTCTTTTCCCCCTGTGGAATCGGGACACATTCGAGCTCGCCACGGAATTCATCGATCTCGGCTTCAGCGCTGTGATCACCTCCGTGGACACCCGCATCCTCGACAAGGGAATGCTCGGGAAACCCTTCGACCGCACGTTCCTGTCGGAACTGCCTCCCGGCACCGATCCCTGTGGCGAAAACGGCGAGTTTCATACTTTCGTCTTTGACGGTCCGATTTTCCGTGAGAGCATTCGCTACACCGTCGGAGAGATCTGGCCGGAACGGAACCAATACTGGCTTTGCGATCTTGTTCCGGCCTGAAAAGAGGTGCGGTCATGGCCGATCTGCTGCTCTACCTGCTTGTTTTTCTCGCTGCTGCCGCTGTTCTGCTCATCTCGATCGCCATGGTCCGTGCAAAATGGCGTCTGGATATCCTTGAAAAGAACCTGGATCGCATGGAGCGGTTTTCGCGGGAGGACATGGCTCGGAACCGGGAAGAGATGCGATATTCCCTGCGGGACTTCAACGAATCGCTGCTGAACCGGATGGACGAGAGCGCGGCGCGGAGCATTCAAAAACTGGACAGGATCGATGAGACCGTCGATCTCCACCTGAAAACGCTTCAGGAGGACAACAGCCGCCGGCTGGAGCAGATCCGGGCAACGGTGGATGACAGGCTCCAGGACACGCTGGAAAGACGGCTGGGGGAATCCTTCAAGCTGGTCAGCGACCGGCTGGACATGGTCCACCGGGGACTGGGGGAAATGCAGACGCTGGCTTCGGGCGTCGGGGATCTGAAGAAAGTCCTGACCAACATCAAAACCCGCGGCACGCTGGGCGAGATCCGGCTCCAGGGCCTGCTGGAGCAGATTCTGAGCCCGGATCAGTATCAAAGCAACGTGGCGACCAAAAGGGACAGTGCGACGCGCGTTGAATTTGCGATCCGGCTGCCGGGCCGGGATGCAGCGGAGAATCACCCGGTGTGGCTTCCCATCGACGCCAAGTTTCCCCAGGAGGATTACCTGCGGTTTCTCGAGGCCCAGGAGTCGGGGAATGCAGACCGGGTTGATAATGCGTCGCGGCAGCTCGAGCGCACCATCAGGGAAATGGCAAGGAACATCCGGGACAAGTATCTGGACCCGCCCTACACGACGGATTTCAGCATCATGTTTCTGCCGACGGAGGGGCTCTATGCGGAGGTCCTGCGCCGCGGCGGGCTGTTTGAGCTGCTTCAGAGGGAATTCAAGGTTGTCGTTGCCGGGCCGACCACCCTGGCGGCCCTGCTGAACAGCCTGCAGATGGGATTCCGGACCCTGGCTATCGAGAAGCGGTCCAGCGAAGTCTGGACCCTGCTCGGCACGGTCAAGACGGAGTTTTCGACATTCGGCGCGATCCTGGACAGGACGCAGAAGAAGCTCCAGGAGGCGGCCAGCACCATTGAGAAGGCGGCGACGCGGACGCGGGCCATCGAGCGGAAATTGAAAGACATCCAGTCCGTCCCGGTCGACGAGACGTGTGGTTCTGCGGGCGAAGCGGATGAAGCGGAGAAAAACGGAATGGGCGAGGCGAACGGCGCCGGCGGATCGGGGGGAAGAACCGCAATCCCTGAAAAAAATGGATGATAGGAGGTGGCATGACATGAAGGTTGTTGCTTTGAACGGAAGCGCCCGGAAGGACGGGAACACGGCAATGCTGATCAATACGGTCTTCGAGGAACTGAAAAAGGAAGGCATCGAAACGGAGATGATCCAGATGGCGGGCAAGAAAATCCAGGGCTGCCTAGCCTGCTACAAGTGTTTCAAGAACAAGGACCGACGCTGTTCAGTGGACAGGGACATCCTCAACGGCATCATTGCCGAAATGGAAAAGGCCGACGGGATCCTGCTGGGATCGCCGACTTATTTTTCCGATGTCAGTTCGGGAATGCGGGCCTTCATCGAGCGCTGCGGTTTTGTCGGCCGCGCCAACCAATACATGTTCAAAGGAAAGGTCGGCGCATCCGTGGTGGCGGTCCGGCGCGCCGGCGCCGTTCAGGCCTTCACATCCATGAACCTTTTCCTTCATTACATGCAAATGGTCATGCCCGGCGCCAGCTACTGGAGCCTTGCCGTCGGACGGGATCCCGGCGACGTGCTGAAGGACGATGAGGGCATGCAGACGATGCGGGACCTCGGTCGGAACATGGCCTGGCTGCTGAAAAAGCTCCATGCCCCGGAGTGAAACCGGCGTCCGGCCCGCGGAAACACCGGGAGATAAAAAAATATGGTTGAAAAGCCCTTTTTGTGGTAGAAGCCCGACGATTTTACAAAGGAGGGGCGGGAAACAACGGACGAGGCAGTGTCAGACTGCTTAAATAAACATCTTGGAGGTCTTATGAGTAACGAAAACTTGGAATCGAAAAGATGGCTGATCGCCATTGCGGCGATCGTCATGCAGTTGTGTCTGGGCACGGTTTACGCCTGGTCGGTCTTCAAGAAACCTTTGATGTCCGCCCATGGATGGGGTGAGACGAGTGTGCAGGCGACATTTATGATCCTCATCGGCGTCATCGGCCTGGCGGCGGCCTTTGGGGGAACCCTGGTGGACAAGAAAGGACCCCGCTTCGTAGCCACTGCGGGCGGCATTCTCTTCGGCATCGGAACATTAGCGGCCGGTTTTGCCGATCAGATCGGAAGCCTCTGGCTGCTGTATATCGGCTACGGCATTATCGGCGGCCTTGGCAACGGGTTCGGGTACGTGACACCCATTGCCACGCTGATCCGCTGGTTTCCCGACAAGCGCGGTTTGGTGACGGGTCTCGCGGTTATGGGATTCGGCGCCGGCGCCTTCTTCATGGGCAAGATCGCCCCCGGGATGGTCAACTCCATGGGTGTGGCCAACACTTTTTACATCTGGGGGATCATCTTTTTAGTCGCGGTGACGGCAGCCGCGCAGCTGTACAAGAACCCCCCCAAGGGTTGGCTCCCGGCCGGCTTCAAGCCCGCTGCAACGAGCGTTTCCGCTGCGGATTCCTTCCAGTTTGAAGAAGCGGTGAAACGTCCCCAGTGGTGGATGCTCTGGGGCATGCTTTTCCTCAATGTATCCGCAGGCCTCGGTCTCATTTCCCAGTTGTCTCCCATGGCCCAGGATGTGATCAAGAAGGCCCAACCCATGATTAACCCGACTGATCTGGCGCTTACCGGCGGCACCATTCTGGCAATCGCTTCGATCTTCAACGGTCTCGGGCGGCTCATCTGGGCGTGGACGTCCGATGCCATCGGACGGAAGATGGTTTTCATCATCATGTTCATCACACAGGCGATCCTTTATGTCTATCTTCCCCAAGTTTCTTCGCAGATGCTCTTTACGGTTTTGGCCTGCTACCTGCTGGCCTGTTATGGCGGCGGCTTTGCCGTCATGCCTGCCTTCGCCGCCGATTCATTCGGACCCGGCTATATCGGCAAGGTCTATGGCATGATGCTGACGGCCTGGGGCGCCGCCGGCGTTGTGGGGCCCTTGATCTTCGCGCAGGTAAAGGACATCGCCCTTTACGTCGCTGCGGGCATGCTGATCGTCGGTTTTGTCCTGGCTTTCATGTATACGCCGCCGGGGAAGAAGACTGCTTAAACATTCAAATCGGTTTCATCGCAAAAGAAAGGCGGGCCGTTTCCGGTCCGCCTTTCTTTTGCCCCTTCGGTGCGATGCCCATGCGGCCTTTTCCTATGCCGCTTCCACCTTGACTGCGCAAACCTTGTATTCCGGGATTTTGCCGATGGGGTCCAGTGCCGGGTTGGTCAACAGGTTGACGGCCGCTTCATGGAAGTGGAAGTTCATGAAGATCGTACCCTTGGCCGAGCGCTCGGTGAGGCGGGCCTTGGCCGAAACGGTCCCCCGCCGGGAGGTGACTTTCACGAACTGGCCCTCCTCGATCTCGAGGCGCCGGGCGTCGGCCGGGTTGATCTCGACGAGGCTTTCCGGGCAACGCTCCGAGGGGCCCCGGGCCATGCGGGTCATCGTGCCCGTGTGGTAATGGTAAAGGACCCGGCCGGTCGTGAGGATCATCGGGTACGCGTCATCGGGAAGCTCCGCGGGCGGGATGTATTCAATGGCGTGAAAAAGTCCCTGGCCTCTGCTGAACCGGTCCCGATGCAGGAATTTCGTTCCCGGATGGCTGGCGTTCGGGCAGGGCCACTGGAGCCCTTCCGTTTCGATCCGCTCGTAGGTGATGCCGCCGTAGCTCGGGGTGACCCGGCGGATCTCGTTCATGATTTCTTCCGCCGAGGCGTAATTCATGGGATAGCCCATCCGTCCGGACAGATCGGCGATAATCTCCCAGTCCGAACGGGCGAGCCCGGGGGCTTCGACGGCCTTCCGGACCCGCTGCACGCGCCGCTCCGTGTTGGTGAAGGTACCGTCCTTTTCGGCGAAGCAGGCGGAGGGGAGTACGACATCGGCCAGTCTCGCGGTTTCCGTCAGGAAAATGTCCTGGACCACCAGGATGTCCAGTTGCTTCAGTGATTCTTTCACGTGGGACAGGTCCGGATCGCTGAGCATGGGGTTTTCCCCCATAATGTACAGACCCTTGATTTTTCCCTCGTGGGCGGCATTCATCATTTCTACTACCGTGAGCCCCCGTTTCGCGGAGAGCGAGACCGCACCGCCCCCGGCTTCTGTGAAGGCGGCCCGGGCCTCTTCGCTGGCGACCTGCTGGTAGGCGGGGAAAACGTTGGGGAGCGCGCCCATGTCGCAGGCCCCCTGGACGTTGTTCTGGCCCCGCAGCGGATTGACGCCGCCGCCCTCGATGCCCACATTGCCGCAGAGCATCGCCAGGTTCGCGCAGGATTTCACGTTGTCCGTTCCGGAAATGTGCTGCGTCATGCCCATGGCGTAAAGAATGGCGGCGCGGTCGGCCCGCGCGTACATCCGGGCGGCCCTGCGGAGGTCTCCCGCGGGAATGCCCGTGATCGTTTCGACGTGTTCGGGCGTGTATTTCGCGACGACCTTCTTCAGGGCGTTGAATCCATCCGTCCGGTTTTCCACATATTCCCCGGCGTAAAGTTCCTCCGTGATGATCACGTTCATCAAACCGTTCAGGACGGCCACATCCGTCCCCGGGTTCTGACGCAGCCAGATGTCGGCATACTTGACGAGGTCAATCTCCCGGGGATCGATGACGATCAGCTTCGCGCCCCGCTGGCGGACCGCGCGCTTGACCTTCATTCCCACGATCGGATGGTTCTCTGTGGTGTTGCTTCCCGTAACGAGAATCAGATCGGTAAACTCGATCTCGGAAATCGAGTTGGTCATTGCGCCACTGCCGAATGCGGCGGCCAGACCGGCCACCGTGACGGAGTGTCAGAGTCGGGCGCAGTGATCCACATTGTTCGTGCCGATCACCGCCCGCATGAATTTCTGGAAGAGGTAGTTTTCCTCGTTGGTGCAGCGCGCCGATG
>Ga0116154_10000593_pt1 | contig 40091 bp, 30 predicted proteins | sample AD_UKC030_MetaG_FD_89898 | JGI IMG/M metagenome (GOLD analysis project Ga0116154, IMG submission 89898) | Active sludge microbial communities of municipal wastewater-treating anaerobic digesters from USA - AD_UKC030_MetaG | ecosystem: Engineered > Bioreactor > Anaerobic > Digestate | place: USA... | reverse complement strand
TTTCATTGCTTCCATATTCGCCTCGGCTGCTACCGGCTGGAGCTTAAGTTGCCGGGTGGGTTTCGTTTACTCTCCCACTGGAGTTCTGCGCCTTTGTCACGGCGCACTCAAACAGGCTCTTAGATGCGGATTTGGGCCATTCCAGCCCCCACCGACCATGACCTTTGATCTATGCAAATTGTGACTTCGGGGTCTGGGCGGACACGGCTCTTTTGTTCAGACTGCTCACACTTGCTTCGGAATCCCGTTCAGGCGTCGGAGCAGGCTAAATCGCCACCGCATGTGGCTTCACAATGAAAAAGAACTGGAAAGAGCATTTTATGAAAACATGGGTTTTAATGACATCAGCCGTAATCGCCCTGGGGCTTCTGATCTGGGTTGCCGTGCATCGGAACTCCCAGCAAAGCAGTCTAGCAACCGATAGTGCAACATTATCCGAATCGCCCCGGAGCGAGAGCGCCAAAGTTCATCCAGCCGTGAAGACGTCGATCGCCACAGCAAAGCCGGTTCGACAACCCATCAGCGGCAGAAATGAAGAGCCTCAAACACCGGAGGGATCGCCGGTGGCGGCCACGGCGGCGACGCCTCCGGGAGGAACCATGGCTGTCGGCGGCCAGGCGTTGCTCAGGCAGGCAGTGGATTGTCTTGTTTCCTCAAGCTCAGGTTTCGACGCCAGGCAGACTGCCTTGGAACAGCTGCGGCAGGCGGGAAAGCTCGACCAGGCGATCGTTGATCTGGAACAACGAATAACAGACGATCCGCGATCGGCCGAAACCGCGGCGGCCCTCGGCCGGGTCTATCTGCACAAGTGCGGCACCATCCAGGACATGCGGGAACAAGGCATCCTTGCCATGAAAGCCGATCAGGTTTTTGATGCGGCCCTGCAGATCGATTCGTCGAACTGGGATGCGCGTTATACCAAAGCCCTGGCCATGTCGTATTGGCCAACGCAAATGAACCGGGGAACCGAAGTCATGCAGCATCTTGTGACCCTCATTGAACAGCAGGAGTCGCAGGCGCCACAACCGCAATTCGCGATGCCCTACGCGTTATTGGGCGACGAGTATAAAAAGTACGGTCACACCGATAAAGCGCGTGAGATCTGGCAACGCGGCGCCGTCATGTTCCCGAACAACAAGGATCTTGCAGGCAAGCTCACCCAACAGTAACTCACACGCTTGCGGCGTCCGAGAGGGTTCGGATACACTCGCGCTGACTCATCAGGGTTGATATGAGCTCGCCCTCCATGCCCGCTACCGGTCTGGAACTGCCGCTGCCAACGCGTCAGTTCCGGGCGTTTCTTCTATTGTTCCACGGGACGTTCCTCTGTGGACTGGGCATCACGTTCGCCGCCCACTTGCGAAGTCTGAACGGCGCGCCCGGAAGGAATGAAGCCGTTTTGGGCGCGCTGGTATTTGTCCAGATGCTGCTTTATCTGGTGTTCTTTGCGATTCCAAGCGTCACCACCTCGCCGGCCTGGAGGCGGTTTCAAGCCCTCCTGGCGAGCATGGGCGCACCCCCGAATCGCTCGGAGAGCCGATCCCTGCAATGGGGGTGGTGGGGATATATCGGAACCAGTGTTGTCGTGGTTCTCGCGGAATGCCGTTTTCAGCCGCATTTTGCCTGGGGTTTAATTGCCTACCTCGGGCAGATTTCGGCATTCCCGTTGCGGACATCCATTCCTGGAAGCGCCCTGATTTTCATGGCATTTCTCCTCAATCAGCATGGGTGGCGCGGACTTGCCACCTGGGATGCCGGGGACTGGTTTTCCGCCTTGACTCAAGCCGCGCCTTTGGTGGCTTTGATCCTGTTCCTGGGTCGAACGGTGGTCACCAGCGGGGAGCGGGGACGTTTGATCCTGGAATTGGAGGCCGCCAAACGCGAACTCGAAGAGGCCCGGCAACGCGACGCCGAACTCGCCGTCCTTCAGGAACGAGAACGCCTGGCCCGCGACCTCCACGATTGCCTGGGGCATTCACTGTCGACACTCACCGTCCAGCTGGAGGCGGCGCAACGCTTGCTCAGCACCGATCCCGCGCGCGCCGGAACCCTGCTCGTCGAAATGCGGAAACTCAGCCGGACCAGCATGGAGGACTTGAGACGGTCCCTCGCCAATTTGCGCACCACAGGTTTGGGCGATCGCCCGCTGACGGATGCGCTGCGTTCACTCTGCGCCGATTCCAGCCAGCGTTCAGGCACGAACATCGAAATCCACCTGGCGGAAGGCGCGAACGGCCTGCCGCCAATTGTCTCGGAAGTCATCTGGCGCGTCGCCCAGGAGTCCCTGATGAACGCGGAAAAATATGCGCAAGCCCGGCATGTCGGTGTCAACCTGTCCTTGCAGGCCGGCGCCGTGCGGCTGAAGATCAGCGATGACGGCATCGGGCTGCCACCCAACGCCGAGCAGAGACCGGGACATTATGGTTTGCGCGGATTGCGGGAACGCGTCGAAGGCATAGGCGGCACGTTCACAGTGTCCGCCGCGGGCAACCGTGGCACGTTGATCGAAGCTCAAATACCGGTGATTAGCTGATGAATGCCATCCGGATCCTCCTGGCTGAAGACCAGACGCTCATGCGCCAGGGATTGAAAACCCTGCTCGAGACCGAGCCCGGTTTCCATATCGTCGGCGAAGCTGAAGACGGCAAAACCGCCGTCAAACTCGCGCTCCAAACCAAGCCCGACATTATTCTGATGGACATCCAGATGCCGAACCTCAACGGCGTGGAGGCCACGGCCGCCATCTGCCGTTCCTGGCCCCAAGCCCGGGTGATCATCCTCACCACGTTTGACCGTGATGATTACGTGTTCCAAGGCGTCCGCGTCGGCGCAGTCGGCTACCTGCTCAAGGACGTGCCGGCAGATCAACTCATTGAAACCATCCGCCGAGTGCGCGCTGGCGAAGTGTTCATCCAGCCCGAGATCGCGTCCCGCACCCTGCGCGCCGCCCTGCATTCACCCGGGGACTTGATCGAACCGCTCTCCGACCGTGAACGCGAAGTTCTGGTGATGCTGGCCCAGGGCATTCCCAACAAGGAAATCGCCGGCAAACTCCACATCGCCGAAGGCACCGTCAAAAACCACGTCACCAACATCCTCGACAAGCTCCAGGCCCAGAACCGCACCCAGGCGGCCGACATCGCCCGCCGCCGCGGACTCATCTAAGGCTTGCCTTTTCCCCCGCCCAATGCCCAGAGGCGACAACAGTCGCGCGGGCCAGCGCCTTCAAATGGAAAAATGCACAAAGAGCCCGCGATAGGGCCAGCCGTATCCGAAAGCCTTTTTCACGACGACATAATGAATTGCGCAAGCGCAAGCATTCATAGCGCCGCCTATAAAACTGTGACAGCCCAAAACCATTCCGGCAGTCTGGCACGAAACATGCTATTTAATCCATTGGACGATAGGTCATGAATTCGCCACCCGCTGCGGAAGGGCTGTAAAGTCCGGGCCGGAGTCTGGCAAGAGCCAGGCTCGCGGTCTTCCATTTGAAAAGACCGGTTCGACTGGCGTTCCTGAACTTCCGAGTGTGTTATGAAGAGATCGAGTTTGTACAATCCAGACCGAGGGATTGACGAAATGCGAAAAGACGCCGGGGAGCCCGAAGCTCAGCCTCGATAGCGGCGGAGCGGATTTGTATCTGGTCTATCAAGTTAAGACTCAAATCAATACATTAATTTATACATGCAATTACATCGATACCTTCCCTTGACTATTGTGGGATTGGCGCTGGCGGGCTCCGCGGGAATTCATACCTGCGCAATGGCGGATAGCACGAATGTACTGGCCCTGACGACCTTTGATGCGGCTGGCCCTTCGGACTGGGGTTATGGATATTATTACGGAGACGATGGCCTGGGCATTTATGAGGGACCGGATCGGGCTTATTACGATCCTGTCGCAGATCCCGAGATGACCAATGCCCTGTGCCGGTATGCTTTTGACCTCTCTTTGCTGCCGGGCTACAACAACTACGGCACCGGATTTGGCGGTCCTCAATTTCGTCCCGACGCGGATCCCACACTCTTCACCAGCACCAATCGTGAAGATTACCTCTTCAGTTTCGACGCGTACGTGGAAGGATTGGAGGCTCCGGCGACCGAGGCGCGTTTCGAAATGCAGGTGCAATTCAATAACAGCGATGCGACTCCGGCCAAGATTCTGCAAGTGAACCTGCCTTTTTCGGCTCGATCCACCAAGCAGCATTTCGTTTTCACGCTGGACGAAGGCAGCCTGGCCGATAGCTCGGATGCGACTTTTGCCGCCGGTCATGACAATATCACCAGCCTCACCTACAACGTAAATATCCACGTGCCCAGCGATGCGTTTGGCTTTGATGTCGGCAATGCCATTGTGGTGGACAATCTGATGCTCCAGATGGTCAAACGGAGTTCCGTCACAGTGCCTTTGCCCACCGTGGCGAAAACGATTGCCTACTGGAACATGGACGATCAGCCGGCGACCAATGAATATCATTACAACTGGTCGCAAAACAGCACGCTACCGTTGGTGACCGCCTCGATGGAGGCGGCCGGCTATGGGGTGGGCGGCAGCAACGCCTGGATTTTGCAGATGGATAACACCGAGCTTGCCAATGATCCTCCCCAGTGGGCAGGCGGCGGCACCGGCGGCACCGGCCCCGTGGACTATTCCCTTTTCAATACAGGCGACTTGACCGGCTATCGTTTGTCATTTGACGCACGTGCGGCGGGATTGGCGCCGGATCGCCCAAGCACCACCTGCGCACTCCAGCTGTTCATGGATGCTCCCGACGATACCCTCCAGCCTGCCGACGAAAATACCGACGCAGACCTGGTCGCGCGCCTCGACTTCCAATTGACTGAATTGGGAACTGAATGGCGGACCTACACCTTCCTGTTGAATAAAGGCCAGGTTGGATTGGGCAGCAAGACCAATTTTGTCGAGCACTTCAACCAACTCACCGAGTTGCGCACGCAGTGGCAGATTGAGAACATCGCTTCCAGCACGGACTGGGGTTACGATGCCGACAACACCCTGGTCATCGACAATTTCAGGATCGAGCGCCTCTATCCGGCCATCCCGTCTTTGAGTGTGTCCAGGAGTGCGAACAACCTGGTGATCTCCTGGGGGGAATGGAGTGGCCAGGGTCACATCCAACTCCAGAGCGCGCCCACCGTCCAGGGACCCTACACGGACGTGCCCGGCGCCACCGGCAGTCCTGCCAGCGTCCCAATGGATAATACATCCAAATTCTTCCGCACGATTTGGGCGCCTCCCGCGCAGTGACACCATCACGGCAAAAAAACCGATGAACTGATCCTGTTCTCCTTTCGAGAAGGGACAGAGTCCTGCAACGACCTGTCCCTTTTTTTGCGGGTTCTGAATCCATCGGCACCCGCGTCGCCGCCATCCTCTAAAAAAGATATCCTTTTGACCTGCGTAAAGGAATTGGGTATCGATTTCTAACATTTTATTCCAGCTTTATGAAGCAGTCGACAATACGATTTATAGGTTGTCTTGGTTTGGCCGCATGGCAACTGGGCGGGAGCGCTTTGGCCCAGTCGAATCTGGTGTTATTGGTCAGTCCTCCCGGCGATTATATTGGGGCGGGGGCCACCTACATGACAACCAACGCCGCGGACTTTCAGGTTTCGGGAGACGTTTCCACCCTCTCGGTGGATGCCTTTGGATTTCGCATTCAACTGGACGCACCTTCGAACCAACACCTGGCAGCCGGTGAGTATGCCAACGCGGTGCGGTATCCTTTCAACGATCAGCTCCCGGGCCTCACGGTTTATGGGAATGGCCGTGGGTGCAACACGGTGTGCGGGAGTTTCGAGATCCTGGAAATCCACACGGACCCGAGTGGGGGGATTGATCGTCTCTGGGCCACGTTTTCCCACAGCTGCGAGTGTTTTATGGGAGCGATGCAGGGTGATTTGCGGTATCACTCGATGCTGGCGCCGGCGGTGCCCGAGTCTCGGACAGTCCGAGTTCCTGGTGATTACCCAACGATCCAAGAGGCTGTTAACGCGGCTGGTGTTTTTGGGGATGTCGTCCTGGTGGGTCCGGGCACTTATCCTGAGACCATCAGTTTTGGAGGAAAGCGGGTTGCTGTTCGGAGCGAGGCCGGTCCTGAAACCACCATCCTGGCCCCTCCGGCGGACGCTGTTGCGGTAACCTTCACCGGGGGGGAGCCGGTGGAATGCGAGCTGCGGGGTTTTACTCTGGTGGGTGGGGCCGGCGGGATCCGGGTCAACAGCGCCCACCCGACCATTCGGTCGAATATCATTCGAGGATGCGGTTATGGGATGGATTGCCAGTTCGCCTCTCCCGTTGTGGTTGACAACATGATCCTGGACTGCAAGGGCCCAGCGATGCATTTGGGCGGCGCGGCTTCTCCGCTCATTGAAGGCAACCTGATGAAGGGTAATGGGGCGGGTATCACCATGTTTGCGGCCGGATCGCCCATCATTCGCAACAACATGATCCAACAGAATCGTGGAGACGGACTTAACATGGTCAATCAATCGGATGCGGACATCATTCAAAACCTGATCCTGGAAAACGACGGACATGGGATCGCGTGGCTGGTGCCTTGGGGCGCGCGCGGACCTTATGTGATTCACAATACAATTCTTGGCAATGGTCGGATTGCGGGAGCGGGAATCTCGGCGGACGGCTTTGATGTCGGCGCACAGGTACGAAACAATATTGTGGTGGGCGAACCCGCGCTATCCATGGGCGGAATGAACGATGTCAATTCCCCCAATGTGCAGTGCAATAATCTGTATTCGACGAATGGCCAGCCCTGCATGGGGGTGGAAACCAATTTTGTCGGAATGAATGGCAATATTTCGGCCGCGCCGATATTCCTTCAGGCCGATTTGGGGGATTACCGCCTGCAAGCCGTTTCGCCAGGCATCGACGGCGGAACTGGGGAAGGCATTCCCGCGACCGACTACGAGGGGAACCCGCGGACGGTCGAGGGCGACTCGATTCCCCCTGCGCGGCCGGACATGGGCGCTTACGAATATGTTCCGGGACCGCCCCGGCCAGCCACGCTTCTTCAAGCGACCGCGACGCTGACGAATGTTGTGTTAACCTGGACGCCCTTTGACGGCGCCACCAATTATGTCTTGAGCCGCGGCACCAACAGCGGCGGCCCGCATATCCCCATGCACTCCGCCCGCATCACCACTTATGCCGACAGCGATGTCATCCCTGGCCAAGTGTATTATTATGTCGTTGCCGGCCAGAACACCTTCGGCCAAGGAACTCCGTCGGCGGAAGTCTCTGTGAAAGCGGGAAACCATGCCCCGGTCGCTCCCAATCAAACGATTTCTCTCGACGAAGATACGCCGATCACCCTCGATATGCGGTTGGTGGCCACGGATCCTGACGGTGACCATCTTCATTTCGAGCTGGCCACTCCTCCATCGATTGGCGACATCACCCAGTCCAACGTCTTTTTTTTCTTCAGACCGGCGTCCAACTATAACGGAAGCACCGCGTTTACTTACCAAGCGCTCGATGGACGGGGCGGTGCAACAACCGGGGAAATCACTTTCGAAATCCGGCCGGTGAATGATGCGCCAGTCGCAAGCAGCGAAAACCTGACCATGGCCGCCGACACCACAACCACCAACAGGCTGAGGGCTGCCGATTTGGATTCATCGAACTTGAGCTTTGTCTTGACAAGCGTGCCCATGCACGGTCTGGCCGCGATCGAATCCTCGACGGGTACCCTGGTTTACCAGCCTGCGCATGGATTTATCGGCACGGATTTGCTCCGTTACACCGTCCATGACGGTGAAACCAACAGCGCGGAAGCGACCGTGACCTTGCGGGTTCAAGCCTCGGCCGATGTGGATCGTGACGGCATGCCGGATGCCTGGGAAAACTACTGGGACCTTAACAATCCCAAAGCGGATCCCGATGACGATCACTTTACGAACCTCGAGGAATACACCGCCAACACGGGACCTCGAGACGCGGGCTCATGGCTCGCTATTCTCTCTGCGCGACTGGATGCCAACGGCCATCGTGTCGTGGTCTGGCAATCCGTGGGCGGCACGCGCTATCGGATCTACTCGGTCGATCATCTTAGGGGATCGGGCATACAGGATTTCCAGCCGGTCATCCGCCCGCTGATCGATGAGATTGATCCGGCTCCTGTGGGATCGCCTTCGATCCAGACCTACATCGATTCGCGGCCTTTACCGGCTTCAGGGCAACGCTATTATCGAATCGCGATTGTCCAGTGAGCAGGCCTTCGGGATTTCAGGGTCTTTATGGCAACAAACAAGCCACGGCGCAAGGGCCGTGGCTTGTTTCACATCAACCCCGTGTGAGCAACGAAATCGAGAATGAATCGACTGGTTTAAAAGTCGGTGAATCCACCGGTCGCGGATTTGGTCTCTCTTGCCGGCGGCAAAGCGGGCATCCCCAAAGATTCCTCGTTCCCTTTATGTTTTGTGGCGTGTCCGTTTCCATTGCCATTGCCGCTGGCAGGATCTTTGGTCTGAGTGCGGGACGTAATCAGGACGGATTTTGTTGCCTTGGTCGGGGAAGGCTTGGCGGGGATTTTAGCGGATGCCGATGCGGAGTCCTTCTTGGCTTGGCCTTCGACCAGGCTCATGAGATCGCGGACGGCTTCAGACATGGCTTCGGCCTGGGCGTTCAATTCCTCGGCGGCGCTTGCGCTTTCTTCGGCGGTAGCCGCGGTGGATTGGGTGACTTTATCCATCTGGCTGACGGCCACGTTGATCTGGCCCACGCCTCGCTGTTGTTCCTCGGAGGCAGCGGCCACTTCGGCCACCATCGAATCAACCTGGCGGACTTTATCGACGATATCGCGCAGGTTCTGTTCCACGTCTCGGGCGTTCCCGACGATGCTTTGCAGGTTCTGAGTGACCTGGAGGCTGACCCGCACGCCGTTTTCGCTCTTGGAAATGGCAGTCTCAATCTTGCCGGCGGTCTCTTTGGCCGCCTGAGCGCTGCGTTGGGCGAGGTTTCGAACCTCATCGGCGACGACGGCAAATCCCATTCCGGCATCACCGGCGCGGGCCGCTTCCACAGCGGCGTTCAGGGCGAGAATGTTGGTCTGGAAGGCGATTTCGTCAATGGTCTTGATGATTTTGGCAATATCATCGCTGGATTGTTTGATGGCTTCCATGGCCTGGCGCATATCCTGGCTGGATTGATTCACTTGGTCCATGGCCTGAGTCATGTGTTGAGTATTGGACATGCCGGTTTCGGCGGCCTGTCGGGCTTCCTGAGCCAGGTGTTTGGCGTTGCCGGCGCTCTCGGCATTCCGCTTGGTCATGCTGGCCAATTCTTCCAGAGAGGAACTTGTTTCTTCGAGAGAAGCCGCTTGTTCGCTGGCGCCTTCGGCCAAGGATTGGCTGGCGGCTGCCACTTGGCCGGCAGCGGAACTGGTCTGGGCCGAACCTGAAGCCAATCCTTCGGCCACCGCGTGGACCGGGCGCGCAATGCCACGGGCAATCAGGAACACCAACAGGAAACCCGCCACAGCGGCGATGCATCCCAGAATCGTGCTAATCCCGGCCAGCTGCCGGGCGGCGGCATCGGCCTCCTGAAGAGGCACTGTGGCCACCACGCCCCACTTCAGGGCTTGGCTCTTCGCAAACACACCCGCCTTTCCCATACCCTCATAGGTATAGTGAAACGCTCCCTGATCTTGCTGCTGAATCGGGCCGCTCCAGCTGAAATCCGCCAGTTTGGTCTTCAGGATCAGGTCTTTCTGAGGATGGGCGATAAACACACCCTTCTCGTCATGAACAAAAATGTAACCGGTTCGGAGCACTTTGATGTTCGCAATGAAACGGCTGCTGAACCAGTTCAGATCCAGCACGCCAATCAGCGTGCCTGTCGTGCGCTGATCCACTTGGATCGGCAGGGCCAGAACGACAATGGGATTGCCCGTCGTGCGACTGGCTAAAACCTCCGACACCGAATATTTCCCGGTCATCGCGTCCTTGAAATACTGCCGCTCAGAAACATCCAGCTTGTCAATCGAATCAGGATTCGAGGAAGCGCGGGCCAAACCCTTGTTGTCAATCAGGTGAATATCCTCATAATAGCCGCAGAGCGATTTCATCCGGGCGAAATCACTACTGCATTCTTTCTTGGCCTTGTCACCGTCCGCGCCCGCCGCCAGGGATTTCACCGTGTTCTGCTGGCCGGCGAGAACCGATAAGTTGTCCCGCTGTCCATCAATCCAGGTCTCGATCTGGCGGAGGCTGGCGGCACAGGTCCCAGCCATGCTCTCCTCCACCGACGTCTCCAGGGCATTGCGGGCCATGAAATAGGATGTTGCGCTGAGCGCGAGGGTAACCAAAATGATGAGTCCAAGGGTTGGCACCAATATTCGATTTCGCAGGTTCATTTTCATAAGCTTTTGCCAGATATTGTCACACCGGTTTTTTCAGTTTCGGGCCGGTCAAACGGGCCGGCCACGCCGGCTGCTCTGTTCTCGCCTTACCGACGCGGTGTTTTGGAATAGCGAACCCCCGGCAGACCACGACTTATGTCGTCCCCGCCCAGGTGACCTTCATCGCCACCCCAAGGATGGCTTTCGGGACTATCCGCAGTTGGTATCGGCAAAACCGGGTGACTCTTAAGGAGTAATTTTCAATAGGGAATTTCCCGAGCAAGCCTCACCCGACAGGCTGGAGCGCGGGATTGATCCCGCAACCCCGGTTGTCGCAGGATCTGAGGCAGTCCATCGGTTTTCCAAACCCTTCAGGGCCTTCACATTTTGCCCGCCCATATTGACGTTTATTCGCGTCGATTCGGTTCGATTTTTCCTCCGCGTTTCGGGGGGCAACTGTGGAGCTTGACCTATAAACTACCTTGGTAGTATTACTAGGGTCGTTAAAGCTGAAATCGATCATGAACTTCAAAGGAATTCATCGCTTGGGGGATTTGCAGTTGCAGATTCTGAAGGTGCTTTGGGCGCGGAAGGAGGCGGCTGTGACCGATGTTCACGCCGTGATTCATGTCCAGCCTGCGCTGGCGTATACGACGATTGCCACCATGCTCCGGAAGATGGAGCAGCGAGGATTAGTCACGCATCGTCTGGAAGGCCGCACCTTCATTTATCGGGCTGCGGTGACGGAAGACCAGGTGGAACGGGGGATGGCGGAGCATGTGTTGGATCGGGTTTTTAATGGCAGGTTGGCCGATCTGGTCAGCGATTTGTTAAGAGAACGTGAAGTGGACGCGGAGGAGCTGGAGCGATTATCGCGGGTGATTTCAGATCGGAGGAAGAGGCCATGAATGCTGGGATGACGATGGAAATGTGGCTGGGGGTTTTGGGCCTGTTATTTGCCGAAATCTCCCTGGGGCTCCTGTTGGCGGGCGCGGCGCAGAGGTGGATTCACATGGCGGGTTGTCTGTTGGCATTGGCGCGCCAAGTCCAGGAACAGCGATCGATCCATCGATTGGGCATGGCCGGATTTCGCTCCGGCCTGGGACGTCGTATTGAACGGTTGCTGCGGCTCGATTCCAGCCAAGTTCGGACCTGTCAAATCCGAAACAATACGTGGAGATGTCTAGGCGCGAGTGTTGTGTTTGTGGTCCTTGTCCTGGTTGGTGTGGCTTGGATCCTGCCCCAGGGGGTGCATGGGCAACCGAGCCTGCTGTCCACCTTTTGTGAGGCGATGAGGCCGGCGGTCGAAGCCGATATACCGTTCGAGCCCGCGGGGGACAATACGACAGCGGAGACACAGGACGATTTGCGGGTCAACCCCGTTGTTGAGTCGCCTGCTGAAGGGCCACCTCGGATTTCCACCCAGTCAGGAACAGGCATAAAAACGAATCCGCCTGCCCTCAGCCGGCCTGAGACTCACTTGCCACTTCTCGGGAATCTGATGGATGATGGCATTTCGAGAAACCAAGATTCGCCCCCCGGAACCAACCGGCTGGTTACACGGATATACAAGGTGGATCGCGGACTGATGCAGGTGAAGCTCGAGTCCGCAGCAGGACCAGTGACAGCGGGGACATTTGTCACCAACCTGCTTCAAAATCTCAGGACGGCCGGTGTGGATTTTTCCCCGGGCCAAGCCAATGGTCGTGCTCTTTATTTCAGCGCCGGCGCCGGCGCGCTCTTTGTACGGGCAACCTTGGAGGACTTGGACATGATCGAAAAAGCCATCCAGTTTCTCAGCGCACAGCCGCCTCAGATCATGATTGAGGCGCGCTTTGTTGAGATTTCATCCGATTCGAACCCGGCGCCTGATTTCTATGTGTCGGCGGGTTTTGGACAGATGGAATTTACTGATGCGGCCGGATCGACTCATCAGGAGACGAACACAATCGATGCGGTGTCGGTTACTGGCTCGCAAGAACTTCGAGGGGACGAACTGGACTGGGCGGGGCGTTCGGCGACCAACGCCCATAACCTGCGGGTGAACACCCTGTTGGGCATGGTCAGTAAGGGGCATTTAACAGAGACCCAAATGCGGAATGTCCTGCGAGCTCTGGAACAACGAAACGGCGTGGACATCATGACAGCGCCGCGCGTGACCACCTTGAGCGGCCGTCAAGCGCAGATCCAGGTCTGCGAGCTGAAAAGCGTGGTGACCGGCATTAATCCCAAGGCGGTTGTTCAGCCAGGGCAACCGCGCGTCATGGGCGAGCCGTCCTTGCTGACCTCGGCAATTCCCACAGGACCCACCCTCGATATCGTTCCGCAAGCCGATGAGGATGGTTTTACCATTCACATAACAGCAATTCCCAGCTTGGTTGAGTTTATGGGCTATGACGAGCCGCCCTGGGGTGAGAAGATCAGTGTTTGGCAGGACGGCCGAAAAAAGTCGATTGCACCGCCTTTGCCAAGGTTCAGAGTTCGTTCGATGCAAGCCCAGGCTGTTTTACGGAGCGGAGAGACCATCGTGATGGAGTCCTTTCCGGTGACCGAAACCGTCAAAGTCAGAGGAAAGTCGAACACCAACACCAAGCGCCTGCTGGTTTTCATTACCGCAACCCTCGTCGATCCGGCCGGCAATCCCAAAATCAATGCTGCGCCATCCCCCGGCGGATAACAATCGTGTTCACAAAGGAATACACACTCCTCAACGAGTCGGTTGAGGCGCCGCTTTATTGAATATGGTAAATTTCCTGTCGGATTTTTCCTGTGGGCGGCACTTTAAGATAAAGAAATGACGACGGACCGGGCATTGCTTCAGGAATACGCCACGCGTGGATCAGAACTGGCGTTTCGAGAACTGGTCGCGCGGTATATCGATCTGGTCTATTCGACGGCTGCGCGGCTGGTGAACGGGGATGCGCACCTGGCGGAGGACATTGTGCAGACCGTCTTCACGGATCTGGCGCGGCTGGCTCGGACGCTTTCTCCGGAGGTGATGCTGGGAGGCTGGCTGCATCGGCGCGCATGTCATGTCGCCTGGACGCTCCTGCGAGGGGAACGCCGGCGTTATCATCGCGAAAGGCAGGCTGCGGAAATGAATGCCAGTGAGGGTGGCTCAGACACCGGTTTTGAAGAGATCGCTCCCGTGTTAGACGAGGCCATCAACCAACTCAATACCCAGGATCGCGCCGCCATTATGCTGCGGTTTTTTGAAGGCCGCGACCTGCGATCGGTGGGCGAGGCCATAGGCAGCAGTGAGGATGCGGCGCAAAAGCGTGTGACACGCGCCTTGACGAGGCTCCGGGATTTGCTGGAACGCCGCGGAGTGAGGGCTTCGGCGGGAGTATTGGCCGGTTTGTTGGGCGCGCATGCCGTCACGGCCGCACCCTCCGGCCTTGCGGGCACGGTTGCGGTTGCGGCCATTGCCAAGGCCGCCGCCGGCAGTGGTTTGACTCTGACTTTCCTAAAACTTATGGCCATGACAAAACTGAAAATTGCCGCTGGAATTGCCGTCGCGGCCGGTGTCGGGACGGCGCTGGTTCTCGAGCACCAAGCCTTGAACCGGTTGCGTGAAGAAAACGAGGCACTGCAACTGAGCGCCGCCCAGCTCGCACGCGAGGCGGAATCACAGCCGCGTCCATCCGAGAATCGGGAGCCCACGCAGCATCCAAACGCGTTACGGGATAAACAACTCCGGGATCTGAGCCGGCTTCGGACCGAGGTCGGCGCCCTCCGGCAGCAGTCGAACAACCTGACAGGCTTGCGGAAGGAAAACCGCGAGTTACGCGATGTCACCGGTGAACCCGACGATCCCGCCGAGGCTGAGTTCGAGGAACAAACCAAGATGCGAGTCGAGCATTTGAAGCAATGGGGATTGTCGTTCCATCTTTACGCGCAAGATCATGGCGGCCGCTTCCCCGAGACCTTCGAACAAGCCGCCGGGATTCAGAACTCAGAGGCTTTGCTGGGCTTTGACACCAATCACTTCGAGATCGTCTATCGCGGCACTTTGGAGAGTGTGAAGGATCCTGGCAAAACGGTTATTTTCCTCGAAAAAGAAGCCCGGTGCGCGCCCAGCGGTCAATGGAGCAAGGTTTACGGCTTGGCCGATGGCAGCGTCCATGTCCACACCGAGCCGAGCCAGGCCAGTCTCGAGACCTGGGAAAAGCAACAGACGATAGTGCCCTGAATCGAGCTATGAACAAGGTTCAAACCGCCTTAAGTTTGCTGGTGGCGTTGGGTATCGCGGGAGTCTTGGTGATGGAACATCAGGCCCTACAGCGGGAACGCGGGCGGCAGGAGGAGCTGAGGCGGGAAATCCAACGTTTGTCGGGGAACCAGGCGCAGAATCGTTTCCCCGCTCCCATGGTTTTGCATTCGAACCTGGCATCATCCCTGCCGGGGGATCAGTGGCGTGAGTTGCTCCGGCTGCGAGGGGAAGTGGGTGTGTTAAGGCAGGAAAGAGCGGAAGCCCTCCATCTCGAAGCGGACAATGCGCGGCTGCAATCGAACTGGGTTGAACAATTGGCGGGGGGCAAGAAACTCAGCCTCCGGCAGGTGGCTCCCTTTCTCGAAACGAAGCAACGCAACGCCGAAAGCCTCGTAGCCGCCTCTCAAGTTACCGGAGACTTGAGTCTCCTGCGGGAAGCCTTGGAGAAGCATCCTCAGGATCCGCGCGTGAACTTCACCGCATGTTTTGCCTTCAAAGATAAGGCTCTGCCTGAAGAACGCCGCCAACGATTGGACGCATGGAAACAATCAGCGCCCGACAACGCCCTTGCCAACTATCTCTCCGCCCAGGATTACTTCAAGTCGGGTCAGACCGATCTGGCGGTCCAGGAACTTGTGGCGGCCTCGGGCAAGCCGGGATTCCAGGATTACTACCCGGATTATGTTCGGAACCTTGAGGATGCTTACCGCGCCGCTGGACTTTCAACGCTTGAAGCCGCGATGTTGGCATCCGGACAACCGCTGCCGCACCTCGCTGAACTCAAAAGCCTCGCGGGCAGCTTGACCCAACTATCCGATCTCTATCGGCAGGCGGGAGACGAGGCCTCCTCAAAGGCCGCTCTGCAGATGGGCGTCACCCTGGGACGTCAACTCGGTCAATCCTCAGGCTCACGCTCCATCATCGAGGAATTTGTGGGGATCGCCATCGAACGCCAAATCCTGGAAACCTTGGATCCGGCCAGTGCCTATGACACATCCGGGCGGTCAGTCAAGGACCGGCTTAAGGAATTGCTTCAACAGCGTGAAGACCGGAAAAAACTGATCCAGCAGGGGCAGGACAAGCTTGCGACATTATCCGGCTCCGACTTGCTGGCCTACTACGAGCGGTTGAAGACCGTCGGCGAACCCGAGGCCTTGCGCTGGGTGATGAACCGGCAATAGGATCGTGCGCAGTTTCCAGCCGGGCAATCGTCTACTACCTGAAACATCACCTAAGGGTTATCCATAATAGTAAAAAAAGGTGCTAAAATGCATATTTGCTTTGCCTTTAATAGACTAAGCATATTGGTTGGATCGTTTTTCCTGAAACAAAACCCGCTTGGTGTGATCCATTGTTCTTCGCTTTTCTTTTGGTTCAGTTTATTGCCAGCAATCGCCCAGCAGGTCCTACAACCAAATCCTTGGGTTTCCGCGTCGTCCTGGCCCCAGGTCTTTAACGGCCAGCAATGGAGTCCAGTCTCGTTTGTAGAGTGAGCTCACTGGAATCCAGTTGGCGCCTTCCCGGTAACCCCCCATGAGAATTCCCTCCATGCAACGATGGGCGAAGCAGATGCGATAGTCATCCACGCCGCGGTTATTGCCCGGTTCAAAGACGCTGAGGTCGAGAACAGCCCCACCGCCGGAGAATTGGACTGAGCGTGACTGGGATTTACCGGAGATAAACGGTCTTTGTTCCCTCGGATTTGGCGAGTCTAATTTCAATTGTTTTCGGGCCAGCCTGGATGTGGTGGCAGCCGAAAAAGGCGCGGACTTCGCATCGGCCTCGAGCATCGGTTCGGCCGCGCCAGCGGGTCCACCATTCGCGGAACACCAAATCGCGATAGGCCAGTGCGGCGGGCAAGGGAGTCCAATCCCGTTTGTAAAGCGAGCTCACGGGAATCCAGTTGGCGCCTTCCCAGAATCCCCACATGAGGATGCCCTCGACCGAAGGATGCGCGAAGCAGATGCGGTAGTAATCCACCAGCGCCTGGGCCTTGGCCTTTTCCTCGGCTTCGGTCAATTGCGCATCGCGTTTCTGGTAGTAGCGGGAACGTTGGCCGGGCATGTTGAATTCGGTGATCCGAATTGGGAGCTTGAATTGGGAAAGTTTCTCGAGGGCATTGCTCAGAGCCTGGGGATCGAACGCGTCTCCGTGCAGGTGCCCCTGAACCCCGATGCCACCCACAGGCACGCCTTGATCAAGCAAGGTTCGGATATGCCGGATATAATCATCCAAACGCACCCCCGTAAGAATGTCGTAGTCGTTCAGATAGAGGACCGCTTTGGGATCGCCTTGCCGAACCCATTGGGCCATCCGCAGGGTGATGTCCTTGCCGAGGCGTTGTTCATAATAATTGCCATGGATCATTTCATTGTTCAGGTCATACTCGGCAAACCGTCCCGCAAAACGCCTCCCCACATCCAGGCCGCGGTTCTTCAGGACTTCTTGCAGCTCTTCGTCAGACAAGTCCTTGAGCCAGCTTTGCACAAAATTGGGCACGCCCCAGTAGATGTTGTGGCCGCGCAAGGGAATCTGATGCCGGTCGGTCCAGTCCAGCATGGCATTGACCACTGAGTAATCCACGCTGCCTCGGCGAGGTTCCATGGTATGCCATTTCAGGGCGTTCTCAGTTACGGCCGAGTTAAAGTTTGAGAGAAAAACCGCGCGGTACCTCTCCCTTTCTTCCGCCGGCATCCGGCCATTGAACGCCTGGTTGGCCAAAGCGGCGCCAAACCAGAATTCATGACGCAGTTGTTCCACAACGACCTCCGCACCCGGCGCGGCTTCGATGAGGAGAGTGCCTTGCCGCTGTTTCGCGATGGCGGTGTCATATTCTCGAGCCTGCTCGGAGGACAAACCAGCCCCCCCGGCGCCCGGAGGCACGACTGTCATCCACACCAGCAGGGGGAGAAAAACTCGCGAAAACATCCGCGGCGGGATCCTCAGCCGAGTCTGCGGCCACAAATCGGTCATCCCGGGGACGCGAGACGATGCCCCTGCCAGTAATGAGAATTCTCCGGTCCGTGTCCAATTCTTATGTTCGATGGAGTTTACCAGGTTCATAGGCGTAAAAAGCCTCGCCACTTTTGTCTCAGACAGCAACCTCAATTCGACTTTCCCAAGGAGAGCCGAGGACTGTGCTGAGATGACAAGATCGAAAAATGGCTACTGGACCTGAAGCATCACCCTCAGAAAAGCCTCTTTTTCGGTGGGGGTCAAAGGCATCCCCTGATCCTGGCCATTGCCTTTGAAAGGCTCGCCGGTGTTCTTCCAGAGGATTGGCGGGCCGCTCAAGTCCAGCGCCTTCTGGAATTGATAGACCACTCCCGTCACGGTCGGCAGGGAGACCTGCCAGCCGGCTTGGGTCCGCGTCAGACGCAACCGCAAGTCGGGAACACTCTTGGGATTGTTGGGATCACTCTTGTAGAGCCGTTCCAGCTCGTTGGAGTAACCATCATGGTCCCAATCGTCACCCGGCGGCTTGGGAGTGGAAGTGCGATCCAAAGGATCCGAGCCTTCCTTGAGTTCGACGGCATCGTTGTAACCGTCGCCGTCGGTGTCCGCGCGGAAGGCATCGGTTCCGTGCGTGAAGATTTCGGCCTCGTCGGAGAGCCCATCATTGTCGTCGTCTGGATCCAGCGGATCCGAGGTTCCATCGCGGTCATTATCGCCGGTGACACGATAGATGATGGTATCGTCGGTGACCGGTGATTCATTGCCGGATGGGCTTCGGAACTGGACGTAGACGACGGCGGTTTGCCCATTCCGCATGCCGGAGAGGATGAAGGGCGTTTCCGAGACCATCGGCTTATAGGAATCCAATCGAGTGAACGGTTTCTGGCTGAGTCGATACTCGGTGGCGCCAGGGCCGGGGATGATCTTCACATGGATCCGGGCACCGGCGGTCGTTGCGGCGCCGTGATTCAACAAGATCCGGCCGGTTGGCCGCAGGGGATCGGCCTTGGCGATGGCGGTGAGAACGCGGCTGTAAGGTGTTTTTGCCCCATTCCGCCCAATGGCCTGAAGCTGGTAGTAATACCGAACTCCATCCGACAAACCCTCATCCAGGTAGTAGGTGACGATCTTTCCACTAAGATCGATCACGCGGACCAAGTTGGCGGGATCCACGATTGTGTTCGGATCCTTCGAACGGTAAATGTGGAGTTCGCGATAGGAGGCGTGATCCGGAAACTGAAGCATGATCGACAAGGGCACCACTTGGGTCGGGTCATCATCGCCGAGGGTGGGCGATGGAATGGACACTTCAGAGAGCGGCGGAATCTCGTCGTCCAGAGGATTCAGGGGGCAGTGTCCGATCTTGACCTCGGAACCGTCGGATTCACCTCCTCCGTCTGTGTCGGGATCAAAGGGATGAGTGCCGAACAGAAACTCCTCGGTGTTCGTGAGGTCATCGTGATCGGGATCGGCCTTTTCATCGGGCTTTAGGGGATCGGTCCCATAATAGGCTTCCCAAGTATCGGGAAGTCCGTCCCGGTCCGAATCGTAGAGTTCCTGGCGACGGAACACCTTGAAGTCGCGCTCGATCACGCGGTGGAATTCGGCGCCGTCGTTGGCCTTGCCGGTCACCGTTAGAATCACGTGGTAATTGCCGGTTTCCTTGGGATTGGCGGGCAATTTCGGGCGCTCGTTATTGTCAGTGGCCTTGTAGCCGGCGTAGGGGGTCCGCGAGTACCGCAATCCGTAGATGCCATCCTGGTAGGCGTTGTCGACATGCTGGCCGTCATCGAAAAGGCGCAGGGATTTGCAGGCGGTCTCGCCCGTGGGGAGGACAACTTGGAGTTCGACCTCGGCGTCCCGCACCGGCCCTTTGTTATCCAGAACGCGAGCGACCATATCCACGGGCAATCCTTGTTCGAATTGCTCGAAGACCCCTTCAGGGCGTCCATTGATGCCGCCGCGCCTGTGGGGCGAGAGCGTGAAGAGGACGCGAAGGTTGTTGTCGGGAATCCCGGAAATCCCGGCGAAACACTCCTGGATCTCGCCTGTCTTGTTGAGCAGTTCAACGCCATACGTTCCGCGCTTCAGGGATTTGAAGTGGAGAATGTAATGCGTTTTATCCTGATAACGGGCGGTCGCGTAATTCGCGCAATTCTGACCGTCGGGATCGGTGACCACGACATCGAGCGGTCCAGCTTCGGACCAGCCGACGAATAGAACGGCCTGTCGGACATTCTGATCCGGCAGATTGAGTTTCATCGTCTCGGTGCCGCCATCCGGGACGTTCACAGAGGCAAAGGCCAGGCGCTGGAGTTGTTTGGCTTTTTCAAGCCCGCCCAGGAAACTCAGGGTGAGTTTGTTTTGCATGGCTGTCGTCGCGGCGGGCGAACTGGGGCCGAATCCAGCCGCCGTGATACCGGGATCCACCGCCACATAGGAGTAATCTCCCTCGGTGGTGCTGCCGATCTGCTGCATCAGGCTCAGGTCGGCGTCCGCGCCAAACGCAATCGCGTTGACCAGGGTATCGGCCCCGATAATCCGGTCGGAAACGGTTCCCGTCCCAATGCAGTTGGTGCGAGACCAGTATCGCGCCTCGTTCTCAAGTCCATCGGAGAGCAGGAGAATATTGTCAAAGTGCAGATAGCTGACTTTGCCGGCCTCGGTATCCAGGGCGTCCTGCGAAGTCCACAGGCCGTCGCCAATGGAGGTCATGTTGACGCTGTCCAAGCCGTCCACGGCGAGTTTCAGAAGGCCTCGCGATAACCCGCTTGCCGCGAGCAGCTGCCCAGCGCCGCTCAGATTGGTGGCATCCTCGTTGCACTCGGTGTTGTTGCCGCTGAAGGTGACCACCGTCAGTTTGTCGGCGTCGTTGACCGCGTCGATGTAGAACTTGGCCGCTTGTTTGGCGGCGTCGAGTTTGGCCGAGGTCGGATACTCCATGCTGCCCGAGATATCGAGGCAGACCACGTGATGAAAACGCAGGTCCCCGTAGTAAACGCTCATGCGCGAGGTGGCGCGAAGGCCCTCGTTTGGCCCGCCGCACAGGCTGACCTGAAGATCATAGCTCCCGTCCGCCCCTGGATCGGGCGCCTCAAGCAAAAGTTGGTATTCCCCGCCCACATAACTGGCGTCCAAGACCGGCGCCTCGATTCCACCAATCGTCGCGGTGAAGTCTTCCCGCCGCAGCCCCATCACGGATTGACTCCCCGGATCATCCGGGGTTAACGCCCCGGGACCGCTCACCATCATGCGCACCACCACATTTCCGGCATTGGTGTGAGAACCCGGATAGGCCGGATGAGAGAATGTCGGCCGGATAATGCTGACCTTCGCTCCGCCTTCATCCATCGCACAATCGAATTGAGTGGCATCGCTCAAACCAACCGCAATTCCGCACAAGCGCCGAATGGGGCGGCTGGACGAATTAAAGAAACTGCCGGCGAAATCTTTGCCGATGCCCGTCCGGATGCTGATGACCTTGCCCGCCTGGTCCACCGCCGCAACCGCAAATCCCATCACATCCCCGGCGTCATCGGCCTTGAATCCGATCACATTGCAGTTGCCCAAGCCCGCGGTGACGTATTCAAAATACCTGGCGGCATAACTGTTGATGGGCTCATCATTCCGTGTGAACGGAACCGCGGCCACCGCCGTTCTCGGGACCTCGTCCAGAATCGGCTGATTTTTTTCGTCCACATACTGGTATCGCCGGGCTTCATGAAGTCCTGTCACGTCGAATTCCCGGGCGTAATTACACACGGCGAAATCGACGAACAGACTCTCGAGGCTGCGTGGCGTGCGGGCGGCAATCGTCTGCCGCAGAGCTGTCAGGCAAGCGGCGGATCCCGAGTCCCCATTCGCCGCCACTTGGTTCCAGAAGGCCCGCATGAAATCAATCCCGTAATGCGGCTCAACCCGCTCGGTCCCGAGTTGTTCCATCAGATAATTCCACCAGATCGAGGCGTTGTATTCATGGTCGAAAATCGTCATGGCCGGGTTCTGCAAATAGATGCGAGCGGAGGCCTCGTAGAAAGGAGATCCGGTGCTGTCATCGATGTCGAGATAGCCCTTGTCCATCACGGCATCGGCGGTCCCTTCGGCCACCCACTTGCCAAAGGTGGAGCCGATGTAGCCGGAGTCGCAATCGGCCACATCGCACTTGTAGTGGCGTTGCACCGTATGAAATCGTTCGTGCAGAAAAATGCAGCGCGTGCTGGCCTCGGGATCGGCTCGGACCCCGGGGGCGTGCATCACGACACAGCCAGGTTCGGCGTAATACCAATCGTCCTTCACCACGAAGGCGAAATCCGGCAACGTGTTCAGGTAAGGCGTCCGGAAGTTCATGACGTTGACCAACCGGTCATAGCTCGTGATCGCCATGTTCTCCATGTCCAGGGCGTTGGCATGCGAGATGCGATGGGTAGTTCCGGCGTTTGTGGTGTAATGGATGGTGTAATCCACACCGATGTCCGTAAACGCCCGTTCTTCATCGAGACCCGGTTGGTTGCAGTTGCCACCGAACCCCGTCCAGTTCACCGCCATGATTAGGCAGAGCGTCCACAAGAAGAAATCCTTTTGCATGGTTATAATTGCTCGTTAATGGTTGGCATCCCGCGGTTGTCACCCCTTCCTGCCATTGCTTTCCTAAAGAAGCAGTGCGTGCCCCCGCATGATCTGGATGATCGATGAAAACTCAAAATGCTCCAAAAAGCGAGCCATATTTGCGTTTTCCCGCATGGAACTTACTCCCGTGGGATCGCCGGCGCCCTTTGGGGCCGGTGACTCGGCCGGTGACTGGGGTGATCAAGGCACGAACTCGGTTCTCTCGCTGTCCGTCGTTGCCGCCGGGATGCCTGTTCAAGCGCAAGTCCGCATCTGGGATTCCTCTGTAATGGCCAACTTTGACCAGGCCCTTATCAGTCGTTGAACTGCCCCAAGCCCGGGCCGGGCAGGAATGCGCCCTGGTAGTCCAGGTTTGGCAGACCCGTTTTGGATTATTCTTTACTACACTCCCAGCGTGGGCCGGTTCGGATCTACGACAGCCAGGAACCAGGGAGGAGGACGGACGACTTTTCCGTGGGGATCGACAAAGGCATGAATCGTATAGCCGCGTGCGACAGGAACATTGGTTTCAACCTGGTTGATGATCACTTCCGATCGCAGCTTTGCCCGCCCCAGCATCTCGGCTGATGTGGTCATCTCAAGCCAGTCATCATAGCGAGCTCGCCCCAGGTATTCGACGTGGGCCTCGACTACAGGCAGGAACACGCCTCGGGCTTCCATGACGGAATAGGGCAGCCCCAGATGCCGCATCAACTCGGTGCGTCCACACTCGAACCATTCGAGAGCCCGGGAATTGTAAAAGGTTCCCATCTGGTCGGTCTCGCTGTAGCGCACCCTGAACCGGGTGCTATGCTGAGCCCGCCAGGGATTGGCGGGTGGTGTCTCTTCGGATGGAACCATGGCAATCTCAGGTCTTGGCACCGCCGGGAGATGCTTCTTTTGCCTGGCCTTGAGATAAATAATTTTCCACAAACAGCAAATTGTTGGGCCCCGCGCGTTGCACCATTCGCAGTAGAGTTTCCATGCTGGAGACCTCCTCTAGCTGCTCCGTCGTAAACCAGGATAGGAAATTCTGGGTAATATAATCCGACTCCTTGATTGCCAAAGCCACAAGATCGTTGACCTGGCGGGTGACGGTGTGCTCCCAGTTCAAGGATAACTGCACAGCTTCTTCGACGCTCTTGAACCCGGCTTTGGGCGCCGAAATCGCCGGGATCTCAACCTGCCCGCCCGCGTCCAGAATGTATCGAACAAACTTCATGGCGTGCATGCGTTCTTCGTCCGCTTGTTGAAAGAACCGCCCGGCCAGCATAGGAAGGCCTTCGGTTTCAAAATAAGAGGCGATGGCCACATATTGAAGCGAGGCGCCAAATTCATTGCCAACTTGCTGGTTAATCGCCGCGTTCATCTTCTTGCTGATCAGCATACTTTTCCTTTCCCATTGCTTTTTCACGTTTCTCGTTCCACATCATTCCTTTAAGATCTCGATCAGGATCGAGACGACCCTAGGTCACACAAAGATGCGTCAGATCGCGGATTTGTAAAGCCCACCCCAGTGGACATGGCCAATGCCTCAAACCTCCACAACCGCTGAATCGCCGATCTCCCAGTTTATCGTCCACTCGTTCGCTTCGGCTGGGCTTGCGTCCATTCGGCCTCACTCACTTCACGAACCTGGTGCAGAAAGACAAAACAGCCTTTCTTATTGCCGACGATCACGTCGGGCCATTGATCGCCATTGAGATCCGTGGCAATAACCTGTGTTCCAACCCCGGAGTCATTATCGATAACGTAGGGAACAAAATCGACATCACCCCCGGGCAGACGGTGGGTCCGAAACCAATAAAGCATCGCCGGCGCATCGGATTCGGGATCCGTCGGGGGTTTATGAGCCCACCACCTTTTGCCAGTCACGAAGTCCATCACCCCATCGCGATCCATATCAACTAGATCAAAGGCGTGGATCTGAGTCATTTTGATGCCATAAGGGCTTTCTTCATTGGTTTTCCCCATCAGAACGTGTTTCTGAAACGTTCGTTGTTCTCCTTGCTTCTGTTGCTGGAACCATGCCAAACCGTACTGATGAGGATGCAGGCAGGTCACAATGTCGGCAAGTCCATCCCCGCTAAAGTCATAAACCAGAATCTGGGCGCCACCCTCCCCAAGATTGACGGGCTGGTAAGCCCAGAGCGGATCACCGGAATTCGAACCGGGTTGTTTCCACCACCCAGTATACTCCAGCAAGTCAGAACGCCCATCGCCATCGACATCACCAAAGCCCAATCCATGAGTATAAAGCTGCCACTTCTTATCCTTGGAAGTCACGGGATGAAACTTCCAGGGCTGAGTCGGATTGGCCCAGTCCGGCGCCGCGTATCCTGCTTGGCCGCTTGTATTAAAAATGAGCTCGGGTTTTCCGTCGCCTGTGATGTCCCCAAAAGTCGGGGATTCATTTTCAACGACCTCATGGATAAGGTATTTTGTCCAATGTCCCTCCTTGCCTTGGGGATTCTGATACCAGCATGCCGGTTTGCCGGGGATATCGACGACTAGGATATCGATCCAGCCGTCCTGATTAAAATCGTAGGTGAAGGTCAAAAAATTGTCGGAATAATTGCCTGGATCGTAGGTTTTGGCGGATCGGAACTCGAAGCGCTCCTTGAAATCGGGTCCAACGAAGACAAAGGGTCCTATGACGACATCCATTTTACCGTCACGATTAAAGTCACCGGCGTGGGCGCCTTCGCAGTAGAACTGATCTGACAACTTTAATTTCTGGAAGGAATGGAGCCGAAACGGGCCGGCGGCGGACAGGGCGCAGGCGGAAGCCGTGAGCACGAGGATAGCGGAGAATAGTTTCATCGGACAAATACATCGCAGGTTCCGTGATTCCGGTCAAGGTATGGGAGTGGAGTTTTCGGAGAGGTTATGAAGGGCATCAGGAAAGTTCTTTACAGCAGAACTGTATAAAATTAGACTGTTCGGACGATTTTGAAGAGTTGAATTAAAGGGAAATATGGAAGCTAGTGTTAAACGCAAGCAGATTGAATCGTTCCGTATTCATGACCGTGATACCGGCTCTGCCGACGTGCAGGTCGCTATTTTGACCCAGCGAATTAACGAGTTGACCGAGCATTTGCAGAAAAACAAGAAGGATCACAGCTCTCGCCGAGGACTCATCATGATGGTGGGCAAAAGGCGTCGCCTGCTGGATTATCTGCATCGCACCGATGTCAATCGCTACCTCACGGTCACCAAGAAGTTGAAATTACGCAAGTAATCACTTCAACCTTGGCACCGGAGTCTCCGATCCGAATCAAACCGGCGGCGAGACTTCGTTCTCCTTTCAGGATCGTAGGAATCTGGCCGAAAGGTCGGGTTCTTATTTGGAAATCAGAACAATAATAATGAAGACCCGCTTGGACTCGGGGAAATTTCGTTGAGCGCTCAAAAAAACCGAACGCTCAAGGAAGTTCCTCCGAGTTGGCGGGCTGAGAAAGAAGCAGAATATGATAGAAAAAGCTACAGCCCAAGTCGGCTCGAACTCCATCGTTATCGAAACAGGAAAAATCGCCAAACAAGCAGACGGTGCCGTTACCGTTCAGTTGGGTGACACCGTTGTCCTTGTTGCAGCGGTGGCAGCATCGAAGGCGAAACCGGGCCAGGAATTCTTTCCGTTGACCGTTGATTACCGCGAAAAAGCGGCCGCGGCCGGGCGTTTTCCGGGAGGATATTTCAAGAGAGAAGGTCGGCCCACTGAAAAAGAGATCTTAACCAGCCGACTCATTGATCGTCCCATTCGCCCCTTGTTTCCCTATGGCTGGTATAACGAAGTGCAGGTGCAGTCAATCGTCTTAAGCGCTGATGGAGAGAATGATCCGGACGTGTTGGCCATCGTGGGGGCCTCGACAGCGCTTTTGATCAGTGACATCCCGTGGGACGGGCCGCTGGGAGCCGTTCGTGTCGGACGGGTGGATGGTCAGTTCGTCGCCAACCCCAACCACAGCCAGATGAAAAACAGCGATGTGGATCTGGTTTATGTCGGGAGTGCGGAAAAGTTGGTGATGTTTGAAGGTTCCGCCAAAGAATTGAGTGAGGCCGATTTCTGCGCCGCGCTCCAGTTTGCACATGAGGCATGTCAGCCCGTGATCGCCGCCCAAAAGGAACTGGCGGCAAAAGTAGGCCGCCCCAAGAGGGCCATTACCCTTCAGACAGTTCCGGAAGATCTCTTGAAAGAGGCGCAAGAATTAGCCGGGGATCGATTGCTGCCGGCGCTTTTGACCCATGAAAAACTGGCGCGCGAAGAAGCCTGCAACACCCTGGCGGCCGAGATCAAAGAGAAGCTTGTTGCCAAGCACGGCGAAGAAAAGGCCAGTGACTTTATCCTGAAACAGGCCTTCTCTACCATCCAGGAGACTGCCGTCCGCCGCCTCATGCTGGATGGCAAACGCCTGGACGGCCGTGGATTCGACCAGATTCGCCCGTTGTCCATGGAGGTCGCCGGTTTCCCGCGCGCCCATGGATCATCGGTCTTCACACGGGGCGAAACCCAGACGATTGCCCTCGCCACGCTGGGGACGACAGAAGACGCTCAGGAGTTCGATGCCTATACCGGCGGTGCAAACCAGAAACAGTTCATTTTGCATTACAATTTCCCGAATTTCTCCGTTGGCGAAACGGGACGAATTGGAGGACCGGGGCGCCGGGAGATCGGCCATGGCGCCCTCGCGGAACGATCCATCGAATCCATGCTGCCTCTCAAGGATTTTCCGTATGCCGTCCGTCTCTCCTGCGAAGTCACCGAGTCCAATGGTTCATCTTCCATGGCAACAGTATGCGCGGGCACCTTGGCGTTGATGGATGCTGGTGTGCCGATGATACGTCCCGTGGCCGGAATCAGCATCGGTCTGTGCACCGAAGAAGATTCACAGGGCAATGCCACACGCCATCAGTTGTTCACGGACATCATCGGCTGGGAAGACGCCTTTGGCGACATGGACTGCAAAATTGCGGGCACCGAAAAGGGTATTACCGGATTCCAGCTGGACCTCAAACTGCGGGGCATCCCGCTGGCCATCATGACGGAAGCCCTGGAGAAGGCCCGTGTGGGACGCGCCTTCATCCTGGCTGAAATGGCCAAGGTCCTGGCCGCGCCACGTCCGGAACTGAGCAAGTACGCGCCGCGTATTCTCACCTTGAAGATCAATCCTGAGAAAATCGGCGCCCTCATCGGCCCCGGTGGAAAAACTATCAAGGGGATTGTCGATCGCTCGGGTTGCGAGATCAACATCGAAGACGACGGCACTGTTCGCATCTACTCCGTCGACGAATCCGGCATGAAGATTGCCCGGGAAGCCATCGAAGGCATGACGGCGGAAATCGAGGTCGGCAGGATTTATCGGGGCCGGGTCGTGACTATCAAGGAGTTCGGTTGTTTCGTGGAAGTATTCCCGGGCAAAGATGGCTTGGTCCACATCAGCGAACTGGCCAATTTCCGGGTGAAACAGGCGGAAGACATCGTCAAATTGGGCGACGAGATCTGGGTGAAATGCCTCGGGGTCGATGAAAAAGGACGCGTTCGCCTCTCTCGCAAAGCCGCCATGGCCGAACGCGACAAGGAAGCGGCCAACCGCCAATAGTCGATTCCTCGGTTGTTTTTCTTTTGCCGCGGGCTGACTGAAATCAGCCCGCTTTTTGTTATCCCGCCCTGGGGACTCGCTCCTCGACTACCGCACAAAGCTATCGAGCCATGACTTGGCCGCAAAAAAACATGGCACGGCCCCCGGATAATGATCCGCAGTCGGCAAGGGATCAACCAGCCGAACATCGGTCGATCCCAGACTGTGAAACCGCTCAACCATCCGCTGAGAAATGATATAAGGAACAGTCTGATCCCCGGCACAATGGAAAAAACGCAAGGCCCCTCGAAGCGGCCATGGGTTCACATCATTCCTCCTTAAGAGGGATCGCAACTCATGGTTCGGATCACTCTCGTATGCCGCCAGGAACTCAGGCCGCAAGGCTTGAGCGGGCACCGCAGGCATGGCTGAGTTGACCTCCGAATCGGTATGCGCCCCGTCCAATAACGGAGGCAAAACCTCGTGGTAAGGTGACTTCCACAGCTCTTCGGGCGAACAAAAGAATGAATAAGCCTCGTTTAGGCCAAAAAGCAGGTAGGCCATGTAGCCGGGAGACGCGTAAGGTTCCTGGCCAAGAAGCAGGGGCGCCATCGTGCCCGAGAGATCATAGGGGCCCGCCATCGGAGCGGAGGCGCTCACCGACATTTCCTCGGGGTGATTCAACTCGATTTCCCGATGGGCTGCCAGGGTCGCATGTCCCCCCTGCGAGTATCCCCACAACAAAAGCTGCCCGCTCAGCGGAATACCCAGGCTTTCACAACAAGACCGCCCCGCCCGAATGAGATCAACTACCGACGTTGCCTCCGATTGCGCGTGCAGGAACGGATGCAGGCCCGGTGAGTCTCCCAATCCAACGTAATCCGCCATGAAAACAACATACCCGCACGCCGCCATCCCCACGCCCAGTAAAAATTCCTGCCCTTCGCCCCTCGAAGGAACGTCATCACGCAAAAACACGGTGGAATGTTGAAAACTGAGGACTGGCGCCGGTTTCGATCGGCCGGCGGGAACGAGAATCGCCCCGGAAGCGATGGTTTTTTGACCGCGGCCATCGACGGTTTCATACAAAACCCGGTGGAATTCGACCGCGTATTCGGCGCTTCCGGGAAAACTGGCCACAAATAAAAGGATCTTCAGCTCGGTCAAGGAATACGTATTCGACAGTTTCTGATCGAGGAGCAAGCCACGATTGGCCGGCGGGAAAGGAATCGCAACCACGCGATAAAACCTCGCCGCAACGGCAGGCGGGTTTGGATCAAGCCAGAAAAGGTTCGTCGTAGCCCACTGGTTCAAGGGAACGCACGACTGCCAGGAGTTCGCATCCCATCGCTCCGTGTATTCCACCCGGTAACCGGCCGCCTGTTGCTGGGGCGACCAACGCAGCAGAACTCCCCCGTCGACGACTTGCGGAGCCTGCAGGCGCAGTTCCTGATCACAGGCCCCCCGCAATGGGCTGCTTCCCAAGCACGCCAGGACCGCTGCCACAAAAACCCCCCATCTCATCAAAGATCGCCACCCGATCGATCCAAGTTCCCACCGATTTCTATCTGCATGCGTGCTCATCTTGGAGTGGAATTTTGCCTCGCTTCCCCCTGGCTTGGCCACTCAAAAATCCCGATTCTCGACAGGCTGGCTTCGGTTTGTTAGGAACAGGGCAGACATGCGTCATGAGATTCTAAAAAACGTCAACCGCATTGTGGTCAAGCTGGGAACCGGCGTCATCACCGATAGCAGCAAACAACCCGATCCGGCGCAATTGGAGCAGTTGGTTGCCCAAATCGCCGCGCGACAGCAAGCGGGTCAGGAAATCGTCCTGGTGACCTCGGGGGCGGTCGGCGCCGGCATGGGCGCCCTTGGCCTGAACAAGCGCCCCGCGGAATTGGCCGACCTTCAGGCTTGCGCCGCGGTGGGCCAGTCCCGATTGATGGCCATTTACGAAAATCTTTTCGCCCGGTTTCACCTGATTTCCGCCCAGGTCTTGCTGACCCATGAGGATCTCGAAGACCACGATCGCCACCTCAACGCGCGCAATGCCCTGGTCACACTGCTCCGGAAACGCGTGGTTCCCATCATCAACGAAAACGATGCCGTCTCCTGCACCGAACTTAAGTTTGGCGATAACGACCGGCTTTCCGCCCTGGTGGCCTCGCTTCTCCCCGCCGACCTGCTCGTCATCCTTACCACGGTCGATGGAATGATCCGGAACTTCGGTTGTTCCAATCCTGAAATCATTCCCCTGGTTGAACACGTGGACGCGACTCTCGAAGCCATGGCGGGAGGCACAAAAAGCTCGACGGCCGTTGGGGGCATGGCCACCAAAATCCAGGCCGCAAAAATCGCCATTCGCTCGGGTATCCCTCTCGTCATCGCCTCCGGCCGGAAAAAGAACGTCCTCGCCCGCATCGTCAAAGGCGAGGTCGAAGGCACCTTGTTCCTCCCCAATCCCAATCGGCTCCGGGGACGGAAACGCTGGATCGCCTTTTTTCATCATCCGGCTGGAGCCCTGTTTGTCGATGACGGCGCAAAAAGGGCCTTGCGTGAAAAGGGCAAGAGCCTCCTGCCTCCCGGCATCGCCCGTTGTGAAGGCAGTTTCCAGGGGGGCGATGTTGTCCGCCTCTGCGACTTGGACGGCATGGAATTTGCCCGGGGCATCTGCGACTTCAGCTCCCAACAGATCGCCTCGCGACAACTGCCCCGGATCGAAGTTGTTCACCGCGATAATCTGGTCGTTCTCTGAGCCATGAAAGCCTCCTCATCCTCTGCCGTTCCAGAACTGCTGCGGATCATGGCGCGCCTGCGCTCGCCCACCGGGTGCCCGTGGGACCGCCAACAAAACCATCGATCCCTCCGATTCCACGCCGTCGAAGAAGTCTACGAACTGATCGATGCCATCGAGGCAAACGACGACCAGGAACTGGCCGAGGAACTCGGCGATCTCCTGCTGCAAGTGGTCTTTCACTGCCAACTCGCCCAGGAACGTCACGCCTTTGACTTCGATGCCGTCGTCCGCCGCCTGTGCGCCAAACTCATCGGCCGCCATCCGCATGTGTTCGGCCAGGCGCGTGTCCGCGGCGTCGATGCCGTTTGGGCGCAATGGGATCGAATCAAAACCTCCGAAAAGGCCGGCACACGACACGCCCGGCACTCCGCCCTCGATGGCATCCCCCGGCATCTCCCCGCCCTTCTCCGGGCCGAAAAACTGGTCAAAAAAGCAAAAAAATCAGGACTGCTCCCGCTTGCCAGTCCCCGTTCCCGGGCGAATCATCCGCCCAGAAGCCCGTCCCAAAAACGTCGGATTGCGCGCCGGTTGTTTCTGCTCGCCGCCACCGCTCATCACCAGGGCTGGTCCGCCGAGGCTTTGCTGCGCGAGGAGATCCATCGAACCGAACAGATGCTGCGTCGCAAGGAAAAGCTCCGGATCCGTAAGGACCGGTAAAATGCGTTGCCCCTGCTTTGGACCACCTTACACCGGCGTTGAGTTTATGTTGCCATGGAGTATACTGCCTCCTAGTACGGACCTTAGGAACAGAACTTTCTCCAGGCCCGATCTCAACCAGGAAAGGATAAGCTCATGAAAAAGTTGTTGGTCAAATTGGCCATCGCCCTGCTGGTCGTCTTGGTCGTTGCAGGAGTTATTCTCTCTTTAACCATGAATTCCATTCTTAAAAAAGGTATCGAACTGGCCGGACCGGAAATCGCCAAAGTCAATGTCAAAGTCGACCATGTCAACGTCTCTCTCTTCTCCGGCAAGGGGGAAGTCCGCGGCCTTGTCGTGGGCAATCCCGAGGGATATAAGTCCGAATCGGCCATCAAATTGGGACAGGCCAGCGTTCAGGTCAAAGCCAGTTCGGTTTTCGCCGACAAACTGATCGTCAAGTCACTCAACCTCGAGGCGCCTGAAATCACCTTTGAGGGCGGCCTCAACAAGAACAATCTCACAGCGATCATGGCCAACGTCGAAGCCAGCACCGGCGGTCAACCCACCCCGGCCGAAGGCAAAGAACCCGCGGCCGAAAAGAAACTTCAGGTCGATGAACTGATCATTCGAAATGGCAAAATCCACGTCAGTCTCCCCGGCCAAGACGGCAAAACAACGCCCGTCAACCTGCCCAATATCGAACTCCGCGATCTTGGAACCGGCCCGGAGGGCATCACGGGAGGTGAACTGACAAAACGACTCCTGCAGACCATCCTCGCCGACGCGACAAAAGCCATCGGCACCGCGCTGCCCGATATGGCGAAAGAGACCGCGAGCGCCGCCATCAAAACGGCCGAAGACCAAGCCCAGCAAGCCCTCAAGGGCGCCGGCAAGGAAGCCACGGAAGCCGCTGACAAGGCCAAAAAAGGCCTGAAAAACCTCTTCTCCAAATAGCCAATCCCAATCCCCGCAGTCAGACAACTTCAATCCGGCCCTCGAACACAAACTCAGCCGGTCCTGTCAGTCTGACATCGGAAAATCCGCCTTGCGCCTCCTGGAAATCCACCTGGAGCCAATCCCCGTTCTGAACCCGGACCCGTACCGGAGGCTTCAGCCGGTGAACCCGGGCCGATATCAACGCCGACGCCGTGACTCCTGTCCCGCATGCCAGCGTCTCCCCCTCGACTCCCCGTTCATACGTCCGCACCCGAATCCCCTGACCCGGCAGCACCTCGACAAAATTTGCGTTCGTTCCCTTGGGCGAAAAATGCGGATGATGACGAATCTCCGATCCCCAGGTCTGAATCATCGCCCGATCCGCGTCCTCCACAAAGAGCACCGCGTGGGGAACTCCCGTGTTTAATGAATGAACGGTCCTCGGAACTCCCGCCACGGTAATTTGCTGATCGAGCTGCAAATCACGAGGAGAGGTCAAACTCACGGTCACTTGGCCGTCTGAAAGCACCGCCGTGATGATCCCGGCTCCGGTTTCAAAGGTAATCCGGCCCTGGGCACCCGTCAGCCGCTGAATGAACCGCGCGAAACACCGGGACGCGTTCCCGCACATCTCGGCCACGCTGCCATCACTGTTGTAGAAATCCCAGGCCCAATCCGCCCGCCCGCTGGCACTCGGGATGAGCAAAACCAGGCCGTCAGCACCAATGCCTCGCTGGCGGTGACACAACCGAGCCACCTGCTCCGCATTCAACCGCACCCGCAAATCCCGGTTGTCGATCAGGATAAAATCGTTGCCCGCTCCGTTCATTTTGGCAAAATCCAGCCACATGGCGAAACACTAGCAGAGCAGTTGAAAATTACAATTCCCGCGCAGGCAACTTTTCAATCCGAAGCTTTACAGCCGATGGAACATCGCCCAATGTTATCGTTTTATGTCAAGTGAAACGCCTTCAGACCCCAGGCGGCCCGGTGCGATAGTGATCCCCTTGGGCGGCCCCAAGGCGAACCTGGACTTGGATGACGCCATTCGGCGCGCCCAAAACCATCTCCTCAGCCTCCAAAAACCCGAAGGCTACTGGATCGGCGAACTCATGGTGGACGCCACCTTGAATGCCGACATGATCACTTTCTTTCACTGGTACGGCCAGGTCGATCCCGTCTGGCAACGGAAGGCGGTCAACCACATCTTCTCCCTGCAACTCGAGGACGGCGGCTGGAATATCTACCACGGCGGCCCTGCTGAGGTGAATGCAACCATCAAATGCTACCTCGCCCTCAAACTCGCCGGCATCCCGCTGACGGATCGACGGATGCTCCGCGCCCGGGAAATGGCCCTGAATCTGGGGGGGGTTCCTCGGATGAACACTTTCTCCAAGCTTTATCTGGCCTTGTTGGGCTTATTCCCGTGGGATTATGTACCCACCATCCCCTGCGAGGTCATTCTTATCGGCAAGTGGTTCTACGTCAACTTTAACGAAATGAGCAACTGGAGCCGCTCCATGCTCGTTCCCCTGGCGATCATCAATCACTTTAAACCCACCCGTCCCCTGGATCATCATGTTCATATCCATGAACTCTATCCCGAGGGGTTCCATGAACGCGACCTTGCCCTGCCCAGGGATCCTGAGTGGTTCACCTGGCGCAATGTTTTCCTCTCCCTCGACAAACTCCATAAGTTCGCCGAGTGGTTTGCTCGAAACGGCATCCATCCGTTCCGTCGACACGCCCTGAAGCGCGCCGAAGACTGGATGCTCGAACGCTTCGAAGGCAGCGACGGCCTTGCCGCAATCTACCCCGCGATGCTCAACGCCCTGATTGCCCTCATCGCCCTCGGCTATCCCGACGATCACCCCCAGGTCGTCCGCGCCCGTCGCGAACTCAAAAAACTCGAACACGAAGACACCGACCGCGTCTGGATCGAGCCCTGCCTCTCTCCGGTCTGGGATACCGCCATCACCACCATGGTCCTCGCCGAATCCGGTCTGGATCCCAACCACGCCGCCCTCAACAAGGCCGCCCAATGGCTGATATCCAAAGAAATCCGCTTTCGCGGCGACTGGCAATACAAGAATCCCGCACAGGTCGAACCCAGCGGATGGGTTTTCGAGTTTGAAAACAAATGGAATCCCGATGTCGACGACACCGCCATGGTCCTTCTCGCCCTGCGACTGATCCGCACCCGTGATCCGGCAGCCCGAGATGCTTGCTTCCGACGCGGCATGAACTGGATGCTCACCTTTCAGTGCAAAGATGGCGGCTGGGCCGCCTTCGACAAGGATTGCACCAAGAACGTGCTCGAGAAAGTCCCCTTCGCCGATCACAACGCCATGCTCGATCCCGAATGCGCCGATATCACCGCCCGCATCCTCGAATTGCTCGGCTACGAAGGCTTCTCCCTCGACAATCCCCAGGTCGTCAAAGCCCTGCAATTTATCCGGGATACCCAGGAGGCCGATGGCTCCTGGTACGGTCGTTGGGGCGTCAATTACATTTACGGCACCTGGCAGGTCCTGCGGGGCATGAAGGCCCTCGGACTGGATATGAATCAATCGTGGCTCCTTAAAGCCCGCGACTGGCTCGAAAGTGTTCAACATCAAGACGGGGGATGGGGCGAACGCTGCAATACTTACGAAGATCCCGTCTTCAAGGGTCAAGGTCCCAGCACAGCCTCGCAAACCGCTTGGGCCGTCATGGGCCTCTGCACCTTCGGCGATCCCAATCACCCCAGCCTCGTCCGCGGCATCGAATACTTGCTCTCCACCCAAAATCCCGACGGCAGCTGGACCGAAGAGGAAACCACTGGAACCGGTTTTCCCAAGGTGTTCTATCTCAAATACGACATGTACCGGAACACATGGCCTCTCCTCGCCCTGGCCACCTACCGTAAACTCGCGCCACAAGTCCCGGCCAATTCAAACAGCCTTCTCAAAGACAGCGGCGTATTCCGCTGAAACATTCCATGCCATCGCCCCTGGGTGCTGATCCCCTGATTTTTTTTGCCCTGGAATCCGAAGCCCGGCCGTTCCGCCGGCTTCTCCCTTCCCCTCCTCCATGCCGCGTCGTCGTCACCGGCATGGGCCCCCAAAATACACGGCGCGCGCTCCTCACCCTCCAGCCTCTCCATCAAATCCCCTATGTGCTCACGTGCGGATTTGCGGGAGCCCTCAATCCATCCTTCCCCTTGGGAGCTATCGTGGTCGAAGCCGATGAAAACGACGCCCTGCGACAACCGCTCCTCGACACTGGTGCCACAGCCGGAAGTTTTCTGCTCGTCGATCGCATCGTGGCCCGAGCCGAACACAAACAACAGCTGAGAACTTCCACCGGCGCCGATGCGGTCGAAATGGAATCCGGCATTATCCGCGAAGCCTGCCGTCAACAAGGGTTGCCGTGCGCGATCGTCCGCGTCATCTCTGATATCGCCGCGGAAACCCTGCCGCTGGATTTCAATCAGTTCCTGAACCGGAACGGCGGCATACAGTTCGTCCGGTTCGCCGGCGCGTTGATTCGGCATCCCGCAAAAGTCCGCGACCTGCTCAAGTTTCAATCCCAGTTGAGACAATGCGCCCGGAACCTGGCCGATTTCCTGTCCCGTCTCCTCGTTAATCCTTCACTCGATCGGTAACCGCGCATCCCCCTCTCAGCGCAAGCCGCCAAACAAGGAAACGTCCCAGAAAAGCGCAGGCAAAAAAGCTCGCCACCAGCCACATCAGAAAAACACTCCACGAAAACCAGGCCGCCACAACCGTGCCGATCAGTTTGAATGCGGCCACGATTAACATCGTCTTGGCGATGTTTAAACTGTCGTGCTGACATTGCAGGAGCAGATAATGAAACTGATTCATCGGCACCACGGCCATCGCCAAGCCTGCCGAAAAAAGCAGCGGCATCGCCTCCAAATATTGGGAATCAATCAACCAGGGAACCAGATAAGGCCCCATCGCCCACAACACGCCCAAACCCGCCACCGATATCCCCATGAATGCAAAGGCGATTCTATCACAACGCCGGGCTAACACTCGCCAATCATCCCCGTTGCGGGCCTGATCCGCCTGCCGAAAAAACCTCGGAAATATCCACTGCAAAAGAACGCTCCCGGCCATGGCCGGCACAAATGACGCCATGTTGACCGCCAACGAGTAAAGCCCTGCCTGATGGCCGGAAAAAAAGAAATCCACTATCCATCGATCCGCATACTGAACCAGCCAGCCTCCAATGCCAATCCAGATAAACGGACGCCCGAATTCCTGCAACTCTTTCCTCCAAACCTGTCTCTTCTCCACCGCCGGCGCCTGCTTGAATCCCAAGCCCGCATACAGAACACCCGTGATGGCCAAGGCCAACAACGCATATAGCGTGAATCCCCCGCACAAGGCCATTAGGGTTGCCCCTCCCACCCACACCATGCCCACCGGAAGCAGGGATCGGCCGGCATTACACAGGGAACCCAATAAACAAAACCACCAATTCCGTTCCTGCGCATTCAAGGCTGTCCCGGCCATCATCCAGGCGGTGTATCCAAGATTGCCAAGCCATAACAGGGGAAACACCCAGAGCCACTGCGCAAGACCGTCCCACGAGAATCGCAAGACGCAGATCCCCAGCAGCAAGCCAGCCAGCGGAAGGGACAACCACCAGCCTTGATGCCAGATAAACCCGGCATACGCCCTTCGCTGGCCTGCCTCACGCTGCCAATACCGGATCAGATGATTCGTTAAACCCGAGTGAGTTAATAACGAACCCACCGTCGTCAGCGTCAGAAATAGCGTATACTGGATATACAACTGGGGAGGCACCCAGCTGGAAACCAGCTTGATTCCCAGGATGCCAATTCCCAGAGAAAATGCGTGATGACAAATAAGAGGAAGAACCTGACGCATCAGAGCGCACCTAAATCCTGGTGGGCGGGCGCAAACACCAGGTTGTCGTATTCATATCGCTCCAACGCTTCGTGCCGGCGAAACCGTCCCTCACGCCACTCCCATGGCACATAGGAACGCTCCGAAAACCAACGCACCAATCCGCGGCTCGAAGGGGGGCCTTGCGGCGGGTCTCCCACCTCGAGCGATACCACTGGCCGATCGCCCGCTAAAAGGGCCTCGGCGCCCTTCAAAATTTCCAGTTCCGCGGATTCCGCGTCAATCTTCACCAGAGAAATCGGTTGATCCATAGAACGACGCACCAAGTCCAGTGTCGTCGTCTGAACGCGGTATTCCGTCGGAACAACCTTCACATCCGTCAGTCGCGATTGAGCTAGGCTGTTAAAGGCCATCCACCGCCAACCATAGTCCCGAAACGTCAGCTCCTGAGCCGACGACCACAGGGCCTGCGGGTGAACCGTCACCTGCGGAAACTGAGCCACATTGTTGGCCGCCAACTCCCGCGTCGAAGGTGTTGGTTCAAACGCGTGCACCTCCCCCTCCGTCCCCGTCAGCTTCGCAAACAGGGTCGTAAAATACCCCAGATGCATGCCCACATCCAAAACGCGCTGCCCCGGACGCACCAGTTGCAGAAATCCTCGCGTCAAAGCCGGCTCATAAATCCCATAACAGGCAATCTGTTCACTCACACATTCCCCGCTCACCACCGTGAATCGGTCCAAATGAAATGCCCGGACCCGCGAAAGCACTCCGGGCGGAGGCGGCCGCACCCGGGTCCGATATTGATTACGAATCAGACGCGCGGGATTCAAAAACAACTTCAACCAGGACGGAGCCTCGTAATAGGCCAAACAACGGCGGAAGCGTCTTAACAGCTCCTCATCAGCCATATTCATCCCTCCCGCGATATCCGCCGCAGCCAGATATCCACCTGCCACAATCGCAGATCCGGCCATGGACTGTAAGCCTCGGTAATGTCATCCACCGCAAAACCGGCGTGCGCGACCAAGGGCAAAATGTCACCGATCAACTTTTGACTCTGATACAACGTATGCAGGGAAACTTCAATCACAGCCCGCTGCGTCTGACGCATGGTCTTCTCGCCGCCCGCTAATACCTGAGCCTCGAATCCCTGCACATCGATTTTAATCAGATCCGGTCCCGGCAGCATCTCTTTCTCCGCCAGTTCATCCAGCATCATGACCCGCACCGGCTGCGTCCCCTCGCTCGCCGTAGGCAGATCAATGGTGCTTTGAGTCTCAATCGGACGTAACAACGAGGATGCCGCCTGATTTCGGGTCCGATAAAGATCGACGTCCGCGGAACGATCTCCCAAGGCATACGGCATCAAACGCCAGTTCGCGGCGCTATTCGGCTGCCGCCGCAGTGCGATCTTGTGAAATTGAGCTTGCGGCTCGAACAAAACCACCTGGCGCGGATGAAAAAGATCCTGCACCATCGCCGACCACAATCCCACATGTGCCCCAATGTCATAAACTACCAACGGCCCAAAACCCTCGTCACGCCAACGCAACAACCGGAGGTAATGCACCGATTCCCATCCCCGCCACCACGCGCGCATCACCCGCGGATCGTCCGCCCACTGCGTGCTTGCCACCCCCGCCCAACGAATCCAGGCACGGAGCCACCGCGTCAGCCGCCACGAAAATCCGCGGTTGCTGAGATCATTGGCTTTGGACCAAAACGTGGAGTTCATCACCAGTGAAAAAATGTCCCTACGCAATCTGCCGAATCAAGCTCCTGACGTAAACACTTTTTCGCGCTTATTGTCTCTTTCCAAAAGACGCAGCCCGATGCCTTCGGCTCCGTTATTCTCTCCGTGCCTGGCCCTTGATCTTTCCCTCAACATATCCCTGAGCGCGAAACCACTCGATCGCATCGCAAAAGGCCTCCCGGGGATCGGTCTGAGGCATACCCAGCTCCCGAATTGCCTTGGCTGGATTGAAAAACATTTTGTATTTCGCCATGCGCACCCCCCCCAAAGGCGCCTTCGGGGGATGACCGGTGATCCTGGCCAGCATTTCGTTGAAGCAGGCCGCTGTCCACGCCACCCCATACGGAATCCGCCATCGGGGAGCCGGGATGCCCGTGATCTCCTCCAAAATCCGTAACGTCGCTTCCATCGTCCAATTTCCATCCCGATGCCCCAGGATGTATCGCTCTCCCACCCGGCCTTTCTCGGCCGCCAGAATATGTCCTCGAGCCACATCCCGCACATGCACCCAATTCAGACCGGTGTCCAGAAAGGCCGGAAGCTTTCGCCGGAGAAAATCCAGAACCACTTGGCCGGTCGGAGTCGGTTTCACATCGCGCGGTCCAATCGGCGCGCTGGGATTAACGATGACCACCGGAAGTCCCCCGGCGGCCAGGCCTCGCGCCACTTGTTCGGCTTCCCACTTCGAACGTTTGTATTCATTCGATAACTGCCTCGGATCCACTTCGGCTGTTTCATCCGTTGGCGCCGCATTGCCACTCGATTTCGAAGGCAAACCAATACAACCAACCGTACTGGTGTAAACAATCCGCAAACAACCCGCCTCCCCTGCCGCCTCCAATACCGTCCGCGTCCCCTCCACATTGGCCTGATACATCGGGCGATAGTCCTTGAGCCAAAGCGCATAGCTGGCCGCGACGTGAAAACACCAGTCACACCCACGCATCCCCCCCCTCAAGACATCCCTGTCCGTCACCTCCCCCATCACCCGTTCATACTCCACAACCGCCAATCCCCGAAGATCACTCGATGAACGCACCAACGCCTTCACCCCATGTCCCAGCCTCACCAATTCATGGACCAGATTCGCCCCCACAAATCCCGATGCGCCTGTCACAAAGCATTTCATCATCAACACGGATTGTGCCGTTTCACAATTCTCCCATAAAGCTCATTTCCTGATCCGAACAAATCCCGCCTCAAATTTTACGCATCACGCATCACCCTTCACGTTTCACGTCACCGCCTTTACCCTGAGATCCCTCAGCGCCATCAAGCCGCCCAACCTTACCCCCCGTATCGGCCGCGCCCCGTCCCGTCTCCGGGACCCGAACTTCTCCCGATGCATCG
>Ga0116154_10000591_pt1 | contig 40176 bp, 60 predicted proteins | sample AD_UKC030_MetaG_FD_89898 | JGI IMG/M metagenome (GOLD analysis project Ga0116154, IMG submission 89898) | Active sludge microbial communities of municipal wastewater-treating anaerobic digesters from USA - AD_UKC030_MetaG | ecosystem: Engineered > Bioreactor > Anaerobic > Digestate | place: USA... | reverse complement strand
GAAACGGCTGCGATACATGGTCGGCTGAACACCGCGCGTGAACGGGTATTCGCCGGGAAAACCCAGCTGCTCCATATAATCCACATCTGCCGGTGTTGCTGCGCGTGGAATGGGAATCCCTGAAGGAGTTTTGAACTCTGCTTTACGCTCTTTGAATTTAGCGATGACCGGTTGTACGGTGCTCTCTTCCCAACGTTTCTTTTCATTTTCAAGGCTCATATTTTTCCTCGCTGAAGAAGTGATCACGATCTTTGTTAGTATACAGTATTTGAAAAAAATGAAGTCCATAATTGTATGATAAACTTTTACAAACCACCCTGGAAAACAAATATGTCAAACTTCCTCCAACTCATCGCCGAACTCATGATCATCCTCGTTGCTGCCAAGCTGGCAGGATACGCGAGCACCCGATTAAAGCAGCCCTCGGTATTTGGTGAACTGCTCGTCGGCGTTCTGCTTGGGCCGTCCCTGCTCGATATCACCCATTTCGGTTTTATTACCGATACGCATCTCCATGAGATCATCTATGAGCTGGGTGAAATTGGTGTGCTGCTGCTGATGTTCCTGGCTGGCCTGGAATTAAACATTAAGGATCTCACCAGGAATTCCCGTGCGGCGCTGTTTTCCGGAATTCTCGGTGTCGTCGTTCCCGTGGGTTCTGGCATCCTGTTCGGAGAACTTCTCGGCATGTCCTTTGCCCACGCGCTGTTCCTGGGTCTGACTCTTGGCGCAACATCCGTCTCGATCTCCGCGCAGGTGCTGATCGAGCTCAAAGTGCTGCGCAGCAAGGTCGGGTTGGGATTGCTGGGCGCGGCCGTGTTTGACGACATTCTCGTCATTTTACTGTTATCCACCGCGGTAGCGTTTCTCTCCGGCGGGGGCAGTGTGATCGATATCCTGATGGTTTTCCTTAAAATGGTCGTATTCCTGGGCGCAGCAGCCGCTGTGGGTATCTGGCTCCTGCCGCGCCTGGTGCGCCTGACTGGAAAACTCCACATCAGCCAGGGTCTCACAACATTAGCGCTCGTTATTCTGCTTGGTTACGGTCTGGCGGCGGAATTGGTCGGTGGAATGGCAGCCATCACCGGCACCTTCATGGCTGGTTTAATGTTCTCCAGGACTCCGGAGAAATCTGCCATTGAGTCCAACCTGCACTCGATATCCTACGCTTTTTTTGTCCCCATCTTTTTTGTTAGCATCGGTTTGAGTGTCAATTTGCGCGAATTCAAGGTCGAATCCTTATGGATCCTGTTGGCTATTTCCGTAATCGCTATCCTTGGCAAGGTTATTGGCGCGGGCGGCGGAGCGCTGCTGGCGAAATATTCACCGCGCGAGGCGCTGCAGATGGGTATCGGTATGATCTCGCGCGGTGAGGTTGGACTGATCATCGCGAACATTGGCATCAAGCAGGGGTACCTCTCAGGAGAAATGATGACGATCATCGTCGGCATGATCCTGGTAACCACCTTGGTGACACCTCCGCTGCTGAGGATATCGTTCAAAGAACCCAAACTCAAAGAAAAAGCGCTGCCTATCAACCCGGATTCGGGAGAGGAGAATGTGGCATGAAATACATGATCCTGTTTGTGCTGCACGACACCACCAAACTGAGCCAGGTACTTAACAAATGGGAAGAAGCCGGCGTCTCGGGCGTCACGGTTTTTGCCAGCACCGGTATTGGGCGGCTCAAAGCCGCGGATATGCTGCGTGAAGACCTGCCGTTGATGCCCAGCCTGGAGGACCTGATCGAAACACCCGAAAGGTTCAACCGCACCCTGATGACCCTGGTGGAAAACGACGAGATGATCGACCGGGTGGTTGAAGCCACCGAAGAGGTGGTGGGCAAACTGAACGATCCCTACACTGGCATCCTTGCCGTGCTGCCCCTCAGCCGCGTATATGGGTTGGTGCAGCATAATGGGTCATAGGTCTGGTTAATTACTGGTCACGAATTTTCCAAAATTTCTTGACCGTTTAACAGGGTAATGGTAAAATCCTGCCGTTAATGCCTCCATCGTCTAGGGGACCAGGACGCAGCCCTTTCAAGGCTAAAACCGGAGTTCGAATCTCCGTGGAGGCACAAGCTTAGACGCACAATTGTCCGGTAAGTGATAGCGGATTATTGCGCTGGTTTTTCCGACAGGTACGATCTCGTTGATGAACAAATGAAGCGCTTCCCTCTTGATCTCGAGGGGCGCTTCTTTGTCATTAAGCACATCGATGATCGAGGCGCTGTTTTGCTGGGCGTTGTCGATGATTTCACTGCCCGCGTTGATCATGGTCATCAGCTCGGCCTGCTTTTCGCGGATCTCCTGCTGTTGCGCCTGCAGCGCTTTGAGTTTCGTTTGAAGCGCGGAGCTGAGTCCGATCTCGGCGATCGCTTCGGTGACGCGTTCGATTCTCGCGGCGACGGCGATGAGCTGCGCGGTGTAGTCCTTCTTTTTCGATTGGTTTTGGTTGTGCTCATCCTGGCCGTACTCGGCGCGGTACAGGTCCACCATCTGATCCACATTCCATTTGACTAGGATCTCTTCAACAGATTTCTTGATCACAGCCTCCTCAACGCGCCAACACGGGATAGTCTGGCCGGAGCAGTTGCTGCAGCGGTAGCTCGAATACTCGGTACCATTGGAGGTCCGGCGGCAGACGTACATTTTGCGGGAGCAGATCGGGCAGATGAGCAGGCCGGACAGCAGGCGGGTATTCTGATCAGTAAACTTGCCTTCTCTTTTCTTGGCGCGGACCTCTTTCATACAAACCTCCTGTACCTGCTGCCACAGGTCCCTGGTGATGATCGGCTGGCAGTAATTCTCGAGGGTGACCCCGCTGTACGTCATGGATCCATGATAAATGGAGCGGCGGAAGACGTCCCGGAGGGATGAGTCGTTTTTGTAGAAGGGCAATTCCCTCATGATCTGGTAATTGGATGATCCACCCGCTTTGAGCTCGAAGGCGCGCCGGATGGAGGGAGCGACGAGCGGGTCCATCTCCCAGCGGTGACCGATCCTTTCGCTGCCATCCTTTTTTGGCGGGAGGATGACCGGTACGCGCATGAGCCCGCGCGGCGGCCGGCCGGGGAGGACCTTGAACTGCTCGAAGTTGTTTCGCAGTGACCTGGACACGTGCGCGGCGATCTCTTCGCTGTACATCTGGTTCTTCCAGTCGATGAGGGTTTCGAAGAGGATGCCGGTGGCGCTGTCTTCAAACTGCTCGGTGAGGCTGAAGATGGTGTAACCCAGGCGGCGAAGATCGGCTTTGTAGAGCTGCGCGGTGTTGAGGTCGCGGGCAAAGCGGGAGAGTGACCATACCACCACCCCGGCGACGTCGGGTTTGGGGCGGGATTTGAGCAGGTTGATCATCTCGAAGAAGGCGTCGCGACCTTTGAGAGAGGTGCCTGAGATGCCGGCGTCTTCGAAGACGCGATAGAGGATCAGGCTATTTTTGTCGCAGAACTGCTGGATCTCGTGGGTCTGTTCCTTGGTGGAGCGGTCTTTGAGCCCCTGCTCTACCCCGCCGGAATAGCGGACGTAGGCGACGACCTTGGCACCTGGTTGGAAGGGTTGTTGGTTGGACATGGGTAATTATGTGCTTTTCCGGAAAGTTTATTTTATCCAAAATTACATGGAAAAAGTCACTGTTACCTTTCTGTGTTTCTGGTGTATAAAATAGGTGAGGACGCTTTCGAGGTAAACATGAAAATTTTCACTATTGGTTATGAGGGTTTGAGTGTAGACGAATTCTTTTCTATTCTAAAGACAAACTCAGTTGATACCCTCATTGATATTCGAGAACTACCATTGAGCAGAAAACGTGGTTTTTCTAAAAATGCGTTATCACATTCTTCTGAAAACCTTGGAATTAATTATCTTCATGTTCCACCCCTGGGCTGCCCGAAAGACATCCGACATCAATACAGGGTGGATAAGAACTGGCTGAACTATTCGATAAGATTTTTTGATTATTTGCGGACACAAAATGACGCATTAGACTCCGTGGCTGAGCTTGTAAAGAAAAAGACCGTCTGCCTGATGTGTTATGAAAAAGATTTCCTATACTGCCATAGATCCTATGTATCTTTAGTGCTTGAAAACTTCTATTGTGGTGGCGCCAAAATCATTGATCTGAGATCGGATTGTTCATCAGGGGCGGCTGATCGATGCGCGGAGGATATACGAGCCCGACTATCAACCATTGATTTGGAACTCCCCTCATTGTACCCATTATAAAATGCAGGTCTTTATTCTTTAGTTCAGTTTCAAACTTAATACGGAGTTTTTCTTCCCAATCTATCCCGTATTTAGCTTGAAATTTCAAGAACGCAGCGCCAACCTCCCAGTCTGTGATCATGAATCGATACCTGGTGGGATCCGTACCTGTTGTGAAGGTATACCTAAAATCAAAGGGAAGTTTCTTGATTATGGGCTTCGTGCGCACGGAATTGTTGTCAAATAACCCGTCCTTGCGCAATGAGACAAGCTGGTCTGGTGTCCAGTCTTTGTCTTTGGCTGGCTTGATTTCTAATTGGATGTCATTCGGTTTTATTACACCCAGTGAGATTCGTGATTCAGCCCTCGCCTGATCCAGTGTATTGAAGTCAGGGTAAATGTAATTTTTTATCCAATTCAAGCGATTCGCCCACCTATTTTCAGTACCAACCATCGCTCCAGTGACGATCGAATCATTGTCGATGATGCGGCTCTCCGGTCGCCAGTCACTGGATTGGGAAACCTTGGCCTGAATCCACTGCCATTTCTTGAATTGCTGAGGGTAATTTAGGTATCTGAATTCGATCGGATATAAGCGGCGAATCTCTTTCAGCTCATTGACAGCCGCAACACACACTGTTTCCCGATAGCTTTTACTTGGATTTGGGTATGTTTTGGCGATGATGAGCAGGTTTTCGTTGAGGTAAATTGCCATGTTTAAATCCCCATTCGGTGTCAGTGTGGATTAATTGGTTAATTCGATGTGATCGCCGCGTAATCTATGTTGACGTCAAACCCAAAAAGGTCCAAAAAATCCATCATACTAGGATCAATGTAGCCTTCGAATGATATTTGTTGCCCCTTCTGGAGAGAAAAGGCAAGCTCTTCATTTTCAATCGTGAAATACGACCGGTTGAGACAGTAGTAATCCATACACACCCATGCAAAGTATGAACCCAAAGTTTTTTCAACATCATCGATGGTACCAGACCAGGCGATACGCTTCCCTTTAAGCTGCTCCTTGTACTCTTCCCACTGAATTTCTGTTGCTCCCTCTCTGAATTCCTTAATTTCGTAAAATGTAATTCCAGAAAATTCAGGAGTATTAGTTGGCGTTGGCGTTTCAACTTTTGTTGAGGTTGGAGCCAGCGTTTTCGTTGGTTTTGAGGTCTCGGTAGGCTTTTGTGTTTTTGTGGGTGGAATAGGTTTTGCCAGGGCTGTTTCAGTAGATTTGATTGCGCTTTCAGTACCAGCAGCCTGCCCTTCCGGGGTTTTCGCCCAGTTGGTTGAGACGATCACGATCAACACGCAAAGGGCAACCAGCACGAGTATTACTACGAGCACAATGGTTTTGACAGATGTTTTCTTTTTTGGCGATAACTGTGGCGGTGCAGATGTCATTTTTCCCTCGATTTTTGTGTTTATTTACTTATTCGCCGGCACAAGCTTTTGATACGTAACTTTGATCTTCTTCGGTTTCTTGCCCACCAACGCCAGCGGCAGGAAGATGAGACCCAGGCAGCCGGTCTTGAAGCAGCCGTAGCCCTGATCAATGAACTCGGTGTCGAGTACCTCCCACCCTTCTGACTGCTTTCGGGCGATGTCACGCTGCATTTGCCGGTCAGAGTTGTAGAACTCGACCCTGGTGACCTTCTGGACGGGGGTCAGTTTGTAGGTCTTTTGAGGCGGTGCGGGCTGCTGAACATGCGGCGCTGGCACGATCGGCGGCGGCACGGGCAGCTGGCTCTTTCCGCAGTGCTTGCAGAGAATGGCTTCATCCTGGATCTCTTCGGCGCAGTAAATACACTTCTTCAACGGTGTCCTCCTAGAAATTATCTAATCAAAATAATGCAAAATCTGCTCAGATAACAGATTAAAACTCGCAAGAAGTCCTTTTTGCTTTTCTACTTCAATTTCATTGCCATAGACATCACTGATCAATTCAAGAAAAAAGGATGTATCGGTAAACACTGGGTACTCTTCTCCGTTTGGTGTTGGTGGTGGTCCTTGAAGTGAAAGACCAATTTCTAGTAAACCCTCCTCAAATTTTCCGATCGTTGGCGGCCAAATTGCCAACCTTTCATCTTCATTTGGGTTGACGATTCTTGGCCAAAAAGCGATGAATCTTAATGCAGAGGTAACATCCATATATGGACACTCGAAGTATTCATCTCTCGCCTGTTTGACAAGTTTTTTCATGTAAGAAAGGTCATAGAGAAAATCACCTCGAAGATTGATCCACTTTCCATATCGATACATTTCCCAAAATTCACTAAACCCCAGGCACATCTGCCTACACCCGACCAGATTTGGCGTGCTTGAGGTACTTGGCAAAATGTAACCATTTTCTTCATGAGCACCGAAGCAATATAAAGGATCGAATTTGTCGATGCGGCTGAATCCGTAACAAGTTTTACTGGTTTTTTGTTTTTTCATCCCATTTTCTTAAGTTGATTAATTAGAATTTCTGTTCTATAATGTGGTTACGAATTAGCCGACACCTGTGATGGGGTATGAATGAGATTTCGATTTGACAATACGCATTACCTGACCATACGTTTTTTGTTCTGGGAATTCACCCTGGTGATCAAGCGCCGCCCTAGTCCTTCTTCGCGAGCAGGAACTGGGCGTAATTGAGCAGATCCTTTTTCTTTTCTTTGGACAGTTGATCGAAGAGATGTAACAGGTCTTCTTTTTCGGCAACGTTACCCGCTACCGGCGGCAGCAGCCCTGCTGCCCTGAGGACGTTCTCCGGGGCGATGTGCAAAGCCCTGGAGATGGCGACGCATACGTCGAAACCCGCCCTCTGTTTACCCGAGAGAATATCGCTAATTGAAGTTCTGCTGATCCCCGCTGACTTGGCTAACTTCGCCTGGCTCATTTCCCGCCGCTCAATCTCTAAGTTAAGCCAATCTGAAAAATTGTCATTCATAACTGACATTATCCCAAACCTATTGTAAGTAGTATCAAACATTTCGTAAGAACCTCTTGACATTTCTTATAAACTGTTTATAATATTATTTGTAAGTTACATCTGACACTTAGTAAGACGAAAAGGATTCGTCAATGGAAGAAAAAAACATCACCACCGCATTTTCCCTCAATACTCAAGACCTTTCCATCATCGACCAGCACAACGCTGAGCTGGCGAACCCAGGGCGTTCGGCGGCTCTCAGGCACATCATCCGCGAGTGGGCGCGCGAGAACGGCTTCACGGGCGCGGTGACCATCACCCCGGCGGTCGTTTCGATCCCCGAGGATGGGCAGTACCGCGACAGCGCCGCTGTGAGCGTGATCCGCGACGCGAGCGAAAAAATCGCGGTTCTACCGGCTGAAGACACAGACGAGGAGTGAACCATGGACGTGATCGTATTCGCGTTTGTGTTTTTCGGCGTCGGAATGCCAATTGCCTGGCTGCTGGAAAAGATCGGAGTGCTTAAATGAACTTTCAATCCAACGATTACGAGAAGGTTGGCACAAAAGCGAACGCGCGCGCGTGGGAGCGGATGCGCAAACACGCGATCGAGAAGCGTGAAGCGCGGGAACGCAACCCTTTGCTTGCCCAGCAGGCAGACGCGCTGTTTGACGCCATCATTCAGCAGCGCAAGATCGCGGCTGATGCGTGGGGGCACCACTACCCTGTGGACGAATACGCGCCGGAACCCATGCAGGAGTTCTACCGGCAGTACGTGGACCCGCTGCAGAAGAAAGAAGCCGTTGTGCAGAAGATGCTGTACTGCGAGCACCGGCGCGTTGACATCGGGGAAGAGTGCGTGAGCTGCCGGGATTGCGGCGCGGTGGATTACGGCCGCGGGTTTCTGTTCCATGAATCCATGATAACAAGCGAAACCAATTAACCGTGAATATGCATGAAAACTGCGCCAAATCTGCACCAGAAATACAGGAGATCTGCAGCAAATCTGCAGAAGAAATGCAAGAATTTCGCCGCAAGCCATTGGGGTACTTCGCCAAGAACCGCCTGGAAGAGGCGCGGGATGAGCTGTGCTGGATCCAGAAAGAGGTGAGGATGCTGAACAAGACGAACATCGACGCGGGCGGCAGGCAGGCGCTGTTTGAGATCCTGGACAGAAGTTATTTGGTGCTGGCGGCGCTGGACGATGTGCTGCGGCTGCAGGACGAGAAGGAGCGCGAATGAGGGGCGAGTACACGATCACGACCGAGTTGAGTTACGACCCGCCTGAGCGCTGGATCGCGGTGAAGAACGTGAAGACGTACACCGAGGATGGCGCAGAAGTGAACCGGGAGGTGATCCTGACCGGAGAGATGGCGATCGGGTACCGGGCGCACGAGCTGCTGAAGCGGTACGCGGCATTCAAGGAGCAGCAGAGGCAGGACGCGCTGGCGCTCGAAGAGAAGCAGAAGCAGGCCGCGATCGCGGTGGCAAAGAGGTTGTTGGGTAATGAGTCTGCGCACCGTAGTTCAACGGTGCTTGAGTATTGAATCCCCTGCTCCTTCACTTCGTGAAGTCATGGGGTATGCAAAAACCGCATAGGAGGAATGAAATGAACGAAATCATGGTAAGGCAAGCAGAGTTTTCGCAAGACCAGATCGACCTGATCAAACGCACGATCGCCCAGGGCAGCACCCAGGACGAGCTGAGCCTGTTCCTGCAGCAGTGCAGCCGGACCGGGCTGGATCCCTTCGCCAGGCAGATCTATGCCATCAAACGCTGGGACAGCCGCGCCAAACGGGAAGTGATGGGGATCCAGGTATCGATCGACGGATTCAGGCTGATCGCGGAGCGCACCAACCAGTACGGCGGGCAGCTGGGGCCATGGTGGTGCGGGCGGGACGGCCAATGGCAGGAAGTTTGGCTCTCGGCTGAACCCCCGGCGGCGGCAAAAGTGGGCGTGATCCGCAAGGATTTCAAAGAGCCGCTGTACGCGGTGGCACGTTACGAGGGGTACGTCCAGGTGAAAGACGGAACACCGCTTGGGTTGTGGGCAAAGATGGCGGATGTGATGCTGGCCAAGTGTGCTGAGTCTCTCGCCTTGCGCAAAGCCTTCCCGCAGGAGCTCTCAGGGCTGTACACGAGCGATGAAATGGGACAGGCGGCGAACGTGATCGATGTGCAGGTGATTGATGAGACGCCGGCGCCTTCGCTGCCTGAGCCAAGGAAAACGGCCGCGGCGAAACCCGCTAAAGATGTGATGCAAAACAACGGGCACGAGCGCCCTTTTGAGCCCGAGGTGCTGCGCGAGAAGATGACCGCGCTGGTGGTGTACTTCCAGGAGAAGATCGACCGTGGTGAAGCGGTGAGCAAGGATTCTGACGGGTTCGTGATCTCCAACCACATCGAAATGGTGTGGGCGGGTAACAAGGACGCGGCGGAGAAACGTCACGTTGTGATGCGGTACCTGATCGGCAAGGACTCGGTGAAGGAATTTACTGACGCGGAGAAGCTGGCGTTCAAGCACTGGCTGAAGATCTCGAAGGACGAGAGCAGCGGCGAGTGGGTGCACTGCAAAGAGGCCGGCATTGAAGCCACCCAGGTGTACCACCAGGCGCTCGTTGACGCCGGACAAGCTGAATTAGATTTACCCGTCGAAAACGGCGGATAAATCGTTCATTTCCCTCCGAAGCCCTGGCCATTTATTGGTAGAGGTCAAAAGCAAGTCGGCCAGGGCTGAGGGGAAGGAGATAAAAGATGAGCAACTACAACATCGGATTGGATCGCGGGTTGAACCCGCCGGAACCTGAGACACACGGAAAATGCGACGGATGCGGCGAAGTGTTCGATTACGGTGACATGCAGCCGATCGATCCCCTTGAGGAAACCTGGCTGTGCAACGATTGCTACGATGCGCGTCTGGCCGAGGAAATAACAGGAGACATGCGATGATGAAGCGACCGGAAATTGATCCCCACATTGTGACGACTGTTAAAAGCGTGATGCTCCGCCATGTTGGGAGCGAGAACCGCGTGGGCTATGACGAAATGACCACGTTTATCTACGGAAAAGACACGGAGAACAACCGCCGCAAGCTGAGGGCGGTGATCAGCGCCATCAACGCTGATGTGACCAACGGCGTGGTGATCTGCTCGGACAGAACTGACGGCGGGCTGTTCATGAACGGGTCCAGCGATGAGGACATTGAAAAACATGTGCATTTCATCGCGGAAGAGGAAAGCCAGGCGATGAGCACGCTGCAGAAGGTGCACGCGTACAAACGTAAGGTGAACCAGTTGTACGGCTCCGAGGTGTTGAATCCACAGCCTGGGCAAGGGAGGCTGTGTTGATGGGTGGGTATTATCGTGAAATAAAAGGCGACGCCGCCTTTGGGGAAAGGCGGCGGGCTGGGGTGATCTTGGTTCAGAGCACTCCTACTAAGTACACAAATTATAGCAATTTTTCACATGGAAGTCAATCTTTGAAAGAGGCATGCCCCTGCACGGATTCGAACCGAGGTCTAACGCTTAGTAGGAGTGTCGCTCTATCCATTGAGCTACAGGGGCACGCTGATTTATTGTAGCACGCGCTGGTTTGTGATTCCAGTCGAAAGAGGGCGTTTGTGAAGTAACTTGTGTTTTTTTAAGGTTGTGGATTGGAAGAGCGAATATTTTTTAAGACTGTGAAAGGATAAAAAATGACCGACCAACCAACAGCAATTTGCACATTAGTACCGGAGGACCTGAAAGACCTGGCAGAGCTGCGGCGTCACGAGGCCCAGATCGTCAAAGAGATACTGGAGCTCACCGAAAAACTGAACCACACAGAAGAGGCACTGGCGCTGCAAACGGCCATAGAAAAAAAGAGGAAGGTTTCTGAAGCCGTAAGTTTGCTTGAAAGCTTTATACGCAAGAGCGCGCTGGAGGATTACACGCGGGCTGGGGTGAAGCCGAAGGTGGAGGGCGTGGTGATCAAGCTGTTCAAGACGCTGAAGTACGAGCGGGGCGCGGCGGAGAAGTGGGCGCGTGAGAAGCTGCCGGAGCTGTTCAAGTTTGACGAGAAGGGGTTCGAGAAGTACGCCAAAGCAGTGGCTGAGACAATGCCGGTGCCATGCGTGACGATCGAAGAAGAAGCGCGAGTTGAGATCTCGACGAATTTGAAGATGTACTTGTAGGCAAGTAACGGAGGTTTTTTAATGGCAAGAGGCAGGTTCATATCCAGGGATATTGTTATTGATAAAAAAGTGAACAGTCTTTCATCTCCATGGTCTATGTTGGCGTTCACATGGTTGATAACCCATGCAGACATAAAAGGTAGAACTCATGGTGATCCAGCAGTTATTCGGTCAACTGTATTTCCGCGTCATCCTGAAATAACTGTCGATGAAGTTGAAGGGTACATCAAGGAATGGGTGACTTGCGGATTAGTGAACCGGTATGAAGTGGAAGACGACCTGTATATTGAGTTTCCAAATTTCTTAAAGCACCAGACGGGTCTGAGACCAGACAGAGAACCAACATCAACGATCCCAGCCAATCCTAAAACTGAAGAAGATTTTCCGGAAGATATCCGGCAAACATCCGGCAATGTTCCGGAAGATATCCGGCAAACATCCGGCAATGTTCCGGAAGATATCCGGATGAGTTCCGGAAGTTGTCCGGCTGAAGTTAAGGAGAAGTTAAGAGAAGGAGAAGGAGAAGGAGAAGGAGAAGGCGCGCTCTCTCCCATCCAGCAGATGATTGAGTCTGTAGTGGGGATTTCACCAGCCAACGCGGCAGATCTTCAAGCGCTGGAGGAGATCACTGCGCTCAATCCAAGCATTGGGGATATTCAGGATGCGTACAACTGGTTATGCAGACAGGGCAAGCAGGTGAAATATTACTCATCGCTTGTTGGACCGGTCAGGACATCTGTAACCAAGCGCGAGCAGATACCAAAATCACCGCTCGACAAAAGCAAAGCGGCTATTTTGCAGGTTTTACAGGAGATTAAAAATGGCGTCAGTTGACAGTATTGCGAAAACCATGGGAGTGATGGCGCATGCCTACCCGCGCTACGAGTTATCAGCAGACTCAGTAAAGCTGTATGCCAAATTGCTGGCTGATATTCCGGAAGAGATCCTTGAAGCATCAGCCCACCAGATCATGGCGGAATCGAAGTTTTTTCCATCGGTAGCCGAATGGCGGGAAATGGCGCACAAGTTGATGACCGGGGCACACAATATTCCAACAGCGTACGAAGCGTGGGAAAACGCGATGAGCCAGGTGGGGACGTGCGGAGAATACTACCGCTACACACACGGACGCTACCCGGAATACGCCCACCCGCTCATTGAGAAAGCCGTCAAGATCATCGGCTACCAGCACCTGCTGATGTCGGAAAACATCGCCATTGACCGCGCTCATTTTTTCAAGATCTACGAATCCCTGGTCAACCGGGCGGAAGAAGACATACGGCTGCTCCAGGATGTTCGGCAGGTGAGCGAAAAATACTTGTGCGCGGTGAAAGAATTGACCAAGAAACTGGAGGCATGACCATGGCAGAAAGCATGACGCTCTTCCCCAGGCAGCTTTTCAAGGATTACGGCGAGAACTTCAAAAAGGTCGGCCACAACGAGGCGATGCGGATCCTGCGCATGCGTATCGTGGCCAGGCACGGGCACGCCTGGTTCATGAGCAACCGGGAGCGCATTGAGCGCGAAGCAGAATCGATCGAGAAGCGTGTCAACTACGCGAAGGTTTCGGAGGATAGCCGTGAGCAGTGAGTCAGCACTGATGGCAGCGGAATTGCTGCGGGGTTCGACCCCTTTCCTGTTCCAGGCGGTGACGAGCAGGATCAGGCGCGCGGACGAACTGCGTGTGGGCGACCGGGTGATGATCGACGGCCGTGAAAGCTTTGGGATCGGGGTGATCACCGCGCTTGAGCCGGACGGAAGGCTGGCGCAGTTGAGTTTCGGACGTGAACCGGCGGGCTGGTGGGACCGGATGGATTTGAAGAAGGAAGTCCCTGCTCCCTCACCTTGTGAGGTCTCGGGATCTGCGCACCACACGAAAAAACCGAACAGCGGTGCTTCGAGAAAGGACAACCATGGATGCACCAAAACGAATATTTCTTGAGCTGAACACCATCCCGCCGTGCAATTTTGGCGCGTTGTGGTACGACGCAGAAGTACATGAGCCAGCGGGCGAGAATTGCGCGGCGTACGTGCTGGAAAGCGAAGCGCAGGCAGAGATCGATCAGTTGAAGTCCAGGATCGCATCACTTGAACAGAACGAGGTGGTGCGATGACTGAAATGAGTGTGACGATGATCGAGCAGGTCTCAGCTGTGGTGTGGGTTATGTTCTGCGTGATCGCGGCGATTGGAATATCTGCGCTGCTGGTGTTCGTATTGTGGAGATCAAAGAGATGATCTTTATTCTCGTGTTTTTATCAGGCATGCTGGTGGGAATGGTGGTGTTTTCATGAAAGAAAAAGGAAATCCCTGCTCATCCGTTGCACGGTTTCGCGGGACTCCTTCACCTTCATCAAATGATAAAAGGAAGGTTCAGTCGTGACTGAATTGCGCAATATCCCGGTGGAAGACATTGTACCGAATCCGGAGCAACCGCGGGTAGAGTTTGACCCGGCGGAGATCGAGAGCCTGGCTGAGTCCATCGAAAACCATGGCCTGGTGCAGCCGATCGTGGTGGAAGAGGCGCAGGACGGGTACGTGCTGGTGGATGGTGAGCGGCGCTGGCGCGCGGTGAGATCGCTTGGTATTCCGCTGATCGAAGCGAAGGTGATCACTTTCGAGGAACGGAGAGACAGGTTCATGCAGGCAGTGATCGCGAACATGCAGCGGGCGGACCTGAACCCGATCGAAGAGGCGCAGGCGTACAGGAAATTGAACGCGCACGGGGTGACGATCTCAACGATCGCGCGGATGGTGGGGCGGTCCATCGGTCACGTGAACACCAGGTTGAAGATGCTGGAGTTCGAGCCGGAGGTGCGCGAGTTGTTTGCAAAGCGCAAGCTGCCGATCGATCAGCAGGTGATCTGGGATCTGTTGAAACTGCCGGAAGAAAGGCGCGCGGCGCTGGCCACAAAATACGCGGCGAGCGGGATGAGCGGAGCCGGGATCAAGCGGTCGTTGACGAGGATCCTGCGCAACCTGGAGCAGCCGGATACCCCACTGCGGGGGAAAAGGCGTTCACCTGCGGCGATCATGAGCGACATGCCGGCGGAGAGCAGAATGCTCATGATGGCGGGAACGGAGAACGGGCTGCCTGAGTGGGAGCTGCTTGAGCGCGCGGCGGCGGAGACCTGCGCGACTTGTGATCTGAATGACCTGGCGTCGGCGCAGATGTGCAAGGATTGCCCGGCGGTGGAATTACTGAAAAGGCTGAGCAAGCTGGCGCGCACAACACCAACCCCGCAAGAGAGAAGCACACAATGATCATGAATAGGATTTTTGCGTCCCGTAATTGGGTCCCACCTGTGGAGTGGTCGCGGCCGGGCGGGTGTGATGAGGATCACCTGGAAAGCCGCATCGCGCAGTTGGAAGGGCTGTTGGGCGAGCTGTGGCAGGTGACGGACGAGTATCACCGCTTGTTGAGGTACCACATGCTGCGTAGAAAATCAGACAAGAAGTATGCGGAATTGGCGGCCAGGGTGCGCGCGGCGGTGAGGGAGAAATGATGAAAATAAATTTCACAAAATCAGGGCGTACGCAGTACGCCCCTACAAGTGCATCATGAATGTCACCCTGCTCGTGAACTTTGTTCCCTCCCAGGGTACGCGCGAAAGAACCGCGCTATGACCGAGCATGATCTACAAACCGCGATCCTTCAGCTGATCAGGCTGCGCGGAGGGGTGGCGACGCGGGTGAACAGTGGTTCAGCGATCTACAAAGACAATTCCGGGCGGATGAATGTGATCAGGGGGGCGGAGCGCGGGACGAGTGACATCCTCGCCTGCTACCGTGGGCGGTACCTGGCGATCGAGGTGAAGTTCGGGCGGGGAAAGCCCTCCCCTGCCCAGGTTGATTTTGGCAGTAAGGTAATGGACGCGGGCGGGAAGTTCCTGGTGGCGTACGACCTGGACGAGGTGCTTTCTCTCCTGGATAAAATTGACTTGGAGGACGCATCGAAGAAACCACGCTGACGCCGCGCGAGGTTGAGATCCTGCAATTGATCTCCCTTGGAATACCCTTCAAAGCGATCCCCAGGCGGATGTCCATTTCCCTTGGGGTGGCGCGCAACTACGCCCAGTCAGCGCGGGAAAAGCTGGGGGCGTATTCGAACGCGCACGCGGTGAGGATCGGGATTGAAAAGGGGATACTGGAGATCGACAGCACGGAAAAATAGCGATTTTGCACGGTTGGCAGGACATTTGTTGTGTCGTAAGGTAGGTGTAAATCTACCTTACTTTTTGTTTTGAAAGGAGCAACAAATGTTTGAACAAATTTTGGTCGAGTTTGGAGCGCTGGTGGGGTTCGCGGCGCTGGCATCGCTGTTGATCAACGTGCTGAAGGTCTTTGGTGTCGTTAAGGATGGCACGGCTGACAAATGGGTAGCCGGGTTCAACCTGGCGGGAGTGCTGGCGCTGCTGGTGGTCAAGCAGTTCTTCCCGGAGCTGCAGGTGCAGCCGATCGACAATCTGTTGGGCGAGATCGCGGTGGTTGGGTCGTACATTCTTTCCTACGTTGTGATGCTGCTCGGATCGAAGTTGACCTATGTGGCAACAAAAGGTCTTCCGATCATTGGACGGTCCCATGGAACAAACACCGTTCCAGGGCGCGCCAACAGCGAACACGGCGCGGTGTAAACGATGGACACTGCAGCCCAGGTACCCTCATGGATCACGTTGCTGATACAGGTGCCACTGGTGGGGGTATTCATCTGGTATTCGCTGGAGATGGCCAAGCGCTCCTCAGATTCTCAGAAGGCGTTCATGGACGCGCTGGACAAGCGTGACCAGGCGTTTGAGATGCGCAACACGGCGGTGATCAGGGCGATCGACAACCTGAACGCGGCGATCTGCCACCAACTGGAAAGCATCGACAAATCGCACGAGGAGCATGACCGGTATGTGCGCGAGAAATTACCGGCAGCCGGATCGAGAAGCTCACGTGCAAAGCCCGCGTGACGACTCTTCGGATATTGTCCCGGCGTTCTTTCGGATGGGCGCCGGGAGTTGAGAAAACCTCATGGTTGACCGGCTGGCAAAAACAGACATCCTTGCCCTGGATTACGGGGGCAAGGTGGCGCTTCTCGACAAGGTTGGCACCGAAATCCTTGAGACACAGATCGAATATTCAAGTGTCGCCGGGAAGTACGCTGAATTGAAGGCGCGCCTTGAGGTGCTGAAACAGGTGAAGTCGGTGCTGCAATCCAGTATCAGGGCTGAAGCAGCCGAAGGCGGTTCAAATATCCAACGTAAACACGAGCTCACCAGAAACCCTCTCTACAACAGCGGGCAAAAGTCAGCCGCGCCAAAGCGCAAAAGAGTTTAAAGAGGCGGCGTTTGTGGAGATGTACTTCCGCTGCAACATGAACGGCACGGAAGCGTATTCGCGTTTACACCCGAAGGTGGACCGGGAAGCATGCAGATCAACTGCAGCAGAATGGCTGGCAAGGGCTAGCATTCAACAGCAAATTTCAGAGCGGCTTGAGAAGATGGCGATGCCGAAGAGCGAGGTGCTGGCCAGGCTGACGGGGATGGCGCGCGCGTCTCAGCTGCCATTTATCCGCATCACTGACGATGGGTTCGTGTATTTCGATTTCAAAAACCCTGACGCGATGGAATACATGTACCTGATCAAGAAGATCAAGACAAAACGCACGCGGCGGCTGGAAGGAAAAGGGGAAGCAGCTGAGCCGTGGGAAGACGAGTGGGTGGAGGTCGAGCTGCATGACGCGCAGCAGGCGTTGGAGAAGCTGGGGAGGTATTACCGGCTGGAGAAGGGCGAGGATGACAGGTCCTCAACGGCGGGCGCGCTGGCCAGCCTGCCGGCGGAGCTGATCGCGCCGTCGTTCTTCCCGGTGTACCGCGACTTGCGCAACAACGGGCACACGGAATACCTGTTGAAGGGCGGACGCGGGTCGACGAAATCGAGCTTCGCGTCATTGGCATTCATTTTTCTGCTGGTGAACAACCCGAACGTGCACGGGCTGGCACTGCGCCAGGTGGCAAACACGCTGCGGGATTCTGTTTACTCTCAGCTGGTGTGGGCGATCCAGGTGTTGGGGTTGGAGGAGCAGTTCAAGTGCACGACGAGCCCGCTGGAGATCGAGTACCTGCCAACCAGGCAGAAGATCTACTTCAGGGGGGCGGACAAGCCGGAAAAGATCAAGTCGATCAAGCCGGTGTTCGGTTACATCGGGCTGTTGTGGTTCGAGGAGCTGGACCAGTTCCACGGTCCGGAGGCGATCCGCAACATTGAGCAATCGGTCTTGCGCGGCGGGGATCTGACCTGGGAGTTCAAGACGTACAATCCGCCGAAGACGAACGCGAACTGGGTGAACAAGTACGCGCTGATCCCGAAAGAGAACCAGCTGCAGCACCACTCGACGTACCTGGAGGTGCCAACGGACTGGCTGGGTCGCACCTTCCTGGACGAAGCCGAATTCCTGAAGGGGATCAACAGGCAGGCGTACGATCATGAATACATGGGGGTGGTGACGGGCACCGGCGGGATGGTATTCGAGAACGTTGAGCTGCGCGAGATCACGGATGAGGAGATTGCAGGATTTGACCGGCCGTTGCGCGGGATGGACTGGGGGTACTTCCCTGATCCGCTTTCGTTCGGGCTGATGCACTACGACCCGGCGCGGATGACGCTGTACATCTACGGCGAATTCAGAGCAAACCGGATGGGAAACCGGAAGGTGTACGACAAACTGCTGAAACTGGGGCTGATCGACCGGAAGGGGCTGATCATCGCTGACAGCGCGGAGCCGAAATCGGTGGCGGACTTCAGGGAGTACGGGGCGAACATCATCGGCGCGGAGAAGGGTCCGGACAGCGTGTATTATTCCATGAAATGGCTGCAGTCGCTGGTGAAGATCGTGATCGATCCGAAACGGGCGCCGTATCACGCCCAGGAGTTCACGGAATATGAGCTGGAGAAGGACAAGGACGGGAATTACATCAGCGCGTACCCGGACAAGAACAACCATGGGATCGATGACACGCGCTACGCGACGAATTTATTCTGGCGGCAGAGAGGTAAATGATGTTCGAGAAAATCCTGAATTGGATCAAAGGAGCGTTCAAGATGTTTTCAAGAGAGACGATAAAAAACAAGCTGGGTGTTGAGGTGGCGATCTCGACGGAGATGAGCACCGCGCTGGAGACCTGGGCGGCGATGTACAAGAACCAGGCGGAGTGGTTGAACGATTACGTGCAATCGATGAACCTACCGGCGGCGATCGCGGGTGAGCTGGCGAACCTGACGACGATCGAGCTGGAAGTGAAGGTTGATGGGGACAACGGCCGGGCGGCGTTTCTGCAGGGGCAGATCAACCAGGTGGTGCCAAAGCTGCGCGAGATGATCGAGTACGGCAACGCGAAGGGCGGATTGATGTTGAAGCCGTTCCCGAATGGCAAGGGGATCGACGTGGATTTCATCCAGGCGGACCAGTTCCTGCCGGTGGCGTTTGACGCGAACGGGAACATTACTTCCTGTGTGTTTGTGGACAGGCGGACACAGGGGAAAGATGTGTTCACGCGGTTGGAGTGGCACGAGTTTGACAGCAACAGCGCGGTGATCACCGTGCGCAACCTGGCGTTCAAGTCGAGCAGCCAGGGGGAGATCGGGTCACAGATCAACATGGAATCTTTTGAGCCATGGAAGGATCTGCAGCCGCTGGCGACGATCAGCAATGTGAAGGCGCCGCTGTACGGGTATTATCGCTTTCCGATGGCGAACAACATTGATCCAACCTCTCCCCTGGGAATCAGCTGCTACAGCCGGGCGGTGGATCTAATCAGACAGGCGGATGAGTTGTGGTCGAACCTGCTGTGGGAGTTCGAAAGCGGGAAGCGGGCAATCTTCGCGGACGTGCTGGCGTTTGACCGGGATGATGAAGGACGGGCGGTACTGCCAGACAAGCGGCTGTACCGGGCGCTGGCAAATTCAAGCGGGTCGATTGGGGAAGACGGGTTCTTTCATGAGTTCTCACCTGAGTTCAGAGAGGCGTCGATATTGAACGGGTTGGACGCGGTGCTGAAGAAAATCGAGTACAACTGCGGGCTGGCTTATGGGACGATCAGCGATCCGCAGGTGGAGAGCAAGACGGCGACGGAGATCAAGATCAGCAAGCAGCGGACCTACGCGACGGTGCGCGGGATGCAGAACGCGTTGGAGGCGGCGTTGAAGCAGCTGCTTTACGCGATGGATGTGTGGACGACACTGTACAAACTGGCGCCCGCCGGTGCGTATTCGATCATTTTCGATTTCGATGATTCGGTAGTGGTGGACAAGGATGTGCAGTTCCAGCAGGACATGCGCCTGGTGCAGAACGGGCTGATGGGCAAGGTGGAGTTCAGGATGCGGAACTTTGGGGAGGACGAGGAGACCGCGAAAAAGATGATCGCCCTGGTGAAAAATGAAGAGCCGCAAGAAGCGGACCTGTTCAAGGGGACGTAAACATGCCGTATGACCCGAACCAAGCACGCGTGCCGGCCGGGAACCCCAACGGCGGCGAGTGGACCGACGAGCAATTGCACACGATCGAAAACGCTGCCAGACGCGCTGCAGGACTGCCACCGGCGAGGGTGGAGTTCAGCGATGGGAACGCCGTGGACCTGATCCGCGGGATCAATGGTCTGCCACCGCACCTGAAGGGGTATGTGACCGTGTATTCGGAAGAAGAGTATCGAAAGATGGGGGCGAAGATCTACCTGACCGAGGATAAGTTGAGCGGCTTCGCGGTCAAACCGGACGGAGAGATGATCAGCGCGTTCTCTTTGGTAAGGGGGAGAGGAGATTCAATCGTAGATTGCGCTTTAGAAAGAGGTGCAACCCACCTGGATTGTTACGAGCATCCGACAACCCGCCATTTAGTTAAATTATATTCCGCAGCAGGTTTTGTTGAGACTAAACGACTGAAGTGGGATGATCAGTACGCGCCGGAAGGCTGGGATTACGAGAGGAATGACAACCCGGATGTGGTTTTTATGGAGCGAAAAGAAAACTGATGAAGAATCATTTTGGTGAAGTTTTTGATTTTTCTTCTGCTTCCATTTCACGCTTTAGCTGCGCGGATATTTGCAGGGATCTTTCAATTACTGCGTCAATTGTCTCAGGAGTCTCTCCTAAAACAGCCAGTAACTGCTCACGTTCCATGTTTACGCCTTGTTCTTTTGTGCCCATGGTATCCACCCGGAAAATGAAAAGAGAAATCTTGAATGGCTATCTTTGGAAGTTCTTGGGCTGCGTTTTTGCTTGTTTTTCTCGTTCTTCCCGTTGCTTGCGAAATATTTTAATGTTCTCAATAACACGGTCCAGCGTTTCAGGAGTTTCTCCTAAAACTGCGAGAAGCTGTTCCCGTTCCATGTTTTCGCCTTGTTCTTTTGTGCCCATAATTCCTCCTCGAACGCAAATAAACTATACCATAAAAACCCGAAGGCACGCAAGCCGGGTGGTTCAAGGGGGTGCAATTGCTGGCGTTTGATGAACTGGATACGCTGACAGAGCCGATCCTGGAGTTGTACGAGGTGTACATCCAATCGGTGCTGAACGAGATCGCGCGCAGGTTGCGCGGGATGAAGCTGACCAGCTCCACCGCGTGGATGATGCAGCGATTGACGGAGAGCGGGCTGATCTACGAGCACGCGCTGAAGGAGCTGGAAAAACTGACCGGGATCAGCGAGAAGGATCTGCGCCGGGCGTTCATCAAAGCGGGAGTGCGGGCAACCAGATTTGACGACACAGTTTACAAGGCGGCGGGATTGAAGCCGCTGCCATTGAACATGAGCCCGGCGATGACTCAGGTACTGGCAGCAGGATTACGGAAGACCGGCGGGGTGATGCGCAACCTGACGATGACCACAGCGCTGAGCGCGCAGAACCTGTTCATCGAGGCGGCGGACCTGGCGTACATGCAGGTGGCGAGCGGGGCGTTCGATTACATTTCAGCGCTACGGGACGCGGTGGAGCACGTTGCCAGGAAGGGTTTGACGGTGATCAGGTTCCCTGGGAGGAGCGAGCAGCTGGACGTGGCGATGCGGCGGGTGGTGCTGACGGGGATCGGGCAGACGACCGGGGAACTGCAGTTAACACGGGCGCAGGAAATGGGCATGAACCTGATGCAGGTGTCGGCGCACATCGGAGCCAGGAACGAGGGGACGGGTCCAATGAACCACGAGAGCTGGCAGGGGAAGGTGTACAGCATCGTGGGGAGCACACCGGAGTACCCTAACCTGGCAGAGGTGACCGGGCTGGGAACCGTTGTTGGGCTGCACGGCGTGAATTGCCGGCATTCGATGTATCCATTTTACGAGGGACTCTCGGAGAAGCTGTACACGCAGAAGGAACTGGACGAGTACGCGAATCAGAAAGTGGTGTACCAGGGGAAAGAGATGAGCGTGTACGAGGCAACGCAGCAGCAGCGGGCGATCGAGCGCAAGATCAGGGAGTGGAAGCGAAAAGCAGGCGCGCTGGAGGCGGCCGGGTTGGATCACGAGAGGGAGACGGCGAAGGTGCGCGAGTGGCAGGCCAGGATGCGGGAATTTGTGAAGGAGACGGGGTTGATCAGGCAGGGGGAGAGAGAGCAGGTATTTCTCGGTGACATACCAAAGAAAAGGGAAAAATATGGCTCAACGTCATCGGATTCTTTACTAGAATCTATACAGAATTTGAATTCGGATGGCGTTGTACCGTTGGGAGAAATAAACAGAGAAATAGTAGAGAACTGGACAGAAAACGTCGACGGAAACCTTTCGGTGGTACTGACAGGGAAGCAACGAGATCATTATTTAGAAAAACATCCTGAAATGAAGCAATTTGAAGGGAATTTGTCCTCTGTTGTGATAGATCCAGATGAAGTTCATCGAAACAGCCACGATCCGATGATGGCGATCTTTTATAAACAACATATCGACGATCTATATTTCCGCACTGCTGTTCTTATGCAAAGCGAACCAGGTGCGTTAAATCACTCGGTGCTTTCATACAGGTTTTCGAGAAAACGAACAGTTGTGGTTAATAGGAAAAATGGCAGGCAAGTGTGGAAAAAATAAAACCGCTTGGTGGGTCTGCCCTTTCCCACATACCCTTAGCTTTCGCTGTATCCGGGCGTAGATGACAGGTTCTCTACCTCAAGCGGTTTGAATTTAATTGTCTGGCTGGGCCACCAGTTCCAGCGTCTTCCTTGACTGGCCTTTTACGGACTCAGTGCGTGAGTGGTGATTCCTCACCTCAGACACTTATATTATAGCACGTTGTGTCAATAGTTCAAATCCAGTCAAGTGAAAAAGGTGGAACAAGAACCTCTGCCTGAATGGGATGGATCAGGATCACCAGTTTTCGGGTATGAATTTAAATTACTTTTCAGGGGAACTGATTATTAATGGTTCGTGAATCGTAGGTTGGCAATCATCGAAGAATGATTACTAGGCTTAATAAAAATTGTTCCCATAATTTCGTCAATATTGTTGTAATGATTAAGAGCGGCGTTAACATCTCCATCATAATAGAGCTTTGCCAGCCCTTCAATAGTGCGGCGAAATTTTGGATCTTTGATTTCATCAAATGAATTATACGTTTCTGTCATACAACTATTATACAACTTTTTGAGGTTGGTTGATTTTGAACCCACCCTAAGAGTTTTGAACTATACAAACATATTCTTAATAATTACACACATATCTGGCTAAATTACAAACATATTTCCAAAAATATAGCAAAATTGCATGGTTGTTTTATTCTCCGGCGGCCTTTATTCTAAGGGTGAGTATGGTACATCCGACTCACCCATTTCGTTATCCGGCAAACGTAAAAGCGCCGGGCGCCGCGTGACCCCGACCACGTTAAACGGGTAGGCGCGAGGAACCCCGCTGAGGGGAAGAAGGAGAACAGGTAATGAACAAGGAAGATCTGAAGAAGCTCGGGATTGAAGACGAAGATTTGATCCAGAAGGTGCTGATCGAGCACGGCAAGGGCATTGAGAAATTCAAGAGCGACCTGGCCGCGAAGCAGCAGGAGCTGGATGGTGTTGCGTCTCAATTGACAGAGGCAAGCAAGCAGATCGAGTCTTTCAAGGGCATGGACATCGAAGGCGTGAAGAAATCCGCTGACGAATGGAAAGCCAAGGCCGAGCAGGCAGCGCAGGACGCACAGGCGCAGGTGAGCAAGCTGAAGTTTGATCACGCGCTGGAATCCGCGCTGCGCGGGGCGAAGGCAAAAAACCCGGTGGCTGTGAGAGCACTGCTGAAGGAAACGGATCTGAAACTGGCTGAAGATGGGTCGATCGTGGGATTGACCGAGCAGCTGGAGAAGGTGAAGACGGAGAACGATTACCTGTTTGAGAGTGAAGATGCCAACCCGAAAATCGTGACGGGTGGCAATAAAACAACCACCAATACTGATCCAATCGTTTTCGCCGCACGGAAGGCGGCGGGGTTGGAAACCACAACATAAGGATAAACAAAAATGTCAAATTCAATTTCATTAGCAAGCAAGTTTCTCCCCATCCTGGACGAGATCTACAAGAAAGCCTCGTTGACTTCGCGGATGGACGCGATGACCAAACCGGTTGAATTCGGGGCGGCCAACGAAGTAAAGGTGTTCAAGACCTCGATGGTGGGACTTGGCACTTACAGCCGGGCGACAGGTTACCCTTCAGGTGATGTAACCGGCGCATGGGAAACCATGCAGCTGGCGGCCAGCCGCGGGCGCTCCTTCAGCATTGACCGCATGGACAACGAGGAGACCCTCGGTCAGGCGTTTGGTACGCTGGTGGGAGAGTTCATCCGCACCCAGGTGGTGCCAGAAGTAGATGCGTACCGCTTCGCGAAATACGCGGGGACCAGCGGGATCTCGACTGTGTCCGAGGCAGCTCTGACCACCGCCTCAGCTGTTCTGGCGGCTTTTGATGTGGCGATGACCCAGCTGGACAATGACGATGTTCCTGATGAGGGACGTATCCTGTACATCTCCAGCGCGATCTACGGCCTATTGAAGGCATCTGTTTCGCGCACGCTGGCGAACGAAACCGCTGCAGATCGCAGGGTGAAGGACCTGGACGGTGTTGAAGTGGTGGTTGTACCGCAGACGCGGTTCTACACCCAGGTGACACTGGACGCTGGATCAAGCTCCAACGCGGGCGGATTCAGCAAAACCGCCTCCACCGGACGTGACATCAACTTCCTGTTGGTACACCCGAGCGCTGTTTTGCAGCCGGTTAAGCACAGCATGCCGAAAATCTTCAGCCCGGATGAGAACCAGACCGCGGACGCCTGGTTGTTCCAGTACCGCCTGTACCATGACGCGTTTGTGTATGAGAACAAGGTGGACGGGATCTACCTGCACAAGAAGAACAGCTAACCTGCTGTGATCATATTGGTTAAAAGCCGGGGCGTTAATACCCCGGCATAGATCAGAAAGAGGAACAATATGCCTGCTTTAAAACCAATCCAAATATCCGGTTGGCTGAAGGATGTGAATGACAATTTTGACACGTTGGAGCCCCTGATGAGCGGCGACCTTGCCGCTGGCGGGCTGGGCGTGCTGCGCGTGGCGCGATTCGTGTACGACACAGCCGAACTAGATTCAGCCGGTGCTGCCAACACTGCCGTCGGAGCGCACGGCACCGGGGTCACGTTGCCAGCGCACGCGATCATCGTGGGCGGGTTCTTCGATGTTAACACCGCGTTCACGAGCTCAGCCTCGGGGCAGCTGGCAATTTCCGTGCAAGGAGCGAACGATATCCAGTCCGCGGCCGCGGTCTCAGGCGCGCCGTTCTCGACCATCGGCCGCAAGGCGATCGTACCCAAGGCGAACACGCCGGAATCCACAAGTGTGAAGACTACCGCGGCAAAGGAGATCACCTGTACCGTTTCTGTTGGCGCGCTGACGGCCGGCAAGCTGACCGGGTACCTGTACTACGTGGAGGGCGTCGTTTCGGCGTAACGCTCATGGCACAGGTTTATGGGACAGACTGGCAATCGAAACTGAACGCGAACCTGCCGGATGGCGGGAAGCACGTTGCTATTGCTGGAGATGATTCGGCGAACAAGGTTGATATCACCACGGAAAAACCGGAGGCGACCGGGTTCATGGTGCAGGTGTTTTGAGCGGGTGTGAACATTGGGCTGGACGTGAAGTCGTCACTGGCAAATGGTGTGCTGACCGTTGAGGACGGCTCGACGTACAAGATCACGACAGATGATGTGATCTACTGGATGGTTTTCTGAGGAGTGATCAAATGAAAATGGTAAAGATCAACAAAGGAGGGATCACAATGAGCGTGCCTGAGGCGGACGTTGATTTCTACAAACGGGCCGGGTACGAGATGGTGGAACCGGAAAAACCCGGACCAGAACCTGAGATTGCTGAAAAATCAAACCTTCTGCCGGTGGAAGAAAAAGCACCACGGTCCAGAAAAGCCAAGATCGTTGACAAAGAATAAGGATTGAGCTATGGCAGCATACGCGGACTACACGTTCTACACGACGACGTACCTGGGTACTGCCATAGCCAGCGCTGATTTTGCGCGGCTGGCGCTGCGGGCAAGCCAGGTGATAGACCAGGTGACTTTCAACCGGGCAGCTGCGGTGGTTACAGCGGACGAAGACGCGGACACGATCGAGTTGATCCAGATGGCGACGTGCGCCGTGGCGGAAGAGATTCAATCGCAGGAGAGCAGCGGAAACATCGATGGTGTGACGAGCGAACGGGTCGGGAGTTACTCTGTGACCTACGGAGCGAACGCCAGGGCGATGTTGAGCAACGAGGAAAAGCAGGAACGCGCTGCGCGGCTGTACCTGGCTCAGACTGGGTTGATGTACCGGGGGTTCAGGGATGAGGAATAATTCCGACATCACCCTCTACAACAAGTACATTGACGCGGCGACGCGGGCGGAGAAGTACCAGCGGACGCAGATCAGCGGCGTATTGTGGGAAAACCGCAAGGCGGCCAACGTGATCGCCAGCGGAGGGAACATGGCGGCCAACCAGGCAAACATTTACATCCCTTACGCGCGCGGAGCGGCTTACAAGGATCCGGTGACGTGGCAGGCGCTGGTGACGAAGACGGGTTACTGGACGCTGCAGGATGGCGATGTGGTGGTGCGCGGGCTGGTGAGCGATTCAATCACCACGAGTTTCACGATCACAGACCTGAAAGCGAAGTACTCTGACACGTTGACGATCAGGAGCGTGGACACGATGGACATGGGCAGCGTTGGAATGAGCCACTGGCAGATCGGAGCTTCATAATGGCGTACCCGGTGATCGAGACCCCACGCGGGAAGATCGTGGTGACGGCGAACGGCAAAGCGCAGCTGAGCTGGAATACCAACTTTAAACAGAAATGGTTGAAAAGGTACAGCGCGGCGCAGATCTTCGTGGACTCTGAAGTTTTGAGACTGTGCGAGCCGCTGATCCCGCTTCGTACAGGAATGTTGATCAAATCAGGCATTCTTGGAACTCGGGTGGGCAGCGGTCTGGTGCAATGGATCGCGCCGTATGCCAAAGCGCAGTATTACATGGCTCGGAAGAAAGGCAGCCAGACTGGTCCGCAGCGCGGGCCGTTCTGGTTCGAGCGCTGGAAAACAGCCCATGTGCATACTGTGTTGGCAGGTGCGCGCCGGATCGCCGGTGGAGGCAAGAAATGAGCCTGATCAGCGCGTTGAGAACGTACCTGGCGGCATACTCCGGGTTGAAGAGCGGCGCGCCGCTGTGGGTGGATTACCTGGGCAGCGATCCGACGCAGTACGCGGTGGCACCGCTAGCCGGCGGGAAGATCGTGGAGAGCTACATCGACGGCAGCTCGCTGAGGGAGTTCCCGTTCGCTTTTCAATCGATGGAGAGCACGGCGGATGACCTGGAACGGCTGGAGAATAACGGGTTTTTTGAGACTTTCGCGGACTGGCTGGAAAGCCAGACAGACGCGGGATTATTCCCATCACTGGGAGCGGGTAAGACCCCTGAGCTGATCGAAGCGACCGGATGGGGTTATCTTTTTGAACAGGGCGAATCGGAAACCGGTATTTACCAGGTGAATTGCCGGCTCGTTTACAAACAAAATTTGGAGTGAAACATGGCAAAAATCAAGCGTTCTGAGGTAATGACCTTCATGAATACCACACCGCTGGCAGCTGCTACCTACAAGCTGATCGGTGACGGCGTGACCACGGGTGCGATCGAGTACAACCCGAAGACGACCGAGGAAACTTACATCCATGAAGACAGCGCCACCATCAGCGTGGAATCATACGCGCCAAGCCTGCCGGTTGAAGCGATCGCCGTGAGCGGGGATGAGGTGTTTGAGTTCATCGACGCGCTGCGGGTGGCCAGAGCGGTGCTGGATGACGCGGAGACGGATATCGTCAATGTGTGGGCGTATGAATCAGGCGGTCCGACGGCGTACCCGGCGGAGAAGCAGAATGTATCCATCCAGATCGATGAATTCGGCGGGGATGGCGGTCAATCGGTAAAGATCAACTACACGATCAACTTCATTGGTGATCCGGTGCCAGGAACCTTCAACGCCAACACCAGCGCATTCACACCAAGCTAAACAGGAGGGCTGAATGGCCAAGATCAAACGAAGTCAGTTCAGGTCCTTCCTGAACACGGGTTCGATCGGCACGCCGACCTGGTCTTTGGTGGGGGACGGTGTGACCACTGGAGCGATTGAATATAACCCGAAAACGAGCGAAGAGACGTACATCCATGAGGACAGCGCGACGATCTCAGTGGAGTCTTACGCACCAACCATGCCGCTGGAATCAACAGCAGTTGCGGGGGACGCGGTGTTCGAGTACATCGATACGCTGCGAAAATCGCGGGCAGTGCTCAGCCTGGCAGAAGCCGAGGTGGTGAACGTGTGGCTGTACAAAGCGGCGATCGGCGGATTCTACCCGGCTGAAAGGCAGGGCGTGAGCCTGCAGGTGGACGAATTCGGCGGTGACGGCGGCGCGGCTGCCAAGTTGAATTACACGGTGAATTTCGTGGGTGAGCCGACGCTGGGCAGGTACAACCCGACACTGGGGAGTTTCTCAGAGTTGAACGCACCGGCGGCGAACACATTGACCAGCCTGACGCTGGGCTCGGGAACGTTGGCGCCGTTGTTCGCGGCGGACAAATCGAACCTGTTCTACACCACGAGCATCGCGGCTGCGACGGTGACGATCGCATCTGTGTTGTCTGGGGCGACGATCGTGCAGAAATGCAACGGCGTGGCTGTCAACCAGGGCGCGGCTGGATCCCTGGTGCTGGGTGAGAACACAATCTCGATCGAGGTGACGGTTGGCGCAGTGACCGTGATCTACTACATCAAGGCGACGAGGACAGTGTAATGGACAGCATTCGAATTGACAGCGGCGTAAAGCGCATCGCGGTGAACAGTGATGAAACGCGGGTGATCGAGTTCAACCCGGAGGACATCGTGTTCGTGGAGAAGTTCTACGGGCTGATCAAACAGTTCGAGGCGAAAGAAGCGGAGTTCCGGCAGCGCGCGGAGGAGATCGGCGCTAACGAAGGCGTTGACGAGCTGGGCATTCCGGTAAACACGGTGGAGAGTATCCGGCTGGCGCTGGAGCTGTGTGATTACCTGAGAGGGCAGATCGACGCGGTGTTCGGGGCGGGCACGTCTCAGAAGGCATTTGGCGAGGCAAAGACGCTGAACATGTTCGAGCAGTTCTTTGAGGGCATCACGCCGTTCATCCAGGGCACGCGCAAAGAGAAGATGGAGAAGTATCGGAAGGTGAAAAACGAGTGAACATCCTGGTCGACAGGCTGCCCACGACATTGAAGGTGAACGGGCAGGAGTACCGGATCGACAGTGATTTTCGGACGTGTTTGAGGATCATGCTGGCGTTCCAGGACGCGGAGCTGGCTGGTTTTGAGAAAAGCGTGATCTTTTTTGAGAACCTGTTCATTGATAAACCGGAAGACGTGAAAGCGGCGCTGGAAAATGGCAGCTGGTTCCTGAACGGCGGGAAGGCTGAAAAGGATGAGGATGAAGGTCCGCGGGTGTTCGGGTGGAACAAAGACGCGAATTTGATCTTCGCGGCGTTCCAGCAGACGCACGGAATCGACCTGGAAGCGGTCGAATACATGCACTGGTGGAAGTTCCTGGCGCTGTTCATGGACCTGGGATCTGAAACGGCGTTCTGCAACCTGGTAGGGATGCGCAAACGGGTGAAGACCGGGAAGGCGAGCAAAGAAGAGCGACAAATGGCCAGGGAGATGGGGGACGCGTTCATCGTGGAGGAGATCGACGACCGCACGGTGGAAGAACGGGAAGCGGAGCGGGCGTTTCTGGCGATGGTGAGAGGAAGGAAGGCTGACAATGGCAGCGTATGACGGAACAGTACGAATTGACACCAGGATCGACGAGAAGGGATTCAACAAGGGAATCAGCGGGATCGGTAATTCACTAAAGAACGTCAGCAAAGCGTTTGGCAATTTTAAAACTGCAACCAAAACCATGAGTTCATTCAAGGGTATTATGACCGCTGCAGGAGCAGGTGTTAAGGTTCTCGTGGCCGGTCTCGGAGCGGTGGCGACCGTTGCCGGAGCAGTGGCACTGGGATTGGTTGCACTGGTAGGAGCGGTCGTGGGTGTGGCAGCAGCTGGCTACCGGTGGCTGGAAAACTACACCAATAAACTAGCGCAATCGATGAGCAAGACATCGTACATGTACAACGAGGTGATGAACCTGAAGACGGCATTTAACAACGTGCGTGAATCCGCCAAGACGATGTTGTCGCCGCTGTTGATCGCGGCGATGCCGATCATCATGAAGGTGACGAGCTGGTTAATGCGTATGTTCCAGGTGATCCAGATGATCATCGCGGCGCTGCTGGGGCAGAAGACCGTGATGCAGTACGTGGCGGGAAGCGCTGAAGCGGCGGAAGAAGCGACCGGAGGGATGGCCGATAACACCAAGAAATCCGGTGAAGCGGCAAAGGGCGCGCTGGCCGCGTTTGATGAGCTGAACGTGCTGCAGCAACCGGAGGAAGAGCAACCGGAAAGCGGTGGAGGCGGCGGCGGTGCAGGGGGCGGCGGGGGTATGGGTGAGTTCGTCGATAAAGATATTGATTCTAAGATCCTGGATACTGTTGCGAAGATCAAGAAATGGTTCAGCGACGCGTGGGATTGGGTCAAGAAAGCAGCTGATATTGCGTGGGAGGCAATCGTCATTGGCGCGACCTGGTTATGGGACAACGTTTTGGGTCCGGTATGGAAGTGGGTAAAACAAGCCGCCATCGACGCGTGGGGTTGGGTATCGAAAGCCGCGAGCAACGCATGGGACTGGATCGTAGAAAAATGGGGCGCCCTGAAAGAATGGTTCAAAACCAAAGTATGGGATCCACTGGTTGAGCAGTTCAAATTTGCCTGGGAGTTCAACAAGACACTTGCACATAACGCCTGGGCGACCATCAAATACATCTGGGGGATCGCCTGGAAATGGTTCAAGGAAACTGTGGTTGATCCAATCGTGAACGGTTTCACAAACATCTGGACCAGCATCAAGACCGGATTCTCTTCCGCGTGGACTTTCATCAAGCTGATCTGGGGCATTGCCTGGACATGGTTTGAGACGAATGTGGTTGATCCGATTAAGATCGGATTCGGCGCTGCATGGCTGACGATCAAGAAAGGGTTCGAGACAGCCTGGACTGGAATCAAAGATTTTGCCAAGGGGATCATCAATTCAATTATTGACCTGATCAACTCGATGATCGCCGGAGTTGTATCCGGTATCAATACCATTATTACCGCTTCAAATCGCTTTGGTGAGCGGGTTCCTGGGTGGAAGATCATTCCAGAGCTTTCCGCTCCACAGATCCCGCGGCTGGCGACAGGGGCGGTGATTCCTCCAAACGCTGAATTTTTGGCGATGCTGGGGGATCAACGCCATGGGACGAACATTGAAGCACCCGAGGACCTGATCCGGCAGATCGTGAGAGAGGAAACCAGCGGCGGCGGACAAGGTGTGACGATCAACTTCGCGGGGAACATGGGGGCGCTGGTGCGGGCGATGAAGCCGTACATCGATAAGGAAAATAGCAGGATCGGGCGCAGCCTGGTGAAAGCGGGAACGGCATGAGTACACCTCCGATCACGATCGACGGGGTGACGTACAACGTGCCGGTGATGAGCATCAAGCGCAACGCTGATTTTCTGGACAAGTTTGCGGAACGCACGGCGGATGGTAAGTTACACCGTGAGATCATCGGGGTGTATTTCAATTACAAATTACAGTTCGGCCAGGCGAGCATGGCGGATTACGCGGCTTTGTGGGATAAGTTGACCGAACCGGTGGAGTTTCACACGGTGGTGATCCCGGATGAGGACGGTGACCTGACCTTCACGGCGTATTTTTCGAATGTGGGAGATGAGCTGGTGCGGGTGAAGGGGGCGAGCAGGTACTGGAAGAACCTGACGGCGAATTTTACCGCGCAGGAGCCGGCGCGTTCATGACCACTACAACTCCTATTATCAGAATGAATATTGGAGGTGCTCCTGAAGAATTCAGAAGAGAAGAAGTGATTAGTGCTTCGATGGTTCTTCAAGTAGATCCTACAAGCGCTGAGCTGATAGCTAGTGAAGTTGAGTTCACCATCTTCTCAACTGACCCGAAGTACTCGATCTTTTCTGATGGAACCTATTTCTCAGCACTTTCGAAACGTCAACCAGTACTGATTTATGAGCAGGTTGGGACTGCTGAGATCTTCCTGGGGAGATTCTTCCTTGAAGACTGGAAGGCCGAGAATGAGAATCAGTTCTGGTTCAAGGGTTATGACCTCATTGGATCTCTTGATTATGTCAAGTTTGATGGAAGGTTCTGGTCAAGTGATACTACATTCGCAGAAGTGGTTGCAATTATCCTCGAGAACCTAGGAATCGATTATGTGATTTTAAATGGAGTAGGAACTACTCCTCTTCGAGGTTGGCTCCCCCCTTCAACAGTTCGCGAAGCTCTTCAGCAAGCTTGCTTCGCTGCTGGAGCCATGATTCTTTCTAGCCGAGATCAACTAGAGATCGGGGCTTCCAGGTTCGTTGTAGATCTTCCAGCTGCTTCTTTTCTCATTGATGATGCACGAAAGAAGAACCAGGAAGAGCTTGAGCTTCTCCCCCTGGTTACGAAGATCTCACTAGTCTCACATGAGTACAGCCAGGGGACAGACTTAGTTACAATCTTCGATCAGACCTTGGCTCCCGGAAATTACAAGATCGTCTTTGAGGAACCCTACTACGATGTAACTGCCACCGGGGCTGGAGCCACTGTTGAAGATATAACTACTGAAGATGGAGTTTCACTCACTACTGAAGATGGGATCACCTTGGTAATTGAGCAGGAGTTTGTCTTTGGACCTAACTACGTCTACCTTTCAGTCGAGAGTCCAGGGGGAGCAGTTCTGATCCAGGGATACCCATGGGTAGATTCTCAACAGGTTCACCTCTATGATGCTGCTCTAGGAGAGAACGTCAAGGAAAATCAACTAGAGATCAAAGATGCTACTTTGATCTCTCCATCGAATGCACAAGATGTCCTGGACCATCTTGTTGATTACTACTCTCAGCGATACCGCCAGAAGATCACTCTCCTAGAGCTTCAGTTCCCTACTCGCTACTATGGAGATCCCCCGGCTTACGGTGATGGTTTGTATGAAGGTCCAGGTGATGCTGCGATCAACGTAGGGGAGATTCTGGAATCTTCAACCTTCAAGAGTAAGAGTATCCTCGGAGTGATTGAGAAGCTCGAGATAGATCTCACCGGGGGTTTCTTGATTGACATAGAAAACATAGGAGTGGAGGACTAAATGCCTATCAAAATTGCTTCATTAGCGGAGCTTGCTGCAGCCCCTGCTGCGGGAGATCTCCTTGTTATTGTAGATATCTCTGAGCCCCTAGAGGCTAACAAGACCAAGAAGATCCAGACCCAGAATCTGTTTGGTGGGTTGATTACAACTCTCACGACACACACAAACCAGATCGCAGCTCTTCAAGGTCCACCTAGAGTCAGGCTTACTGTTACGACAGATTTTGCTTCATCCACTACCATTGCAAATATCAGTTGGGAGACAGAGGTATTCGACACTGATACGATGTTCAGTTCGGCAAATCCCGCTAGAGTGACCTTCACTACCGCAGGGTTATATTTCGTCTCGTTACAAGTAGTCTTCTCATCCGGGACGGAGTTGAGCTACAGACATGCTGGTATGTATTTGAATGGGAATACAGGCAGTCTGATCGCAGGAATGACTTTGCCGGCTATTACCTCTACTGTGATCCCCATCAACGTCGGGACGATATACCCATTCACTGCTGGACAGTACCTAACTGCAAAAGTGCAGAGCGGAGAGGCCGAGAACATAGCCGATTGCATGTTTTCAGCCGTGAGGATCTCAGATTAGGAGAAACTATGACTACTTCTTACCCAGGAGGGATCGATTCCTACACTACTAAAGTGAACGGAGTCGACACCCCAGATGCTGCTCACATCAACAATCTTCAGGATGCTATTGCAGCCATCGAGACAGAACTTGGGACAGATCCAGCTGGTGCTGTTGCTACTGTCTCTGCTAGAATCGCTGCTTTGGAAGGTGGTGATACTGAGAGGGTTCGTTCAGTCATCATACAGCCCCAGGCGATCTTCACGGTTCGTCCCCAGATTCCCCTGTTCAGAGCTGATGCTGCTCTGACCATCACACGGATTCACATTCATTGTAACGATACTACACCCACGTCTGAATTGGCGGGTGATTTGAAGTTCGCCGATGACGCAGCGGCATTTGCAAACGCAGTCGTGATTGACATCTGCGACACGAGCGGCGGAGTTAGGACTATCACTACCGGATTTGATGATGCTACTGTTCCCAGTGGCAAGTATGTTTACTTCCAGATGGATGCGGCTCCGCACGATGATATCTCTGAAATCTACCTTGAGGTATTTTACACCTATGATTAATCCGGGCTTGTATCAGATGGTTGGTTATTGGGCGATGGAAGGCGCGGACAGCGCGAATGAGCCGCCCTTGTTTGGCAACATAACCCTGAATAACTATAACTCAGTAGGCACTGCGATTGGGAAGATCAACAACGGCAGAGACTTCGAAAAGGGGCAGTCAGACTACTTCATCTCATCTGGTGTACCACAAATCGGTACAGGGGATCTAACAGTGGGCTTCTGGTGGAAGCCTGAAGCAGTTGATGGTGTAAGGCAGGTTTATTTCAACTTCGGCGGTACTGGTGGATTTCGATTCAGGGTAGACACTACCAATAAGGTGGATTTCGCTATCCATGATGGGAGTGTCTATAATACGGTTGCGTGGGGAAGTGTTTTGGTTACCGGGACCTGGTATTACATTGTTGGCTGGCATGATTCCGTAGGGAAAAAAATCTACTTGAACATCAACGAGGGGACACCCGTAAACTTGGCTCATACAACCGGCATGGGTGCGGTTACGGAAAATATGTACGTTGGGCAATCAGCAGTCGGCACCTACTTTTCAGATGGCGTAATGGACGAATTGTTCATCTACCGCAGGTTGCTTTCAGCATATGAGCGCAGTTGGTTTTATAACAGTGGCAACGGCAGAAGTTTTTCTCAACTCATGAAAGGACAAGTCATTCTCTTATGACCTCATTTGTGAATTTCGTCGTGCGTTTATTCGACATCAGCCATCACCAGGATGACTACGATACACCGTATAAACCCATTTTCAGGCTGATGATCGAAGCCGGGTTCCTGGGCGTGATGATCCGCGTGGGGTGGGGGCTGGTGATCGACCGGATGTTCGCGTACTTCTGGAAGCTGGCGAAGGGCGCGCTGGAACGGATGCCGTACTGGTACCTGGATTACTACTCGCACAAGGGAAAGATGAGCGCGGAGGAATGGGGCGCGGAGCAGGCGGAACAGTGTTGGGATGCGCTGAAAGGCGACCCAGGCGAGATGAGGCTAGCGCTGGACTGCGAAGAGTTCGGCGGGGCGTGGCGGATCAATTACCTAAACCGGTGGGATTACCAGGCAGTGATGCGCGGATTTTTGAAACGCTGGAATGAACTCAGCGGGGCGTACCCGGTGATCTACTCATCTCCTGGGTTCATGTGGGTGTTCGAAGCGTGGGTGCTGGAGCTGGATCTGTGGATGGCGCTTTACAATCGCAACATCAGCAAAGAGCGGGCCGTGGAGTACGCACGGGAGAAAGGCTGGAAGGGAAGGATCCTGTTCTGGCAGTACACGTCTGACGGGGATGTGAACGATGATGGTGTACCGGATGGGCGCCGGATGGGGTTTGAGACGGAGGCGCTTGATCTGAACGTGTGGATGGAGGACAGTATTGAAACCTTTTCAGCTTACTGCAACGGGATCGCTATTCCACCAGTGACGCCGCCAGTGACAGAAGATGAAACCAACAAGGATGTGAAACTGGACGGTATTGTTTTATTCTCTCAACGGGATGAAAAATGGAGAAATGACAGACTGGGTAAAAGTGCCTCCACTGTTGGCGGGTATGGGTGCCTCATCACATGCGCAGCTTCTTTGCTGTGCTACTTCGGCAACAGTATCGATCCGGGACGTTTGAACAAGTTACTGACGGAAAAAGGATTGTATTACAACGGAAACCTGTTCCAGTGGGATTCGCTCGATGGCCTGTACGATGTGAAAATTGATTGGACGAACTTCATCGATTGTGCAACCGTCCCTGCACCACTTGACAAAATTGATGCTCTGCTGGGTGAGAAACGTCCCGTCATTGTTAAAGTTGATTTCGATACGAATGACGATGACATTGACCAGCACTGGGTGATGATCTTCGGGAAACGGGGCAATGACTACATCATCCTGGATCCGTGGGATGGCAAGGAAAAGACATTCAGGGGTACTTACGGCGATCCATCAAAATACATTTTCAGGATTGCTTCATGGCGCGGTGTAGTGCCGGATTCACCAGCTATTCCAGAAGAACTTCCTGCTGGAACTTATGAGGTGATTGCTGTCAGCGGGCTGAACATCCGCGATGTACCGATCGGGCAGGCGGGCAGCCAGGTGATCGGATGGATGGCGAAGGGCACTCGGGTGAATCCCATTGAGGTGGTGCAGGTTGGGAATGACATTTGGGCGCGCGTGGATGAGTGGAAGTGCGCGGCGGTGAAGTATAACGGCGTGGAGTTTATGAAGTGAGGTTGTAAGGTGATTGGACAGCACCTTGTTGACAAAATCATCTATAATATTAGAAGTAAATACATTATGCGGGATAATTTCATTGATGATAGAAGCCGACCTTTCTGTAAAAGACCCGCGTGGAGCAGATGTATTTTGTTCAGGCTTTGACCTACAATGGTATTTGCATGGTAAGCATCCTGAGAATGATGGAGTTATCACCCGCCAACATGTTGAGTTGACAGTAAGTCAACCAGATGATCTTCAAATATTCGTGGATGAAAAAAGACCCCATCGGTGTTATTATTACAGACACTTTTCAAAAAAAGGACCAGCAGTTAAGGTCGTCGTTGATTTTCGTGACGAAACCAAAGGAACAATAAAAACGATTTACCCCTGTTCCAATCAACCAAAAGGAGAGCGAGTTTTATGGTCACCAAGACTAGCAGAGAAACGAAAATAAATTTCGATTGTTCGCTGCTTCAAAAAATGGTCGATGGGGATTTGGATTCTTTTTATTTGATGTATGATGATACTGCAGATGAATTGGTTGTGAAATTCATCGAACCAAAAAATCCAACCTCATATATTTCATCAGATGAAAACTTGTCCATTATTGTGGATCCAGTGGCTAAATGCGTTGTTGGTCTTTCTTTCATGAACTTTGCAGAGGAATTTCTCGCGGAACCCATTGCTCGCGAGCAATGGAAAGCCCCGCTCAAAATTCTCAAGCGGAAGTATGTAAAGATCCTTTCAGAAAGGAAAGAAAAGCAGATCTTTACGCTGTACAACGACTTTCTGCAAACATTAGGACCATTTCCAATGGAAAAGTGTTTCGCCTAAAATTGATCAACCGCCCGAAAAGGGCGGTTGTGTTTTTTTAGTTTGATGATTTACCTGGTAATGTCCTTCATCGCAGACTCTACCAAAACCCGAAACATAATTTCAAAGACATTCGCTCCGACTTTACCCAGTAGTTCCTTTGTTTCATTCCACCGAGTGTTGTCTTTTGCGGCTTCGAGGAATTCACATCCCTTCCATGTCAAGGATGTTACAGAATAAGGAGATATTCTACCTACAAAACCATTATCCGTCCTGATCAACCCCGCATCACTTAACAGAAAAATGTGATAATTAATTTCTTCTTCAGATCGCCCTGGTATACTTATCCGTCCAGTAAAAGGAAACCGTTGAAAAGATTCGACCTTCAACAGTATTTCCCGAATAAAGTCCATATCCCTTTTCATAATTCATTCTCCTTTTGGAATTACACCAGCGTGGGCTGGTCGCCCTTGCGCTTCTGCTGTTTCGGTGCGCGTTTGTAGGTGACGTTGACCTGGTGGACGGGTGGCATGTCGATTTTTTTGCCTTCGAGCAGCTCACGTACGGTGAGGATCTGCAGCTTGGGATGCACGCCCCAGGGGGAGGTGTATGATCCACCCGACGCGGCTTCAGCGCGCATGGGCTTGGTGGGTTCCTCCATGGTGATGAGCACGCCGATGGCGGCGTTGTCGCGGTCGATGACACCGTGCAGATCGCGGACATGGGAAGCGTTGGTGCCGCCGGCTTTGACCGAAAAGATGACCTGTTTGGTCTCGCCGCCGTCCTTCTCGTGGAAGTAAAGCCGTCCGTCGATGCCCTTGTCCGCGCCTTTCTTCTGCTCGATGGGACGCGCGCCGACCAGACCGAGCGCCCACCACTGAAACTGGTAGGGGTCGGACTGGGCAAGCTCGGCTGCATCCTCAACAGTTGTAGGTTCGCCGATAACGTTGAAGTTGGGGTCCGGTTCGAAGGTTTCAATCAGGCGGCGCTTCATGACGGTGATGGCGACGTGGGTGATGTCAATACCGATCCAGACCCGGCCGAGCTTTTGCGCAGCGACAACGGCGGTGCCGCAGCCGCAGAAGGGATCGAGGACCAGATCGCCGGGGTTGGAGGACGCCTGGATGATGCGCTCGAGGAGGGCGAGGGGTTTTTGGGTTGGGTAACCCATTCTCTCTTTTGCTGAAGAAGAAATAATTGGGATGGTCCAAACATCTGAAAGGGCTTTCCCTCCTTCGATTATTTCACTGATCTTTCGCAACTTATTTTTGGAGTGACCTTTTCCACCAGGCATCCAAATCCACTCTTCCCCATTTTCATCAACATGGATTGCTTGTTTCCTACTCTTTATTAAGTCCTCTTTTGTCCATTCTGTTTTAGGCATATTGAAAAAGGATTCCTTGCTTTTCGCATAAAACAAAATGATATCGTGTTTACGATTAAAGAATTTCGGGAGATCCATCATTCTGAATGTATAGTCCCAAATGATTTCATTTCGATAATTTTCGACTCCAAAAATGCTATCCATGATGATCTTCAAGTAATGGCTGGCGGTCGGGTCGCAGTGCAGATAGATGCTGCCGGTGGGTTTGAGCACGCGGCGCAGCTCGATGAGGCGGATGGCCATCATGGAAAGGTAAGCCAGCATGTCTGTATCGCCCAGCATCTGGCGCATGGCGATGATCGCCTGGCTGATCTTCTCACCGCGCTCGGCCACCTCCTGGTACGCAGCGGCGGCTGCCTGGTCCCAATGCCAGGTGTCCTCAAATGCCTGAAATTGCGCGGCGGACTTGGATCCGTCGTGCTCCTCGAAAAGCATGTTGTAGGTAGCTTTGCTGTTGAATGGCGGGTCGAGGTAGACGAGGTCGACGGTTTCATCCGGCACGTAGCGGCGCAGGATGTCGAGGTTGTCACCGTAGTAGAGTGTGTTCATGGGACCTCACAAGAAAGGAGCAGATAATGGAAAGAGCGGTTAAAAATCACGGGAAGCGCAAGATCATTTGTGAAATGGAAATCAGGTACGTGCCTGTCCCGCCTGAAGAGCTGCAAGTTTGGAGGAGAGGGATTTGCAGGATGTACGACGAATTGGATGAAATGATACAACGAGATAGGATGAAAAAAGAATTGTTGGAATTGCCACCAGAAACCTCACAGGGAACCACGGGCGATTAGGTTAATTGTACAGGGAAAATGGAAAGAGCAGCGCGAAACCTGGTCACCAAGAGACGAGGGTTTCGTGTAATATTTGTGCGTAATTGTGGAGTCTGGGTGGAGGCACTACAGTCGCAAAATAACCACCTAACCGGGTGGTTATTGGTTTAAAACCGGATCTCGCTACACTCAAGAATCTCCGTGGAGGCACAACAAAAACGCCTCCCGGCGGTTTTATTTGTATAATTAATAGCGAGCTGCGGGTATTCTGCTCATTAATTGGATTGTAAGTCTTGGAGTATTATCCAATTAATTGTATGATGATTGGACTTCAATAAAATCCAACCTCAGAGGAACAATGGCAAGAAACGAAACACCAAAATTGCGTAATGTTCGACGTAAGATCGCCGAGGAGATCTTTCACCTGGTATATTCCAAAGAGGATAAGAATTTTAAACAAGCAAAAATCGAAGCGATCGATCATTGGATGGCTGAAATGGGTTTCTTAGGTAATGAAACCCCTACTGAGCTAGCCAGGGAATGGCAGGAATTTACAAAACCTGAATAGTGTTTACGTTAAAAATGCTCCTGTCTCTTACAGACCCTCTCGTATTATGAACGCTTAATCAATTGAAAATAATGGGACTTAAAGATATAACATTGGTACAAATCCTCTCATTTTACGGAGGACAAATCTAACGAAACTGAGAGTTTAGCCTCCCACCAAAAGAAAACCGCCCTCTCGGCAGTTTTTGTTAT
>Ga0116154_10000589_pt1 | contig 40214 bp, 40 predicted proteins | sample AD_UKC030_MetaG_FD_89898 | JGI IMG/M metagenome (GOLD analysis project Ga0116154, IMG submission 89898) | Active sludge microbial communities of municipal wastewater-treating anaerobic digesters from USA - AD_UKC030_MetaG | ecosystem: Engineered > Bioreactor > Anaerobic > Digestate | place: USA... | reverse complement strand
GGGGCGTACGGCTTCCCCCTGGAACGGGCGACCCGGGTCGCTGTCGCGACGGTCGCCGGCTACCTCCGCGAGACGCGGAGCAGGCTTCGCGTGACCTTCGTCTGCCATAGCGACGAAGCCTGCCATGTCTATGACAGTGTCTTTCACGATCCGGCGATCTTTAAATCAGCAATAAGAGTGGACCTGGCCAGGAACAGGACTGAAACAGTCCCTGATACGCCTGGCGATATCCGGGAGCAGGTCGCGGGGCAGCTGGGTGTGATCGAAGCGGTCTACGGAATTCGGATCACGAACCGTGATCGTGTGATCGGGGAGATCGCGCGGGGGGTGAAGAGCCGGGAAGCAGCCTCCAGGGCCACCGCAGCGCTCAACAGCTGGATTGCACTCCGTGGTATCGCCGGCAGGACCGAGATACCGGAAGACGTACTCAGGAATATCCTGGCGAATCTGGACGCGAGGTGACTCACTTGTGGTACGGTTCGCCCCGCAGGATCCGGAATGCCCGGTAGACCTGTTCCAGCAGGATCAGCCGGGCCATCGGGTGGGTAAACGTCATCGGGGAGAGGGAGAGACGGAGATCGCACCGTGCGAGGACGTCGTGGGAGAGCCCGAGATCCCCCCCGATGATGAACGCAAACGTGCCCGTCCCGCCGACCTCGTATTTCCCGAGGAGCGTGGCAAGACTTTCGCTTGAGAACGATTTCCCGTCGATAGCAAGTGCCACAGCGAAGCTCCCGCTCGGAAGTGCGGCAAGGATCTTTTTTCCCTCGCCATCGAGTGCCTGCTCCCGCTGGGCGGGGGAAGGGTCGGGCGGCCGGCGCTCATCCCCGATCTCGGAGATCGTGAGGCGGGTGTACGGTCTCAGCCTCCTGACATATTCGGCAATACCGTCGGCAAGGTACCGCTCCTTGATCTTCCCGACTGCTATGATGCGGACCTGCATGGAGATCTGTCAGGGAACCTGTGTTGCCATACGATAAAAACGCGTCCCGTACCCTGTGGGGCCAGTGGAGGATAAAAGAATTACTTATGAGTTACTTTTTTTATCATTCTGTTCGAGTTTCTGGGATGAGAGAACATCCACCAGCACTTCCCTCATCATCACTTTGAGAAATTCCCGCCCTTCTTCTGTGGCCATGTATTCCCTGAACAGTTCCCTGAACTGTCCCATGTCGTGCTGATTGTCGACAAACGATAATAAAGCTTGTGTGATGCAGTCCGAGATGGTAGAGAACTTCTTTTCCTCGTATACGAGTTTATTAACCTTATCGTAAATGTTCGGTGGCATCTTGTAAGAAATTGCCACCCGTTCACCCCGGAGGGGCGGTGCCTTCTCAACCATTCTCCCAAATATTGCTTGGAATACTATTAATAAACTTTTAAAAATCCTTACGTCATCCATGAAATCGGGGCAGAATTCCTTTTGTAATACATAGAGAATACTTTTTATAGCGCCTGAAACAACAGGAGATCATCGGTGAGGGGAATGAAGGAATTTATCATATTCGGGCTCGGGATCGTCGGCATATTCTCGGTGTTGTCAAGTCTCGCGCTCCTGCAGCTTGGCATTATCATCGACCGGTTCCCGACGAAGCAGGAACTGTACCGGGAGAAGAGTCTTTCGAGCCCGGTTGCGTCGACGCGGATCTTCGTCGTCATTTTCTGGCTGATGTTCGCGCTGGGGGCATATGCTCTCCTGCAGGGAGGAACATTCATGCTCATCGCCGGCATTACCACCATCTTTTCGATCTCTCTCTTTATCCTGACCGCCCTGGTGTTCTCATTTGCCGTCTACAGTACGATGAGGCACCAGAGCAACCGGGATAAGGATGTCATGCCGGTTATCATGACAGAAACGGTGAACAGCCCTGCGGCCGCGCCCCGGAAGCCAATGAAGAGCGAGCTCCCGTCTCCAGGGCATATCCGCCGGCGCCCGACTGGAAATTTCCTGATCGATTCGCTGCTGCGGCGCGACTGACATTTTTTCCCGGCATGGTTATCTCTCCCACCGGATCCGGTTATCCTCTTTTTACCAAAACTGTCCTCTCCTGCTGACGCATGAAAAGGACAACAATTTTAAAAAATCAACCAAAAAGGATTTTTGACTGTTCGAGCGCCTCGACCGCGGGGAGCTTCTTGCCGGTTAAGAACTCGATGCAGGCTCCGCCACCGGTCGAGATGTGGGTGAAATCGGAGGAGAGTCCCAGCTTCTCGATGACAACGGCGGTGTGCCCGCCGCCGACAACCGAGAACTCGACGGTGGATGCCGCCCGTACGAGCTCGTAGGTCCCGGTCGCAAAGTCCGGCTCCTCGAAGACGCCGGCCGGGCCGTTGAAGACAATCGTGCCCGCCGACTTGATCTCCTGCACGAGAGAGCCAATCGCCTCCATGCCGAGGTCAAGGACGGGAGCATCGGCCGGGATCTTTGTAACCGCATATTCAGCCCGTTTTCCATTCTGCCGGACGGCAACGTATTCGGGCATGATGACCCGGTCGCGGTACTTGTCGAGGATCGCCTTTGCCTTTGCGATCTCGGGTTCGTACTTCAGTTGGGAGATGAGCGCCGTGGAGGGCTTGCCGATATCAATCCCATCGGCGAGCAGGAAGACGTTTGCGACGACCCCGATCACGATGATCTGGTCGGCGATCCCGTTTTCCAGCATATGGCCGGCGACGTCGATGGAATCGTCCACCTTGGTTCCGCCCAGCACGACGCGGACAGGCCGGGGGGCGCCGCAGAAGACCCGGGAGAGCTGGGATACCTCCTTCTCCATCAGGAGGCCTGCGGCAGACCGCAGCACGAGAGGGAGCCCGACGACCGTCGGCTGGGAGCGGTGAGCAGTGCCGAACGCGTCGTTGACAAAGAGATCGGCCATCGCGGAAAGCTTCTTCACGATATGCGTCTTCTTGGCCTCTTCCGCTTTCAAGGTCAGGTTCTCCTCTGCATTGAACCGGACGTTCTCGAGCATGACCACGTCGCCGGGTTTCGCGCGTTCGACGACATCCCGGGCATGCTTCGAGAAGATGCCGTCAACGTAGGTGACGGGGGAGCCGAGAAGCTGCTCCAGTTTCCCGGCATGGGCTTCGAGGGTCGTAAAATCCTTCTTTCCCGGCCGGCTCTGGTGGGTGATGATCACGGTCGCAGCGTCGGAGAGCGCACGGATCGTGGGGAGGTGCTCGCGGAACCGTTTGTCATCGAGGATGAGGTGGGAGGAGGGATCGATGGGAGAGTTGAGATCCAGCCGGAGCAGCACAGTCTTTCTGGCGCATCCCAGTTCCCGGATGGTTCCGATCGGCATACTTTCCCCTCACGCCGTCGTGCGGGCCTTGATCTTCTTGAGCCGGAAGAGCTCTTCCCGCTCCATCTCGTCAAGCCGCATCTTGATGAAGTTCTGGGCCTCGGTCAGCTCCGGGATCACCTTGAACTCGAGCGCGTTCACGCGTCGTTTCGTGCTCTCGATCTCGTCGAGAAGGCGTTTCATTGTCGTCTCGATCTCAGCGCTCTCGATGATCGCTTCGACCAGCTCTTCGAATGACGTCGCGGTTTCGTCGATGACTGTCGAGGTTCCCAGCACACCATAGCCACGATCGACCAGGCTCTTTTTCACCTTGGAAGCTTTGATGTCGGGCACAATCACGCCCATGATATTCTTGCTCTTGAGCGTGATTTCCGGGACTTCCTTCACCGAGAATGCCGCCGATTTGACACCGATTGCCCCCTCGACCGTGTTTGCAAGCGCCATCATCTCGACTGCCGCTGCATACTTGCTGAGCAGCTCGCCCCGGCTATCCTTCGCCTCGGCGAGCACCTTGAAAAATTCAAGGATCAGTCCGTCGCGCTTCATCTTGAGGATCTTGTAGCCGCGCTCGGAGAGCTTGATCTTCCGCTTTAAGTTGATCAGTTCCGACCGGGTGGGCTTGATGTCACGCAGCGCCATGGGTCCTCACGTCGCCTTCGGGGCGTTCCTGAACTTCGGGTGGTACTTGTTGATCAGGTCGCGGTCGATACGGACCAGCTGCTCGACCGGCAGCGTCGAGAGGAGTTCCCAGCCAAGATCCAGCGTCCCCTGGATCGTCCGGTCTTCGTCCAGTCCCTGCCGGACGAACCGGTTCTCGAACAGGTCCGCAAACTCGAGGAACATCCGGTCGCGCTCGGAGAGCGCGTCCTTCCCGACGATGGCCACGAGACCCCGCAGGTCGTTGCCTTCCGCGTAGGCGGCATAGAGCTGGTCGGAGACCTTCTTGTGGTCCTCGCGGGTGTGCTTTGCACCAATACCGAGGTTCATCAGCCGCGAAAGCGAGGGCAATACATTGATGGGCGGGTAGATACCCTTCCGGTGCAGCTCACGTGAGACCACGATTTGGCCCTCGGTGATGTATCCCGTGAGGTCGGGGATCGGGTGCGTGATATCGTCCCCTGGCATCGTTAAAATCGGGAACTGGGTGATCGATCCCTTCTTGCCTTTCACAATTCCGGCGCGCTCGTAGATACCCGCAAGATCGGTGTACATGTATCCCGGATACCCGCGGCGGCCCGGCACCTCTTCACGGGCTGCACCGATCTGGCGCAGCGCCTCGCAGTAGTTGGTCATGTCGGTTAAGATGACCAGCACGTGCATGCCGACGTCAAAGGCGAGGTACTCTGCGGTGGTGAGGGCAAGCCGCGGCGTGATGATACGTTCGACGGCAGGGTCGTCCGCAAGGTTGAGGAACACGACCGCTCGTTCGAGTGCGCCCGTGCGTTCGAAGTCCTGCATGAAGTAGTTGGCCTCTTCCTTCGTGATACCCATCGCGGCGAACACGACTGCGAACTCGCCCTTACCGCCCAGTACTTTCGCCTGCCGTGCGATCTGGAGCGCGATCGTGTTGTGCGGGAGACCGGCTGCCGAGAAGATCGGGAGCTTCTGTCCCCGGACGAGCGTGTTCGTGCCATCGATTGTCGAGATCCCGGTCTGGATGAATTCGTTGGGTGACGCCCGCGCCCACGGGTTGATCGCAGCGCCGGTGATATCGAGCCTTTTTTCCGGCACAATCTCTGGGCCGCCGTCAATCGGCTTCCCGCCGCCGGAGAGGATGCGGCCGAGCATGTCGCGCCCGACCGGCATCTTGATCGTCTCGCCGGTGAACCGGACGCCGCTGTCCTTGCCGATACCGGCCGTCGTCTCGAACACCTGCACGACGACGAGCGTGTCGCTCGTATCGAGCACCTGCCCGCGCTTGATCGTGCCGTCATAGAGCACGATGTTGACCAGTTCGCCGTACCCGATTGGCTCGGTCTTCTCGACAAAGAGGAGCGGCCCGGCGATCTTGTTAATCGTCCTGTATTCCTTCATGCTGCCGACCTCAGTTGGGTGAACTCTGCATCCATCTCCTTCTCGATCTTCTGCAGCGCAGGCTTGTAGTCCTTGATGAACTTGATCTGGGGCAGGTCGTTCTTGCTCTTCGTGGCATTGATCTGCCCCGGCGAGACGCCCGCAGCCTGTGCGGCGTACGCAAGGTCCGAGTAGAGCCGGATCGTCTTCATCATGTCGTACTGCTTCTTCATGTCACAGAACGTGTCGACAGCGTCGTATGCGTTCTGCTGCAGGAAGATCTCGCGGATCATACGGGCGACCTCGATGGTCACCTGCTCCGCCTCGGGCAATGCATCGGACCCGACCAGCTGGACGATCTCCTGCAGTTCCGCTTCCTTCTGGAGGACTTCCATCGCCCACGAGCGGATCTTGTTCCATTCGGGGGAGACCTCCTTGTCGTACCAGTCATGGAGACTGTCGAGGTAGAGCGAGTAGGAGTTCAGCCAGTTGATGGCCGGGAAATGCCGCCGCTGGGAGAGTTTTGCGTCCAAAGCCCAGAAGACCTTCACGATACGCAGGGTGCCCTGCGTGACCGGCTCCGAGAAGTCCCCGCCCGGCGGGGAGACGGCGCCGATGACCGAGACCGACCCGCTCCGGTCGTTCAGGGTTTTCACAAGCCCTGCACGCTCGTAGAACTCCGAGAGGCGTGCCGCAAGGTATGCGGGGTAGCCTTCTTCGCCCGGCATCTCTTCGAGCCGGCTGGAGATCTCACGCATCGCTTCCGCCCAGCGTGAGGTCGAGTCCGCCATCAGCGAGACATCGTAGCCCATGTCACGGAAATACTCCGCAATCGTGATACCGGTGTAGACCGAGGCTTCCCGGGCAGCGACCGGCATGTTGGACGTGTTCGCGATCAGCACCGTCCGCTCCATGAGGGGTTTCCCGCTCTTCGGGTCCTCGAGGTGCGGGAATTCCGTAAGAACCTCCGTCATCTCGTTGCCGCGTTCACCGCAGCCGATGTAGACCACGATCTCGGCGTCCGACCATTTCGCGAGCTGCTGCTGCGTAACGGTCTTCCCGCTCCCGAACGGGCCGGGGATGGCCGCGGTGCCACCCTTGGCAATCGGGAAGAGCCCGTCGAGGATCCGCTGACCGGTGATCAGCGGGATCGTCGGGTTCTTCTTCTCCTTGACCGGCCGCGGTACCCGGACCGGCCAGCGCTGGATCATCGGGAACTCGCGCCCGTCGTCCAGGATACAGACGGTTTCGTCGACGGTAAAATCACCGCTCTTGATCGTCTTGACGACCCCCGGCTTTGCCGTGGGCGGGACCATGATGCGGTGGACGATGTTCGTCTCCTGCACCTCGCCGATGATGGTGCCGCCTTCGACCTTGTCCCCGGCTTTAACCGTTGGCTTGAACGTCCACTTCTTCTCGTGGGAGAGCCCCGGTGCGGATACCCCGCGCTGGATGAAATCCCCCATCTTATCGACAAGCACTGAGAGCGGCCGCTGGATACCATCATAGATACTGGTAAGGAGCCCGGGACCGAGCTCGGCAGCAAGCGAGAGCCCGGTATTGATGACCGGCTCGCCCGGCCGGATGCCGGACGTGTCCTCGTATACCTGAATGATGATATCTTCGCCCGAGATCTTGATGACCTCGCCCATCAATTCTTCCTTGCCGACCTTTACCACGTCGTACATGTGGGCGTCAAGGTTGACTGCCGTCACGACAGGGCCGGCAATTCGTTTGAGAATTCCCGATTCTTTGGATTTTTTGTCTTTTACTTCCACAGATCAACACCCACCGATCTCTTGATTCTCTCCCGCATCGTAAGTCCGCCCTCTTCGCCGCCGATGGCGATCACGGTCGGGCGGACCGACTCCTCCAGAGTGGCCCGGAGCCGGCGCGGGACCTTCTCCATATCGCTGCTGTTCATGACGAGGATACCGACGCTGGTGTCCTGGAGAACCTTGTTGATGTGCTCGTTCAGTTTCTCGTCGGTGTCCGCCGCATAGGTCTTCCGGATGCCTGCGAGGCGGAACCCGAGGATGAACTCGCTGTTGCCGATCACTGCAATCTCCATTCAGATCACCAGGTATTCCGATATCCGTTCCGGCGCAAGCTTTGAAGCCTTGCCACGGGCGAGCGCCCGGAGGTTGAAGACCTCGTACTTCTTCTTCTCGAGGTACACGAGGATGGGATGGACGGAGAACGGGTTGCGCTTGCTCATCCGTTCCATCTGGTCAAGCTGGACCCTTGTGAGCCCAACCTCGATGTCCCGCACCTTCCCCGCACCTTTGAGTTCCTCGAGAAACACCAGCAGGGACTTATGATGAACCCGGGTTTTCAGCGCATCGACGAATTCATCCTGTTCCTTGATCGTATTCAGGCGGACGAACTCATCCGGCGCAAGCACACCGCCGGCAATATACATCTCCCGCGGATCTTCCTCGATATCGTCTGCCCGGAGGCGGAAGAGGGTTTTTACATTCTTGATGTCGATATCGAGCCTGATGAACGAGAGGAAGAGATTCCCACCCTTGATCCCGCTCTCGGCTTCCGCGATCATGTCGGCGTAAAACTGCTTGTACAGCTCGTTCTCCAGCCGGGAGAACGATCCGCTTTCCTTTGCCGCGGGAAATTCCCGGGCGAGGACCGGGTACATCCGGTGCCCGCGGAGCATCTCAACGATCCGTTCTGCCGATTCCTCACCGAGGAGCCGGTCGAGATCGACTCGGTCGAGACTTCCTGCCGGTATCAGGATCTCCTTGATCTTGCCGGACTTCGCCCCCTGCAGCCTGCCGCGAAGGATTGTCAGGATGTTCTGAATATCCCAGCGCCGCAGGTAGAGGCGGGTGAACTGCTTGAGGTGTCCGGGCGTGATCTCGAGGATCTTCTGGAATTCCTTTGCCATGTTCCACGAGATTGCGACCTCGATGAGGTCGATCCCCTTGAAACTGGTCGCGAGCTCATCGATCTCCTGCTTGTATGCTGTCTCCTCGATGACTCGGGTTATCTCGGTCAGGCTCATGTTCAGCATCCGCTGGTACTCATCCCTCTGGATGAGCTTCGCCTTCCGGACCCGCATCCTCGTACAGACGTAGATATAGGGCGCTGGACCGCCCGTCATCCCCACCATACAGGTACCTCCTTACGCAAACAGGATATCGGATGCATCCTTCAGCCCGGATTCCCACACCCTTGAGAGGAATGTGCGATAACTGTAGTCGATCTTCAGCCCGCCGCCTTCGCCTTCAACGATGATACCCCCCTCGATGTCGACGGGAGCCCCCAACGTGAAGCCGGCGAATTCCTTATTCGCTGCGATCAGGGATTTGACGGCAGGGACATCCCGCGCATTGCACCGGATTGTCCCCCTTGAGATCTCCTTTGTCGCCTCGGCAAGGAGCTTTTTTAAGGCTTCCCTGTGGAAGCTCTCCGGCAGTTTCGCGATCTCGGCAAGCGTTGCCTGGTAAACCTGGTCAAGCAGGTCTTTCTGGGCATTGAGCTGCTCACGCTTGACAAGAAGGTTGGCCGCGGAAGCCTCCATGCTCATGATATGGGCGGCCTGTTTCGCCGCCTCAGTCTCCGCTGCGAGCTTGATCTCCGCTACGCGCTTGTTGGCCGCGGCGAGGATCACGTCGGTCTCCTTCTTCGATTCGGCACGGATCGCGTCCGCCTCTGTTTTGCCTTTACCCCTGATCTCTTCAACAACCGCTTCCAGTCCCATGGTCGCCCCGCGCTCTTATACGAACCACAGCACGAGTGCGACGACAAGCCCGAAGATGACGATTGTTTCGGGAATAACCGTCAGGATGAGCACGAGACCGAACAGGTCCTTGTTCTCGGCCGTCGCCCCGACTGCTGCGGAACCGATACCCATTTCAGCGACGCCGGCCCCGATACCGGTAAGACCGACTGCAAGTCCTGCGCCGAGTGCCTTCATTCCAACCTGCGATGCTGCTGCGATTTCAACTGTTGATGCTACGACTTCTGCTGCCATTTCTTAATCCTCCGTAAATCTTCTCTTCAACCCGAACGGGTTGTATTTTAAGCCTCCACCCTTGTAGAATTTGGTGAAGAATTCGACATAGTTTAACCTGATAGAATGCAGTCCGCCCCCAAGAATCCCGAGAGCAGTATTCAGGGCATGGCCGAGAATGAAAACGACGACTCCTGCAAGGATGACGACTGCACCGATAAGGGTAAAATTTTCGAGCTGCGGCTCGATCAGCATGCCGATCGAGATGAAGTTCACCACCATCGCAATTGCGACGGAAGAGAGCCCGACCGCGACGAGACGTGCATAACTGAGCACGTGGCTGATGATTGACGGTAACTCGACAACCTCAAGGATCGAATCCCGTGCGATGAAGATGACGCCTGCAAGGATCATGATGCCGCCGAGGACCATCGTGACATTGATGCCCGGGATGTCCATGGGCAGGCCCGGAATCGCAACGAGCATCGGGAATCCTGTGAGATCCGGCATCAGTGGCATCACGATACCCGACCAGATAATGACAAGGACCCCCCACATGACGAAAAGCCATCCGGCGTTTGCGAGGACCGCTTTCATACGGTGCTCCCCATGATCCTGCCGGTAATGGTTGACCATGCCGAGCACCCTCCCGAGCGTGATGTGCAGGATGCCGATCCAGATCGCAAGGAGCAGGAGCTCGGGGATCATCGGGCCGTGGCCCCCGTGTTCCGAGATAAGGTGGCGGGAGAACGAGTACGGCGGCCACCATGGCATGGCGAAACCTAAAAACTCGCTGTTCAGCACACCGAAAAAGATGCTCGAGATGCTTGCGTTCCGGATAACCTTGAGGAAATATTCTGCATCCTCCCCCCGGAAGTACTTGCGGAGCGCGAAACACAACGCGAGCAGGATCAGGCCGTACCCGATGTCCCCCAGGATCAACCCGAAGAAAATCGGGAATATGATCGAGAGCATCAGCGTCGGGTCGATCTCCGTATACTTCGGCCGAGCGTAGATGTTCATGAAAAACTGCGACGGTTTTGCAAATGACGGGTTATTATACTCCACCGGCACGACATCGTGAGGGCCGATGGGGAGCTCGGCGACATATGCCCTGTTGCCGCTCGCTTTCATGATCTCATCCGTAATGCCGGCGATACGGGATGACGGAACCCAGCCTTCCGCGACGAATGTCTGGTCTGTCGTTGCAAACCGGAGCGGGGCTTCGGCCTGTTCGACCTCGCTCTTCAGCACCTCCTCGCATGCGACGAGGAAGTCCGCATGCTTCTGCCGGATCGCGTCAAGGTTCATCTCAATCGACGCGATCTCTGCCTTCGCCTGCGTGATCTTTGCCTGATAATCGTCGATCAGGGCATGGGGCATGCCGGATTCGGCAGGGATCGGCGATGCGACAAATCCTGCCCCGGCAAGCTCGCTCTCGACGTCGGCACGGTCCTCGTTCGGGACGACCGCAACGATGAAGTTGCTGCTCTTGCCCTTAACGATCCTGGACTCCGCCGGCTCCCGGATCGCGACATTCTTTGTCACGAAACCGGCGATGACCGCGAAGCGTTCGTACCCGCGGTAGAGCGAAAGGTCGACAGGGATGTCCGCAAACGGCGTGATCTCGTGGATACGCTGCTCGTACTCCTTGATCGACGCCTCGAGCTTCGAACGTCGCGAGGTCAGTCCTTCGACCTCGGTTCCGATCTTCGCGAGTTCGCGATCCACAACCCGGGCGAGGTCATCGTGTCGTTTCCGGGCGCCTGCCGGATCGATATCATCCGGACGGATGGCAAAGACATTCTCAAGAGATCTGACCTTGATCAAGCCTCCTGATGCTTCGCTTGCACCGGCAAGCGGCTTTCCGATTGAAAATCCGTCGTATCCCTCGCGCCCTTCGACAACAAAGTCCTCGATATGAAACAGGCGCGACCGGTACAGGGCACCGGTGATAGGGGCAAGCTGGTCTTTTGACGCCACGATGAGCAGACGGCTCATCTTTTCAGGCGCTAACATGCAGCTGCTCCTTGAACCGCCCGACAAGCAGCTGCACAGCCTTGTCAAGGCGTTGTGTCCCTTTCTGTTTCAGTGCTGCTGCCCGGGCTTGCCCTTCCCGGAGGATATCATCATGCCGGGATGCTGCCTGGCGCCGTGCTTCTTCCAGTTTCAGCTTTTTGTATTCTTCCGCGTTGCCCGTTGCCTTCGTGACAAGATTGTCCGCTTCCAGCTCGGCCTGCGAGCGCCTGTGCCTGCGCTCCTCCTGGGCCGCCTGGATGGTGGTTCGGTACTCTTCTTCTGTTTTCTTGATGTCCCGTAAGACCTCTGTTCTCATCCAACCCTCCTCTCACGGCACTAGAGTAGTTGGTAAAAAATGCATTTATGTATTGTTATTTTTAGTCGGAACTGCTGTAATTATAGTATTCCGGCAGTCAATCCGTGAGTCACTGTCAGCAAGATGGAAGGGAGAGTCCGCCTTGCTAAGATACATAAACGGTGCCGGGAAAATATTACCAAAAGGGGTTATATCGGATGAATATACTCGGCCTCAATTTTATCTATCATGACTCAACGGCCTGCGTGGTAAAGGATGGCAACCTGGTGGTTGCACTGGAAGAGGAACGGTTGACCAGGAAGAAGCATACGGATCTGTTCCCTGTTGAGGCAATAACGGCTTGTCTGGAGAATGCCGGATTAAAGCCTCAGGATATCGATCATATTGCTGTTTCCTGGCAGCCAGGACTCGATAGATCCAAAAAAATAATCCATGGATTGAAGCTGGGTCGAAAGATTGGGGCTTTTATCAAGAATGATATATTGCACTCCTGGCTGAAGCAAAGGACTTTTCGGGCTTGGATGGATGCAACATTTGTTCATGATAAAAAGCCTGCAGTTCATTTTGTTCCCCACCATGTTTCCCATGTTGTAGGCTCCTTTTTTGTCAGCCCCTATGAAAGCGCCGCTCTGTTGTCCGTGGATGGATCGGGAGAGTGGGCTACGACGTTTAAAGGTGTCGGGCGGGGAAATTCATTTACATGCCTAGCACAGGATTATTTTCCACAGTCCCTGGGCTCGGTGTATGAGGCAGCCACCGAATTCTGTGGTTTCCGTCCCAATTATGATGAAGGCAAGACAATGGGGCTGGCACCGTTAGGCAATCCGGATACGTTCAGGAAGACCGTTGAAAAAATATTCTGGGTCAATGAGGATATGTCCGTCGGGGCGGACCTGTCATATTTCGACTATCCCTATTACCAGCGGCGCTGCGGAGAGAAATTTTATACAACGTTTGGCCAACCACGCGAGAAGACCAAAGCAGCCAGGTTTGAGCAGCACCACCTGGATGTGGCAGCAGCGTTCCAGGAGCGGCTCGAAGAATGTCTCCTGAAAATTGCCCGTCAGCTGCACGAGCGCACTCACGAGGATTACCTTGTGATTGCCGGCGGTACTGCGCTTAACAGTGTCGCAAACGGACGGCTGGTGAGGGAGAGCGGCTTTAAGGATGTCTACGTCATGCCGGCGGCAGGAGACAACGGGACAGCCATCGGGGCTGCATATTATGTGTATACCAGCATTCTTGGTAATCCCCGCACGTTTGTTCACGACAACCCGTTCGTTGGGACAGAATTTGCCGACCCGGCGATCCGGAAAATCCTCGACGATTCCAAGCTGAAGTACCGCCGTGTGCCTGATGGTGACCTTGAAGCGGTGGCTGCCGACCTGCTGCAGCAGGGTAACATCCTCGGCTGGTTCCAGGGCCGCATGGAGATCGGGCCCCGGGCCTTGGGCAATCGCAGTATTTTAGCCAATCCCACGCTTCCGGGAATGAAAGACAAGATCAACGCAGAGGTCAAGCACCGTGAAGCCTTCCGGCCCTTCGCCCCTTCCTGTCCCATCGAGGATACACCCCGGTTCTTCGAGCAGAACGTGGCAGATCCTTTTATGCTGAAGGTCTGCGACGTGCGGGCGGAAAAGAGAGCGGTGATTCCCGCTGTCACCCACGTGGACGGCACAGCCCGGCTGCAGACGGTCCACAGGGAGACCAACCCGCGCTATTATAAGCTCCTGAAGGAATTTGAGAAGCTCAGCGGGGTCCCCGTCCTGTTGAACACCAGCTTTAACGTTATGGGAGAGCCGATTGTGGAATCGCCGGTCGATGCCATCCGGTGCTTCTATACGACCGGGCTTGATTATCTTTTCCTCGGGAATTATCTCCTGAGCAAAGCAGGCTGACGCCGGGGTCAATCCCGGGCCGGCATTTTTTATCGCTCCGGTTCCGGTCCTGCGGCCCCGTACTCTTCGGCGATTGCCCCCGTGGGCAGGTCCCGGATCTCGCAGCCACCGGGGACGCCGCACAGGGATATCCCGGTGAGCCCCGCCGAAGCACAAATCAGGTGCTGTTCAGGGTGCGTCCCGCGCCGGATGCTGCAGTCCGCCCTAATGACCGGACCGGCCGAGACGACATACCGGAGCCGCCGCGAACCCGGGTGGTCTTTCGGGAGGACGAGAAGGGGGGTATGAAAACGGCGCAGGAGCTCGATGAGCATCACCGCCGCCTCCGGCTCCCCACCTTCCGGGGCCGAGACAACGAGAAGATCGTCGGGTTCGATCCCCTGGCAGCACTCTCCTGAGGGGGACTCGATGCACAGGGAGAACCGGTGACCTGCACCTGCAACGAGGAGGAACGCAGCTCCCTGCCGGATCAGGAGAAATTTTCTGTTAAAAGAGTGGATCATGCCTCGGCAACATTATCCGACTGGCAGCTGGGACAGACCGGTTTTTTGCCAAGGCCCTTGAACTTCTCCCCGCAGTCTTTGCACTTGTAGTCCTTCCCCTTGACACGCTCCGAGAACTCGATGTCCATAGGTCCGCCGACTGAACACATCTTCCCTCACCTCAGCAGAAGATCTCCTCAGGAGAATTTAAGGATATGGATCTACGAAAAAAGGGCCGCCCGTCCGGGGAAATCCGGCAACCTGTCGGCCGAAGTCGCACTGGTTATCGTACCGGGAGGTGCCGGGATCAGATGATATAATTGAACGTGACCAGGGAGATGATGAGCAGAACGCAGGAGTGCTTGACCCCGGCGCCGATCGATCCCTCCCCCATCTGCCCCGCGATCAGGCCGGAAAAGAGTGCCTGGATGAGGCAGGTGTGGTAGAGGAGCCGCCCGAACGTGATGACCGGGACGGTCCCGATATTGGCAAGGGGCCCGGCAGCTCCCTCAAAACTGTTCAGGGAAATGTTGGCAAGGACCGGCAGGAACTGGGTCATGAGGACGGCGACAACGAAGAGGAAGACGAAGAAGGAGAGATACACGATCCCCGTGTAAATGAACATCTCGGAACGGCGCTCTTTTTTCAGGATCTCCGACATCTTCGCATCCGACGATGCAATCGTCAGCACTTCGCCGATCTGCCCGCTCATCTCGGACGCCTTGGTGATCAGGGTGACGGTCCGCGCAATAGACGGGGTGCTGACCCGCTCCTCGAACCGCATCAGCGCCTCGGAGAAGTTCGCCCCCCATTCCATGTCCTTCTTGATACGACGGATCTCGTAGCTGAGCAGGCCCAGATTGGTATTGACCATAATGGTAATCGCCTGCGCAATCGTCAGTCCCACCTGGTTGATCCCGGCCATGCGCCCGAGAAAGTCGGGGATGAGCGCCTCGATCCCCAGCACTTTTCTCGCCCAGAGAGCGTAAAATACCGCGTACGGGATGAGGATGATGAGGAGCGCGACGATGAGGTGGTCGTCGATGACGTCGATGAGGAGTTCGATATCTGTATACCGGGGCGTGACGAAGAGTGTCGCGATGATGTAGACGAGGGCGATGGGGACGGTGATGTAGAGCGTGTGATCGGCATCGCGGACGAACGATTCAAACGGGTGACGGATGTAATTGACGATGTTCCGGAGCCGGTCGAATTTCGCGAGCTGTGCAAACAGGGTTTCTTCTCCGTCACGCTGCTCGATACGCACATCGGAGTATTCGTTAAGGACCTTGGACCGGATGAACCGTTCCGTCTTCTCCCCCTTTTCAGAGATCAGGTCCAGGAGGAGAATGAAGACGAGAGACCCTATGGGGATGATGGCATAGGTGATCAGGGTGAGTTGGAGGATCGCCCCCGAACTGATCATGCCCATGACCACCATGATGATGATCAAGAAAAGCGGGCCGGCGACAAACACCGTCACGTACGACTCGGCGATGATCGAGAGGAGGGAGAGGAACTGTTTCTGCTCGAACCGTGCATCGTCCTGGTACAGCCGCACACGCAGGCCGAGAAATTCAGTCATATTGCCCCCGCTCTCGATGACCGAGAGGAGGTCTTCGAGAAAATCTTTCAGTTTCTCCGAGGGCGTTTTGTCTGACAGGTGGCGGATCGAGGAGACGATATCGTACCCGAAAAAGTCAGTGTCCCGCACGATCTGGCGGAATTCCAGCGCGATCTCGCCGTAAATCCGGGAATTGTCCGAGAGCGATCGGAAGATGACGGTCAGCTGTGCGCCACCGCGGCGCATCGCGTACATATATGCGACTGCATTATGGAGGGACATATTGATGCGGACGGCACGGTTCTTCTTCCGGAGCGAGGGAAGACGCATCAGGAGGGCATATGCCGCGTATGTCCCGGCAGCAAAAAAGATGACCGCGAGAACAGCTTGGAGATAGAAGCCGGAGACGGGAGAGATTGTTTCCGGTACCTGGAGGTTGAAGATATTGTAAACACCCCCGTGTCCGCCCTGCAGGAGTCCGGGGATCAGTCCCCCGAAAAGGTAGCCGGTAAGCCCGAGAAGGAATCCGCACAGGCAGGAGATGATGAGGGAGCGCAGGATGTACTCCCCGACAGTCATGCCCATCCGGGCAGAGAGCATATCCGAGTGCAGGTTGTTGTACCGGACAGGATCCTTCCGGACCGAAGAGCGGATATACTCCCGGAGGGTCATCGGATTACCTTTTTGAGATCTGAAATGTTTCCGATGACCTTCTGCCGGTTGATGTGGAAGACATGGATGATTGAAGCGACCGAGATATAATCGTACATTCCCTGCTGCTGCATCGCTTCAAGGACCTGCCGCCGTAGCCGGAGCTCGCTCTCGATCTGATCGCCCGACCATCCCCGGCGCCCGGCGATATCGGAGAGGACGCGGGAGCGCCCGGTGAACGAGAGCCGGTCTTTCACCGGATCATACACGAAAACGTTGTTGACTCGGAGGTTGCCGGTCGCCGGGTCGATGCCGGCGACTTCCACGATCTCCTCAATCCTCCGGACCCGCGCCGTCCCGTGGTAGATGAGGGCCTGAACGGTAATGATATCGAGGGCCTGGACCATGTTCCGGGGGACGTTGAGAGGCTCGGACTCGAGCCGGTGGATGGCGGCATCGACGCTGCCGGCATGCATGGTGGAGAACGTCGTGTGCCCGGTATTCATCGCCTGGAAGAGCGTCTGGGCCTCGTGACCGCGGACCTCGCCAACGAGGATGAACTCCGGGCGCTGGCGCATTGCGGCTTTCAGGAGGTCGAACATGTCGATGACCGTGCCTCCCTCGCTCAAGGCTGCACGGGTAACGCTCGCTATCCAGTTCTCGTGGTGGAGGGAGAGCTCCCGCGTATCCTCAATACTGACGACTTTTGCGACCGGCGGGATGAACATCGAGACAGCATTCAGGGAGGTCGTCTTCCCCGATGCCGTTCCCCCGATGAAGAGGAGGCTCTTGTTGTTCTCGATGGAAAGCCAGAAGTAGGCGAGGGCGTCCGCACTCAGTGTCCCGATATCCAGGAGCTCGATGGGGGAGTACGGCTCCTCCCGGAACTTCCGGATCGTGAACGAAGTCCCCCGCGTCGTCACCTCGGCCCCGAGCGTGAGCTGGAGACGCGAACCATCCGGAAGTGTCGCATCCAGGAGGGGATTTCCCGTCGAGATATGCTTGCCGGACCTCTGTGCGAGCGTTATTGCAAGAGAGTTGAGGGCATCATTCCCGAACGATATATTGGTACGGATATTGCGGTATTTCCGGTGGTAGAGGAATATCGGGATATCAACCCCGTCGCAGGAGATGTCTTCGAGTGCGGGATCCTTCATCAGTGCGTCGATCCGCGACCACCCGAGGAAATTTCTGGTCAGGTAGTACTGGAGTTTGAAGAGTGCGTCTTTTTGCACCGCGACCCCGTATTCGTCGAGGAGGTCGTCCATCTTCTCCAGCAGAAGTGCCCTCTTATCCGCCTGTAGTTCATCGTTGGAGAGTATCAGGATGTCCCGGAGATCCTCATGGATGCGTTCCAGCAGTTCATATTCGAATTGCGAGAGCACGGGTTCGAAGAGGAGATACTCGTTCTGGTTTGTCTGCCGGTTCAGGGCAATCACGACAAGGGCGGTTCCCTTCTCCACCCAGTACTGCTCGAGAACCTCGTACCAGTCCGGAACATGCGCCTCGGTGAGAGGTCCATGCTGCGCCACGTCGTATTGGACGATCTCACGCCGCGCCGTGCGCCGGAAAAGACCGGAAAGGAGCCCTTTCCGTTGTGCACCCGGCACCGGGGCGCCGGCCGGCCGGGCCGATCCCCCCCCTTCAGCTGCCGGTCCTGGTGCAGGCAAATTGTCCCGCCGGGCCGTCTCCGTTTCTTCCGTCAGTCTGCCAGTCATCTGATTTCACGTGCTGCAAAAAATCCCGCTGCCGCCGGCTCGATTTTTTGCGTTCGAAGTAGTTTTAGAGAGGGGATATATAAATAACAGTGTCCCTGCAGGATTGTCCGCCGGCAGATAATTCCAGAGATCCCCGGATTCAGATATATTTATCATAAATTGTCAAGAGAGTTCACACATCAGGTTTACGGGGGGGTTCGAAAATGACATCGGATACAGACCGGAAAATTCCGACCGGGATTGGCTCACTTGACCCGGTGTTTGAAGGGGGAGTCCCGGCGGGCTCCGTGATCCTGCTCCTCGGGGAGACCGGTGCCGGCAGCAACGAGTTTGTATACAGTTCGATCTCCGGCCTCGCATCCCGGCAACCGCTAGCGGGATCTCCTGCCGGTGGATTGGCCATTCCCCAAGAGATCCGTTATATAACATTCACCCGCACGAAGGACGATATCCTCGGGGAGATGACCTGTTTTATTTCTCCCGGGAACGCGGCGGAGGCGATCAGGAGGATCCGGTTTGACGACCTCTCCGACACCTACTTCGACAGCAGCATCGTGCCGGCAGCATGGTACAGCAGCGGGGATATCATAACCCGCCTCAAGAAGAGGACAGACCGGGCGGGGGTCCTTGCCCAGCTTGCAGGAGTTCTGGATTCTTCAGTGCCTGACAGCCTCGTCGCCATCGACTCCCTGACAGACATCGGAACACAATGTTCGACGCCAGAGCTCTGGAGAGATTTCACCGGGCTGCTCAGGGGATTCCAGAGGATGGCCAAGCTGCGAAACCAGACCGTTTACCTCCTCCTGACGAAGGGCATCCTGAAAGAGGAACAGGAGAATGAGATTGCAGATATTGTTGACGCGGTGTTCCTCTTCCGCTGGGAGGAGACGACCGGGTCCCGGCGGCAACGGATTATGTTCTTCGAAAAATTCCGCGGCGTGATGCCCCACCTCGTCGAGCAGGACCTCGTCAAATTCGCCGTCCGCATATCGACTACGGGATTTGAGGTCTCCAATATCCGGGTGGTCATATGAGCGGTGAACGGTTGAGGATGGGAATCGCAGGTCTCGACGATATGATGGGCGGGGGGCTGTTAAAACAGAGCGTTTGTGCCCTCATCGGGACATACGGGACCGGCAAGACAACGTTCGCCCTCCAGTTTCTCCGGGAGGGTTTGGAACGGGGGGAGAACTGTATTTACATCAGCCTCGAGGAGCGGGAGGACCGGCTCCTTGAATACATCGCACAGAAAGGCTGGGACGTCACGCAGTTCCTCAACAAATCGCTCTTTATCATACGGCTCGATCCTACGGATTTCAACCTCGCAAACAACCGGATCAAGGACGAGCTCCCCCGCCTTATCCGTGAAATTAACGCCAGCCGCGTTGTGATCGATCCCCTTTCGCTCTTCGAAGATCTCTTCGAGACGGACGTCACCCGTCGCCAGGAGATGATCCGGTTCATCGAGGGAATGCGCGACCTTGACTGTACGGTTGTGGTAACGTCGGAAGCGGACAGGAACAATCCCTTCTCCAGCCGGCATGCACTGATCGAATACCTTGCCGATACCGTGATCCTGCTCCGGTATGTCCGGGCAACGGATCTTACTGATGTGCACCTTGCCCTCGAGGTTGTCAAGATGAGACGTTCCGCCCACTCCCGCGAGATCAAACCGTACGAGATCCAGCAGGAACAGGTGCTGGTATACTCTGAAGCAAACGTATTCTGAAAAGAAAACAACAAGGCAATGATATCCTTTTTCAGACCGTGATACCGAAGATCGAGAGCAGCATCAGGATTGCGACCCCCGGCACACCGCCAATCGCGCTGATGAGCAGAGTGGGAATGCTGTACCCGAGATCCCCTCGCCCCAGCCAGCTCATGATGTGGAAAAAATTGATGAGAAACAACAGGATCAGTCCGAGTACGGCATTCGCGAGTAATACCGCCATACGTTTTGCGAGATAGTACCCGATCACGATGACAACGATGACGAGCGCGATGGTGATCAGAATATCCGACATGGTCGTGTCCCGTACATACATTCTGAACGGAATGTAATCAACACATCGGACGGCCGGTCTCTCTGTTCAACATCATCCGGGATCCTGTCTTTAGACCGGATACTATCCGGTATCATTGAAGAAAAAATTCCGGTGTCTTGCGCTTCCATGCTCCGCGATCGCTGTCGATCCGCTGCCGGGGCAATACCCTGCCGGCGCGACACGGCTCACCGCCCCGGTTATTGCCTTTTATGCGGTTTCGGCCCCGGATTTCCGGTAATACACATCAGCCTCGCCGGGTCTTCCAAGCCGTATCAGGCAATCAGCGGTCTCCCTGAACGCAACAGGGAGATCCGGGGCGATTAAGGCTGCCTGCCGGAAAAACGCGAGGGCTTCCTGATCGTTCCCCCTCTGAGCGAGTTCCCTTCCCCTCCTGAGCCGGAGCCCCGCATCGAGGGGCATCCCCTTCAACCGGTACCGTTTCATGATCGTCCTCTCCTCCCCGACCCCTTTTTCCTCCGGATGTCCTTCCCCATTATCTGTCCTGAAATCCTGCCGGCCCTGCCCTTCTGGACATTCCCCCCGATTTTCATCCGATCCCCCCCTTTTGCATGACCGAAATCCCACAATCCCTGATCCTCATACGAGCGAGCGCTTCTTCAGCGATGCTCCGGATCAGGCAGTGTTCGCATCCAGCTGTCCTGCAGTGGTAAAAATCTATCCGGGAATTCTGTATTTTTTCCGCCGACCGAAGAGCTGCTTCACGCAACTGCGGATCCTGGGATACCATCAGGGGAAGCAGGTCCCCTAACGTTTCGGTGTCGGCGAGTGCTCCCAGGGCATCCGCGGCCGTGCTGCGGACCTCTGTATCCGGGTGTTCGAGGCCGCTGATGAGGTATTGCAGGAGAGGTTTCCGGAATTTTTCCAGATTCCCCTGCGAATCCTGAACCAGGCTTCTTTCTGTCTCCGGGTTTCTCCCATTCATATCCGTTGTCTCCAGTCCCCGCGCCGGGCGATACCGCACCGGGCGATAGCCGGCATCTTGGGGGAGAACTCTTCAAAATTTGCAAATCAGGGGTGCGATACAGGAAGCATGCAGGTCTGCGCCAAAGTCTGCCATGCATGATACACGCGGATAGCGGCTCTGGTTCATCGGGTAGATTAATTTTTTAAGGGGGTTCCATACACTGGTATGGCAGTACTTGATGATGAGACGGTAAACCGGATCAAACAGAGCATCAAGTGGCATCCCCGCGGGATCACCATCTCCGACCTGTCGTCGAAGCTTAAGATGAACAGGAACCTGGTTGCAAAATATCTTGATATGCTCCTCATCTCAGGGCAGGTTGAGATGGAGGTGATCGGGGCCGCCAAGGTCTATTTCCTTGCACGGAGGATTCCTGTCTCCGCGCTTCTCGAGTTCTCATCCGATCTGGTGATCATGGTTGATCGCGACAATAAAATCCTCCAGGTCAACGAGCCTGTCCTTGCTCTTCTCGGGGAGAAAAAAGAGAGGTTGATCGGTCACGGGATCGATGAGATCGAAAGCCCGTTCATACAGATTCTCGAAAAATCCCGGCTCGCTATAAAAGATCCGGTACCCGGTCAAAACGCCATCGAATCCAGCTGTATCGTGCGGGACGAAGAGCGTCATTTCCATATCAAACAAATCCCGACCGCGTTTGAGGATGGTAGTACCGGCAGCACGTTTATCATCGAAGAAATTACGGCACGGAAGAACTACCAGCGGAGGCTGGAGATCAGCGAGGCGCAGTACCGCGGCCTGGTCCGGTCTTCCGGAGAGGCGATTGCCGGCGTTACTGTTGACGGCAGGATCTCCAGCTGGAATCCTGCCGCACAACGGCTGTTCGGCTTTTCGGAACCGGAAGTCCTTGATAAACCGCTGCACATTCTTGTTACGGAAGGAGGCCACGAGGAACTCGGGACCATGGTCGGGAGGGTTCATCGGGGGGAATGTATCCAGCGGCAGGAGATCCAAATGCACACAAAGTCCGGATCAGCCATCGATACCCGGTGTACGATCTGCCCCATCCGCGGTGAGAGTGGCGTTATCACCGGAGCCTCTGCAATCATCCAGGATATCACCCGTGACAAGCTGGAACAGCATGCAAGGGAACAGGAAGACCGGTACCGTAACCTTGTCGAGGACCTTAATGTCGGCATCTACCGGAGCACCGGCGACCCGAACGGCAGGTTCGTCTGGGGGAACACGGCGCTCCTCCGCATCCTTGGATATAAGAGTCTTTCCGAGCTCGAAGAGGTCCGGGTGACGGAGCTCTTCACAAAACCGGATGGGAGGACGCAGCTTCTCGAAGAGCTGCGAAAAAACGGATTTGTGAAAAACCGCATCCTCCAGCTGAAAAAACCCGATGGTATCCCGATTCTCGTCTCTGTAACGGCACTCGCAGAGTTCGATGAGAGAAAAGATCTGATCTATATCAACGGCATCGTCCAGGACATCACCGGTTACGGGGAAGCAGGGAAACACATATCCAAGGAAAGTGGCGGGAAAACGACATAATACCCGTCGTCAGAATCGTTATTTTCCGATAACGCGGAGCCCGCAAAGCCGGATCGAGGGGAGGACAAGCGGCCCGATCTGCCGCACTTCTTGTGAGATCCCGACAATTCCGGTATGCATATCGAAGACATTCGCGGCAAGCATCGCGGACCGGACCGGTTCGGAAAACGTCCCCCCCCCCATCCGGAAAGCATTCGCCATCTCGACGGAGAAATCGCCATTCATCGGATTTGCGGTGTGCGCCCCGATAACGGAATGGACGTAGATGGCCGGCTCCTGCGTGATATCGTCCCGCGGCCCGTCGAGAACGAGGTTATGGTGCCCGATTGCTGTACCGCTGGATGCACCTCCCCTCACGGCACTCCCCGTCGTCGTCTTCCCGTACCGGTACGCGGTCCGGAGATCGTATGCAAACGATTTCAGGATACCATTCTCGACGAAATCAATGCGGCGGGCCGGCACTCCTTCCCCGTCACGCAGCGTGCTCCCCAGCCCTTTTTCCCGGTGCGGATCGTCATACAGGGAGAAACGGGAGTCCATGACCTGCTCGCCAAGGCGGTCTGCAAGCCGCGACCTCCTGGCGTGTACATTCCTGCCGGAGAGCGCAGGAACAAATGCGGCACCGAGAAGTTCGGCATACGCAATCGGGGAAAGAATAACATCATAACTTCCGGTGGCGATATCCTTTCCCCCGGTCGAACGGGCGGCAAAAAACGCAGCCCTTTCCCCGACGGCATACGGGTCGATGTCCATGAAACAGGACTGTGCAAATTCGGAACCGGTCGACTGCCCGGCGATAGCTTCCAGGGAAACCGATACCCCGGTATGCCGGCTTTCTGCCTGGAGTCCCTGGCTGTTCGCAAGAGTCATCGTGGACATCGAAAGCGTTGCGGACCCCGAGGTGACATCGGCCGGATGTTCAGAGGAACCGTCGAGCAGGGAGGCAAGGAGGGCGCGGGCGGCGTCCGGTTCGAGACTGATCGCAGGATCGTTACAGGAGGTGTCCGTCGCCGCCAACCCTTCCGATGGTTTCGGGAGACCATCCCATGGTTGCGCTGTTGCAAGACGTGCGCTCGACACCGCTGCATTGAGACATTGTTCCCAGTGCCGGGGGTCGTTCGTCGTCGATGAGCCGATCTTCCCCTTGCTGATCACGCGAATGGCAAGCCCGCAGTCGTCCGAGCGGGACGCGATGCTGATGTTCCGGCGTTTCAGGTCGGCAGAGACTGAGGTGCCTTCTGCAAAGACCACTTCAATCTCCCCGACCCGCTTTTCCCCTTCCCGTATCAGCTGATCAATCCACGCCACTGCCACCGACCACCGCGTTTTTCAGAAGAATATGGGGGGCCCCGTCGCTGACGGGAACACTCTGCCCGCCTTTCCCGCAATAGCCGGGGTGCATCTTCCGGTCATTGCCGCAGAGAATGATATCATGGAGCGTTGAGAGGATGTCGCCCGAGAGCGAAACATCCCGTACCATCCACGTACATTCGCCATCTTCGATCAGGTACCCGTACTCAGCATTAAACTGGAAGACGCCCCGTCCGGGATCGACCTGTCCCCCGCGGGATCCTTTCAGGAGAATACCGTTGCCGCACTCCTCCACGATTTCATCGAGGGTCGCATCCCCGTTTTCGATAAACGTGTTGCTCATCCGGACCAGCGGCACTTCTCCCGGCATCGCGCGGGCATGCCCGGGGAGACCGTGACCAATCGCCGCGAGGGTTTCGCGGTTGTGGAGATACGCGTTGATGACGCCGTTTCGGACGATCTCGGTGCGCCGGACGGATACACCTTCGGCATCGAACGGTTCGAACCCGAACTCCGGAAGCGACGGGTCATCGACGATCGTCAGCTGTTCATCACCGATCCGCTCCCCGATCTTTCCTGAAAGCACGGAATTCCCTTCCTGGATAAGATCTCCCTCGCTTGCATGCCCGACGGCCTCGTGGGCGAACACCCCGGCAAGTTCCGGGTCTAGTACCGCCCGCATCCTTCCACCCTTTGCATGCCCTGCGTCGAGAAGCTTTATCGCGATTTCCGCGGCCTTCTTCCCGAATTCTTCCTTGTGCCGGAGATCCATCCCCCGGATCGTGTGCTGGCGCTCATACCCCATCTGGACATTCCCGTTCCGGGATGCAACGGCAAGCACGTTGAATCCCGACCAGCACATCCCGTAGGACATTTCCGTGCCGGAACTGTCGCAGAACGATATCCGTTCCTCCCGCTCAACATAATTTGCACGCCGGTTTGTGATTCCGGGGAGAGCTGCTGCTTTCTCTACTCGGGAGAGGAGCCCGGTCTTCTCCTCGAGGGAGATATCCCCCGGGCGTTCAAGCATCTGTGGAACGGGAAGTGCTTCGTGCGGCGCATCGGAGAGCACGACGTCCTGCCGGGTGATCGCAGCCAGCCTGGCGGCAGACGCGATCAGGCCTCGGATTTGGCGCTGGTCCTCAGGATCGACCTTGTCTGCCTCAAGGATCCCCCACCCGTGCGGGCCAAGCACACGCACGACAGCTTTGTTGAAAAAAGAGGTCCCGGCAGATTCGACGACACCGTTGTCGATATCGATCAGCGTCGCGTGACCGGCTACATGTCGCAGGTCGTAGTACCTGACATCCGACGGTAGATTCATGCTGCGGTCTGGTTTGCAGGTGGCACGTCGACAAGTGCCTCTGTTGACCGCATCGCCATCTTCCGGAGTTTTGACAGGAACCCTTCCGTGTTCTGCGGGACAAGGGCAAACTTGAGCACATCGTCAATGGTCTCAACGGGGATGACCGTGACCATCGACCGGAACCGTTCCTCGATCAGGACATCATCGATATTCGCTCTCGGGATGAGAACGGTCCGGATCCCTGCTTTAGCCGCCGCCTCGATCTTGTAGGTGACCCCTCCCACAGGAAGAACGTCGCCACGGACCGAGAGGGATCCGGTCATGGCAACATCCTGCCGGACCGGGATGCCGTCGATGGCGCTGATCACAGCGGTGGCGACGCTGATCGATGCGGAGTCGCCCTCGACGCCCATGTAGGTGCCGATGAACTGGATGTGGATATCGATGTTCTTCACATCCTTTCCGGTGAACTTCTTCAAAAGCGCACTGACGTTCTTGATCGATTCCTGGGCGATCTCCTTGAGCATCCCCGTCGCGATCACCGTCCCGCTCGCGCCCTGTGCCGGCGTGACTTCCGCCATGATCGGGAGAACCGACCCGGCGTCGCTTCCGGTAACGGCAAGGCCGTTGACCCGGCCGATGCGAGTCCCTTCCACGACCGTCATCTCGTACTCCCGGAGATGCCGGGTGATTTCGTCGGAGACCTGATCCTCGATGGAGCGGGCAGTCCGCTTTGCCGCAATCACGTGGGCCGCGGTCGTGATGGCTGCCCCTTCCTGGCGCGCGATGTCCCCCGCGACACGGATAAGGCCTCCCATGTCCCGGAGCTTGAGGGTCAGGTGCCCCTTCCTGTTCGAACGCCGGCGGGCTTCGCGGATAACCTCATCGATCGCGGTCGGGTCGAAGTGGGGGATCTTACCGTCATTCTTTACCTCCTGCGCGATGAACCGGACATACTTCTTCCGGTTCTCCGGAGTGTCATCCATCGTCTCGGACATGTAGACTTCGTACCCGTACCCGCGGATACGGGACCGGAGCGCAGGATGCATTCCCTGGATTGCATCGAGATTCCCCGCCGCGACCATGATGAACCGGCAGGGGACCGGCTCCGTCCGGACCATCGCCCCGCTCGACCGCTCGCTCTGGCCAGTGATGGGGAACTCTCCTTCCTGGAGGGCTGTCAGGAGGTTTTGCTGGGAATGGGGTGTAAGGGTGTTGATCTCGTCGATGAAGAGAACGCCGCCATGCGCACGGTGGATCGCCCCGGCCTCGACCCTGTCGTGGGCCGGGGTTTCGAGCCCCCCGCTCTGGAAGGGATCGTGCCGGACGTCGCCGAGCAGCGCTCCCGCATGCGAACCGGTCCCGTCGATAAACGGGGCGGTCGTTGTATTGTCATTGGCAACCAGCAGTTTCGGGACCATTGCTTCTTCCCGGGGAGTGCTGTACCGGAGCGCCATGAAGACAAATGCTGCCGCGATAATGCCCATCAGCCACTGGTAGGTGATGATAGCATATCCGACGATGCCGATGATCAGCAGCATCAGGAGCGTGTTCCGGAACTGGATCTTCCGCTTTGCCTCGGCTTTGTGGGCAGCGACGATCTGTTTGCCCCTGCCGACGGCCACGGTCCGGATGACCGGGTTGTTCGGGTCATCGGAATTGGGGTATACAAGGAGGTCCTGCAGCTCTTCTTTGGGCAGGAGCTCCGCCATCGCCTTGGCAAGCATGGATTTGCCGGTACCGGGGCTCCCGATCATCATTACGTGCCGGCGCTGGACCGCAGCTTTGCGGATAACCTCGACTGCGTGCTCCTGGCCGATGACCTGGTCGATGAGCCTGGGAGGGATCTCGATCTGTGAAGATGATCCGTCAGGTATCCCCGGGGAGCCCGGGGCCGGCTGAGCCGGCAGGGATTCCGATGTGACCGGGGAAGAATCTGGCCCTGCCTGATCCTGCGGTAGCGGAGTATCCGGTGTCCCGGCAGACCCGGGTTCTGGTTCTGTAACAGGCAAAGGCTCCATGGTCGGATAGTTCCCTCTTTGGTGGGTATTCATATAATTCGTAGAGATCATTTAAGTAGTTTCAGCTGCTGCCAAAACCGGTATCAAAAGATTTAGTTCCCGGCGGGAGAAATGTTGATACCACCCCGTTGTCACGATCCTGTGGCAGGAAACCCGCATTACTGAGGGAATATCTATGAAAGTAATCGGAACAGAGTCATCCCAGATCCTCGCGAGCAGAATTGCAGATGCGGTACGGGCAGAGATCGTCGGAGTGAAATTCTCAAAGTTCCCCGACGGGGAACTCTATATCAGGACGGGATCCATCTCCGATGAGATGGTCGTTGTGGGGAGCATCGTCGATCCGGATTCATTCGTCCAGCTCCTTCTCCTTATTGATGCATGCGAGGGAAGCGAGATCCAGCTCGTCCTCCCCTATATGGGCTATGCGCGACAGGACAAAAAATTCCACGACGGGGAACCCGTCAGCGCCCGCGCAGTCGCCCGCGCTGTGAGCCAGAACGTGAACCGGTGCATAACGGTGAACATCCATGACCCCTCCGTCCTCCTGAACTTTTCCGCGCCGGCGAAGAACGTCTCGGTTGCAGGGACAATCGGGGATTACATCGCGGCAATGGCCTTACGGGATCCCCTGGTACTCGCACCGGATGACGGTGCCGCACGCTTTGCGCAGGCAGTGGCCGAGAAAGGGGGGTGGGACTGCGACCACCTCGACAAGACGCGGATATCCGGCGAGGAAGTCAGCATTGCCCCCCAGAAACTCAGCGCGGAGAACCGGTCGGTTGTCATCGTCGACGATATTATCTCGACCGGCGGTACCATCGCGACTGCAGCCTCGATGCTGATGCACCAGGGCGCCCGTGAGGTGTTTGCAGCCTGTGTGCACGGGGTGCTTTCGGGAGGAGCATTTGCGCGGCTGAAAGCAGCAGGGATCCGGGAAGTTGCCTGTAGCGATACCATTGAACGCGGGTGCAGCCGGTACAGTGCGGCCGGAACGATTGCCGGTGTTATTCAGGATGGAAAGAAAACGGCGGGAAGACGGTAAGCCGGTATGGATCTCATCCTTGACACATCTTTTTTTTTCGCTGAATACCCGGTGAGCGGGGATCTGATGACGACTCCGGCCGTCATTTCCGAACTGGTCGACCTCCGGTCTAAATGCCGGTACGAAGCCCTTCTTGCCGGCGGGTTGTGCATCCGGGAGCCGTCGCAGGAGAGCATCAAGAGGGTACAGGCTGCAGCCAGTACCGCCGGCGATCTGGAGGCATTATCGGCAACTGATGCCGGAATCCTCGCTCTCGCCCTTGACGTGGGCGGATTGCTCCTTACCGACGATTTTGCCGTCCAGAATGTCGCCCTTGCGCTTGGTATTCCTGTACGGTCCCTTCAGCAGAGAAAGGCGAAGAGACGAGCCTGGAAATTCCGGTGTACCGGGTGCGGTCAGATGGGGGAAAAGCCGGGCATCTGCCTGGTCTGCGGTTCGCAGATCAAAAGAACCATAAAATAGGAACCGACAATCTTCTTCTCATGTCATCCCTTGAGGACCTGATCGGGAGAGCCAAACTCCTGCTGTCCGAAGGCCACAGCCCCGGTCAGATAGCCGATGAACTCTCGCTCTCGATGGAGACAGTGACCTGGCTCCTGACGCAGGTCAAGGGTTCCGCGGCGCCAAAAGACGTGCATATCGACTGGACTGCCGTCAGCAGCTCGGCACCGCTCCTGGAAGAGACAGCACTGATGCTCCTGCACCGTTATTACACTGCAAAAGAACTCCCGAAGGAATCTGAGGGTTGCGATGCGGGGGTAATCGTCGGGATTGCTCTCTCCGGCATCCCGCTTGCGACCATCATCGCCGTCCAGGAGGAGGCGAAACTTGCGATCTACCATCCCGCGAAACAGAGCCAGAGCGAGCACCCTGTCGGCTCCGTCTCGGGCAACTTCGCCCCGATCTCCGGGGAACGGTGCATCATTGTCGACGACGTGATAACCTCGGGAAAGACCATGAAGGAAGTCGTAAAATACCTCAAGAAACACGGCGCTGCACCTGCCGCAATCCTCGTGCTGTTCGACAAGCGCGGCATCCAGGAAATTGAGGGCGTCCCGGTCTTCTCTCTCTTCAGGATATCCCGGATCGATTGAGAATCCGGCCTTTTTCCGGGAATCCTCAAAAGGTTCTGATAAGTTGTAGGTTGATCAACCGCACAGTCGGTTGGTGATAAGTGGCGGTTGGTGGTGGCGCGGAAAATTAAATGTTCATTCTATCATAAACCATGTGGATTCTTTGTCCTCCAGTTTGTTCAATTGTTGGTAGATTTAAATTCTTTAGCAATAACGCGTTTGCATTCTGATTTAATTGATCGGCTTGTTCCATCAATTTCCTTGCTTTATCTTTGATTTCCTGCATTCCTTTAAGCATTCTTTCCTGCTCGGGCAAATCTGGGATTGGTAGCTTTATTGATTTTAAATCCTCTTCAGATATCCTATGAGACATCTCTCCAGTTGAATATATATCCATTAAATCTAATGTGTGGCGATTTTTCAATAGCTGAAATAGAAACTCCTTTTTTACTTTGGTCGTATCGACATCCAATACTGAAAATTCGCTTACGATTAAAGCGCCATCTAGCTCTTTCGGGATAAATGTTATAGCACCCCTATCGGGCCAGCGTCTCGACACAACTAAATCACCGTCATGCACAATTAGCGTCCCTTGAGTAATCTCTTTTCCAATTCTGTATCTTTCGTTAATCTCTCCTGTTCTGACATTAACATCATTGATCTCAATATATGGGAATTCCTTTTCAGGCTCTTTTTTCGGGTTGAATCTCTCCCGTTTAAACTTTGCAAGAGTGTGTAACTCATTTAATTGATATTCGGCATTTTTGAAAATCGCTAATTTTTCTCTTGCCTTTTTTATGAAGAACTTTGGATCAATTCTCCCGGTCTTTGAATAGCCCATCCCATTATCCAATTCAGAGAATTTGATTAAATCATCCTTTGTTGGATTCCGGTATCTTTTAAGTAGGGTATCGAAATCGTTCTTATCCGCCCTGCCTTTCGAATCGTATCCAATATTTTCAATATCGCTTACAAAAATGTCATAATCCTTTGGCACTTTGGATGTTTTTTCAATAAATAATAAACTTCCACGTACTCCGGTCCCAGATGGCCTAAAAGCCCAAAATGGTAAAGCAATTAATGCTAGGATTTTACAGTGCTCTTTAATATAATCTCTAGCGTATTTCAATGCCTTATCAGAATAGATGCCCTGAGGCAATACCAGCGCGGCTCTCCCGCCATCGTCTAATAATTTGATGATTCTCTCTACAAATACAACTTCTTTTGTAACTGATCTTACTTTTCCATTTTTTTTCCCCAAGTCAAACTTTGAGAGGATTTCTTTATCCTTTTCATAACCTGCAAAAGGAGGATTTGAAAAAATTAAATTAAATGTGCCTTCAGTAATGTTCCTTTTTGCACTTTCAGGATCATAATCCGCAACATTCAGACCATTTACATTGAAGATGCCAGAATGTCCATCTCCATGCATGATCATATTCATCTTTGCAACACGAGCCATTCTAGGATTGATGTCTGTTCCAAAGATATTGTGCTCTGAAAAATGTTTTATTTGAGAAGTGATTTCCGAATCACCTAAATTCGGATGCTCCTCTTTGATTTTATCTCTCACTTGCTTGATGCACATTATCAAGAATCCGCCGGAACCACAAGCTGGATCTAATATTTTATCTTCCCTCTTTGGATCAAGGAATCTTACCATGAAATCGGCAATTTCCCTTGGAGTGAAATATTGCCCAAGTTCGCCTCTGAAGGTGCCACCAACCATTTGTTCATAAGCCTCTCCTTTGATATCGACCCCCTTTATGGTCTCAGTCGTATTTACTAGACTATACCCTTGGAGCTGCTGAACTATCTGATATACCGTATGTGGTAAGAGATCAAGCCGCGTTTCTGTCACTCGGTTATATCGAGTTAAAAAGACATCGTAATATCTCTTATCTTTAATTGCCTTATCGAAGAGCGCCTGAATTCTGTCAACGGTTTCATCCTCGCTTTCATTTGCTAAGGCCATGAATTCATAATATTTTGGGGTTTCCCTCTCATCGTATAATTTTAAGAATAGAAGCTTTGTTAATTCGTCGAATGCATAGGCAGGATCGTGTCCCTCCTTATAGATGAGATTGTGAAGTGTGGAAACAACCTGCCTGAATTCCTGAACATCTCTAAATGGGGGGAGTGTTTCAGTTTTCGGTACCTTTTCGATGATTGGTTTTTTACCGACCCAAAATGGGATATTACCAACCGGTGCCGATTTGTTGGGGAAAGGAGAGGTCTTAAAATATTTAGTCAGTGTCTGATTCGACCAAAAATGATATTCAGCTCCTATGTTTCTGGCATAACTTGCACCCTGTTCTTCGTCGATATGCCGTTCTTTTTTGGCTTTTACTTCCCCTACAATAAAAGGCTCGGTTCTCTCTTGATCTCTATATACTACGATATCTGCAAAAACATTCGCTCTATTACGGCCGACACCGGCGGGTATATTTATATCAATTTGGTTGGTAGTGTAATAATATTCGTTGATTAATTTCTGAATCCAAAAGTATCGAACTTGTTCTTCCGGCTCATTGATATTGCCAATAATTTTGGCTAGTAACTCCTTTCTGATTTTATTGGGGGGATGTGGCGATATTTTTTGTAAGATGTCTGGGAGTAGCATTTCTTGTTTGTTATTGCCATTTTCTTCTTTGGATGCTGTCATGATCAGTCCTCCATCATCGCAATTCAGACAATATTATTCTATTTGTTTCTCTCCGGCTTAGCCTTTTCCATTCTCTCAATAACGACCCGATCCCCCTCGATTTTAGCTAATAACTCCTCACCCGTCTTAAACGGAAAAGTGCTATCTCTTACAAAATCGCTGGGAAGGTTAATACTATGACGGGATTGGACACCGTATAATTTCACCTTTGTTTTGTTCACCATGGTATATACTCTTGTGCGTCCATTATTTAACACCTTCGTGTTATCTATGGTGTGTAGAAAGGTATATATGCATACAACGGTATATACCTAAGTATACACCTTGGAGTGAGCTAAATTGATCCGCCAACTCAATAACCCAAGAGAGTTAAGGGGGCTGGCGATCTTATCCCAGCCCAACACTATCATTCAGATTGGAAAGAATGAGTGGAATGTCCGATCACAGAGCAAGGATGCATATTACACGGTTACCAAGTCGTTCCCGAAGGAACGCCGGAATGTTCGATACATCCCCGCACTCTGGACTTGCACTTGCCCCGACCACACAACCAGGAACGTTATCTGCAAGCACATCCACGCCGTCCAATTCTCCCTTAAACTCGCTGGTGAGATTGAACAGGAAAGCGCCGCCCAACATGTCGCAGAACTCGAACAGAAGATTGCCTGCCCGTTCTGCAAGAGTGCTAATGTCGTAAAGTGGGGGAACCGGAAAACCCAGTTCGGAACCGTTCAGAGATTCGCCTGCCACGACTGCAAACGGAAGTTTGTTGTTGATAAGGGATTTTGCCGAATGAAGAACAGCCCGAAAGTCATCACCCTCACACTTGATCTGTTCTTCAAGGGCGTATCACAGAGAAAGATTGTCGATCACCTGAAACAGTTTGAGGGTGTGACTGTTACCCAGCCCACGATCCTGAGCTGGATTAAGAAGTACCTCAGGCTCCTCGGAAAGTACGCAGAGAAGTACAAGGCTGACGTTGGAAACATCTGGCATTGCGATGAGACGACAATTTTCATAAAGAAAGATGGTGAGAAGAAATACTACGAGTGGATTTGGAACCTGATGGATGCCAAGACTCGCTATCTTCTCGCTTGTCAGGTTACGGAAACCCGTTACGTCAAGGATGCACGAAAGTCCCTCCGTATCGCAAAGGATCTTGCAAACAAAGTGCCGGACGCGATTGTTACCGATGGCCTCCCCGCTTATCCTGATGCGATCAAGGCTGAATACTGGGGGCTTAACTCGCACATCCTGAACCCTCACGTCCGGTTAAAGGACTTCGAGACAAAGCCAAACAACAACATTCTCGAACGGCTGAATGGAACGTTCCGAGAGAGGACAAAGGTAATGCGTTCTCTTGACAGCTCAGTTGGCGCGCAGGAGTTTGTGGCTGGATTACAGACCTACTACAACTACATCCGACCTCATCAGGGGATCGGCGGTCTGACGCCTGCACAGATGGCAAATATCCCCATCAATCTCATGGGGAACCGCTGGGAAACGATGATTGGGTTGGCTGTAAATATTATTTAAAAAAAAGATTTGGTATAACAACCAAAGTTTTATTCTATGATAGGATGTTGTATTAAGGACTGTAACTAAAAAGGTATTAAATAGTTACAAATAGATTTCCAAGTATTAAATTGGGGGAGTGGCAGCATATGGTTGGAGCGGCATTAATTCTCAGTGAAGATGAAAAAATCCGCAGAATCATGAGCAGATTAAGTAAATCATCTGAAATTGATTATGCCACTGTAATACGGGCAGAGAAATTTCACCGGGAATTAAGTTCTGTTTCAGTCGATGATCTATTCAAAGAATTTACGATTTGAATGGATTCCAAAGAAGGGGTAGATCCGTTGATTTACCCCTTTGATCAGTTACAATCTTTTTTAGGGAAATCAAAACAAGCAAATTATTTACGAGATTATCTCAACTATTTTCAACCAAAGACGATTTTAATTGAGAAAAATTACGTAGATAGAGATTACTTAATTGATTTCTCCTCTTTCTATGCTCGTTCTTTTAATGTATCTGATAAATGGACTGTACGAGTTCATATATTTAAAAACGAATTATCCGAAGAGACTTTTCAAACAATCCTAATGAAATATAACAAAGACACTCACGAATTTTTACAAAAATCATATCTTGGATTTATAGTTGTAAAGCCTGTAAGAGATCAGTTTGGTGAATTTTACATTGGTCGAACTTGTGTTAAAACATATGACGAGAAAGAAAATAACGAAAGACGAGATTATCTAACGCAAAACTACCCGGTCTCATTATTCGGTATTCCATTATCAGTTGACTCTTTACCGTATCAGGCACAAGATTCTGCAGTTGGGGGATGTGCAACAACAGCTTGTTGGGTTGCATTACATCCATTACACTCACTGTTTGGGTCGGGTATTTTCTCCCCTTACGAAGTCACTGAAATGTCAGTGTTTTTCCCAAATCTAAATAGGAATTTCCCCTCGTCTGGATTAACCCTATTTCAAATGAAGAGCCATTTTAACAATTTAAGACTGGAGACCGAATTTATCGATCCGAATAAAATTGAACCCGTCGCTGAGGAATATTATACAACAGACGATGATATTGTTGCCGATGCTGTAAAAGCTTATACATCATTAGGGCTTCCAGTCATTGCCGGGATCTTGTTATTCGAAAATAACGAAGATACGGGGTATAAAGATGTATTAACTGGTTATCACGCCTGTGTTATTTGCGGATTCCGTCATAAAAATGGCACAATAAAAGAGTTGTATGTTCATGACGATCAAATAGGTCCTTTTCATAGAGTTTTCCCTGTGGACACCTTCTCAGAATGGAAGAATGAATGGACGACTAAATATGGGAAGTCAAGAATCGCAATATTTAAACTAATAATCCCAATTTACCCAAAATTGAGATTAAGTTTCGGAAAAATCTATTCCATCTACCTAAAAATGAAGCGTGAATTGGAGGGCGATGACGAAGAATTAGAAGGAGAAATTGAACTGGATCTTCGATTGCAAAATCTCAATAAGTATAAACAATTCTTATGGAAACATTCCTTCAATGACAAAATAAAAGTTATGAACACACATTTACCCAGATTTTTGTGGGTAATAAGAAGTAGATATGTGAAAAACGATCAAGTCAAGATTAAAAGTGATTACGTTTATGATGGTACATCCGTTTATCCAACAAAATTGCTTGAGATAAAGTTTAAATAAATACTGATATTGCAACTCCCATGCGCGATCAACCGCGAGTTATCACTGTAGGTCAAACTTATCGACCCACCGCGAACTTATCAGAACCCCTCAAAATAAATTTTATATAGAAGTTCAATTCCATCTTTTACAGCATCGGAGGATCCAACATGTTAGCTGGACAGCCAATTATTATCCTAAAAGACAATGTGGAGCGCAACGTCGGGCGGGAAGCCCAGCGCTCGAATATTACCGCAGCAAAAGCGATTGCTGGTGCAGTTCGGACAACGCTCGGACCCCGTGGCATGGACAAGATGCTTGTCGGTTCTACCGGGGATATCATCATCACCAACGACGGGGCGACCATCCTCAAGGAGATCGGGGTTCAGCACCCTGGCGCAAAGATGGTAATCGAGGTTGCAAAGACCCAGGATGATCAGGTGGGCGACGGGACGACCACTGCAGCGGTCCTCGTCGGCTCCCTGATGGAGCAGGCGGAGAGCCTCATCGAACAGGGAATTCACCCGACGGTTATTTCCCAGGGATACCGGCTTGGAATGGAGAAGGCGCTTGAGATCGTTGACAGTCTTGCCTACAAGGTCGATCCTTCGGATAAAAAGACCCTCATGAAACTCGCAGATACGGCAATCACCGGAAAATCCATCGAGGCCGTCAAGGGCAAGCTCGACGGGATCATCGTGGATGCAGTCCTTGCCGTGACCGAGAAGGAGAAAGGAAAGATGGTTGTCGATGAAGACGACGTCATGGTCAAGAAACAGCGCGGCCAGTCCATGGACGATGCCGAACTGATTCGCGGCATCGTCATCGACAAGAGCCGGGTCCACGAGGGGATGCCCCGGAAAGTCACGAAGGCAAAAGTCGCCCTGATCGCAGCGCCCATGGAGATCACCAAGACGCAGGTCAAGGCGAAGATCAAGATCTCGACCGCAGAGCAGGTTGCTGCCTTCAACGCCCAGGAGCAGGATGCGCTCCGGCAGCTTGCCGAATACATCATAAAGAGCGGGGCAAATGTACTCCTCTGCCAGAAGGGGATTGCCGACCCGGTCCAGTTCCACCTCGCGAAAGCGGGTATCCTTGCTGTCGAGGATGTCCCGGAATCGGATATGCAGAATGCGGCAAAGGCGCTCTCGGCCAACCTCATCCAGAAAGCCGAGAACCTGACCGCAAAAGACCTCGGTTACGCAGAACTTGTCGAACAGGACCATGACATCGACATCATCCGGATCAGTGGCTGCAGGAATCCCCGGGCGATCACGATACTCCTGCGGGGAACATCCGACTACCTGCTCGACGAGCTCGAACGTGCAGTCAATGATGGCAAGCGTGTCGTCATGGATGCAATCGAAGACGGCACCTTTGTCGTTGGCGGCGGGGCGGTAGAGACCGAGCTTTTGATGAAGATCAAGGAGTATGCAGCGAGTGTCGGCGGGCGTGTCCAGCTTGCGCTCGAGGCATATGCCGACGCTTTCGAAGTCATCCCCCGGACCCTTGCAGAGAACTCGGGCTACAACCCGATCGACAAGGTTGTCGACCTGAAAAAAGCCCATGCCAGCGGCAAAAAGAGCGCGGGTCTGAACGTATACACCGGTGAGGTCGTCGATATGTACAAGGAAAACGTCTTCGAGCCCCTCCGTTCGAAGCGCCAGTCCATCCAGAGCGCTTCGGAGACTGCGGCGCTCCTGATCCGTGTCGATGACATGATGATCACGCAAAACAAGAAACCCGCCGGCATGCCCTCGATGCCGATGGCGTAATCACCCTCCCGATACAGCCTTTTTTTCTCGAAGGTCGTTCCTGCACGACGGTCCGGAGACTTCCCCAAGCCGGCGATAACGTCATGCCTCCCCGGGAACAACGGGCACAAATCCCATAACTATTATAGGAATTGGCGTGAAACTGATCTGAACCGGTGCCGAGGTAGTCTAGCCCGGTAAGGCGATGGTCTCGAAAACCATTGGTGCCCCGCACCTCGGGAGTTCAACTCTCCCCCTCGGCGCATCCAGCGCACGTTTTTTGTATATTTCTTGTTGGCAACCTCCCCCGTCATTGCGATACGTGTTTGTAGCAGGATTCCTATACGTATACCCTGACGTCAAGAGATGGGATGGGCGGAGAAGGGGACGCATGGGGACTGCACTGAACACCGACCTCTACGAACTGACGATGGCGCAAAGCTTCCTGGAACAGGGAAAGACCGGTCCTGCGGTCTTTTCGCTCTTCTGCCGTACGCTTCCCAGGGAGCGTAACTTCCTCATCAGTTGCGGCCTTTCTGTTCTCATCCAGAAACTTGAAGCGTTCCGGTTCGGGAACGACGACTTGGGATATCTTGCTGGGCTGGGGACGTTCTCGGACGAATTTCTCGACTGGCTCCGGCGCTACCGGTTCCGGGGTTCGCTTTCTGCGGTCCCGGAGGGGACGGTTGTCTTCCAGAATGAGCCCCTTGTCCAGATCGAGGGATCGCTCCCGGAAGTCCAGATCCTCGAAACGCTGGTTCTGAACACCATCATGTACCAGACAATGGCAGCATCGAAAGCCGCCCGCATCGTGGGAGTCGCCCGTAACAAGCCGGTCATCGATTTCGGATTCCGCCGTGCTCACATGACAGAGGCGGGGGTACTGGCTGCGAGGGCTGCCTATATCGCAGGCTTCTTTGCGACCTCAAATCTTGAGGCAGGGAAACAATCCGGTATCCCGGTTGCAGGGACTATGGCGCACTCCTACATCATGGTCTTTCCCCGGGAAGATGACGCATTCACCGCCTTTTCCTCCTCCTTCCCGGATAAATCCATATTTCTCATCGACACCTTCGATACGCTTGCAGGTGCAGAGAAGATCGTCTCCCTTGCCCGTTCGGGCGTCAGTGTCACCGGCGTCCGGATCGACAGCGGAGATATCGGGACTCTTGCGACCGCGGTGAGGAAGATCCTTGATAAAAACGGGTTGGAGGACATAAAGATTTTTGCGAGCAGCAACGTTGACGAGTACGCAATCGCAGAATGGCTTGGAGCCGGCGTACCGATCGATAGTTTTGGTGTCGGGACGAGGTTTATCACATCGTCCGATGCGCCGTATCTCGACATAGTCTACAAGCTGGTGGAATACGAGGGCAGGCCCATGTTCAAGACCAGCCCAGGAAAAGCAACATTCCCCTTCAAACGCCAGATCGTGAGGCACGCAAAGGGTGGAAGGATGACCCATGATGAAGTCGTGCGCATGGATTCGCCGGAGAATACCCCCGGCCTTGTCACCACGATCCTCCGTCGCGGCGCCGGAACCGGATCCCCGCCTTCCGTGGACGAGATACGGGCTCTTGCGACAGCTCAAATCGCATCACTCCCCGCCGGGTTCATGACCCTTGAAAAAAGGGAATATCCGGTCAGGATCGGCAATTGATAAAAACCGCTTCTTCTGGCACTCCGGTGCCCCTGACCAAAGGATTCGGACAAACGGTGCCATACATGACAGGAAGACTCCCTCATTGGAATGAAAACCGGGTCGAAAATATGCCGTTTTGAGGGAACGCTCTAAAAATTATTTTAATTATTCGAAACAGCACATTTTTCTCGGTTTTCCAATATTCAAAATCAATAAATATTCCCTTGACATAGTGATGATCTACCCAAAAAGCATGAGCCAAGGGTGGGGTGAAGCGGATCATGTTAAGGATAAAGAAGAACAAGCCGGTTGTTTCCGGTGATGTGCGGTCTTTCCGGTCTGTGCGTCGTTCAAATCTTAACCGTACCTACGTCCCGCTGAAGGTAGGTGTTGTTGCCGGGTATATCCTTCTCGCAATGCTCTCGGCTTCCACCTCGATGTTCGGGATCCTTGTCGGGGCACTCCTCCGTCTTGTTGGATTCTGAAGATTTTTTTCAGGAATTTTTCATCAGCCGTCTGATACCTGAGATGAGTGTTATCTGTACATCCGGGATTCAATCCCGTTGTCAGGACCTCGACCTTTTCGGGAAAAAAGAGTGACCCGTCTCGTGCCTACGTAACGATAACCGTGCCGGTCATCTGGGGATGGATCTTGCAGTAGTACGTATAGGTGCCGGGAGCGGTAAACTTCTGGCTCCACGATTGCCCTGGCGATAATACACTTGAATCGTACTTGATGATATTGCCCGAGGGATCGGTAAAAACGATCCGGTGCACGTAATTCTGATCGGGTTCGTTGTTCTCCCAGCGGACAATCTCTCCGGTTTTTACGGTAATCGTCTGCGGGGTAAAAGTGAAGTCCCGGATGGTGATTGTGTTGCCGGAAACAGATACCTGGCTTATTGGTGTTGCGGGCGGGCTGGTCGTCGGAACGGGGGTCTTTTCAACCGTCGTCGTCATTGCTGTTGTCTGGACCTGGGTCGGCGCAGGCTGCTCCGAATTTGTGCAGCCGGTAACCATTGTGGTTACAAGAAGGAGTAGGATGACAAATGCTGTTCTTTTCATACCCGGATCATCGTAAATTTCGGCAGAAATAGGTTGCGGAACCCGCAGGTTATACGCATCCCGCGGGATTACACGACGATGATCGTTCCCGTCATGAACGAATGCTGGTTGTCAGCGTAGTCGAACCGCCCGGTCTCGCGAAACACCCTCGTATACGTCTGTCCCGGAGAAAGGCTCGACGAATCGAGCCGTACCGTGCCTTTCCCCGTCGATGTAACCCTGTGCGCAAGGGTATCTTCATTGGTCCAGACAATAGCAGTCCCCGCCGGGACGGTTATTACCGGGGGGTCGAACGAACTGTCCTTAATCCTGATGATAACCGTGTCCTTCCCGACACCGGAATCCGAAGATGTCATACCGGCGGTTGTCGATGCTGTCATCCCTTTGCCGGTGACGGGCCCGTTTTGCTGGACAGTACATCCTGCCACAAAGACCATGACCGCGAACAGACAGAGGAAACAGATGCCGCGTTTCTTCCTCATAGATGGCTTGTGGGAAATTGAACCATTTAAGTATTGTTAACTTTATCTTCATCGGGCAGGTCAAAGAGGGGGTGCGATCCCATCAGCAATCCGTCATACCTGGATGCCCAGAAAAACCCGGACAAGGATCCCGATCCCGAAGGAGACGGCGGCGATTCCAAGGCTGATGAGC
>Ga0116154_10000583_pt1 | contig 40283 bp, 61 predicted proteins | sample AD_UKC030_MetaG_FD_89898 | JGI IMG/M metagenome (GOLD analysis project Ga0116154, IMG submission 89898) | Active sludge microbial communities of municipal wastewater-treating anaerobic digesters from USA - AD_UKC030_MetaG | ecosystem: Engineered > Bioreactor > Anaerobic > Digestate | place: USA... | reverse complement strand
GAATATGGCGATAGAATTTACTCACTCAATCACGACGACACTGCCGGAAATTTAGTGGTATTTTTAATGGGCGGTAGAATTTACCACCAAGCCACGACACGGCATACCGCCAGTGGAAAAGCTTGGCAAATTACTACTACTAGAGGAATTCGAAACGCTACTTTTCCAATAAATATGAGAATTGCTAAAGTGGCTTGCAACGCTAATGCCGAAGTGACGGTTTCTGCTTATGTTAAAAAAGACCACGCTACCGATGTCGGTGCGAGAATAGTTTGTAAAGGCAAACAGATTGCCGGAGTGACGACAGATGTTGCCGATGTCAAAGCTAATGATACAGATTGGGAACAATTATCAATTAGCTTCACGCCGACTGTTGCCGGAGTGGTAGAGATTATTTTTGAAGGATATTTTGTAGCAGGAAATAGTAGCGTTTATATTGACGATATAACAATTAGCCAAGCTTAAATTTATGCAAGAATATAAAAAAATTTGGAAAAAGGAAATGGACATTGCCGGAAAATATCGGGCGTATATTGACATTGGCGAGGGAGAAAGTATTATCTTAAAATTTCACGGCGAAGTAGATGACGCAACTGTCAAAAAAGGAGTGGAAAAATTTTTAATCAACCGAGAGGCACAAAAAGAAAAGGATATTGTGGAAGAAATAAAAGAGATTGATAATAAAATTATCGAATTGAGCGACAGAAAAGTTAATCTCGAAATGATTAAAAATAATAATGAGATAATAAAGAAATGAAATGGCTTTACCAACAAAAGAAAACTTGGAGACAATGGATTGGCAACATAAAGGAAAGCCTTTTCTTAATGTCGGAGCAAAATCAGATGTAGATTTGAATGGGTTAGATTATCAAGATAAAGGAACGCCTTTTTGGGGAGTTAGTGCAACAGGCGGAGGAGGAGGAACAACTGATAGTTCAGACAGAAGCATAGAATTATCCGGTAAAGCCTCGACAAATTCAGATAGAGCAATTATTATCACTGGTAAAAATTCTGCAAATTCAGACAGGAGTATTGTGCTAACTGGAAAAGAAAATACTAACTCCGAACGAGCAATAAATATCACTGGAAAAAATATTTCCAACAGCGAAAGAGCATTAGAACTTCAAGGAAAAGAAATATCAAATTCAGACCGAGCAATAAATTTAGCCGGTAAAGATATTACCAATTCAGACCGAGCCGTAGAAGTTCACGGAGAAGATTTATCAAATTCTGATAGAATTATAAATATTCACGGAGAAGATAATAGTTTATCAGAACGAGTGATTGAGTTATCCGGTAAGACCATAGTCAATTCAGAAAGAAGTATTGAGTTATCTGCTAAAAAAATTGAGACGAGCGACAGGGCGATTGAAATTGAGGGAACGCAAAATAATGTCAGCGACCGGAACATTGAATTGAGCGGTATTGAAACTTTATTAGAAACCCGAGCGATAGAATTGACCGGAAAAGAACTTGCCAATACCGAAAAAGCTATTGAGTTGCACGGAGAAAATCAAGCGATAGATAATCGAGACATTGAATTAGTGGGTAAAGAATTTAGCCAATCAGAAAGAGCAATAAACCTTGCCGGACAAAATCAAACAGAAACAGAAACAGAATTTGAATTACACGGAATTGATAATGCTCAAAGCGAAAGAAATATTGATTTGATTGGTTCAATAAAAATTACTGGCGACAGAAATATTGAAGTCAAAGGAATCAACCAAACAAACACTGAAAGAGAAATTGAATTGGAAGGAACAATCAGAGGAGTTGGAGAAAGAATAATTGAAGTAGCTGGAATTGATACTACTCAAACAGAACGAGCCTTTGAAATAACTGGTAAAGAAAGTGCTGATGACGAAAGAAGCATTGAATTAAATGCTGAAAATTTTAGTCAGACAGAAAGAAGTTTAGAGGTTGGCGGTATTGATTCAAAAAATGAGGACAGAGAAATAGAACTTGTTGGAGCAAATACTAAAATAGAGGAACGAATAATAGAACTTAGCGGAATTGATGAAAGTCAAGAAGAAAGATATATTGAATTGAGCGGTAAAAATTCGGCATATTCTCAAAGAACAATAGAAGCCACCGGAGAAAAAACAGCTAACGAAATTCGTCAAATTGAATTGACTGGAAAAATTGATACTACTTCCGAAAGAGGCATTATCTTAGAGGCAGAGGCAGAAACTAACTCGGAAAGAAATATAAATTTACACGGCACAGACCAGTTATTAAGCGAGAGAGCAATCAATATTTTTGGAGCATATCGAGAAACCAGCGAACGAGGAATTGAATTGTCAGGTATAGAAACTTTATCAAATGACAGAAATATTGACATCGTGGGAGCAATAACCGTCAACAGCAATCGAAGCATAGAATTGACAGCTATTGCAAAAAGATTGAAAAGGATTTATACTAGAAAAAACAGCCATTATGGCAGAAAAGTAAATCCTTATTCAAAAAAAACGAAACCTTATTCTGTAAAATTATAAAAATATGTTAAAAGGATATTGTTCAGTTGAAGAAATCGAAAATTACACTCTTACGGAAATTGAGAGTGGATTTGAAACGCAGATTGAAAGCTGGATTGAAACTGCCGAAGCAATTATTGACAGGCGAACCGGCAGAAACTTCATACTTGAAGATGACGCAGAGGACGAAGTCAGATACTTTGACGGCAACGGAAAAGAGGAAATGTATATCGACGAGTGCCTCGAAATTACCTCTGTTGAGATACTTGATACCGACGGAACCATATTATACACCTTGGAGCTAGATACGCATTGCTACGGCTATCCCTACAACAGCCAGCCTATGCGTAAACTGATTGTCGCACCCGGAAACCCCTTAATTTCGGTTTTTAACTCTGGAATCCGAAATATCAAAATAACCGGTCAATTTGGCTACTCGTCAACAGTGCCAAAACAGATAAATTTCGCTACAATGGTTTTAGCCTCCGGCATTATGAATTTTAGCAATCACGCAGACGGAGAAATCAAAAGTGAAAAAATTGGCGACTATTCTGTTTCTTATAAAGATGACCAATGGAAAGATTTTGAATTAGCTAAAGAAATAATTGAAGAATTTACTAAACAAAATGTCGTTTGAATCATTACTAAAAACTGAATTTACTACAAAAAGATTAACCGATATTGCGGATACTTCAAAGAGCGATTATCAAGAATATTTGACCGCCCAAGCAGGTATGCTACAACCTTACGGAGATTTGGAAGAAATTGGCAGTCAAAAAATTGGCAAGATTTTCAAATTATTTTGTCAGCAAATTGATTTGAAAGAAAGCGACAGAATATTATTGGAAGAAGTGGAATATACAGTTCAGTCAATTAAAAATTTCGATTATGGTGCTTTTCCACATATGGAAGTTTTATTGGCTAAATTATAGTTATGAAATACAATATTGAAATAAAAGGATTAAGTAGATTAGTTAGTAAATGGGAAAGCGCGCCGGAGAATATCAAAAAAATGGTAATGGACGCATTGATGAGGTCAGGGTATATGGTTGAAAGAGAGAGCAAATTAAGAACGCCAGTCAGAACAGGCAGACTAAGAACCAGTATCAGCGTTTCAAGTTCCTTGGCATTAAGAGCCGAACCACACGTCGTAATTAGTCCGCACACTACCTATGCCACCTTTGTTCACGAGGGAACAAGATTTATGAAAGCTAGACCATTTATGATGTTAGGATATAACAAGGCAAAAAATGCCATTAAAAATGAAATGAAACAAGTTTTAAGTAAAGTAGTAAAAGAATTAAAATGAAAGGTTATTCTATTTTCACGCCATTGATAAAAAATATGCTCGAGGCTCTTGAAGAACAAGACAATGTTTTGCTTTTTTCTGAAGTTAGATATGGACATAAAAAAGAATTTACCGGTTTTCCAACGGCAGAATTTTATAAAAAAGCTGGCGGTGGCAGAGTGGCAGACACTCACTCAAACGAGCGGACTTGGAGCTATACTTTGTTATTGATTTATGAATTTACCGGCAACAAAACACGAGCCGAAGCAGAGACAATTTTGGACACGGCAGTTGATATGGTAAATGAGGCTTTTGACAAGAATTCCGACCTTTCCGGCAACTGTATGAAAGTAGATGTTGCAGAAGAAAATTTTTATGATATAATGTTAGAAGAACCTTTTATCTTCGCAGAATTTACGATAACCATTCACGATTTTGTCGATAGAGCCTAGTGCCGATTTTCCCTAGTTGGGAAATACCCTAGTTGGGTTTTTCCCGAGTATAAGTAATAAATAAGATTAAGTAATAAATAATTAAATACTATGCCAAAGAAAAAATATCAAAATATCTCGGAGCAGGAATTGATTTTACCGGGTATTGGAATGGTAAAGTCGAAAGCCATTATTGAAACGGAAAAAGAAATAAGCAATCCAAATTTTGTGCAAATTATTAAAGAGAAAAAGAAAGAGGAAGTTAAAAAATTAGATAATAAATTAAGTTAAAAATATGAACTATAAAGCAGACTCCGCTTACTTCGCTATCGGCAAACAAGCCGATGCAACAACCGCAGTAATTCCAAGTATTTTTGTTCCTATCTTGGAAGAAGATTTAAGTAGTGATTTGAAAAATGAACGAGTGGAACAGATTGTCGGGATTGACTGGAAATCGAATTTGATTTTACAAGGTCAACGAACTCACGGCGGAAAAGTTAAATTTTACGCAGACCCGACCAATGCCGGATATTTTCTCAATATGGCTTTGGCTCTTGGAACAGAGAGTGGAGACGCTGACGGATACACGCACCCATTTACAGTTGATGATAGTGCTTATTACACTATTGAAATTGTCAAAGGAAATGCCGTGCATAGATTTGTCGGTTGCCAAGTAAATAAATTGTCAATGTCTTTTGATAAAGGCTATTTAGTCTTTGAGGCTGACATTGTGGCAAAAGCCAAATTTAACGCTGGAACTCTTTTGACCGCTTTAACAGGAGCAGGAATGACTAGCGTAGAATTTAATGAGGAATATGACCCTGAACCTTGTTATGGATTAGTTGCTGGCGATGTAATTCAAGTTTGGGAAGACGGAGTGGCTACTGATGTGACCATAGCAACTATTGTGTCGGGAAATAAGTCAATCACTTGTGCGTCAACCACTATCACAGCAACCGCCGGAGCATTGATAACTTTGAAACCACTGACTGCCAGTTATGCTACTTTGAAAAGACCTTTCAAATTTGGGCAAATGTTAGTCGGTTTAGGAGCAAACGAAACAGAGGCAACCGCTAATGTCGCTAGTTTAGCCTTAGCAACGCCAGTAGATGATTTGAAGCTAGAAATTAGCCGTGAAATGGTTTTAAGGCACGCTTCGGGAAGTAATGACCCAGTTATCCTTCCGGGAGTTCCTGACGCAAGTTTGACGATAAAGAAGTTATTTGAAAGAGCAGAGGACGCGCGCCAATACAATGATATTGCCAAAAAAGCCTGCACAATTCTATTCACTGGCGACATTGTAAGAACTGGTGGAGATTATTGCAGTCTGACTATCAAGCTATACAATATCAAGCCAAGCAAGTTGGAAAACAAGAACACCATCGGCGAATATGTATTTGACGAAACTGAATTTTTTGTGGAATACGACAATAGCGAGGCGATTGCTCTTGATATAACCCTAGTCAACGGAGTATCAACTTATTAAATAATTAAATAAAAAAGATTATGCCAAACCAATATAAAAGACCCACTAAAATCTTTGAATTACCCTCCGGTAAAAAAGTTGAGATTATCACTTATTTTTCAAAATCTGAAATTGAAGAATTTAGAATGAAAATGTTAGGAGATAAGAAAATCAACGGAGAAAAAATCTTGCAAATGAAAGAGGGAGGAACAGGCGAGGAAATATTTGCAGGAATGGAATTTGATTTTAGTGCATTGACGGAAGCCAATAACTTTGCTAGAGAAACCGCTATCAAAAAATTGATTGACATTGACGGAACGGAATATGAGGCGAGCATAGAAGCAATTAAAGATTTTATAGAGGAAGCCGACGGAACTGCGCTAGATTTAGAAATCAATCAACTGAATAAAAAAAAACTGACGGAAAGCAATTAGTTGACGCATTAGCATTTCCCGGCAAAGGTAAAAGTTTATCCCCGGAATACGCAAGATACATAATATGCAGGCGAATGGGCTGGGATTTTTATACCTACAATGCCCAGCCTGCATTTTTTATAGAAGAAATTGTAGATTGTATGCAGGCGGAGGATAAAGCAGAACTAATTAAACAAGCGAAAGATAATCAAAAATAATATGGCTGAACAAACTCAATTAGATGTGATATTAAGACTAAAAGACGAGATGTCCGGCGGACTAAAATCTGCCAATAGCACTCTTAGTAATTTAGGCTCGGGCTTTGCTAATCTTGGTCAAAAAGTAGCCGTTGGCATTGGCGCTTCTGTCGCTGGAATCACTGCTTTAGGCGTTGCCGGAGTAAAATCAGCCGCCGATTTTGAACAGACAAAAATCGCAATGACCACGATGACAGGCAGTGCGGAGGAAGCAGGAAATATTTTGAAAAATATCTCAAAATTCGCTGCTGAAACGCCTTTTGAATTTCCTGAATTAGCCACCACCACAAAACAGTTAATGGCTTTTGGAATGACTGGCAATGAAGCAGTGGACGGAATGAAAATGCTTGGCGATATTTCTGCCGGATTAAATGTGCCGATTGGAGATTTAGGATATTTACTTGGAACACTCAAAACACAAGGACGAGCAATGACGATTGATATTCGTCAATTTGCTATGCGTGGACTTCCAATTTATGAGGCTTTGTCTTCCACTATGGGAGTGTCAGTCGAGAAAGTAAATGAATTAGTGACGGCAGGAAAAGTTGGCTATCCCGAAGTGCAAAAAGCTTTGCAAAGTATGACTGATGAGGGCGGAAAATTTCACGGAATGATGGCGCAACAAGCCAAGTCATTATCCGGTTTATGGTCAACGCTTAAAGATAATACTTCAATGGCTTTGAGAGAAATTGTCGGTATCAGTCAAGAGGGAGTAGTCCGAGAGGGAAGTATTTTTGATATTTTAAGAACTACCGCTAGTAATTTTATCGTTTGGATAGACGCTAATAAGGAAAATATTATAAACTTTTTTACCAATGTTGTCAATGCTATTCAGAACTTTGCTCAATTAGCTTGGACTTATATTGAGCCAGTTTATAATTTATTGAAAGAATTTTTTAGTGATGTAGAAAATAGAAAAGCAGTAATGGTTGCTGTGCTGGCTGTTTTGACTGGCGCATTTGTCGCTTGGGGAATATCAGTTGTAATTGCAATGGCTCCAGTCACTTTGGCAATCCTCGCTATTGGAACGATAGTCTTTTTATTGGCAAAAGCTTGGAATGAAAACTGGGGAGGTATGCAAGATAAATTGAAAGCAGTCTTTCAAGCAATGGTAAATTTTTATGAGCAATATGTAATTCCATTATTTCAAGAATTAAAAAAGAGAAGTGATGAGGCATTAAAATTTTGGAAAGAAAATTGGGAAAATGTTAAGACATTTTTTGCCGGTATTTGGCAAGCCATAGTTGGCGTATTTCAAGTTGCTTGGGCTTTATTTTCTGGCGTATTCAAAATAGCCATAGATATTTTTACTGGTAATTGGAAAAAGGCTTGGGAAGACGCAAAAACAATGTTTGAAAATATTTTTAAGGGGATTTACAATTTCGGCGCCGGAATTTTCAAGAGCATTGTTTCCGCTATTACAGTTATGATAAATGCGGTCATCAATCAGCTTAATAAATTGATTGAGAAAATGAATAAAGTGCCGGGAGTAGATATTGGAAAAATAGGCAATGTGTCTTCCGCAGTGTCAGATTTACCAACCTTAGCAGTCGGAACAAATTATGTGCCGAGAGATACTATGGCAATTTTACACGAGGGAGAGGCAGTTGTGCCAAAAAAATATAATCCCAACGCAGGAGGAATGACTGGCGGAGGAAAAAATATCACGATTCAAATTTCGGGAGATAATTATTTTAGTAATGATTTAGATATAGAAAATTTAATTGATAAAATCAAAATATCCCTGTCGCGCGAACAAGAAAAAGCGGATTGGGGAATAGCGTAATTTTATGGAAATACTTTTTAATGGTTTGAACTTGAATGATGCAGTCAATTATTTCGTTGAAACCAGCGACCACGAAAACACCGCCAAGCCGGATATAAATGTCCAAAAAATTGCTCGCACAAACGAGAGTCTTTTTTTACGCCGAAATTATGGGATTAGAACAATAAAAATGACTGTGATTATCAAAGATACGACAAGAGAATTATTAGACACAAGAATAGACGATTTCAAACAAACGATTGAATCCGAAGAAAAAAACTTGGACATTGAGTATGCTAGTGATACTCGACGATATATTTGTAGTGGATTTGTGGAAAAAGTGGAACGATACTTAAAATGGGCAAGAATAGAGGTTAAATTTGAGTGCTACAAGGCTTTTGGCGAAGACACCACTAGCACAACGGAATCTTTTGCCGGTAAAACGACCAGCCCTTACACAGACGACATTGAGATAGAGGGAACAGCGCCAGCCCAGCCGGATATTCAGATAACGATAAATTCATTGACTGCATCGTCAACAAAGTTTATGCAATTAAAAAATTTGAACACTTTGGATTATGTGAAAATAACCTTAGACGATTGGACAGCTGATGATGTGATTATTATTTCCATAAAAAACAAAACTGTATCGAGAAATGGAACGATTATTGAGTATTTAGGAATTATGCCAATTTGGTATCCGGGAGATAATAATTGGGAATATACTGACGATTTTGACGCAAGAAATGTGGATATAGTTTTTAGTTATAAGAAAAAATATTTGTAAATTATGAAACGCTATAAATACGATGTCTATGAAAATGACGGCACTTATATCACGACTTGGAATGATGTTATCAGCGAGCCAAATTTTTCGATGAGCTTAAATTCGGGATTGAGTGAAATGACAGTGCAACTGGCAAGATTGGCAGATGACTTTGGAGAGTCGGACGACATCGCTTTTCGCAATCAAGTTATTGTTAGATGTTTTGACAAAGACAATAATGACGGACAAATTATTTATAATGGATTTATTTCGACATATACACCAGGAGTTGACGGAAATAATGAAATAATTGAAGTAATTTTATTGGGGTATGTCAAAGAACTTTCACAGATAGAATTATTGGACAATGGCAGTGGAATAAATGACAGCCCAACTTTGGGAAATACGAGAGTAGTTTATACCGGACAAGAACCCGGCGATATTTTGAAAGACATTATTGATAAATACAATGATATTGACGGAGTAGTTGGAAAAATAAATTACAGTTTGACAAGTATCCAAGATACCGCAATAACTATCGACTACGAATTTAATACAATTATGATAATGGACGCTATCAATAAATTAGTAGAAATGTGTCCGGCAGACTGGTATTGGTATTTAGATGAGAATAATATTATAAATTTGAAACAATTTGCGGAAGAACCAGAACACGTTTTTTTTGTCGGGAAAGACATTGAACAATTAAAACCAAGTAAGAGGGTGGAAAATATTAAAAATGTGTGTTATGTTATAGGAAAGGAAGTTGCTGGGGAAAATTTGTTTAGAGTATATGACCGCTCAGCTTCGATAGCCAGTTATGGCAGGAGTGCAGTTTTTATCACAGACAACCGCTTGACTGATGTTGATACTATGCAGAAATTCGCTGACGCTCAACTTGATTTGAATGATGAGCCGGAAGTTAGAACGCAAGCGAATATCCTTGACAATAATAATGAAGAATCGGAAAAAGGTTATGACATAGAAACAGTTAAACCGGGTAATATTGCTAAAATATTGAACTATTTATCAAAAAAGACTTATACTCTTTGGGGGCAAGCATTATGGGGAGTGGATAAATGGGGATATGATATTGCGAATGTGACGGCAACGAATACTTATATTTCAAAAGTAAGTTATACACCGGAAAAAATATCATTAGAATTAAGTTCGAGATTGCCATTTTTTACAAGAAGTGTTAATGAATTAAGACGGAGACTGGATTTAGTTTCAACCGAAAAAAATCCTGACGCTCCAACAGCATAAATATGGAAATAAGATGTCCAATAACAGATGAAGTGATTTTAAGAATAACCCCGAATGGGATTGTTCAGCGTGTAAATTATCGAGAGGTTTGGTTCAATTTATCTGACGGCTCAAAAATGAGAATGGCTTTGAGTAAAAGTGCAGTTGATAATTTGAAAGAATCGCAAGTTGACAGATTATTCGAGGCAATAAAAAAACAAAGAACAGATAAAATAAAAGGAAAAGTTTTGGATAAAAAAGTTAGAGAAAGACAATTAGAAAGAATAGATAAGACTGCCATAACCCGAGTAGAATCAAAACTAGGAGTAATAATTGATAAACTTAAAAAATATGATAAATAAGTCTTACACTTTCACAAACAACACCACTATTGACCCCGAGGAAGTCAATCAAAATTTTGACGATATGCTGGATTTAATTGCTGGCGCACACCACAGCGACGAGGACGGAACTTTGATTGCTCCGGCAGATATTCACGCTGATTGGGGACTACTTCCAAAAGGTGGAATCATTATGTGGAACGGAACGATTGCTACAATTCCGGCTGGATATAGCTTTTGCAATGGCTCAAATGGAACGATTGATATGAGAAATAAATTTGCACTTTGTCCGGGGCAAGATACCGGTGGAACTTATGACACAGCAGACACCGGAGGAGAAGCTAATCACACTTTATCGGCAACTGAAATGCCGGTGCATACGCATACGCAAAATGCTCATAATCACACGCAAAACGCTCATAACCATAGTCAAAACCCCCACAACCATACGCAAGAGTCGCATAAACATCACGGAGGAGATAATGAGGTGGTTGACGGAAGTGGAACAACTGTCGCTGATAATAATGCGGATGACGATTATGATGTAAGTAGTGCAACCCCAGCAATCAACAATACAACCGCTACCAACATTGCCACAACCGCTACAAACCAAGCCACAACTGCTACCAATAATAATGCCGGCAGTGGAGGCGCTCATAATAATATGCCACCATACAGAGCGACCGTGTTTATTCAAAAGGTATAATTTTTTAAGATAACAATATGAAAAAGAAATTGACATTGAAAGAAAAAAGAAAAAGATTTGCTCCACTTCGAGCGTGGGAAGATTATCAACACGCCGTTTGGTTTTTACTCGGAGCAATCACTTTGCTAATTTCAATAATCGCAATGAAAATTTTATTTGGTTAATTATTAAAATTTTGAATATGAAAATATTAGAGTCAGCGTCAAAAATGGTTTTTCTGTTAATAACAATAACTGCGTGCGTGGGATTTTTTATCGGGGTATTAAGCGAAAATAATTTTATGATTTTGGCTGGCTCTGCGTTTACATTTTACTTTGCGAACAAAGGAGAAAACAAGCCGTATGCTGGAAAATGAAATACATAACAATAAAACTAGATGAGGTATTTAATAACTTTTGGGTAAAAATTTTAGCCCTTATCCCTCCGTGTTTTTTTAATTTGGAGGATAGGGAAAGTATTATGCTAATAGCACTGTTGGGAATTATGACAATCGATTGTGTGTTAGGAGTAATGGTAGCAAAATATGTAGAGTATAATTTTAGCTGGCATTTATTGGCAAAAAAATTCAGCAAAAAATTTCTACTTTATTTTTTTACTTTGACTGCTTCGTTAATCTTATCAAAAGCCTACACCTTTGTTGGGTGGTGGCTATATGTGATAGGCTCTTTGATAACATTTTCAGAATTTGGCAGTATGATGAAGAAAGCCAAAAAATTAGGCTTACCGGTAAAGAGCGATATAATAACTATAATAAATTGCAAGCTCGATGATATGATAAAAACATTTTTAGAAATTCCAAAGAGAAAAAAGTAGTTCCTTAAAAAGAGAGGTGAATTATGGAAAAAATACTTACTTTGACAATGTGTGTTTTAGTCAATGGGTGGATTATTTCCGAAAAACTTTATTATTGCATTATCGGAAGAAAGGAGGTAAAATGATATGCGATTATTGTAGGAGTGATGTGCAAGTTTGGTATCGGGTGCGGAGTTTATCTCTTTGCTGGTCTTGTAAAGAAAAGGAGGAAGCCATTGAAAAATCAAAAAATACCGCAGAGGAAAGACAGAAAAAGAGAGAGGCGGAGCAAAGACCGGAGTAGCCACAGCGAAAGGAAAAAAAGGCACATTCAACTAAGTGCCGAACTCAATCAACTGGCTTGGGATATTGTGAAACTACTACCGAAAAAAGACCGCTCCGACGAAGGGATAAAATTCATTTGTCCCGATTGCAAAAAACCGCACTGCAAAAACGCTCACGCCGACACCGAGTATTGTGAAACCTGTTATTGGGGAAGTCGCAATGCTTGCGGAAAAACAGTTAAAGGTCTAAAAAAATGCAACAACTGCCTGAAAGGAGAAGAAAATGCCATACCAAAACCCGATAAAACAATGCCCGATATGCAACGCCATAATGGGAGAGGAACAAGGCGACGACAATTTCCTATACAACACTTGTCAGCCCTGTAAACTCAAAATTCGTATTTTTCATAAACCCCCCAGCAATACCGAAGAACTTGATGTCCGAGGCATTGCATAAATTAAGCGGAGGCAAAGCCCTCCGCACTCTTTCCTAAAATAGAAAAATCTATTTTAAGAAAGGGGTGCGCGCTAGGATAATACATAACCGAATGCGTAGTAATTATTAAAAAAATAAGCATACGAGTAAAATTTCAACAATAGACAAAATCATTTTGATTATTGTCATAGTCGTAGTTTTTCTATTCTTTGTCGGAGTGTATAAGGCGATAGCATTTTTGACAAGTATAGAACTCGAAGAAAGGTGCTGGTCAAGAAATGAGAAAAGATTAAATTGTAATATAGAAAAAACTTATGATAAAAATTGAAAATCAATTAGACAAAAAATGGTCGAAATATTATTTAGGGAAAGTTAAAACGAGTAGCTTCAATTTATTTGCTTGCCATTTATTTTGCTGGACTTATATGTATTCAGTGAAAATGGGAAAGCAAATCAGCCCTGCGGTAGTTGATAAAATGTTTATGGATAAAGGCGGATATTCCGGCGATATGATTATATCAGAAAAAGCGTCAGAAATTTTAGGCTTAAAATATTTTGGTAGAGAATATAATATCAACAAACCGCCAGCTTGGTCGCCGTCAATTAAAGAAGTTGATTTTTCTATCAAAGGCGGAAAGCAACAGCACTTCGTAATAAGAATAAATGATAAAACCGGCAAGTATATTCTTGACCCTTATCAAGGAGTAAAAAGAGCGATAAATTATTACGAGAAAAAAGTTGGCGCACCAAATTGGGAGACAAAGCATTTTAGTTATCGTTTGGCTAAAGTTGCTTGACAATAATTGCAGATAAGATAGAATTAAAGTAATCTTTTTCATTGGATTGGGAGAAAGCACCTGCAAAGGTGTTTTTTCTTATATAAAAAAATAAAGTCGAATAAAAAGAACAGTTTTACGGTATCGTTTTTTCCCTTTGTTAAGCGTTTTTGAGCAGTTATCCACAGTTAGACCTTTTCTATCTCTTTACAAAAGACAAAAAGTATTCTAGTATGTAAATGTCAGAGAGAAAACAGCCGGGCAAAAGTAATACATAACCCGATAGCTCAATCTCAAAGACAAAAAATAAATAACTAATAATAAGCCAATGAAAAAAACATTTACAAAAGAAGAAAAAAAAGAGTATTTCAAAAGCCTTAGAGAACAATGGCAAGCTAGTAAAAAATTAGCAGACAACGACGAAACAGCCAAAGCATTACATCGAGAAGCAGGAAGCAATTACAGTTATTATAGTTTTTATTTCACACTACTAGCAATGAGAGAACAAAATTTAGAGGGTATCCCTTATGTAGATTGCAAGACATTCAATAAATGGAAAGAGGCAGGCTTCAAAGTTATCAAAGGAGAAAAATCAAAAGTGAAAGGATTGACTTGGATACACCCAGTCAATAAAGAGGGAGAAGAATTGGAAGATATGATTTATCCGAAAACCTATCACTTGTTTCACAAGACACAAGTTGAAGAATTAGTTAAATAATAATTAAAAATAAAAAAATGAACGAAGAAAAAAAAATTGAAACAAGCAGAGACGGAAAAATAATTTATGAGGTTGATTATTTTTCAAAAGATAAAAATTTAACCAAAGTAGAATTGAATTTTGAATCCAGCACAAGCAGAGCAAGAGTGTTCAATATTTCGTTAAAATTAGCTTCACTAGATTGGACAGACCCAATAATTGAAATAGTAGAGCAACAGATAGAGGAAAGAATTAGAGAAATTGAAGAAGGAGAATATTATAATGTTGTAAGCAAGAAAAAATCAGGAACAACTTGGTCAAAAGTTTTGAAAGCGAGAGATAAAAAAAGAGCAAAAATGTTGATTGAAAAAAGTTATGAAGGAAGTGAGGTTGTAGAAGTTAAAAAATATGTAGAGAAAAAATAATCATTAAAAAATAGAAAGGAGGTGGAGAAGATGATAGTTCAAAAATGCATAGACTACAATAAAAAACAACTACGAAAATGGCACGAGGCAGTTGAAAAATGGAAAGAAGAAAGACATCCGCACAATATTATTCCACAGATTGCATTTTATTGCTTTTGGAATAATCGAGGCGAGGAAAGGAAAGATGGTTGGGTTGCCGAATGGGAGAATGGAGCATTTTGGGGGAGAACAAGGCAAGAGGCAATTCAAAAAGCAGTGAAGTGGTATAAATAAACCAATGAAAACGATAATAATTAAAAGCTAAGGGTGAGTAGCCCAAAAAAATGAAAACAAAAATAAAAATAGCACTAGCAATTATTGGTATAGCTTTGCTTCCAATAATACCCAGCGAGATACACCAAATTTTGACCGCTACGAAGAAAGTAATCATAATCAACCCCATTACACCAGTTAGAGCCGAAACGACCAGCCTACCCCCTGCCACGATTGATATTTGCACCTTAAAAGATGTGATTTGCGAACACGAAGCCCAAAAATACGAATTTGAGGCGGAAGTGTCAGCTTACAACGCAGAGGAGGCTCAAACAGACGATAGCCCTTTCATTATGGCGAACAATCAAAAAGTCCACGAAAAAGCAGTTGCTAATAATTGCCTGCCATTCGGGACAAAAATTGAGATTGAGGGAATGGGAGAGTATATCGTATCAGATAGAATGAATACTCGTTATGGTTGCCAAAATTTCGATGTATTTATGTGGGATAAAAACGAAGCACTTGCTTTCGGTAGGCAAGCAAAAAATTACCGGATAATTCAATAATAAAAAAACAATGAAATTGATAACAAAAGAAATTGAAAAGAGATTTGAAGAAATAGGAAACCAAGACGGAAAAGGAACAGACGCAATCGTAATAGTAAAATTTTTCAACCCTTGCGGAGCCGGAACTTGGTTAGCTACTGAAATTGACCAATACCGAATGGAAAAAAATGGAGAGTATAAAGCAGTGATAACATTAGCAGAAAAAGAGCAACTGATAAAAGAGGGTTGGAGAATGGACGACATCATATTTTTTGGAGTTGCTGAAATTACAGACAAAGAGTGGGGGAGTTTTAGTTTGAAAGAATTGCAAGAATTAAAATTGCCGTTCGGTTTAGGAATTGAGAGAGATTTGTATTGCGGAGAAAAGACATTAAGAGAATTTAATTACAAACCATAAGACTATGAGCAATTTAACAGCAGACCAAAAAAGAACATTGAGCGAAAAGAAAATAGGAACTTATTTTGGAAAAAACGATAAAGAAAAAAGCGTAGAACTAATTTTTAAGTTAATTTACGGTAGCCTGATTGATGAGCGCATTACTGGATTATCAGCCGAAGAAATTGTGCTGGTAGCAGTCGGAGCAGTCAAACAGTTTGCCGATAATGAGAATGTAAAAATATGACCGGATGCATTTATATTTGTTTTTCTGATTTATCAGAGGACAAACAAGACGAAATAATTGAGATTGCTAAGGACGAAATAGAAAGTGAAACGACACAAGAGGAAGCAGACAATCTCAATATGAGTTTAGAAGATTTAATCAATGAGAGAGTTGAGAAAAAATTGCTTAACTTCTCACACGAGGGTAGATTTGTATTTAATTATTAAGATAAAAAAAATGACACGAGAACAATTTTTAGAGTATTTTAGAAGTGATAAATTTCAAGAGGAAATGTCAGCCGATGACTGCTTGGAAATCTTTATGGGAAGTCTTAAAGGTTCAAGCGATATTACGAAAGAAAATATCAAAGAATTAGCTAGCACATATAATGTTGATATTGAAAAAGTGATGAAAAAAGATAGCACTGAATTGACAGACGCACTAATGGAAATTGAAATGGACGAATACGATGAAGTCGTAAATTGCCTAGAAACTTATATGGGAGTAGCTTCACTAATAAAGCAACAAGGTGCGTGCCTTATTGGCTGGACAGACGGATTAGGAACGCATTATGATATTTTATTTTCTTTGCCACGATGCAGACAAGGAATGGTGCAAGGAGGTTTGAAATGGGACGATTTATTTGTGAGTATTATGCGGATTGGCGCTTTCGGCTTTGATGTCGAAAATGAAAATACGCATTTTGGATATTACGCAGAAAAACTTGGTATCGGCAGTCGAAACGAGACTGCTGAAAAGGTCGGCGAGTTTATAAACGGCGTAAAGAAAGAATTAAATAGTTTAAGAAAAAAAGAATGATAGAACAAGATAAATGGTATTCACTCACAGAGGTTGTGGCAAAGAATTTTTTGCCAATGTTAAAGAGTGAATATTTGATAAAAAAGTGGATTGATTCCGGCAATCTGAAAGGAATAAAAATTGGTAGAGGTAAAGGCACAAGATATTCAATGAAAGGCACTTGGATTATACGATTTATAGCCAAGTGGGAAGCTGGGGATTTTCATTAAATTTGTATCACTTTACAAAAGACAGAAAACAATTTATAATGTAAAAGTAATTAAATAAGTCTAAAAACAATGAAAAAGACAAAAAAACCAACCAAGAAAAAGGTTGTAAAAAAAATTTCAAAAAAGCAGGTTGTAAGTAAAGAACTGGTAGTCGCAGAGCCAAAATTGGCAATGTCGAACTCTTTTGTTTCTGAACGGCAACTTGCTTTTATGTTGGGTAGAACACCAGCTAATCATATCTACAAAAGACCAGCCAAAGGAGGCGGAGAATGGGAATATGTGACCGGAACTTATGTCACGAAAGTTCTCAATTATGTTTTTGGTTGGTCGTGGGATTTTCAAATTATCGACAAAGGCAGAGAGGGAAATTTAGTATGGGTGCAAGGTCGTTTGACTATCCGAGACAAAGACGGAAATGTAAGAATAATCAAAGAGCAGTTTGGTAGAGCAGATATGAAATTCAAACGAGGCAGTCAAGAGGCTTTGGACTATGGGAATGATTTGAAATCCGCCTCAACAGACGCACTAAAAAAATGTGCTTCGCAACTCGGTATCGCTTCTGATGTTTATGGCAAAAATGAATTCAAAGACATCGGCGCAAAAAAGATAACCGAAGATATGGTTAGTCCAACAGTCAAACAAACCAAAGAGCCGGAAATAACTTATGAGCCTATCAAAGAAGTAAAACCAAAACAGACAACCCTTGATAAAGTTAAGTTCGTGCTTCATAAGCTAGGAGCAAAAACAGAACAAGAGGCGTTAGAGTTATTTCAGAAAAAAACTAGCATAAAATGGACATCATTCAAAGATATTTCGGAAAAAAGAGCAGAGATAGGACTAAAAACTTTGTTAAATTCTTAATAAACAAAAAATGAAACCAACAAAATTGATTGAACTTTACAATAAAAAAATTGTAATTGAATTTTACGAGGACAAGCATTGGTATATCCGAACAGACATTGGCAGAATAATTACATCTGTGAGCGGAGTGACAGGCTTAGTCGGCAGTCCGGACATTTTAATGGCTTGGGCGATAAAACTAACTCGAAACCACTTGATTGATATTATCGAGAGCGGAAACCTTATTAGAACAGACGATATTTATACCGCTTGCGGACTTTACAGAGAAAAGAGAGACACCGCAGGAAATATCGGCACCGCAGTCCATAATTGGATAGATTGCTACATCAAGAGCAAAATATCCAAAGGCAAAGAAATTAAATTGCCAACCGATGAGAAAATTTTGAACGGCGTGATTGCTTTCAAAACTTGGGAGAGTGAGAATAAGGTTAAATTTATTCAGAGTGAAAAAATAGTGTATATGGCTTGGTATGAAAGCAAATTTTTCTGTGAAACAGGCGAACGAGATTATATCACATTGCCACAATATTTGAAGCTTACCAAGAAACAACAGAAAGATTTTGACCTCGCCATAGACTATGTTGGAACGCTAGACCTTAAAGCTATTGTCAATGGGAAAATGACATTAGTTGACCATAAGACCGGCAATTATTTATCTGATACAGTGCCATTTCAAGTTTCCGCTTATCTCGAGGCAGACAGAATGGAAACTGGCACAGATTATGAAGAAAGAATGATATTACATATCAAAAAAGACACCGGAGATTTTAAGGTCGTTAATCTCGGTATGGAAAATCACGACAAAGATTTCCAAGCATTCAAAGGGTTGTTAATTGCTAAAAACAGATTGAAAGAGAAAGGAGGTGGGAAAAAATAAAAAAAAGAGACTGGGATATCGTGTTTGAAATAATTTATTTAATATCAAAAACAATGGAACAAAATGACAAAAAATTAGAGGAAATAAAAAAAGATACTAAGGCAATGACAACCAAGGTATCAAAAATGACAATTTCCAATGAAAAAGAAGTAATGCAAGCTACCGAGTTATTATCGCAAGTCAAAGCTCGTGCAAAAAGGATTGAGGAAATTCGTTTGAATTACACCAAGCCTTTGAATGAAACTTTGAAAAAGATAAACGCAGACTTCAAAGGAGCGTTAAAACCTTATGACGAAATGGAGGCGCAAATTAAAAGAGCGATAATAAATTATCGTGCAGAAATTGAGAAAAAAAGACGAGAAGAAGAAATGCGTTTGCAAGAGGAGGCGAGAAAAAAAGCGATTGAGGAGGCTAAGAAAAATAAGATTAGCCAAAAAAAGGCACTTGAAAATATGGTAGTGCCAACAGTAGAAAAACAAGAAACGACAATCCAAAGCAAAAGCGGAATGGTTAAAACTCGTATGGTGACAAAATTCAAAGTGGTCGATTTGAATAAAGTTCCAAAAAAATATTGGGTTATTGACGAAAGTTTAATCCGCGCCGATGTTCGTTCCGGCTTGATGAAAATTGACGGAGTAGAAATTTATCAAGAGGAAGAATTAAGCGTTTACTAATTTATTCCAGAAAATTTGCGTGGAGAATATCAAAACCCAAAAGAAATAATTATTAAACTATTAAAAAAATGAGTAAAAGAACAGAAATAAGAGACATTATTATCGGAGAAGAATATACCGATAAAATGAATAACAAAAAAACATCGTGGACGAGAATTGGAACTGCTTTTGTCAGATACGAAGATGACGGAACAGTTGGAAGTATTGGAATGAAATTTAAGTGCTATCCGGCACACGGCGAAGACCCAGTAGCTTTTCCACCAAAACCAAAAGAGGAAAGAGCGCAGAGAAATTATAGTGAGCAACCAGCGCCGAAAGAGGAAATTCCGACAATCAATGTTGAAGATGACGAGGAAGTTCCAGTCGGTGGAGTGCCTTTTTAATAAACTAATAAAAACCAATGGACAAAGAATTTCAAGAAAAATCTGTTGACCAAGCATTCGCCGAACTACTTGAAAAAATAAGTAGCGAAGATTTGAAACAGATTAAATTACCAAAAGAAGTTTTGAGCCAAATTCAATTACTGACTAAAATAAGAGAGGAATTAGAGCCGTCAAAAATAGATAGTTATTTAGTGCCTCACTTAATAAACCGGCAAGCAATGATAGCAGGTTCAAAATATTTGATTAGTCGTCATTTGGCGATAATGAAAGCCTCCCAGAGTTATGCTTTTGTTTATCGAAAATTCAAGACGGCTAGTGAGTGGAACAAAACCAAAGAAAGATTAGGCATAGGCAAAAGCAAACAACCAACAGTTAATGAAATCGAGGGAGAGATAGAGCAAGATTTAGTCAATGTCAGAAAGACAGAAATAGCCTATCAAACTGCCGGAGATAAATTGGAGTGCTTGCTTACTTGGTGTCAAGATATGATAATGATTATTCAAAACAAAATCAGAAATGCCGATACCGACCAACGAAGCACTTATGCCAGTAATAACCCACAGATACAGCGATAATTAGCTCATTTACAAAAAGGCAAAAGTATAATAAACTATAAGTGGTGATTGCAGTTAAAAGTCCGTAATTCTAAGCAATCACCCTTGTAGAATTACGGGCTTTTGTTTAATAACAAACCAATGAAAGAGAAACTAAAAAAAGACGAGGTTGGTTTTACCCAAGTCAAAAACACTATTTTGGCTGATAAAAACCTAAGCCTGAAAGCCAAAGGCTTATACGGACTAATTTATTCTAAACCGGAAAATTGGGACTTCGCAGTAGAAAGATTAGCGAAAGAGAGTAGAGATAATTTTGACGGAACTAACAACGCAGTCAAAGAACTAGAAACTTTTGGCTATCTCGAAAGAGTGAAACGACCGGACGGCAGAAAAGATTGGCATATCCATATTGAGCCAACTCGGGAAAAACCCAAGTTGGGAAAAACCCAAGTAGGGAAAATCCAGACTATAAGTAATAAAGAAAAAAGAGTAATAAAGAAAAAGAAAGTAATAAATAATTCCGAAACTGGCGTTTCGGTAGTGGATAAAGAAATTATTGACCAAAACAGTCCAATAGAAAAACAGATAGCAGAGATTATTTTCAGATTTAAGAACTTGAATCCAATTTATAAGACTTGGTTTACTCGTAATCCAGTGAGAGAAAAGTGTAGAACATTATTGGAAGAATTTGGATTTATCAAAATAGTCAACGCCATAAATTTTGCGGAAAAGATTATTGCTGATAAATATGCGCCAACCATAACCACCCCTGCGGAATTAGAAAGTAAATGGGGAAAGCTACAAGCCTATTACTTAAAAATTAAAGAACAAAAACCAACCGGAAAAAATTATGACAATGAATAAAATTACCGGACGAGAAAAAGTGATACTCGTTCGTGGGGGAATAGAAATTTGGACAAACGAAACAAAAGCCGAGAGATTTCAAAGAGATTGGGAGGCTGGGCTAAAAGGAGCAGTGGGCTTTGAGGGCAGAACACTCAACACAGCGGACATTATGGGAGTATTTTATCCCGAGGACATTGAAGATATGGCACGGCGAAAAAATAGGCAATGGCAATGCAAATATGGCAACTGGCACGATTGGGGAGAGAAATGTCAATGCTTGCCAATCGAGGAGCAAGAATATCAAAAAAAGAGAAAAGAGGCGATTGCCAAATGCGGAAAATGTAAAGACGGATGGGTGCAAGGCGAAAATGGAATGAGAGTTTGTGAGTGTATTAAAAATATAATAAAATAAGATTATGAAATATAAATTTATGGGGAATGAAAACGACCCATTAACAAAAAAATGGGGAATAAAAAAAGGAAATGTATATACAATATACTTTTCTCAGATGCTTCCCTATCCAATAATAACAATAAACACAGGAAAAAAAATGCACTTATGCCCATATGCATCTAAAAAAGTTTTTAATGATAATTGGCAAGAAACTAATAATTAAATAAAAAAAACCAATGAACAAAGTAGAAAGGTGTCCGCATTGCGGACAAGTCATAAGCAAAAGGAAGATAACTTTATTAAAGGATATGGTCGAAGCCTTGAAAGATATTTATAAGTGGTGCGCCATAAATAATACGCACGAATTTACGAGAAAAGACATTAAGCACTTATTGAAAACGGATAATCAAATTGCAAGATTTGGCGACTGGGTGTATTTTGGTGGTATAATTTATAAAAAAGAAAAAGGAATTTGGGGAATAAATATGCAACGAGCAAACGACTTTTTGAAAGGCAAGATTGTTATTCACACAGTTGCGATAAAAAATCCTTTGAATGGAGAAGTAGAATTATCAGAGTATAAAAAAATCTGGCAAGTCAAAGGACTAGAAACATTTTTAGACGAGCAAGGCATTTTCATACCGGAATATGTTAATCAAAATAAGTTAAATTTATGAGCCAATGGAATGAGATAAGAGAAAAAAACATAAATGACATTGATATTCACGAGAAAGAAAAAGAGATAAGTTTTTACGCAGGGTATGACGACCAAGGCAGTATTTATGTTTATATGAAAATAGAGTTATTAGTTAAATACTTAAAAGATAAAAAAATAATATAAAATTATGAGCAATTTATGTCATTGTGCGAAGGTTAGTCAATTATTAAAATGGCGCAGAGGAATTTTAGAGGGAAAAAGTAAATATTATCCTAAAAACTTGACACCACTTGTCGCCGGAATGGTGCAGAATGATGATATCGCTAAAACAATTTTAGCAAGTCATTATCAAAAAAGAAGAGAGGAATATAACAAAGAAGAATCGACAGAGTTTGTTAAATAATTATTAAATTAAAAAAAATGGACAAAGAATACAAGGAAAAAATAATCGAAATAAGAAATGAAGTAAAATCATTTCACGGCGTAGAATATAAATTGATTTTAGTCGGTGTCGATAATGGGGAAAACAAAGAAACTTTCCCTAGCGATAAAAATGATTTGCAATGGTGGAATGTGGAATATACGGACAAGAGTAAAAAATTGGCAAAGTATGCTTTCAAAGGTTGCTTATATTTTGATACGAGATTTATGACTGGCTATCGCTTAATGGATAAATACCACCAATCGGAACTAGAGGCAATGCGTATGATAAATTACATTATGTCAGACTATTTCAAAGCTCGAATAAAATGGCTCGGCAAAGAAATTAGTTTTTTCTTATATGTGATGTATAAAACCGGGCTAAGGCAATTATGGTTTAATGTTAAAAAATTATTTCAAAAAAATGAAAAGAAAGCCTTTGAAGAAATTAGGAAAGATAGGGATAGCAAACCTACAAGCGAACAAAAAACTGAATAAGCTTTATGAAGATTTAGGCATAAATTATTGCGAAATAGGATTGCCGGGTTGTCAAGGTTATCCGCTAAACTTCTGCCACCGGCACGAAAGGACATATTATAAAGGCGATGTCGATTTATTATCCAACTACAAGCAAACTGTCATCGCCTGTCAAGATAATTGCCACAGAAAGATAGACCAAGACAAAAAATTAAGAGAAAAAGTGTTTATGGAATTGAGGGGAATTGAGTGATTTGACATCTTTTAGTATGTGTAGTAAAATAGTAATATAATTAAAGTAAAAAATTATGCAAAACGAAAGTCAACAACCTAGGAAAGAGCAGACCGGCAATACCATTTTAGGACGGTCTGTTTTTGCAGATAGAATGACAATTATTAAAAAGAATAAAAAAAATACTTTTTCAATTCAGATATGGGTTGAGGCGTTGAAGTCGTGGCTGGTGTTTGATAATTTTAAGAGCAGAAAAAGAGCCAAAGAATTTTTAGCCGATGAAGAAGAAACAAAAGAGCGCGAGGCATTTATTGAAAGGCAGATTAAGAAACAAAAAAAATGAGTAATGTATCACGAGGAAATTATTATTTGAATAAGACAATAGAGTTTTTAGAGGAGGAAGGATACAGAGTTGCCAAACTGGAAAGACTGAATGGATTATTTATCAAAGACAAAAAAACTGGTCAAAGTAGAATGTTATGGCAAAAGAAAGATATTTGGGGAAGTGATTGTATGGCAATGAATGATAAGCACCTCGTTTTTGTTCAAGTGAAAGGTGGGGATATGTCATTAAAAAAAGAAGCCATAGTCAATTTTGATAATTTAATAGTTCCGCCGAATGTAGAAAAATGGATTGTTATATGGCGACCAAGAGTAAAAGTGCCAGAAATAATAACCGTAAAATAAAAAAATGGAAATCAAAACAATGATAAAAGAATTAAATGAGTGCAGATTAAAATTAGAAATCTTTGTTTGTCAATTAAAGCTAGAACAATATCAAAAAGAATTAAATAGTTTAATCATAGAAAAACTGTATGAGGTGGTATAAATATTTTGTCAGCTTTCTAGGTTCAAAAGAAAAAAAGATAGGCAGAGTTTATGGACACGGCATTTATGTTATCAATAGGAAACTATCAACGCCAAAAGGAATAATTGAAATGCAAAAAGAGATAGAGAAAAGTGCGGAGATAAAAAATGTAGTGATTTTATTTTTTCAAAAGGTATGAATAAAATATTAGAGATTGGTTATATTTTATGCCCTGTATTTTTGTTAATTATTATATTGATTTTATTATGTATAGATTAGAATATCACGGCGGGTTTGAATCTGCCCACCAACTTACAAACGCATATGAGGAAAAATGCAATGCTTCAATTCACGGACATAATTGGAAGGTAAAAATTGTTATTGAAACAGAAAAACTTTCAAAAAGGAATATGGTTATAGATTTTTCAGAACTAAAAGATGTGCTTAATGCTTTTGACCATAAAAATTTGAATTTAGTGATAGCGCCAATAGAACCAACGGCGGAAAATCTTGCTCAACTTATTCACGGAGGAGTTGTGCAAAGATTGAAAAAATATTTTGATATTAAACCAAGAGTTGCAATAACTTTATGGGAAACAGATAAGTCATCAATAACTTACTATGAAAATTCGCCTAGCGTTGACCGCCAAGACGAAGCGACCATAGACAAAGAAAATGAATTTTGATTGGCACAAAACATTTAGTCTACTCAAGAGTATATTAAGAATTTTAGGGCTAATTTTGCTTTTAGAAAGCCTAATTATTGCTGTATTGCTTTTGATAAGTGCGGAAATAATTGGAATAATTGAAGAATTATGATGAAGATAAACGAGATTTTTTATTCAATACAAGGCGAGGGAATATCAGCCGGAAAGCCTAGATTGTTTATTCGTTTGAGTGGTTGCAATTTAAGGTGCAATTTTTGCGATACGAAATACCATATCAAAGGCAGAGAGATAAATAAAACCGACCAAAAACTTTTAGAGAAATATGACGAGTGGTGTATTACCGGCGGAGAGCCACTATTGCAACAGCAAGCCATTATGGATTTGATTGACCGATACAGTCCTTACAAAGTAGAAATTGAAACGAATGGCACAATTATCCCCGAACCAAGAATTTTTAGTCATATCAATCAATGGAACATATCGCCAAAAGAAAAAAGATTTCAACCAAAACAATGCAACCCTGAACCAGTATTTTTGACAGACTCAATGCTTAGTGAAAAAAATACCATAGTAAAATTTGTCTATTCAGATTTAGCTTCAAGAAAATTTATAAAAGAAACGATTAAGAAATACAATGTGCCGGATAAATGTGTTTGGATTATGCCGGAGGGACAGACTAAAAAAGAGCAAGAACAAAAAGCAAAACAAGTATGGTCGTGGTGTTTGCTTATGGGATATAATTTCAGTCCAAGATTGCAAGTTAATTTATTTAACAAGAAAAAAGGGATATGATTATTTTATTAGAGGCATATTTAGTAGGATTTATTTTAGGCGGAGTATTTGCGTTTTTAAGATTACCAATTCCGGCGCCGACCAATTTGGCAGGCATACTAGGAATTGTAGGAATTTTTATTGGTTATTTAATTTTTAAGCACTAATTATGGAAAAAATAGACAAAGCAGTCCAAGAAATAATTACTTGTCTTGGAGAGAATTGCAAAAGAGAGGGATTAGTAAAAACCCCAGAACGAGTGAGAAAAGCCTATGCCAAAATATTTGAAGGCTATAAACAAAAACCGGAAGACATTTTGACAACTTTCACGAACGAGGACAATGAGCAAATGGTTATTTTGAGGGACATTGAATTTTATTCAACTTGCGAACACCACTTATTGCCATTTTTTGGCAAAGCACATATCGCTTATATTCCAAGAAAAAAGATAGTTGGAATATCAAAATTAGCAAGAATTTTAGACATTTATGCTAGGCGTATGCAAAATCAAGAGAGAATAACCCAGCAAGTTTCAAAAGCGATAGAAAAAGCCTTAAAACCAAAAGGCGTGGCAGTGGTATTAGAGGCGGAGCATTTATGTATGAGAGCAAGAGGAGTAGAAAAGCAAAACTCTGTTATGATAACTTCAAAATTGACCGGCTTATTTAGAAACAATGAGGCAACTCGAGTAGAATTTTTTAATTTAATAAAAAAATGAAACCAGCCATAGTCATTGACATTGACGGAGTTATTTTACGGAACAGAGTTGAGATAATCCCAAACACTAAAAATGCCATTGATAGACTTCGAGAAAAATACCGGATAATCTTGCACACTTCAAGATACCAATGCGACCGGAAACGAACAATGGCGACCTTGAGAGAATACGGAATTAAATATGACAGAATAGTATTTGGCAAACCTATCGGGGAGTTTTACATAGACGACAAAGCTTTAATTTTTAAGGATTGGAAAACAATATGCAAGAAATTATCTTAATGAGTGGAGGAATAGATAGTTTAATCGCTTGGTATTATCTAGGCAAGCCAACCGCTTATTATGTTCCGCTACTCACTCACTACACCGAAAAAGAATTGCTTACTTTTGAAAGATTATCGAGAATTGATAAAGAAATAAAAGACAGCCTAATTATTGAGGCAGATTTTCCACTAGGAAAATTTGAGATTGGAGATAAAGCCAATATACCCGGGAGAAATTTATTTTTAGCTTTACTCGGCGCACAATACGCAAAAAATGTTTATATTATCGGAATAAACGGCGATGATGTGCCGGATAAAAATATTCGGGCTTTTATGAAAATGAGCGAGGTTATATCGGAAATAACCGGCGAAAAAATATCAATCCGTTCGCCATTTTGGGCTTATTCAAAAAGTGAAATAATAAAATGGTTTTTAGAAACCGACAAAGTAAAATTATCATTACCGGATAGAATAAAATTATTAAAAACTAGCGTGTCTTGTTATAGTGAAGATGAGGGACAATGCGGAGAATGTCCAAGTTGTTTTAGGAAATGGATTGCTTTAGAATATAATCACATAAACACGAGAGATATTTTTCTAAAAAATCCAGCTACTACAAAAACCGCGCAAGAGTATTGGAAAAGAGTTTTAGATAAAAAATTTAATTCAAAAAAAAGATATGAAGAAACAAGAACAGTCCTACAAAGGTATTTTGGTAAGTGTAATGAAGAAAGACCAAGCAGATTGGGGAAGATTGGTTGCTCAATTAGAATCCGAGTTCGAGAAGAATAATTGGAAAGTTTATCAATTCAACGAATCTTATAATCGGGAAAAATATTTGCAATTAGTTTCTAAAATAAAAGACAAAGGCAAAGTGGTTTGTCTTGATTTAGATTGTGGAATAGATTATAAAGATAGAGAAGTCTATGGATTTTTCCACCGACACCCAATATTATTGAACCCTGAAAAATATCCTGAATTTAAGAATGTAAAAATGGCTTTTGCTCAAACACCAAAAGTAGATAAAATGATAAAAAAAGCTTTTGAGATAGAAAGCACAGAAATAGGCTTACCCCTTGAAATATACCCCGAGGCAGGAGTATTAAGAAAGACTAGACCATTCAGCGTAGTATATAATCATCGCATAGACGACCCAGCAAAACGATTAGACCTCTTCGTGCAATTATCCAAAGCCTTGCCAAGTCATTTCAGTTTTTATTGTTTTGGAGGAGAAAAAGCTAAACCTTTTGTCAAAGGCACAAAGATACAAGTATTGGATATTGATGACCGGCAAGAATATTTGGAACAATTAAGAAAAATGCAATTTGTATTTTCAATGAGTGAATTAGAGTTTTTTTCCTATTCAACCATTGACGCAATAATGAGCGGTTGCATTCCAGTATTAAGAAAATCGACTTATGAGCATATCCCAAGCTATGGGAAAGTAAATACATTTCAAGAGGCAGTCAATTACATAAAAAAAACATCAGAAAGTTCAGCCAGTTTCGCCATAGCCAGTTCAGCCGTAAACCATATCCAAGGAAAGTTCGAGATAATATATTCGCCAACTAATATAATTAAGAAAATAGAAAAATGCGTGTTTGCCTAGCAGGATTTGAAAAAATGGATTATGTCTTAAAGCACAAACCAAAAAATGTGCTGGTTTCTTATTTATATTTGAAAGATGATAGAGAGAAATTAAAATTATTGAAAGAAAGTGTAGAATTTATCATTTTAGATTCGGGCGCCGCTTCAATTATCGGTGCAGAATTATCCGGCACAAAAGATAGTAAGAAAGCTACTATCAAACAAGGCAGTGAAAAAATCAAAGAACAGTTTGGCGGAAACTATGATAACTACTTTGAAAATTACAAAAAATTTGTTTCTGAAAATCTTGATGTATTAAGTGCGGTAGTAGAGCTAGATATTATTGATGTGGTTGGAGAAGAAAAAGCTATGAGGTGGAGAGATGAAATGTATGCTATCGCCAAAGAAAAAATGATTGCGGTATATCACGGCAACAAAGAAGAAAACTTTGAGGAGATGTGCAAAAAATATCCCTATGTCGGAATAGTGCATAGTTCAAGCAAAGGAACGAATCAGTCATTATTTAATATAGCCAAAAAACATAAGACAAAAATTCACGGCTTTGCTATGACCAAAGAGCAAGAAATGAGAATGTATCCATATTATTCAGTGGACTCAACCTCGTGGCTCGCCGGTGCAAGATTTGGAGCGACTTTCTATTTTCGCCAAAATAAACTAGAAGCCTATGGTAAAGACGAAAAAGAGAAAATGAGAAAGTTCTTAAAGCCAAAGGTAGAGAGTGCTAAGATAGATTATGACAAATTTATTAAAGATGAAATAAAGGAAGTCAATGAGTGGAATGCTTTGCAATGGATAACTTTTGGAGAGTATATTGATAAACATAGTAAGAAGTATTGGAGTGAAACAGGCTCAACGAAAGGAACGGATAATTTACCGAAAGAATATAGAGGGAAAATACACTTAATTTGCAGAGATAACCCAGAAATTGAGATGAAAAGAAAGATAAGATTAAAAAACGCAATGAGCGGAAATATGTTTAATTTTAAGAATGGGCAATATCTTAATCCGACTAGACAAATGTATTGTAATAATTGCTATGTCGCCGAGAATTGTCCACTATACCAAGAACCCCAAGAGGGACAAAAAATAATGTGCGGTTTTAATACGATATTTGATAAAGTGCTAGACGCTGATAAATTAGATATGAGGGACGAGGAAACTGTAATGAATACAGTCAATAAACTTGCAACTGTCCTTGCTCAAAAAATATCTCGTGGGGTTATGTTTGAACAACTTGACGGCGGACTTCAAGACAAAACCCTTGCCGGACAGATTGCCATTTTAAGCGAGATATTAAATTCAGGAAGAAAAGCTATGGTTAATAATAATTTTATACAAAACAACTATTATGGACTTGCCACAGACGCAAGAGAGCAACTCGACGAAAGACAGCAAAAACTTCTTGCTGACGCTATCCAAACGATTGCCGTCAATGGAGAAGAAAGACCTACTCGGGTTAGCATTCTGCCTAAAATTTCCGCAGTTTAGAGAAAAGCCTTGCACAGACTTTGAAGAGTTTGCTTATGGCTATCTTGGTATTGGTGAAGACATTTATCCCGAAGTGATGAAAGAGGGAAAAGAGATTGTAAATAAAATGTGGGATAGTGGAATTAAAGAGATTATTTTATACTGGGGAATTGGCTCGGGAAAATCAACTCTTGCAACTATCTTAACGGCGTATGTAATGCACATACTTTTATGCTTAAAAAATCCGCACGAATATCTTGGCTTAATGAATGACAAACCTATCGCTGTTGTCAATATGGGAGTGAGTGCATTTCAAGCAAAGAATGTTGTATTTACCGGATTGAGTAATTTAATAAATAATTGTGCTTGGTTTCAAAACTTTGACTTCGAGGCATTATCAGGAGAGATAAGATTTTTCAAAGTGCCTCGCTTTTCAAAACGACTAGACCCACAAAAAGCCAATCTCGTAATTTATTGTGGAAACTCAAAAGAAACTATGCCAGTTGGTATGAATGTTTATAGTTGGATAGTGGACGAGTTTGCTTTCTTTTTAGACACAGAGGAAAAATCAAATGCAAAGGAAGTCAGAGATATGTTAAAAAATCGTCAGACATCTCGCTTTGGATTAAGGAGCGGGCTAACTTGCACAATATCTTCGGCACGATATTCCAATGACGCAATGGATTCAATTTATGCTAATAAAAAAAATGACCCCGATAGTCATTGCTCTTTGAAAAAAACTTGGGAGGCAAAAGACCCAAAGAAAATGAGTAAGGAAACTTTTAATTTCGTGGCTCAATATGACGACAATGGAAAGCCAGTAGAGATTTGGGAAAATATCCCAATGGATTTTTATAAAGCCAGCCAAGAGAACGCTGAAAAATTTATGAGAGATTTTGGTTGTAAGCCAAGCCTTGCTCTTGAACCATTTGACAGAGATGCGCAAGTAGTGGTTAGAAATGTTAATTTTGAAAGAGAAGACCCATTGACACCGGAGGGAAAATTCAAAGACTGGTTTGTATGTCAAGATTCCGAATGGCGGTATGCTCATATTGACCTTGCTTTGAAAAAAGACTCTTGCGGTATTGCAGTTGGCAGACCAGACGGCTTTATTGAACTTGACGGCGAAGAAAGACCAAGAGTATTTATAGATTTGATTATGAGAATAACCGCACCAGAGGGAGGAGAAATAATGTTTAGTGATGTCCGACAAGTTTTATATTCAATGATAGAGAGAAAATTCAAAATAAATTATGTGACTTTTGACGGCTGGCAATCGGCTGATAGTATTCAGATATTAAACAAGCGAGGCATAGAGGCAGAACTATTATCTGTTGACCGAGATACTAAAGCCTATGACACACTCAAAGCATTGCTACACTTAAAAGGCATTGATTATTACCGATACACCATAACTGACGGCAAAGGCGAGAAGATAAATATTTTTGAGAAAGAGTATATGTCTTTGGAATCAATAAAAGCTAAAAAAGTTGACCACCCTGACGGAGGGAGCAAAGATGTTTCTGACGCAGTTGCCGGTATGGTTTGGAATGTGGTTGAGAAAGGCGACCAGAAACCGACATTTGATTGACATAGAATCGTTATAGTTGTAAAATATAATTAGATAAATAACTTTTACACAAAATGAATATATTAAAAAAAGTTAGACAATTTTTTCATCAAGCAAAATTCTTTCTAGGCTCGTCTTGGATAACCGGCGTAGAAGTGCCTGAACCAAGCACGAGAGATTATTTGCAATCATTCAGAGCAAGCTCACTTGTCCACTCTTGCACAAAGAAAATCGGGGAGAAAATGTCCACGATAGAATATGAACTTTATCAATTACGAGGATTGAAAGCAAGAGAAATTGAACAGCACGAACTTCTTGACTTACTTCAAAATCCAAACCCAGTAATGAGCGGTAGCCAGTTAATCGAAATAACTTCGATTTATTTGTCATTGCTAGGACAATGCTATTGGTATAAAGCTAGAGGAGCAAACAAACAAGTAATTGAGTTATGGTTGATGAGACCGGACTTGACTACTATCGTGCCAGCCAATGACGGAGGGATTAGCTATTATAAATTTCGCTTAAACGGAAAAGAGATAAAATTTCCGGCGGAAGATGTGATACATTTCAAAGAACCTGACCCACTTTCAGACTATTACGGTTATGGAGCAGTGCAATCAGTAATGGAAGTTATCCGTTCTGATGTCTATGCTAAAAAATGGAATACTAGATTTTTTTACAACTCTGCTAGACCAGACGCTTTGCTGACAAGTGAAAAAGCAATGAACAAAGAGGACAAGGAAGAAATTTTGGAAAAATGGAATGAGAAATATGGTGGTGTAGATAATGCCGGTAAAGTTTCTATTCTCACAAACGGATTGAAATATGAGGCAGTGAGCGTTTCTCAAAAAGATATGGACTTTGCCAATATGAGAATTGCCAACCGAGATGATGTTTTAATGACCCTCGGAGTGAACAAGGCAATTATGGCGATAACTGACGATGTGAACCGAGCCAACGCAGAAGCTGGAGTGTATGCTTTCTTATCGGAAACAATTAGACCAAAAATGGAAAAGCACGTCGATGTCTTGAATCAATTTTTAGTGACAGAATATGGAGACGATTTATTTTTATTGAACATTGACCCAACACCGGACGACAAAGCTTCCCTCGATGACCACTATATCAAAGCCCATAATAAATGGATGACGACCAACGAAATAAGAATGGAGCAAGGCTACGACCCAATAGAGGGAGGAGATTTTATTTATCAACCGCTATCCCTTATGCCTATGGGTATTGAAAATACGAACGACACAGGCGAAGACGATGACGATACGAATAAAGCTATGAAAATTACAAAATCAGGTTTTGCTATTATTAAGATTGGAGGGAACATAACCGCTAAGGAATTTTACACAAGAAGAAAAGAGGAGCAACTAAAAAAGATTTATCGCAAAGCAGTTAGAGGAAGAAAAATGCTAAGACTAAAAGAAGATTTAATTTCCAAAATAACAATCGAAGTAGCAAAATCAATTCAAAATCAAATTAGTAAAAATGCTGTAAAAAAAGAGGAAGAAGATAAAAGAAAAAAAGCTTGGGATATTTTCGACAAGTCTATTATCGGTTGGGAGAAAAAATTTAAGGCAATGGTCAATTCATTATTCCGAGAACAACAAGAGAGAGCCTTAGAGGCTTTGAAAAAATCAAAACTTGGCAAGACTGTTAAAAGTTCTGAATTGGATTTGCTTAATTTCAAAAAAGAGGTTAAAATATTTATAAAGAAATCAACGCCTACTTTCACAAAGATAGTTGAGGAGGCTGGAAATGAAGCGTTGGCACAAGTCGGAGAGAAATCAATTAAAAAAGATTTTGAAATCAGCGACCCGATAACTGCCGAATGGATAGAATTAAAAGCAATGAAATTCGCAGAAGAAGTAAATGAGACGACTATTAAGAAAATCAAAAACACCTTAGCAGACGGCGTATTAAACGGAGAGAGTATTGGCGAATTGGCAAAAAGAATTGAGGAGGTTTATGGATTAAGAATTTTAAGCAGTAGCAAAACTATATCGAGAACAGAGGTGCTATCTGCTAACAATGCAGGAACAGTATTTGGATATAAGCAATCCGGCGTAGTGAAAAAAAAGGAATGGTTGGCAACACAAGACAAAAAAACGAGAGACGGACATAGCCACGCTGACGGACAAGTCGTCAATATTGATAAAAAATTTGAGGTGGGCGATGAAGAATTAGATTATCCGGGAGACCCAAACGGCAGTCCCGAAAATATCATAAATTGTCGTTGCACAATATTACCAGTAATTGAATAATAATAATTATAACAATATGAAACACAAGATTTATGGACTTGGAGAATTAAGTGTAAAAAGCGTTGGCGATGACGGCACTTTTGAGGCTGTCGTTTCCGGTATTAAGACTGACCGCTATGGCGATACTATCAACGCAGAGGGTTGGGAGCTAAAGAATTATAAGAAAAACCCTGTGCTATTATGGGCGCACGACCATTATCAACCAGCAGTCGGCAGAGCATTGAAAGTATGGCAAGAGGGAAAAGAGTTATTGCTAAAAGGCGAATTTGCTCCTACTCCATTTGGTCAAGAGATAAAACTATTATGCGAGCAAGGATTTATTCAAGCATTTTCTGTTGGATTTATGCCTCTTGAATGGCAATTTAATGATAAAGGAGTAGATTTTTTGAAACAAGAATTGCTAGAAGTGTCCTTTGTAAATGTGCCAGCTTATGCGGAAGCACTTATGAAAGGCATTGATAAATTAGAATGTAAAACAGTATCAAGATTTTTAATGGATAAAAAAGCCAATGAATTACCGGTAAATAATTGGAAAGAAATCATAGACGAAGAAAAGAAAGAAATTAAAGAGGAAGAAAAAAAGGAAGAGGAAGAAAAAATAATTTTTACCAAACAAGAATTAGAGGACTTCAAGAAAGACATCGAGCAGAAAGCTGGGAAAGTCCTATCAAAAAAGAATCGTGATTTAATTCAAGCGTGTATTGATTCAATGGACAGTGCAAGCGCGCCGTTAAAAAAATTGTTAGAGGCAACTACGGAAGCCGATGACGAGAAAGACGGCAAAGGCACTGACGGTCGCTCCAAAGAAACAATCGCAGAAAAAGTGTTGAAACTTGAGTATGCCGAAGCTATGAAAATTATTGATAAAGTTGTCGAAGCGCAACTAATAAAATTGCGCAAGACAATAGGAGATAAATAATTAAGTAAAATTTTATTATGAACGAAAAAGAATTGTTAGAACTCATTGGCAAAGCTGTCAATGATGTCGTTGCCGGAAAAATGGACGAAATCAAAACCATTGTTCAAGACCAAACCAAAAAAGACGCTGACCTTAGAAACAAGGATTTGGAACTAGGCGAGAAGTCTTTAATGGATATGAAAAGAACGAAAGCTCCTTTCGTAAAACTTGGTTCTGAAATGGATAAGTTTTGTTCCGATTTGAAAGCAATGATGAGAAACACCAAGTCTGTTTTTAACGAAACAGATGATGACGACGGAGGATTTACAGTGCCGGAAGAACTCGAAGCTTCCATTTTGTCCTATATGGAAGAAGAAGCTATCGTTAGACCAAGAGCGACTGTTATTAAAATGAAATCAAACACTTGGAAGAAAAATAAACTTGACCAGTCAGGTAATTCTTTCGGTGGTGTGACGGTTTCTTGGGTTGGCGAAAGTGGAACGACTACTGATACTCAATTTAAGCTAAAACAAGTTTCTTTGGTAGCAAAGAAAATGCTTATGCTTACTTCTGAATCGAGAGAAATTTTGTCCGATAGCAATATTGACTTTGCAAACTATGTAGTCAATATTTTTGGTCGCGCGGCTGTTTATTTTGAAGATTATGCCTTCCTAAACGGCGACGGCGAGACTCAACCTCTTGGTATTATTGCTGACGAAGATTCGCCAGTTGTGAACCGAGTAGAGGCTAATAAAGTTAGTTATGCTGATGTTATCTCGATGTTTTATTCGCTTAAACCACAGTTCAGAAAGAACGCCATTTGGCTTGGTTCTACAAGCGTGATTGAATATCTTGACGGATTAGTTGATGCAACTACCGGACGACCGATTTGGGCTGACAGCTATAAAGAGGGAACACCTCCAACCTTAAAAGGACGACCTTTCATTGAAACTGAAAAGGTTTCAGAACTTGGAACTAAGGGAGACCTTATCTTTGTAGATTTTAGTTGGTATTATATCGGAGACCGAGAAGGAATTACAGTTGACGCTTCCATTCACGAGAGATTTAGATATGATGAAATCACTGTTCGTCTAGTCAAGAGAACAGACGGAATGATGGCGATGAACGAGGCTGTAGTTTTGTTGGATGTTCCTGAAGTATATTAAGGATTTATGTGCGTGGCTGGGAGTAAAATCCCAGCCATTGGCACAATATTAAAATAATGAAAAAATTGCCACTAATATCAATAATTATTCCAAACCGAGCAACAGAGAAAAACGAATCTTTGAAATCGGTTAAAGAACAGACCTACAATAATATTGAGATAATTGAAATTATTGATAAAGACGCTAAAGGCGCTAGTTGGGCAAGAAATGAGGGATTAAAAAAAGCCAAAGGAGAGTATTTATTTTTTTGTGATAATGACTTAGATTTAGATAAGGATTGTCTAAGTAATTTATACCAAACCTTGCAGGAAAATAAATGGGCTGATTGGGCTTTCGGGAAATTTATTATCGACCGGACAGAATTTAATATCAACAAAGGAGAAATGCCGGAAGATATGGAGAGCAAAGAATTTATTGACTACTTTCACGGAATTAGCACAATGTCATTGATAAGAGCCAGTGCAAAACCAAAATTTAGTCCTGATATGCGAAGATATGATGATTGGGAATTATGGATAAGACTAACTCGAGCCGGACACAAACCAGTTTTTTGCGATAAGATATTGTTCAAAACATTCAACCGACCGGGAGGAATTTCAACCGGCAATGATAGTGAAAAATGGATGAAATATTTATATAAGAAACACCTTAAAAAAATTGCTGATATTATTATCCCCCACCACGACCAGCACGAACTATTGGCAGACTGCTTAAAAACATTAGACAATAAGTTATTTAATATTATCATAATTAGCGGTGGCACATTTTCCGAGAGTTGTAATAAAGGAGCTAGACTGGCAGAAACAGAAAATTTAATTTTCTTGAATGACGATACTATCCCAGTTCACGAATACTTAATGAAAATGGTAAAGGACGATAGCGATATTACCGGCATTGCTCAATACATTCCTGACAGAAAAGTGACTAAATACGGCATAAGCATAAAATTAGAAAACGGAGTAATTGTAAAAAGCCTAGAGGATATTGCCGGATATGAAAGTATGCCTAGTGGATTTTGTTTTAAGGTCAAGAAAGACATTTGGGAAGAATTAGGCGGATTAGATGAAGAATTTATGAATGGTGGCGAAGATGTTGATTTTTTCCTAAGAGCAATGCAGAAAAAAAAGAAATTCGGATATGTCAGAAATGCCATTACTCATTTTTTGAGCAAGAGTGCCGACCGATTCACTTACGCTAGAGAGAATGAGGAATTATTTAATGATAAATGGTTAAAGAAATTAGAAAAAATGGAATTACCGGAGAGAAAAGCCATAGAGGAGATAACTTCCGAGGGAATAATCGCAAAGAGTGATTTCAAATATCAAGGCAAGTTGCAAAAAAAAGGAGAATATGTTAATATCAGAATACAAGATATGCAACTGCTAAAAAGTAAAGGTTGTATATAATAATTAAAAAAATATCTATGAAAGTAATCGCAAAAGAAAATTTTTCATTCCGAGGCACACCAGTTAAAAAAGGCGATGTCGTGGAAATGGAAGAAAGCTCAATCGAGATTGCCGAGAAAAAAGGCTTGATTGAAAAAACAGAGGAAAGAAAAGTGGAAAAAACAGTAATGCAAACCAAGGAAATGAAACCGGTAAAAAATAGAATGATAAAACCGGCGAAAGGTAAAAAGTAATTAAGTAATAATTTAATAATAAAAAAGCTATGGCTACATTTACACACACGCTCCAAGGAGCAACCCCAACGGTTATTGACGCTACTGACAAATTACAATTTGCCAATGGCACATTTGACGGCAAAATAACTGTTGACGAATATAATGATTCAAACCACGTCAAAACCGCCGCTAACGCCGACAAGTCTTCCGCTAATACTCCAAACAATGTTAAGTTTATTTCGCAAGCAGGAGGCACAGGCGGAGACAGTCAAGCTGATTGGGGAGACGGAACAGAAGACCTTGACCAAATTACAACCGCAGAGGCTAATTTGAAAATAAACTTTGCTGACGACGCTTCTGTCATTACCGAGGACGCAATATTTTACGCTTATGACGGCTCAACCCCAGCCACCGCACCAAGTGGGATAAATTTCAAAGCAGCGGAAGTTGGAAACGCTAATTTCACAGACGCAGAGGGTAGTGGTTCAGCCCTAGCATTGGCAGACAATTCCGCAGGAACTTCGCACGACTTCTTTATTGCTTGTTCTGCCAGTCCTTCCAGTGTTGGAGCTAAGACTGGAAAATATCGAATAGAATTGACTTATAGTTAAAAATTAAAAATAACGAGGCTTATGAAGACTCAAATAAATTGGTCGGTTAGTCTATCTAACGGACAAACGCTATACGAGGGCAAAGGCGATTATCAATTAGTTAAAAACGAACTTTCCCCTTGGCAGAAATTACAAAAAAAACTTACGGAAGAAAAGTTGCAGATAACTTCTCTTTCACTTTACACAAACTCGGGACAACGCTGGAATTTGCCTAGTGCAGGCAGAAATCCAAAGTTCCGAGTTTTTGATTTGGCAGAAAAGCCAACCGGCTATAAAATGTTTCGAGCAATGGGAGCTGATGTATGCAACGGACAAATGGAGGAGCAAGAACTTTATACAGTGGCGGAAGCTATTTATGAAAATAAGAAACTTCAAATTTGGGTGTCAGAAAAAAACCCTGAAATATCTTGGAGTGTAATAATTTAAGTAAAAAATATGTTGATAGCCAAAGAACTATTACTAGACAAAAATAATGACATAATATCGTCAAAACTAATTGACTTGCTTTTACGAATAAGATTTAATGGTGGTTATGATTTTGGGCATATTAAATTTGTCAAAAAATTTATAGTTTTTTTAGAAGATGTCTTGACTAACAAAGGTCAAAAATCTTCAAAATTGTCAAGAATAATCCACTGGGCGACCGGCAACTCGACATATTATTTAGATTATGTCAATGGCTCTGACGCTAATGACGGCTCAACTTGGGCTTTAGCTTGGAAGACCATAACATCAGGAGCAACCGCCGCACGAGTTGGAGGAGGAGATATAATTCGTATAGCTAAAAGTCCAGACCCTACCTCGGTTGGAAATGCTGATTGGACAGACCAAGGCTCGACAGTTGTTTTAGATACAGCTGTCAATGCCACAGTTGATTTATGTGAAAGTGGTTGGACAGCTTCCGCTAATATTACAGCAACTGCTTCTACTGATTATGTCAAACAAGGGACTTATGGAGCAAAAATAGTAGTTGGGTCTAGTTTTACAACTGGAATGTTGGCTTACAGAAATTTAGGTGGAGCATTGAATTTATCAGGATATCAACAATTAAGTTTTTGGATAAGGGCTTCCAGCACAACTTTTAATGGCAAAGGAATGACATTAAATTTATGCTCTGATACCGCCGGAACGACAGTAGTAGATAGTTTTGCTATTCCAGATTTATTATATGCTGGTCGTTGGCATTGTATTACTGTTAATAAAGGCTCTGCTTTGGGAAGTAATATAAATAGTATTTCACTAACTTGCACCAGCGACCCAACCACACCGACAATTTATCTTGATAATATTATCGCTTGCAAAGCTGTTGGTTCAGCGGACAGTCTTTCATTGACAAGTCTTATTTCAAAAAATTCCCTTGCTCACGGCGGAGAAGAAGGCTGGTATGCTATTAAAAGTATTGTCGGAGATACTATTACTTTGGATAGAGACCCTACTGCAGAAGTTGCGAATATCGGAAAATATTACGGAACGACTGAAAATGTTGCTACTTACAAAAGAGAAACAATAAAAACAGTTTTTGCTTCAAGCACTACGGCAAAAGTTCAAGAAATTCAAGACAGTGGAGGAAGTATGGCAAATAGACTTGCATTTCAAGGAGGATATGACACATCATCATCAGAACAAAACGGAGAAACTTTTTTTGACGGAACAAATGGAGGAGGATACGGAATTTATTCTGCGTCAGGCAAATATTATATAACTTTGGATAGAATATCTGCTACGAGGTATTATTCTAATTTTTATTTAGACACCCCAGTCGGATTTAAGATTGATGTGCAAGATTCAAGCAATTCTGCTTCTCGAGGATTTTATATTACCAATGGCTATGATTTAGACATAGGCGTTATTGGAAATGTTAATAATACCGGAGATGGTGGATTAGCAATAACGATGATAAATTCAACATTGGATAGTATTTATAATATGAATTATAATTATTCTAATTATACGCAAATAACTGCTCAAAAAGGTTCAGTTGTTGGAACAATAAAAAATGTTAAAGGAAATTTATCAACTACAGTCGGACTGTATATTATTTTAAGAAATTCTAGCATTGGAACGATTGAAGATGTTGCTTATAATACTGGACACGGAGTAATGATTGGAGCAGATTCTGATTCGAGAATTGATGAAATCACGCTTTCTCACGATAATACAAAAAATGGAGTTATCTTTAACAATACGCCTAGTGGTGGCACTGTTGGATTTTTAGAAACAAAAAATAACACACTCGGAGGAATGGCAACTTATGGAACTTTTGCCAATATTGAAACTGCCATTATAAATGAAGCAACTGAATTTGTTGAATTAGCAACTACGCTATTCTATGATGAATATGGCGATAGAATTTACTCACTCAATCACGACGACACTGCCGGAAATTTAGTGGTATTTTTAATGGGCGGTAGAATTTACCACCAAGCCACGACACGGCATACCGCCAGTGGAAAAGCT
>Ga0116154_10000575_pt1 | contig 40634 bp, 41 predicted proteins | sample AD_UKC030_MetaG_FD_89898 | JGI IMG/M metagenome (GOLD analysis project Ga0116154, IMG submission 89898) | Active sludge microbial communities of municipal wastewater-treating anaerobic digesters from USA - AD_UKC030_MetaG | ecosystem: Engineered > Bioreactor > Anaerobic > Digestate | place: USA... | reverse complement strand
GGTGAATCGGACAGCCTTCACCAAACACTGTGCACCTGCTACCCGAAAACCTCATTCACCCATTCACTTCACCCTGAACCTCAGCACCGTCCTCAGCTTCTCCGGGGCCGTCTTCCGGGGATCGGACATGTAGATCTCCCGGTGCACCTTGGACAGCCGCCGGAGCCCCCGGGCCGCGCAGAACTCCTCCATCCGGGCGAAGCTGGCGGGCTCCGCGTCGTAGGGGCCCCGGTGGGTCATCTGGACGCAGGGTCCTTCCTCGAGGACCTCGAACCGGGCGTCTCCCAGGCGGGGCAGGGGCTTCCGAGCCTTCGTCCGATCGATCACGGAGAGGGCGTACTCCGGGGTGACGAAATCCGGCTGGCGGATCATCAGGTCGAAGACGTACTCGCTCTTGGAGATGCCCGCTCCGCCCCGGGCCTTGGCCTCCTCGGAGACGTCCCAGACCCCCTCCAGGGGGAACACCGAGTATTCCAGGTAACCCGCCGGAGCGGTCCCCGACTTGGGGGACATCCGCACCGCGTAGGCCAGGGCGTAGAGGACCGCCATGTAGTCCTGGAAGGCGGGCTCGTTGGGATCCCCGGCCCCCCGGATCGCGAAGAACTTGAACGCCGGTACCGTGACGAGCTCCGGCTCCGTCCCGGGCAGGTAGAAGGCCTTGTCGGTTTTCTTCCAGTCCAGCTTCATGATCGATACTCCTTGCGGCGTTTCCGCGGCGCCCCGCCCTCCCGCGACGGGAACCGGGGCGCCGCGCCCCGCGCTAGAGCGGCCGCACGGGCTCGCAGATGTCGATGACGAACCTGCCCTCCGGGTGGGCGTCCGGCTCGGACAGGTAGACCTCGTAGCACATCCGGTCGTCGGGCTGCCAGCCCGAGGAGGGGAACCATTCCCCCATCAGGGCGTCCCAGGCCGCGCCGAACTGGTCCGGGGCGATCTCGAAGCGGGCCACCGCGAACTTTCCGCCCGGTATGGTCATGAGGTTGATGTCCCCGGAGACCTCGGTGCCGGGCGGCACGGTCAGGCAGGCGCTGGAGCGGAGCTTCGCGGTCTCGGTGGCCTCCGGGGAGTCGTGGTAGACCGCCAGGGTCCGGGCTCCCGGCAGGGCGAAGAGCCCCCGGGGCCCCGCCCAGCGGGCCAGGCGCCCGAAGGCTTCGGGGATCCCGTCGAAGGAACCCACGTGGCGGGCATAGGCTACGGTCAGTTCGGGCAGGTCCTTGATCTCGACCTTGTACGAAAGCTTCGGCATTTTCTTCCTCCTTGTCCCGTCCGGGACTATGGGAGGAGGATACCCGCCCGCGTCCGCCGATTCTTTCCGGTCCTTGCGGTCCCCTTGACCGGGCATGCCGAGCGCTTGACCCTGCTTGCTCCCGTCCCGGAGGAAGCGGCGGCCCTCCCGGCCCAGGTCCCTCCACTCCGAGGCCGTCATGCCGAAGCGCTCCCGGAAGGCCCGGGCGAAGACCGAGGGGCTCGAAAATCCCGAGGCCAGGGCTATCTCCGTCACGGACAGGCCGGGGTTGTCCGCCAGGAGGGCCGCGGCGCGCTGGAGGCGGACCCGCTTGAGGAAGTCCGAGACCGTCTCCCCCACGACCCCCGAGAAGACCCGGTGGAAGTGGAACCGAGAGAAGGCCGCGGCGTCCGCGATCTCGTCCAGGCCGATGTCGTCCCCGAAGCGGGCGTAGATGAAGTCTATGGCCCGCTCGACACGCCCCAGGTATTCCCTCCGTAGAAGCTCCCGCCGGGTCACGTCATAGCTCCCGGATCATCTCGTACTGGCCGACCCCGGGCCCGATCCCGCAGGCCGAAAGGAGGCCGAGGGTCGCCCCGTCGCCGGCCTGGACGTTCACGTAGCGGATCGAGGGACCGAGCTTCGAAGCGAGAGCCCGCAGGAGGGCCGTGCCGACCCCACGGCGCCGGTAGTCCCGGTCCACGGCCAGCTGCCAGACCGTCCCGGTCGATGAGGCGACGAGGTGGCCAACCGATCTCCCGTCCCGGCGGGCTTCGAGCACCACCAGGGGCTCCACGGCCCGTCGGACCGAGTCGTCGGAGTTCTGCCAGGAAGGCTCCCAATCCCGGCGGACCGCGGCGGCCTTTCCGTCCAGCCCCTCCCGGCCCGACTCCTCGACCGTTAGTCCCACGGGGGCGAGCTTCCCGGGATCCGTGAAGACCCCGCCTGGGCATTCCAGGGACCGGGTCACCTCGAATCCCGCCTTGACGTAGGTCCGGAAGGCGGGGAGGTTGTCCCGGATCACCTCCAGTACGTAACGCCGGATGCCCCGGGCCGCGAGCAGGTCCAGGGCCCGGGAGGCCATACGGCCGGCAAGGCCCGAGCCCCGGGCGGCGGGGACCACCCCGGTCCCCGCGTCGTAGGCGGCGGGCATCCCGCCCCAGGTCCCCCGGCCGTTCAGCACGAAGCCGACCAGGCGGCCGTCCTCCCGGGCCCCCAGGGAGATCGAGAGGTCCACGCCCCTGCGCAGGCAGGAAGCGCGGAATTCCTCGAAGCTCCAGGTCACCGGAACGCTGTAGTCCGAAAAGGCCTCCATGAAGACGGCGTAGACAACTTGGAGACTCTCCGCTTCCAGGGTCATGAATTCCTGCATATACCTTCCCGTATCCGGGGCCTTCGGAGTCCCGACGGATTCCCAGTATATGACAGGAACCTGCCCGGGGGAATCCGCGGCCGCGCGCGCACGGCTCTCCCCGTCGATGGCGCCCGTCGATCCCGCGGGCGATTCCGGAGCCGCCCCGGGGCTTGGCCGGAGTCCGGGCACCGGGTACTATTCCCCCCGGGGGGAGGATACCCATGCCGAACGACGGATCGACGGGCGCTGATCCCGGAATCGTCATCATCCCGGTACGGGACGGCCCCGGGCTCGAGGCCGCCCGGACCCTGATCCGGGAGTACCTGGCCTTCCTGGACGCGGATCTCTCGTTCCAGGACATCGACGCCGAGCTCCGGAACCTCCCGGGGAAATACGCCCCGCCCTCGGGCACCCTGCTCCTGGCCTCCGTACATAGGGACCCGGGCCCCGGAAAGCCCGCGGGCTGCGGGGCCCTCCGGGACCTGGGTGGCGGATACTGCGAGATGAAGCGGCTCTTCGTCCGCCCGGAATACCGCGGGTACGGGATCGGTCGTGCCCTGGCGGAGCGACTCCTGGAGGAGGGCCGCGCCCTCGGCTACCGGGCCATGCGCCTGGACACCCTGGACCGCCTGGGGGAGGCGGTGGCTCTCTACCGGGCCCTGGGCTTCCGGCCCATACCCCCCTACTGCGAAAATCCCCTGCCCGGGGCGATGTTCTGGGAGAGGGACCTGTAGAAGGTCGAAGCCGACGGAACCGGCGGGCCGCACGACCGAACTTCTATCATTCTTCGAGAATCGAGCGTACTATCTGACCATGAAACGGTTCGGGGCGACTCTCCTGGTCATCCTGCTGGCGGTCCCGCGGATCCTCCCGCAGGCACAAGCCCTCGATCCCGTGCGCCTCCAGCTCAAGTGGCACCATCAGTTCCAGTTCGCGGGGTACTACGCGGCCAAGGAGAAGGGGTTCTACGCGGAAGCCGGCCTGGACGTGACCCTGCTGGAAGGCGATCCCGACGTATCCTATACCGACGAAGTGGTGTCGGGTGCCGCGGATTACGGGGTCAACAACACGGACCTCCTGATCGACCGGAGCAAGGGCAAGCCGGTGGTTGTCCTGGCTGCCGTGTTCCAACACTCCCCCACCGTCCTCCTGACCCTGAAGGGCAGGGGATTCGAGGTGCCCTCCGATTTTGCGGGACGCTCGGTGATGATCGTTCCGGGTGCCGAGGCGGAAGTGACCTCCATGTTCCGGTACGAATCCATCCCGTTGGAGGCCGTCCGGTTCCGGCCCCACTCTTGGGACCTGGATGATCTCCTGTCCGGCCGAGTGGACGCCGTCACGGCGTATATCACCAACGAACCGATCATCCTGAAAGCATCGGGCATAGACTACACCCTAATCCGCCCCCTCACCTACGGCATCGACTTCTACGGGGACTGCCTGTTCACGACGGAATCCGAGGTCCGGCGGCGTCCCGGGCGCGTCAAGGCGTTCCTGGAGGCCAGCGTCCGGGGCTGGGACTACGCGATGCACAATCCCGAGGAGATCTGCGACCTGATCCTGGCCAAGTACTCGACCCGCAAACCGAGGGACGTCCTGCTCCAAGAGGCCGAGGCCATGCGGGAGCTCATCCTGCCCGACCTCGTACCCATCGGATTCATGAATCCCGGACGATGGAAGCACATCGGGGACACCTTCGCGTCCCTGGGAAGCCTTCCGGCCGACTACTCCCTGGAGGGCTTCCTGTTCGATCCGCGGGCGCCGCGCCTGGACCCCCGGGTGATCCAGGCGGGTCTGGTCTTCGCGGGGCTGGCCCTGTTCGCGGCGCTGGCCTACATCCTGGCCCTCCGATCCTTCAACCGCCTTCTGGCCTTCAAGGTCGAGACACGAACCGCCATTCTCCGAGAGACGAACCGCCTGTTGGAGCAGGAGATCCTGCGAGGGGCGGAACGGGAGAAACGTCTGGCCGCCTCGCTCTCGGAAAAGGAGGTGCTCCTTCGGGAGATCCACCACCGGGTCAAGAACAACCTGCAGATCATCGTGAGCATCCTCAACCTCCAGGCCGAGAAGGGCGACGAGGTCTTCCTCCGGGACCTCCGCAGCCGTGTGGTGGGCATGGCCCTGGTCCATGAGCACCTCTACTCCGGCGCGGATCTGGGTCGGGTGGACATGGGTCAGTACATGGGGGACTTGGTTTCGGACATCGCGGCGTCCTATTCCCGGCCGGACCTCTCCATCCGGACCGACGTGAGGGTTGCCGACGTCTCCCTCTCCATCGACCAGGCCGTCTCCCTGGGACTCATCGTCGCGGAGCTCGTGTCCAACAGCATGAAGCACGCCTTCACGGGTCGGCGATCCGGTTCCATCGAGCTCGCGCTCGGGCGGGAGGACGGATCGTACGTCCTGTCGATCGGGGACGACGGACCGATCGCGGAGACGGGTCCCCAGTCCGCCTCGGCGGGCTCCGCCGCCCGCGAGGGACTCGGCCTGCGCCTCGTGGAAGCCCTGGCCGCCCAGCTCCGGGGAGACCTGTCGGTCGACCGGACCCGGGGGTACCGGACGAGCTTGAGGTTTCCGGCCGCCCTGAACGGGACATAGGAAGCGTAGGGCATGTCCGGAGAATGCCTAAGCCAAACTTCAGGATAATCGCGGGCACCCGGCCGGCCCGGGGTTCGGTGGAGGCTTGACGAATTTTATGTAATATGTTACCTATTTCCCCATTGGAATCCAAGAAACAGCCCGGGCTGAGAGCTTCGCCCTCCTCATCGACCTGGGCACGAAACTGCAGGTCCTGGTGGACCGGCACCTCGCGCCCTCGGGCTTCACCACGCGACAGTGGTTCCTGTGCCTCGTCCTGGAGCAGGCCGGCCGGAGCCTGAGCCTCCGGGAAACAGCCCTGCGGATGGGGACCAGCCACCAGAACGCCAAGCAACTGGCCCTCAAGCTGGAGCGCAAGGGATACCTGCGGATCGAGCGGGACCCGGAGGACGCGCGCGCCCTCCGGCTCTCCCTGACCGAAGCCTGCAGGGCCTTCTGGGCCCGAAGGAAGGACCGGGACCGGGAAATCCTGGAAGCGGTCTTCCGGGGCTTGCCCGCCCCGGACCTCGACGCCCTGCACCGCGCCCTCAAACGTCTCGATCTGGACGTCCACACCCTGCTGGCGGACGACAGCCTTCCGTTCTTATAAGGAGAAATCATGAAGCCCGTCACGAACACCCAGAAGGCTTTAGCCCTGGGCATCGCCGTCCTCTCGCTCTTCGCCTGCCTGGCGGGTCTGGCCCCGGGAACCCCGCGGCCGGATTCCCCGGCCGCCTTCACCTCGATCCGGGGTGAGCGGGTGGAACTCCAAGGCACGGGGCTCTACCGGCTAGATTCGGTATCCTTCGCCGCCCAGGCCAAAGCCCAGGACCTGGTGACCCTTTTGTTGGGAATCCCCCTCCTGGGGATCTCCCTGGTCCTCGCCGTCCGGGGCAGTCTGAGGGCGGGGGTCCTGCTGGCTGGCACCTTCGGATATTTTACCTATACCTACGCGACCTACGCCTTCGGGCTCCAGTACAATCCCCTCTTCCTGGTCTACATCGCGCTTTTCGGGTCATCCGTCTTCGGACTGATCCTTTCCCTGGCCGGCCTGGACACCGTGAGGATCCGGGAGGGATTCCGGGGCCCCCGGGTACGGAAGGCGGCCGTCGGCTTCGACTTCCTCGCGGGAACCCTGATCTTCCTCATGTGGATGGCGCGGCTCCTGCCCAACATCCTGGCCGGTACGGACACCACCTTCATCGAGCACTACACGACCCTGCCCATCCAGGTGATGGACCTGGGGTTCGTCGTCCCCCTGGCCCTGGTCTCCGGAGTGAATCTGGCCCGGGACCGGCCCCTGGGGTACCTGCTGACCGGGCTCTTCCTCATGAAGGGCGTCACCCTGGGCTTGGCGGTCGGAGCCATGATCCTGTGGTCCGTCGTCGCGGGCCTCCCGGTCTCTCCCGCGGAAACCGCGGTCTTCGCGGTGATCATCGGGGCGGGGGTCGGCCTGGGCGCGGCCTGGCTGGGGGCGATCCGGTAGAATTCCCCGGCGGGGATCCATAATCCTCCCGATCGGATTCGAATCCCGTCCCTCCCCGCGCTACACTCTCCGCATGCGCAATCGTCTACACCGCGGCCGGATCGCCGCGGCCGGCTTGGCGGCCTCCCTCCTGGGGGCCTTCGGTCTCGCCGCCTGCGTAGCCCCGGCGCCGCGAGGCGGCCCTTCGACCGCGGAGGAGGCCGTCGCTACGGCCGACGGAGCCTGGATCGCCGCCCGGGACGGGGTCCTCCTGCGGGTCCACGCCTGGGAACCGGCCGGCGCCGCCCGGGGGATCCTGCTCCTGGTGCCCGGGGTCACGGGCCTGGATACCCGGATGGAAGCGCCCGTGACGGAACCCCTGGCGGCCGCGGGCTTCGCGGTCTTCGCCCTGGAACCCCGGGGGACCGGGGAGTCCGGGGGCCCCCGGGGCTACGCCGGAAACGCTTCCCTCATCCTGGACGACCTGGGCAGCTTCGCCGCCTGGGGCCGGGAACGGGCCGGCCAAGGCGGAACCGCGGAGGGCCTCCCGGTCTTCCTCTTCGGCCACAGCATGGGGGGGACCTTCGCCCTGGCCCTGGCCGCGGAGATGGAGACGCCGCCCGCGGGCCTCGTCCTGGTCAACCCGGCGTACAAGTACCGGCCCCTCAAGGGAGCCACCCCCGGCTTCGGGGACTACCTGCGCTTCGCGGTCCATTGGATCTTCGCCCCCCGGAAGCCCGTGGTGGATATGGGGGGAGATCCGTCCCTCCTCGAGGATCCCGACGACCGGGCGGAGGCGGTTGAGCGGAAGGCCAGCCCCGCGGTCCAGGGCTTCCAGTCCATGGCCTCCATGACCGCGGCCCGGAAGATCATGACCGCGGCGCCCCGGAACGCCGCCCGCCTCTCCGCCCCGGGCCTGATCGTGGAGGGAAAGCGGGACCTCCTGATCGACCCCGCGGGCACGGACGAGATCTCCGCGGCCTGGGGCGGCCGGGGTGCCGAGCGGATCCGGGTGGATGGGGCCCACGGCCGGAGCTCGGCCCTGGCCGGGATGGAAACGATTCTCAGGTGGCTGGCGGAGGAGGCGGGACGATGAGGGGCACGGAGCTGGACGGGAAGGTGGCCGTGGTCACGGGAGGCGGGTCCGGGATCGGCCGGGCCCTCTGCGGGGAGCTGGCCCGGCGGGGAGCCCGGGTGGTCGACACGGCGGGGGCCGAGGAGACCGCGGCCGGTATCCGGGCCGGGGCCGCCGGGCCGGAGGCCGGGCCGAGGGCGCTCGCACGCCGGGTGGACGTCACAGACCCCGGGGACGTGGAAGCCCTGATGGCGGAGACCGTCCGGGATTTCGGCCGGATCGATTTCCTCTTCAACAACGCCGGGGTATCCGCCAACGGGGAGTTCCAGGACATCGGCCCGGAGCACTGGAAGCGGATCCTGGACGTGAACCTCTGGGGGGTCGTCCACGGGTGCCGGGCGGCCTACCCCCGCATGGTCCGCCAGGGCTTCGGCCACATCGTCAACACTGCCTCCCTGGCGGGGCTCATACCCGGCAGCCTCACATCCGCCTATTCCGCCAGCAAGCACGCCGTGGTGGGCCTGTCCCTGACCCTCCGCGCCGAGGCCCGAACCCGGGGCGTCCGGGTGACCGCCCTCTGCCCGGGCTACATCCGGACCCCCATCCTCAAGACGACCCCGACCTTGAGCCCCTACATGGATTCCCCGAGGAACCGGGAGATGAACGAGGGCCTGCGCTTCCCCGGCCCCGAAGGCTGCGCCCCGGCCATGGTCCGGGGCGTCCTGCGGAACAAGGCCGTCGTGATCGCGCCCGCATCCCAGGCGATCTACTGGCTGCTCTACCGATTGGCCCCGGCCCTCCTGCCCTGGGCGGGCTCCAAGATCGTGGAGACGATGCGGAGGAACGCCGAGGCGGACGGGAGGTAGCGTTCCGGCGGGGATGAACCGGGTTTCCCTCCGATCCGGGAAAGGATCGGGCATCCCCCCTGGAGCACGGAATGCTCCGCCGGTCCCCGCCGCCCATCGGACCTATCTCCCCCCGGACATATCGTACCAGTCGTTCACCGGCGTCTTCTGGGTTTCGACGAACCGGGCGCCCTGGGGCAGGAAGTACTTGAGGCCGAGGGTGAAGGCGAAACGTCCCCGGACCTCGTCGAGCAGGGGCACTCCGGGATCGTAGGGATCCCCGAAGGCGTCGCGGACCCGCCGGATGACGCCCAGACGGAATCCGGCCTCCGCGTAGGGGGCCAGAAGCTCCGACACCCGGTAATACGCGCGGACCTTGGGCTCCAGCCAGAGTTGGAACGACAGACTGTGATCGGATTCCCGGACGTCGTCGGACACCCCGGGAAGGCCGGGCCAGATCCCGACTCCCAGTTCCGCCCCAACGCCCAGGATCCAGGAGCTCCCCAGGGGGAAGTACCAGGAGGGCTCGAAGCCGAGTCCCAGGAACAGGTCACGGCTGATACTTTCCTGCAGGCTGGAGTTCAGAGTATGCCGGGAGTACAGGAGCATCGACGGGCGGAGGGCCAGGGAGAACCGGTCGGCCAGGAACCGGCCGACGCTTATGGACGCCTCCGTGATCTGGAGATACTCTCCCTTCTCCTCCTCCGTGACATCTCCCGCGAAAATGGGGTAGTCGGGATTATGGGAGAACTTGACCGTGCCCCCGAACTCCCAGCCCCCCGCGGCCAGGGGATCGGGCGCCTGGGCGAAGGCCGCGGCGGAAACCGCGATCAGGGCCAGGACCATCCAAAGACCTTTGTTGCGCATACAACCTCCGCATGAATGATGGGATCGAGATCGTTCCCACATCCTGCGGGGGATGTTCGAGAAAGGCCATCACCCGAAAGGGGTTAGGCCGAGGGGCTCAGCCCGCGGCGGGAGGACGCCGGGGCAATCACGGCGATCCCGCCGCTACATCACCGGCACGACACCTCGTTCGAGTACGCGGAATACTGCAGGACCCCGCCGCCGATGTCCCGGTATCCCCGGACCCGGTATTTGTACGCCTTCGTGTTATCCGGCCGGGTATCGGTATGATCCAATACCCATTGGCTTACATTCCAGCTCTTGGCTCCGATCAGAGCGGAACCGACCTCCGACCACAGCCCGGTATCGGGGTTGTATCGCTCCGCCTTGTACCCGTGGACTCCCCCGTCCGACAGCTGGTATATCCGTACCGTCGACTGCCAGGGCGCGGCCATGGTGTAGGAGTAAAGCTGCAGCGCGGGAGTCCCGATCTCCGTCCGCGCCGTCGTCGTCGCGGGAGCGGACGTGCCTCCGGCGTTTCGGGCGGTGATGCGGAACGCGTACTCGCCCAAGGACTCGGGGATCCAGACCACCGTGCCGGTCTTGCCGGACGGATAGTACTGGGCGAAGGAGATGTTTGCCTGTCTGGATCCGGGGATGCCGGTGGCCCCGACGACATACCTCCACGCGCCGTCGACGAACACTTCGATGTCGAACCATCCCAGGTTGATCCCGCTGTGCGACCATGCCGCGGGATCGATGTCGTATCTCCACCCCGCCGAATCCCAGCCTCGTGCGGCCAGATTCACGCTGAAGCCTGTCGGGGCCGCCGGCGGATTCACCGTATACGTTTGGGACGCGATGTCGCTGTTCGCCCAGCCGGGCCGGGTCGCCATGACCTTCACGGTCACGGGCGACATATCCACGGAATAGGAACCGCCGGACGCGGAGGTCCCCGTCGGGTCGGACCCGTCGACGGTGTACCGGTATGTCACTCCGGAGGTCGCGCATCCGAACGTGACCGCGGCGGCGTGGGACACGATCCCGGATCCGGGCGCGAGGGTGGGAGCGGCGACCTTGGGAGTATAGGCGGCGGTGGCGACGCCGCTCGAGGTCCACCCGGCCTTCACGGCGATGACCTTCAGGGTGACCGGATCGTTGACCTGGATGCCCGTCGCGCTCGGGGAACCCGTCGTCGGCGTCGTTCCGTTCGTCGTGTAGTGGTAGGTCACTCCCGCGACAGGACTGGAAAAGCTCACCGTCGATCCGCCCTCCACGGTACCCGCCGCCGGGCTCAGCCCGGGAGCCGGCAGCCGCGGAGCGTAGGTCGCGACCGCGACGGGGCTGTCCGCCATGCCCGCCTTCACCGCCAGCAGCTTCAGCGTCACGGGCCCGTCGACCTGGTAGGACGAAACGGAGGGGGAGCCCGTCGTCGGATCGGTCCCGTCCGTCGTGCAGTGGTACGTCACCCCGCTCGTGGCGCAGGAAAACGTGACGACCGTGCCCGGGTCGACAGCGCCCGGCGCCGGGGAGAACTGCGGCGTAGAAACCTGGCTGTAATCGATGGTGTAGGTCGCGTCCGCCGCGTCACTGTCGCTCATCCCGGACATGCGGGCGAAGGCGCGGATCGTCATCGTGGTGCCGTTCCCGGCGATCGCGATCGGTACGGTGTACAGGGTCGAGGATCCGCCGGGAGCCGAGCCGTCCGTGGTGTACCGGATCTCGGCTCCGCCGGTAGCGGAGGAGATTTCGACCGACTGGTCCTCCGAGAAGGTTCCGGGGCTCGGAGTGAAGGTGGGTGCGGCGACCTGCTCGAGGGTGGGATCCTCTCCACCCGCGCCCGCCGCGGCGCACCCCGCCAGCATCCCGGCGGCGGCTAGGAAGGCGAGGACGGCGAAATTCCGGAATCGCATGGGTACCTCCGATGATTATGGATCGACGGGTACCCGATCCTAGGCATGGAAGTATTGGACGCGCCATCACCCGAACAGGGTTAGGCCTCGGCCGCACGCTCCTCGGCCGCGGACCTCCGGTCCGGCTCCAGGCAGAGCTCGATGAGGCCCTTGCGGCCGGGCACGTCGAATTTGCGGTAGACGCTCTTGGCGTGTGTCTTGAGGGTGTTCACCGAAATGTCCAGCCTCCGGGCGATGCTCCCGTAGTCGAGCCGCCCCGCCAGGAGGGCCGCGATCTCGATCTCCCGTTCCGTGAGGCGGTACGGGGGGTCGAAGCGCTCGTTGATCCTCCGGATCTTGCGGCCCATCGGTTCCCGGATGTACGCGGGATCCAGGATCGCGACGTGGCCCTCCTCCTCGTACTCCGGAGACGACGGGGCATCCGCCCGCGAACCGGGCGGCCCGATCCGCGTAAGGCTTCGGAGGGAGAGTTCCTCCTCGAGCACCCGGAGCAAGGGGGGCAGCAAGGCCAGGGCCGTAGAATAGAAGACGACCATCATCCCGACGAACGAGGCGGTATCCCGACGGCCCGACAGCTCCAGGACCCACCCGATCAACATCCCCACGGACGTCCCCAGGACTACCGCCCCGGTGAAGAGTATCACGATGAGGGGACGACCCCGGTGCTTATGGAAGATGTCGAAGGTCAGCTTGAACAGAAAGAGGTTCCCCAAGGCCTCCCCGACGACCAGGACCAGGGAGCCCGCCGAGGTGCCGGCGTGCAAGATGATGAGCCCGTACCCGATGAGCTGGCAAAGGATCATGGAATAGAGCAGGAGGAGGATGTGGATGCCGCTTCCTTTCCGGAGGAACAACAGGTAGACCGCGGAAGAGACGAGGACCCTGACGCCCGGAGACGGCGTCGTCCAGGCGCTCCCGCCCGTCACGCTCAGGAGTCCCTCGGGCAGGAAGGTCGCGAAATACACGAGCAGGAGCAGGACGATCACGATCCCCATGAGCCGCCCCGGGAACGTCAGCGGTGGACCGCTCCCGGGATCCTCCACCCGGCTCATGTCCACGCGAAGGGCCGCCCAAAGGGCGACCAGGGGCACCGCGAGGTCCATCGCCGCGGCGCCCGGAGTGCCGAACCGCTCCCCCGCCCACAGGACCGCGAGGGACACGGCTCCCCCTCCCAGGTGCACCGCCGCGATGGAGGAGACCCTCGGAAGCCCCGGGAATGCGTACACCCAAAAATGGAACATGGCGCCGAAGGAGGTACCGGCCAGGATCCCGAAGAGACCGAATCCACATCCGCCCGCCCTCGCCGGCGGTATGAACCGGAGGACCAGGATCGCCGCCAGGGCCGCAGCCGCGCAACCGGAAACCATTGCCTTGACGTTGAAGCGGCGCATGAAGGATAGCCCGGCGAACATACCGATCAGAAATCCGCCGAAATAGAATAGGCGGGCGGAGTCCGCGCCGCCGTCCGGACCCGTCAGGATGATCCACGGGGACGATTGATAGAAGTACGCCAGGGTCCAGCCGAACAGTAGGGAGCAGGTCAGGAAGGCGGACGGGAGGAAGGGTCGGCGGGTCTCCGCGGAGGATCCGTTGGTTCGATTACATAATTCGTTTATAGCTGAAGCCATGCTGCAGGTTCGACTGTATTCCAGGCGCCGCCTCCTGTCAACGCGAGGGAGAGGATACCCGCCCGCTGTAGCCCCCCAGGATCAGGGAATACCCACGCTCGATGTTGCGGCGGCAGGAGCCCTCGTCCATGTCGTGCCGGCCGGAAAGGAAGGCCAGGATGAGACCGTTCGCCAGAACCAGGAAGAGGAAGCCGTCCCTCCGGAGCTCCTCCTGGCGGACGGGATCCAGGAGCCCCGGGATCAGGTCGATCCCGCTCCAGTAGAGCCTCCGCACCTTGGGATCCCCGGTGGTCGGTCCGAACCCGCTCTGGAAGACGAAGCGGTAGAGGTTGGGCCGGCGCTTCGCGTACTCGAGGAGCTCCTCCGCGATGATCTTGAACAAGGCGCAAGGCCGGCACGGTCCTTCGACTTCCTCCGGAATCCGGGGTTTGAGAGCCTCCGTGATCTCCTCGAAACCCCGGGCGATCACACCGTCCAGGATCTCCCCAAAGGCCAGGTAATTGTAGAGGGTCATGTGGGAGACCCCGAGTATCTGGGCCAGCCGCCGGGCCGAGAAGTCCTCGTACCCCTCCCGGTCGATTAGGTCGTAGGCGGTTTGCACGATGTCCCCGGGGTCCGCGACCCGTTTCGATCTTCCCATTCTGCGTTCGATAGTACCCTGTCGGGCCGCCCCGGCCAAGCCCGGACGGCGGGTGACGACTCCGGGGCGAGGGACGTCACGAGACTGAGTACCCCGTGGACAGGACAGCGTTCCGACCGGCCTCCATGCCGAACACCAGGGGGGCGTGGTACCCGAACCTATCGCCGGGGAGCCCGAAGACCACGGCCTTGCCCTCCCCGCCCCTCCGTGCCACAATGCCCCCGGCAGGAGGATCATGTTCCACCCCAAGACGACGGACTGGGACAACCGGATGAAGGAGATGTTCGACCGCATCGACTCCATCCTGGAGGACCGGTACCATGGATCCTGGAGGCTCCGGCGCAACCGCCCCGGACGCGGCGAAACCTCGAATCCCGAGGCGGACGGTCTCTTTAACGTGGGGGTCTTCTTCACCCCCGGGTTCGGGAGCCGCCTGGGCCGGGGCTACCTGGTGGAGATCGTCCTGGCCACGGAGGAGGCCGTTCCCCGGGCCAAGCGGGACGAGATCGAATTGTCCGTCCGGGACCTGCTCCTGGAATTCCTGCCCGTCTACTTCCCCGACCGAAGGTTGACCGTGGAGCGGGACGGCTCGATGTACAAGATCCGGGGGGACTTGGGCCTGGGCGGGGTTTAGCCTTCGAAGGACCAACTCGAAGCCTTGATTTCCCCGGCCGCGCACTATACTGGAACCATGACCATCTCGGACTTCCTATCGATGAGGTGGAGCGGGATCGAGGGCCCCCTGATCGAGCCTCCCCGGCTCTCCCCCATCGTGGCGGACCCTAGCTTCCTGTTCCCGGAGGAGACTCCCGGCGGGGTCTGGGAACTCTTCGCCCACTCGGCCTGGGGGATCCATCGGTATACCTCCCCGGACGGCGCGAGATGGACCGAACGGGGCATCGCCGTCCACAACGCCATGCGCCCCTTCGTGCGCCGCCTGGACGGGGAAGGGCTGTGTCCGGACGAGGGGCCGGCGACCGGGAGCGGCCGCCGTGGCGCCGCCCCGACGGCCGCCGGTCCCGCGGGAAAGCCGGCATCCTCCCGTTTCGGCCTGTACTACGAGTCCTACCCGCCTCTGGCCCTGCCCCTGACCGCCCTGCCGTTCCGCCGGCGCTGGAGGTCCCGGATCGCCGTAGCCGTGAGCAGCGACCTGGAGCGGTGGTCCCCCGGCCGGACCCTGGTCTCCCCCCTCCTTCCTTGGATGCGGGACCGATCTCTGGGATTCGCGGTGTCCAATCCCTGCCTGGTACGGGACTGGACCGACACGTATCGGCTCTACTTCTCCGCGTCCCTGGCCTGGATCGAGGACTGCGGCTTCTGCGAGCCGAAATATGTCGGCCTGGCCCGGGGAGCCTCCCCGGAGGGTCCCTTCGTCCCGGATCCCGAACCCGCCGTCGACCCCACCCGGGATCCGATGCCCGGAGTCCAGGGCGCCGGGGCGATCAAGGTCCTGCCCCTGTCGGACGGCTACGTGGGACTCCAGAACAAAATCTACCGGGATCCGTCCGGGCGCTCCCGCTCGGCCCTCTTCGTCCTGCGCTCCGAGGACGGCGTCTCCTGGGAACCCGCCCGACGGGAACCTCTCCTGGCCCCGGGCTCCGGTTGGACGGCCTCCCACGTCTACGCCTGCGACTGCCGTTTCCGGGAATCCGACGGCCGCTGGTACCTCTACTTCAACGCCCGGGACGGATGGCGGATCAGCGAAGGCCGGGAGCGGATCGGACGGATCGTCGGGACTCCGGGCTGAGCGGCCGGCCCGAGTCCGGGCTCGGCGGCCCGGAGGCCCCGCCGCGGCGGACACCGCGGCGGCGGCTTGCGGGCCCGGCCCGGCCGTCGTATCCTGAGGGACCATGCCGGATCCGACGCCCCCCGCCGTCCTCGTGGCGGACGACGACGACAACCTCCGCGCCTCCGTCCGCGCCTCCCTGGAGAGGGAAGGCTTCGGTGTACGGGAGGCCCGGGACGGGGTCGAGGCCCGGGACTTCCTGGCCGGAGCCCCGGATCCGGCCGGACGGCCGGCCCTGGTTATCCTGGACATCTCCATGCCCCGGCTTTCCGGCCTGGACCTCCTGCGGGAGCTCCGCACCCGGGGCGACACGATACCCGTCATCTTCCTGACCTCCCGGGACGAGGAGCTCGACCGGGTCCTGGGCCTGGAACTGGGGGCGGACGACTACCTCCCCAAGCCCTTCTCCCTGCGGGAGTTGGCCGCCCGGGTACGGGCCGTGCTCCGGCGGGTCGAGTCCCGGTCCGCCCCGGCCGCCGCGGATCCCCCGGCGGCCGGAACCCGGGAATCCCCCGCCCCGGGCTCCCTCACCCTGGACCGGGACGGGTTCCGGGCCTTCTGGGCCGGTACCGAACTGGACCTGACGGTCACGGAGTTCCGTATCCTGGACTGCCTTGCGGAGCGTCCGGGCGCGGCCCGGACCCGGGACTCCATAGTCGCCCGGGCCTGGCCCGGGGGCGTGTACCTCTCGGACCGGGTGGTGGACTGCCACGTCAAGCGACTCCGGCGCAAGCTCCGGGAAGCGGGGGCCGGGGACGAGGCCATCGAGACGGTCTACGGCCTAGGGTACCGGCTGCGCCCATGAGGCGGCCCCGGGTTCCCATCGTTGCCCGCATCCTGGGGGTGAACGCCCTCCTCGTCTTCCTGCCCGTGGCGGCCTTCCTCTCCCTGGACACCTACGAGCGGAGCCTCCTGTCGGCCCTGGAGGATTCCCTGGTCCAGCAGGGCCGGTTCCTGGCCGCCTGGCTGGGGGAGGGCGAGCTTTCGGCCTCTCGGGCGGAGGCCGTGCTCGCCGCCCTTGGCCGGCGCCATACCGCCCGGCTCCGGGTGCTGGACGCCGCGGGGAACCTCCTGGCGGACTCCAGCGTCCGCCCCCCGGACGCGCCCCCCTCCGCCCCGGACGCGGAGGCCCCGTACCGGGCGGGACCGGACGTCCTCCCCGAGGCCAAGCCCGCGGAATCCAGCTGGATCTACCGTCTCCTCTCGGGCCCCGTCCGGCTCTGGCGGCGCTACCTGGCCCCGCCCTCCGAGCCCCTGGCCTCCGCGGACTTCTACACGGGCAAGCGGAACTTCCTGGAGGGAGCCGAAGTCCGGGCGGCCCTGGAGGGGCGCTACGGCGCGGCGACCCGGATCTCCGCGGGAGGCCAGGTTTCGGTGACCCTGTACAGCGCCCTGCCCGTCCCGTCGCCGGACGGGACACCCCGAGGGGCGGTCCTGGCCTCCCAGTCGACCTACCGCATCCTGGCGGGCCTGTACCGGCTCCGGCTGGACGTCGGCCGGATCTTCCTGGCCGGCCTGGCGGCCTCCTCGGCCCTGAGCCTCCTTCTGTGGCTGACGATCTCCCGGCCCCTGAGGCGCCTGGGAATCCAGGCCCGGGCCGCCCTCAGTCTCCGGGGCCTTGCGGAAGGCCATTTCAAGCCCGGCGCCGTTTCCGACGAGATCGGGGACCTGGGCTCGGCGCTGCGGGAATTCTCCGCCCGCCTGGGGGAGCGGCTCTCCTGGGCGGAGGACTTCGCCTCGGACCTGTCCCACGAGATCCGCAATCCCCTGGCCTCGATCCGGGCGGCCGCGGAACTGCTCCCGGACGCCGGGCCGGAGGAGGTCCGGATACTGGGGGATCGCATAGCCCGGGACGCGGACCGGGCGGCCCGGATCGTGGGAGGCCTGCGGGAGCTCTCCCGGATCGAGGGAGGGGAGGACGGGACCGGGCCCGCGGACGTCCTGGCGGTCGCCCGGAACTGCGCGCGCTTCGCCGCGGACCGCTCCGGGTCCGGGTCCGGGCCGACGGACACGAGGATCACCGTGGAAGCCGCCCCGGATGCGGGGGAACTCCGGGCCGCCGTCTCCCCGGACCGCCTGGCCCTGGCCCTGGGCGCCCTCCTGGACAACGCGGTGTCCTTCAGCCCCCCGGGCGGGGAGGTCGAGGTCCGGGCGGACCGGACTCGGGAAGCCGACGGCGAGAAAATACGCCTGTCCGTCCTGGACCGGGGACCGGGCATACCCCCGGAGCACCGGGACCGGATCTTCGACCGGTTCTTCACCTTCCGCCCGGCCGGCCGGGACGGGAACGTCCCCGGCACCCGGGCCGCCGAACAACAAGCTTCGGAACACCAGGGGCTCGGCCTGGCCCTGGTCCGGGGGATCGCCCTCCGGGCCGGAGGCCGGGTCGAGACCGCCGACCGGCCCGGGGGCGGGACGGTCTTCACCCTGGTCCTGCCCGCGGCGCCCCGATAACACCCCGCCGCCGCCACAGTTCCGCCGCATTCCCGGCCTAGAATCTCCGGGCAAGGAGTGCGCCATGAACAGAACACCGAGATTGCCCCGAGCCGCCCAGACGAGCCTCAAGGCCGGCCTGGTCGGCGTCCTGGTCCTCGCGTTCCTCATCCCCGTCGGCATGATCCGGGAGGTCCGGTCCGAGCGGGAATCCTACCGGGAGAACGCCCTGGAGGACGTCTCGTCCAAGGCGGGGGGCCGGACCCTTTTGATCACCCCCTACCTGGCCGTGCCCGCACGTTACGACGTCCGGGAGACGAACGCCAAGGGAGAGGAGGTAGTCCGTACCCGAAAAGCGGTCTACATCGTCTTCCCCCGAACCCTCGGGCTCACCTGCGACACCCGGGTCGAACTCCGGAAGCGCGGCATCTACTCGGTGCCCGTCCACCGGACCGAAGCGGCGATGGATCTCGAGTTCGATCTCCGTTCCTGGGAAACGGGGATACCCGGCGTCCGGGTGGGCTGGACCGAGGCCCAGCTCTACTACGCCTACGACGATCCCCGGTCCCTGCGAGGGAGTCCCTCCCTGGCGGCGACGGACGGTTCGAGGGCGGTCCTGAGGTCGAGCCCGGCCCCGCTCGAGCTGGCCGCCCGATCCGTCTCCGTCCCCGTACGCCTCCAGCCCGGGACCGACGGAAGCGCGCGGTACGCGGCGCGCCTGGAACTCTCCTTGAACGGGGCGGAAGCCCTGGACTTCCTGGCCCTGGCGGACACGAACACCCTGAGGCTTTCCTGCGACTGGGCCAGCCCCTCCTTCTCGGGCTACCGGCTTCCCGCCGACCGGGAACTGGGGGACGCGGGCTTCCGGGCCGAATGGTTCGTGGACGAGCCCTCCCGGGTCCTGCCCCGGGTCCTGGCCGCCTCGGATTTCCGGCCCGAATCGGTCGCGGGGGCGGCCTTCGGGGTCGACTTCCTCCAACCCACGGACGTGTACCAGCAGGTCCACCGGGCCCTCCGGTACGCGGTGCTCTTCCTCTTCATACCCTTCGCGGCCCTCTTCCTCTTCGAGGTCCTGGCTCGCCGCCGCCTCCACGTGGTCCAGTACGTCCTAGTGGGCCTGGCCAACTGCCTCTTCTACCTCCTGCTCCTGGCCCTGGCGGAGCACCTGCCCTTCCTGGCCGCCTACCTGGTTTCCGCCGCAGCGGTCTGCGGGGTCACCACCTTCTATGTCGGCGCCTTCCTCCCGGACAAACGCCAGGCCGCCCTGGCCTTCGCCGTCCTGGCCCTCCAGTACGGCTACCTCTTCTGCGCCCTGTCCTCCGAGGATTACGCCCTGCTCATCGGGTCCGTGGGGCTCTTCGGGATCACGGCCCTGACCATGGCGGCCACCCGGAAAGTGGACTGGTTCGGCGGCAAGGGGGAAGCGGTACCGGAACCGGACGGGGAACCGCAGGATCTGCCGGAATTCCCGCCCCTTCGGGAGCCCTGAACGCGAATTCCGCCGGGCGCGGGGCCCCGGTTCCGCGCCAGAGTGGCCTCATCGAGACACCAAGGAGGTCTGTATGGCGGAGACGATGGTTCTGCGGGAAGTCGGCGCGGTGGAACGCCGGGACGGGCGGACCTGGGTGAGGATCCGGCCGGAATACCGGGAAGCCTTGCGGGGCTTGGAGGAGTTCAGCCACTGCCACGTCCTGTGGTGGTCGGGAAGCGACTTCGGGATGGGCTTCGACACCCGGTCGGTGCTGTCCGGGGAACTGCCCTACTCCCCGGGCAGGACCGCGGGGGTCTTCGGCTGCCGGGGACCCTTCCGACCCAACCTGATCGCGATGACCGTCTGCCCGATCCGGGCCGTGGATCCCGAGGCCGGCCGGATCGAGGTCGCCGCGATCGACGCCTTCGACGGGACGGCGGTGCTGGACGTGAAACCCTACTACCCGAGCGTGGACCGGGTCCGGGACGCCCGGGTCCCCGCTTGGCTCCCGGACTGGGGGGAGTGGGCTCCCGACGGCGGGTTCGGGCTGGACGAGTAGGGCCGCCCGCCGCATACTGGCGTACATGGACAACGCCCAGGTGATCCTGGAGACCGCCCGCTGGATCGAGGGGCGGCTTCGGGAGGACCTGCCCGTGCCCGCGATCGCGGCCAAGGCGGGCTACTCCCTGCACCACTTCACCCGGCTCTTCGCGGCGGTGATCGGCATGCCGCCCAAGGAATACGTCCTGCGGCGCAAGCTATCCGAGGCCGCCCGGGACCTGGCCGGAGGCCGGCGCGTCACCGACACGGCCTTCGACTGGGGCTTCCGGGACCTGGACAGCTTCTCCCGGGCCTTCCGCCGGGAACTCGGCAGTTCACCCAGCGCCGTCCGGCGGGGCGCCCCCTTCCCCTATCAGGAGCCCGCCGTCAGACGGATCCCCGGTCCCCCCGTGGACGCGGAGCCCGTCCTGGAGCGCTTTCCCCCGGTCCTGCTGGCGGGTTGGCAGGTCCGCATCACGGGTCCGGGGGACGAGGTGGGACGCCTGTGGGCGGGCTTCCTGCCCCGGGCGGCCTCGATTAACCGCCGTATCCGACCGCCGCGGGTCCGCCAGCTGGCCACCTGGACCGAGGACGCCGAGGACTGGGTGGACATCCTCGTGGCCGCGGAGATGGAAACCCTGGACGCCCTGCCCCTGGACCTGGTCGGCCGGGCGGTCCCGGGGTGCGAGTGCCTTTCCTTCCTCCACCGGGGCTCCGCCGCCCGGGTCGGGGAAAGCTACGCGGCCATCTACGGCACCCTCCTTCCCTCCCTGGACCGGAAGCCCTCCCTGCCGTTCAACTTCGAATGGTACTTCGAGGACGCGGGGGATCCCTACTCCGAGGACTTTCGCTTCAAGATCTGCGTACCCGTGGCCTGAGAGGGAAGCCCGACCAAACCTGTACTTATCCCCCCTCCCGTGGTAAAAAGGGGGAAAGGAGGCAGGCATGGGATTCTTCAAGAAGATCCGAACGACGGCCGTCAAGGCCGTCCGGGCCCTGACCCGGCGGGCCTCCACGGTCCTGGGTTCCCTGCGAAAGTCATCCTCCCCCCTGGCGGATCGCCTCCTTTCCGACGCCCTCCGGATCGCGGAGATCCCCTCCCCGACCGCCCGGGAGGAACAGCGGGCGGCCTTCGTCCTGGAACGCCTGCGTTCCCTGGGACTGAACCCCCAGGTGGACGAGGACGGAAACGTCCTGGCCCGGATCACATGCCCGGTCCCGGACGACCCCCGGCCCATCCTGGTCCTGGCGGAGCTTTCCTCACCGCGCTGGCACCCCCTGGAAAGCCTCTCCCGTCTGGACGCGGACCGGGCCTACGGCGCGGGGCTTTCCGACTCCCTGGGACCGGCCACCCTCCTATCCCTGGCGGAGTCCCTGCAGTCCGGGACCCCGGCCATCCCCAAGGACGTCCTGCTCCTCTTCGCGGCCCGCCCCCTGGACGATCCCCGGGGGTCGGTGCTCCGGCGCCTGGCCGAGGATCCCCAGGACCGGCCCGCCGCGTCCCTGAGCCTCCGGGGGCTCTCCCTCGGGACCGTACCGACCAAGTCCCTGGGGACCTACCGCATAGAGGTCCGGGTGCGCACCGACGCGGAGGTATCTGAGACGGATCGCGGGCCTAGGACCGCGGTGGACGCGGTCGTAGCCCTGGCGCGGACCCTGACGGGCATAACCTGGGACGCGGAAAAAAGGACAACCTGCGCGATCCGCCGTATCGAGGCGGGTTCGGGCTTCGGCCACGAACCGACGGAGGGACTCCTGGACATCGAACTCGAGTCCGCCGACGAGGCGGTCCTGGAGATCGCGATGAAGGCCGCCACGGCCACGGCGGAGTCGAGGGGCCGGGAGGCGAACCTCCAGACCCAGGTGACGATCGCCGGCTACGTGCCCGTGGGCGATCCCGGGGCCGGGGCGGGACTCTCGAAGCTCGTGATCCAGGCCCTGAAGGAGCAGCATATCAAGGTGCGGGAAGAGTCCGGAGCCGACCCGGCGGCCTTCTTCTCGTCCCGCGGGATCCCCGCCGTATCCCTGGCGGTGGCCAGCGGCCGGGAGGGCCTGGACCGGGACGAGATCGAGGTGGCCTCCATCGAGAAGGGCCGCCGCCTCCTGGTCTCGGTGATCGAGCGGGTCTCCAAGGAGGTCCTGTGAGCAAGCCTTCCGACGATTCCCTCCTGGTGCGGACCTGGCACCACTCGAAGTTCTCGGACATAGGCCGTCTGGTGGATCTCAAGGAGAAGAAAGGCCTGACCCTATCCCTGGCCTTCCCGACCCTGAACGAGGAGGCGACGATCGGCAAGGAGATCCTGGTCATCCGCACGGAGCTGATGGACCGATACCCCCTGCTGGACGAGATCGCCGTCATCGACTCCTCCTCCAAGGACCGGACCCGGCAGGTGGCCGAGCGCTACGGGGCCCGGGTCTTCGAGTCCAAGGACATCCTGCCCGGCCGGGGGACCTTCCGCGGCAAGGGCGAGAATCTCTGGAAGAGCCTCTACGCCCTACAGGGGGACATCATCGTCTGGGTGGACGCGGACATCGCCAACATAGCCCCGAAATTCGTGTACGGCCTCGTGGGCCCCCTGCTGGAGGACGACTCGATCGGGTACGTGAAGGCCTTCTACGAGCGGCCCATCCGCTCCAGCTCGGGGATCCAGTCCTCCGGGGGAGGCCGGGTCACGGAGATCCTGGTCCGGCCCATCTTCTCCCTCTTCTACCCGGAGCTGGCGCGCCTAGTACAGCCCCTGTCCGGGGAGTACGCGGGCCGGCGGGAACTCCTGGAGACCCTGCCCTTCAGCGTAGGCTACGGGGTGGAGCTGGGGCACCTGATCGACGTCTACCGGAAGTTCGGGATCGGGGCCCTGGCCCAGGTGGATCTGGACCTTCGCATCCACCGCAACCAGAGCACCGAGGCCCTGGGACGCATGGCCTACGGCATCCTGGCCACCTTCCTGGACCGGGCCCGGCGCTACGGCGACGCCGAGGTGCTCCGCGAGCTGGGGGACCGTCACATCGCACTCAAGGTGGAGAAGGAATCCCATACCGTCGCGGCCACGGAGATCTCCGCCGTGGAGCGCCCTCCCATGGTCGAGGTCCCCGAGTACACGCAGAAGTTCAAGGAGTCCGGACGGCACTGGGCTGGGCGGAACCTGGAGGCCTAGCGAGCCGTGGCGCCGGCGCCCCGCACGGGTGTCGGGTCTCGGATTGCGGGGAGCCGCCCGGGGGTATATATTCAAGGGGTGAGCGAAGACACGATCCTGGAATCCAGCCCCACGGGCAAGCGTCTCCAGTCCCTCCGCAAGGACGATACCCTTTCGATCCTCCTGTGCGGCAAGCGGATTCCCCTGATCGGGAAGATCGTGCTGGGCCGGGACCGCTCCTGCGGGATCGTCCTGGAGCACGCCCTGGTCAGCAAACGCCACGCGATGATCCAGAAGATCAAGGACGACTACTTCATCACCGACCTGTCCAGCACCAACGGGACCTTCGTCAACGGAAAGGCCGTCCCTCCGGGCAAGTACGTGCGCGTCGAGCCGGGGGACAAGATCAAGATCGGGAAGACGGTGCTGACCATAAAATAGCCGCGAATCCCCGTACGACGGCGCGACTTCCACGTGAAAATGAAACGGCCGCCCCCATCGGAGGCGGCCGCCGCGTCCGAAGCCGGACAGCTTACTTCTTCACGCTGTAAAAAGCTTTCTTCCCTGCGTATTCCGCGATGCCCTCCATGGCGTCCTCGATCCGTATGAGCTGGTTGTACTTGCAGATCCGGTCGGTCCGGGACATGGAGCCGGTCTTGATCTGGCCGGTCTCCCGGGCCACCACGAGGTCCGCGATGAAGGTATCCTCGGTCTCCCCGGAGCGGTGGGAGACGACGGCGGTGTAGCCGGCGCGCTTGGCCATCTCGATGCACTCGATGGTCTCCGTGACCGTGCCGATCTGGTTCACCTTGATCAGGATGGAGTTGCAGGCCCCCATGTCGATGCCCTTCTCCAGGCGCTTGGTGTTGGTCACGAAGAAATCGTCCCCGACCACCTGGATCCTGCCGCCCAGGGCCTTGGTCATCTTCACGTAGCCGTCCCAGTCGTTCTGGTCCAGGGGGTCCTCGATGGAGACGATGGGGTACTTGCCGACCCACTTGGTGTAGATCTCGATCATCTCGTCCGCGGAGAAGAGCTTGCCGGGGTTGGACTTCCAGAACTTGTACCCCTTCTTCTCCCCCTCGTCGAAGAGTTCGCTGGAGGCGCAGTCCAGGGCGATGGCGATGTCGTCCCCGGGCTTGTAGCCGGCCTTCTCGATGGCCTTCATGATGTAGTCCAGGGATTCCTCGTTGCCGATGTTCGGGGCGAAGCCGCCCTCGTCGCCCACGGAGGTGTTGTGCCCGTCCGCCTTGAGGAAGCCCTTCAGGCTGTGGAAGACCTCGGCGGTCATCCGGACGGCCTCCCGGAAGGACTGGGCGCCCACGGGCATGACCATGAACTCCTGGAAGTCCACCTTGTTGTCCGCGTGCTTGCCGCCGTTGATGATGTTGGCCATGGGCACGGGAAGGAGGGTGGTATGCGCGCCGCCCAGGTACTTGTACAGGGGGGTCTCGAGATAGTTGGCGGCCGCCCGGGCGCAGGCCATGGACACGCCCAGGATGGCGTTGGCTCCCAGCTTGCCCTTGTTCTCCGTCCCGTCCAGGTCGATCATGGTACGGTCGATGTCCACCTGCTCGGTGGCGTCCAGTCCGATGATTTCCCCGGAGATGACGTTGTTCACGTTCTCAACGGCCTTGAGCACGCCCTTGCCCAGGTAGCGCTTCTTGTCGCCGTCCCGGAGCTCCACGGCCTCGTGCTCGCCGGTGCTGGCGCCGGAGGGAACGGCCGCACGGCCGACGGTGCCGTCCTCAAGGACGACGTCCACCTCGACGGTGGGGTTGCCGCGGGAATCCAGGATCTCTCGGGCCTCGACGTATTCGATCACGCTCATGGTACGCTCCTCGGGATATAGGGGGATGGGGCGGCCGGCCCGTAGGGCCCGCCCGGTGCTTGTCTACGAAGAAAGCCTAGCAACTAAGGGGAGGACAGTCAACTGCGAGAGGAGTGAATAGGTAAATCGTGAATGGGTGAATCGGAGGGAAAGCGGGCTTCGGCCGAGTCCGCTGCTTTTCAATAACCGCTCTCCAAGCTCCGGCCCCCGTCTTATTCACCCATTCACCCATTCACTCATTCACCCATTCACCTATTCACCTAACTTACGCGCTTCTTTTACATACCGCTCCAGCAGATCCTTCACCTCCCCCGGAGTGAAGGTCCGCAGGGCCCCGGCCATGCCGGGGAAGGGCCTGCGGATTCCCGGCCGGGAGAATCCGCGGACGTAGACGCAGGACTTCCCGTCCACGGTCACGGGCAGCACGTACCAGGAGGAGAAGGACTCGTACAGGTTGCCGGACGGGTTGGAGAGCAGGCGGGAGCGCTGGGCGAATCCCCCGTCCGAAAGGCGTTCCTCCCGGTACTCCAGGACCAGGTCATACCGGACCTTGATGCCCAGGATGGACATTCCCACGTTCTGGGCAACCCGTATGAGGTCTCCCTCCCGGGACTCCACCCGGGCGGAGAAGAGCCGCGGGGAGTACCGGCTCTGGCCCTCGTAGTCCGTCAGGACGCGGACCAGGGCCTCGAAGGGCACCTCGAAGACTCCGTGGAGCTCGGACCACCCGGCTATGCGGTGTTCCCCGGTTTCCGGGTCCTTCCAGGGCTCGGCCTCCATCTCCGTGACCACGGGTTTCTCCAGGAGGACACGGAAATCCGCCCCCGGGGCCGTTCCCCAGCGGTACTCGTCGGTCGTACCGGGGCCGGCGGCGAAAGCGGGGCAGGAAGCCAGGAGGAGGGCGGCGGCGAGGGACAGGACCCGGCGGCGGGCGGGGCCGGAACCACGAAGAAAGCGGTTTTCCATGACCGGACCTACCCGGCTAGGCCTTCCCGCCGGTCATGAGGTCGAAGACCCGCTCCAGGTCGTCCAGGGAGAAGTACTCGATCGTGATGGAGCCCTTCCTGGCATCCCCCTTGACCTGGACCTTGGTCCCCAGGAACCCGATGAGCTTCTGCTCCAGGTCCCGGAGGTCGGGATCCAGGGGTCTGCGGGGCGCCTCCGGCTTGCGGGCCGGGGCGGGGCGCTTGCCCGCGTTGAGGTCCGCGGCCAGGGCTTCCGCCTCCCGGACGGAGAGCCCCTCGGCCAGGATACGCCGGAAGAGGTCCCGGCGGTCCTCGTCGGAGCTCACCGCCAGGACGGCCCGGGCATGCCCGGGACTCAGATCCCCGGAGCGCAGGGCCTCCAGCATCTCCGCGGGTAGCTTGAGGAGGCGCAGGGCGTTGGCCACGGTCGGGCGGCTCTTCCCGACCTTCTCGGCCACCTCCTCCTGGGAGAGCGCGGCCGCCTCCATGAGGACCTTGTAGGCCTCGGCTTCCTCCACCGGGTTGAGGTCCTCGCGCTGGACGTTTTCGATCAGGGCGATCTCTAGCTTCTTCTCGGGGGTGAAGGACCGGACCACCACGGGGACTTCCCGGAGCCCGGCCTTTTCGGCGGCCTTGTAGCGCCGTTCACCCGCCACGATCAGGTAGGTCCCGTCCCCGGAATCCTCCACGATCACGGGCTGGATGATCCCGTGCAGGCGGATCGAGGCGGCCAGCTCCTCCAGGGAGGCTTCGTCGAAGGTCTTCCGGGGCTGGAGGGGGTTGGGCACGAGCCGGCCCAGGGGCACGCTCCGCAGTCCCTCGGGGACGGGGGGCCGGTGCTCGCCCTCGGGACCTTCCAGGGCCTCCAGGCGGACCTCGACCTCGCTTTCCGGGATCAGGGCCCCCAGTCCCTTGCCCAGGCCGAACTTAGCCACGGGACAGGATCTCCCCCGCCAGGCGCTCGTAGCTCTTGGCGCCCACGCAGTCGGGATCGTAGAGGCAGACCGGGACCCCGTGGGAGGGGGCCTCCGAGAGCCGCACGTTCCGGGGAATGATGGTCCGGAAGACCCGGTCCTTGAAGTACTGGGTGACCTGCTGGACCACCTGCTGGGCCAGCTTGGTGCGGGAATCGTACATGGTGAAGAGGATCCCCCCGATCCGCAGGCGGGGATTCATGCTTTTCTGTACGAGGCTCACGGTCTGGAGGATCAGGGTCAGGCCCTCCAGGGCGAAATACTCGCACTGGAGGGGCACCAATACCTCGTCGGCGGCATTGAGGCCGTTCAGGGTCAGGATACCCAAGGAGGGGGGGCAGTCGATCAGGACGAAATCGTACCGGTCCAGGACGGGCCGCAGGGCCTTCTTGAGGTAGTCGTTCCGGTCCTCCTTGTCCACCAGCTCCACGGTCGCCCCGGAGAGTTCGATGGAGGACGGGGCGAGGTCCAGGCCCTCGACCTTGGTCGGCACGATGACGTCCGAAAGGGCCAAGGCCCCGGACAGCACCTCGTAGATGCCCCGGGAACCGGTCTTCCCGCCCACCCCGCTGGTGAGGTTGGCCTGGGGATCGAAATCCACCAGGAGGACCCGCTTCCCGGCCTTGGCCAGGTACGCTCCGAGGTTGATGGCGGAGGTGGTCTTTCCGACCCCTCCCTTCTGGTTGACGAAAACGACGGTTCTGGCCATCGGAACATCCTTCTCCCGAGCCGCCCCGAGGCGCGGCGCGGCATTCTACCATATCCGGGCCGCCCCGCGCTACCGAAGCCCGGGCGGCTTGACCGGCCTTCCGACATATCAGTACTGTACCTACATAGGGCGCGGCTCCCGACATGGTTACGGAAGTTCCGGTTTTTGGGCGCACCGCCGATTCCGCTCCGCCGGGAGCGGGAATTCCCGCGATCGAGGTACACCATGCTCAAGGAAAAGGTCCAGAAAGCCATACAGGACGTGCGCCCCTCCCTCCAGGCCGACGGGGGCGACATCGAGCTCATCTCCGTTTCCGACGACGGCCTGGTGAAGGTCCGCCTCAAGGGTGCCTGCGGGTCCTGCCCCATGGCCACCATGACCCTGAAGAACGGGGTGGAGAACTACCTGAAGAAGGTTATCCCGGAGGTGAAGGAAGTCGTGCAAGGGTAAAAAACCGCCTACGGCGGCTTTTTACCCTTGCAGCGACGAAGCGCGCCCGGAAGGCGCGCTTCGTCGATTTACCGATCTGCTTTTTTGACGGCGGTTTTCAGCCTTGCAACGACGAAGCCCGCCTGCCGGCGGGCTTCGTCGAATTCTACAGGAAACCTTTATTGGCAGCCGGTTTTCGCGCAGCGAAAACCGATCGCTGAGCCGCGCTCGGGGCTGCGCCCCGAGGCAACGAAGCCCGCCGGAAGGCGGGCTTCGTCGAATTCTACAGGAAGCCTTTATTGGCAGCCGGTTTTCGCGCAGCGAAAACCGATCGCTGAGCCGCTATGCGGCTCAGCGGACTCCATCGTCACATGCGTCATCCGGCTGGTTGAACCGGGCGGTTTCGGCGGAATGGGCCTTGCCGCAGAGGTCCATGGGAATTTGCTGCATCTCGTGGCCGCAGCAGTCGGGAGCGGAGTTCGTGTCCTTCACGATCTTCTCTTTCCCGCAGTCCTTGCATTTATACGCCTTGTCCGCCATATGCCCTCCTATCCAACCTGGGGTTCGTTTCCTACGTTCAATGTACTGCCTCGGGGGCGGTTCCGTAAACATCGACCGCCGAAGGCGGTTCAACGATTAAGGCGTGCCAGCTCCGAGATCCTGTCCGCCATCCGCTCCAGGGGCACCTGCTCCGTGACATGCCCCAGTTCGAAGGCCACCTTGGGCATGCCGTAGACCACGCTGGAAGCTTCGTCCTGGCCCAGGGTGATGCCGCCCTCCCGGAACAGGGCGCCCAGCTCCCGGGCCCCGTCCCGGCCCATGCCGGTCATGATCACTCCCAGGGCCCGGTTCCCGTATTCCCGCGCCACGCTGGCAAAGAGGACATCCGCGCTGGGGCGGTGCCCGTTTTCCGGGGGGGCGTCGGAAAGGCGAGCCACGGCGGCCAGGCTCTTCTTCTCCACCAGCAGGTGCTTGTCCCCCGGGGCGATCAGGACCCGGCCCGGCTTCAGGAGATCCCCGTCCGCGGCCTCCTTCACGTCCAGGGGGCAGATCCGGTCCAGACTGCGGGCGAACTCCTCCGTGAAGCCCGGGGGCATGTGCTGGACCACCACGACAGGCGGGACCAGCCGGGGGTCGATCCGGGCGAAGACCTGGCGCAGGGCGTTCGGCCCACCGGTGGAGATGCCGATGGCCACCAGGTCGACGGGTCCGGGGGACCGGGCGGGCACGGGCTTTTCCGCCGGCTTCGGGGAACGGCGGGCAGCGGGAGGCGGAGGAGCCGAGGTGCCGGGCTCCTTCTCCAGCATCAGCTCCGGGGATTCGAAGGGGTACGCGGCCGGGGTCTTGCCCCGGCTCTTCTGGTACTGGGTACCGTAGGCCAGGAGGAGCCGGGCAAGCTCTCCCGCCACGGTGTGGATGTCCGAGGAGACCGAGCCGGAGGGCTTGGTTATGAAGTCCGCGGCTCCCAGGGCCAGGGCCTCCATGGTGACCTCGGCGCCCTTCTTCGCCACCGCGGAGAGTACGACCACGGGTATCTCGATCCCCAGGCGACGGCGCTCCTTCAGGAACTCGATGCCGTTCATCTCGGGCATCTCGATGTCCAGGACGATCACGTCGGGATTGCAGCGCGGGATCTTCTGCAGGGCGAACAGGCCGTTCATGGCCCTGTCCGCCACCTTGAGGCCCGGGGTCGCCTCGATCATCTTGGAGACGAGATTGCGCATCAACGCGGAGTCGTCCACGACCAGCACGTTCACGGGATCCGGCACTCTGTTCCTCCATGCATGGCGTACGGCTCGCCGGGCGGGCCCGGCCGGGTCGGGGAAGGATCCGTCATGGCTTCACGTCCTTCTTGTAGAAGCAGGCCCATTCGGTCTTGACGAACTCGAACCGGGTATTCATCCCGAAAAGGGACTCGCTGTGGCCGATGAACAGGAAGGACTTGGGTCCCATGGTCTCGTAGAAGCGCTCCACCGCGGCCTTTTGGGCGACCTCGTCGAAGTAGATGAGGACGTTGCGGCAGAAGACGACATCCATGTTCCGGAGCCCGGAATCGTTCTTGAGGTTGTGGTAGTCGAAGCGGACGAGCTTCTTGACGTCCTCCCGGATCTGCCATCCGTTAGGCTTCCGCTCGAAGTACTTGGGCAGGTACGCTTCGGGGATCCCGACGATCCGCGAGTCCGGATAGAAACCCTCCTTGCCGACCATGAGGGACTTGAGGCTTATGTCGCTGGCGACGATTTCGCAGGTCCAGCCGGCCGGAAGGATCTCCCGGAGCAGGAGGGCGATGGTGTAGGGTTCCTCCCCGGTGGAGCAGCCGGCGCTCCAGATGCGGAGCTTGCGGTCCGGAGAGGTCCCCCGGATCCGGATGAGTTCCGGAACCACGAACTTCTCCAGGGCGTCGAAGTGGGGCTGGTTCCGGAAAAACCGGGTCAGGTTCGTGGTCACCGAGTCCAGCAGGATCTTGAGCTCCTCCCGGTCCCGGGTTATCAGGTTGAAGTAGTCCCGGAGGCTGTCGGTCATCTTCTCCCGCAGGCGTTCCCGCAGGCGGCTTTCCAGGATGGATCGGTTGGTGGCGGAGAAATGGATACCGCTCTCGTCGTAGATCAGCTTCCGGTACAGCTCGAACTCGGCGTCGGGTAGGAAATCGGACATAGGAACGCCCTTCCGCTCGCCGCTATACCGCGGCGGCTTTCGATGGTTCGACGCCGACGAATCGCTCCTCGGCTCTCGCGTCCCGGACACGAGACGCTCCCTACCAGGGGAATCTTCGCCGGGCATGTTCAAAGCTGGTTTCCGAGGCGGTTTTATACTGCGGGAGTCCAAATATCAGGATCCCGTGCTGAAAATCTAGTGCCCCGTTTCCGGGGGTGTCAATAGTGGCTTCCGGTCCGCCCGGAAATCATTCCTGAAATTTCGGAAAACCCGGGATAAACCCATCGCAGCCCGCGAATTCCCGGATCCCCGGGATATAGTATGGAGTATGGCAACCGAGGATGTCGTACTGTCCGTGCGGGGCGTCGCCGCCGGGTTCGGGGACGAGGCTCCCCTGGTCGTGCTCCAGGACGAGCCCCGCTCGTCCTCCCTAAGGATCCCCGTGGGCCCCTACGAGGCCAGTTCCATCATCCTGGAGGTGGAGGGCATCGCGCCCTACCGGCCCCTGGCACACGACCTCCTGGCCACCTTCTTCCGGGACCACGGTTTCCTCCTGGAGTCCGCCCGCATCTACGACGCGATTCCCGACGGCGACGGCGGGGAGCGGTTCCTGTCCAGGATCCGGTACCGCAAGGGTCTCCGCAAGTGGGAGAAGGAGGTCCGGCCCTCGGACGCCATCGCCCTGGCCCTGCGCCTGGGGGCGCCCATCCTGGCGCCCCGGGAGTTCCTGGACCGCCGGGAAGCCCGCCGGGCCGCCGCGGCCGGGGACACCCGCCTACCCCTCTACCTGCAGGTCCCCCGATCCGAGGCAGCCGGTTCCCGCAGCGATCGGTAGGACGCTTCGGCCCTTGCCGATCGTCCCGGGGGAACCTAGAATACCAGGTATGAATATTTTCTCGTCCCTCGTGGAGTTCCTGCGCGGCATCCTCGGCCGCGGGGGACCCGACGCGGCAAAAAAAGCGGAATTAAGAAAGATCTACGCCTACCTTTCCCAGATCCGTCCACCCTACTACAAGCCCAAGGGGAACCTGGTCCTGCCGGGCTTTGCCCAGGGGGTATACAATTTCCGGGCGATCCTCCGGCCCCTGGTGGACATGGCCCGCAAGACCATCTCCCATTCGGACATCCGGATCTACCAGCGCTTCTTCGACCTCCTCGTCGACGCCCGCCTGCCCGAGGAGACCCGGCAGAGGAAGGCCTCTTTCGCCTACGAGGGGATGAAGGCCCGCATCGCGAACGCCGTGAAGGAGGACGAGGAGTTCGAGATCATCGGCCGGGAGTTCCAGGATTTCCTGCACCAGGTGGATTCCCTCTCGATCGGCGACCTCGACCGCGAGCTCGCGGAAGTCGAGCAGTTCTCCGACATCTGCCGCTTCGACTGGGACCGCATCATCGGCCTCTTCGACCCGGGGGCCAACATGGACAACCCCGGCTACCGGCCGGACTTCCGGCCCGCGGAAGGCGAGAAGGTCCTGCCCGAGCTCGTGGACCTCTACTACATCCTGGGGGATTTCGCCTTCGAGGAGGGGCTGGCCCAGAACCTCCTCATCATCCTGGAGCGCCAGGCGCCCCAGACCCCGGTCTCCACCCAGAGGCAGAAACTGGACAAGATCTTCGCGGCCCTCAACAAGGGCCTGGCCCTCCGCCTCCACCGGGACGTCCTCCTGGCCCTGATCCGGGCCCTGAAGTCGGACCCCGTCTACGATCCGCCCCTGGTGCGGGAGACAAACGACTACGTGGAGCGCTACCGGCGCCGCATGGTCACCCAGTACGAGAAGGACCGGGAGCGGCTCCAGCGGGAGCAGCACGAGAACGCCATCTCCACGGACATCGACGCCCTGTTCGGCGGCACGGAGGTCGCCCCCGTGGACGGCTACGACGAGGAGGAGGACGCCTACCTCCGCCGGGAAAGCCCCAACGGGTTCACCCACATCAAGCCCCTGCGGATCCTCAAGACCTTCGTCCACAACACCTTCGAGAAGGAGATCAAGGAGCCGGTCAAGCGCATCCTGGTGGAGGGGTACTTCGACAACAAGGGCTTCCAGAACAACCTTGCCAACATCATCTACCAGTGCGAGAGGTCCGCGGGCCGCATCGACGAATTCGAGGCCTCCCTGCGCGGCAACGGCCGGATCAGCATCGTGGCCATGAAGCGCTACGTGGAGGAGATGCGCCGGGGCAAGGACGTGTCCCAGTTCCTGAACCGCCTGGTGGACGCCATCAACCAGCGGGCCCGGGAGATCTGCGAGGACGAAACCCGGCTCCTGCAGATGCTCGAGGAGTCCATGGGGGACCTGCTGACCGACTACCGCCGCCCCAGCCCGGACCTGGTCACCAACATCCGAACCCTGGGGGGAGCCCGCAACAAGGAGATCCTGGGCCAGGTCGCGGAGGGCCGGCGCCACCTGGACACCCTCCTCCGGATCATGCGGAACTTCACCTACATCCGCGCGCCGGGAACGCCTCCCGGGACGCCCGGGGTCGCGGTGGAGCCCCCGGGCCTGGCGGAGGCGGAACCGGCCCCCTAGCCCCTCGCCTTGACGGGCCGGGACGGGGCGTGCTAGAAACGCCCGTGGAATCCCACGACGATTCTTCCCTAGGACACTACTGCGGAGTGGCCGGAATCCGGTCCCCCTCCCCCCTCGACGTACCCTCCGCCCTCTTCTACATGCTCTTCGCCCTCCAGCACCGCGGCCAGGAGAGCGCCGGAATCGTCTGGGCCGAGGGGGGCGCCCACCGGGCGGACCGGCGGCTGGGCATGGTCTCCGCCGCCGCGGACGCCTGGCTTTCCGGCCGGGCCGCCTCGACGGGAGGCATCGGGCACGTCCGGTACTCCACCGCGGGGGGCGGCGGGATCCGGAACGCCCAGCCCCTGGCGGTGGAATGCTCCAAGGGGAGCGTGGCCCTGGCCCACAACGGCAACATCTCCAACTCCGCGGCCCTCCGGGCGGCCCTGACCCGGGAGGGGGCCATCTTCCAGTCCTCCTCGGATTCCGAGCTCATCCTGCACCTGATCAGCCGGAGCCGGGCCGAGGGGATCGAGGCCATCCTGCGGGAGGCCCTGGCCCCCCTGGAGGGCGCCTACAGCCTCTGCATGCTCTGGGGGGAAACCCTGGTGGCGGTCCGGGACCCCTGGGGCTTCCGCCCCCTGCACCTGGCGGAAAAGGACGGGGTCCGGTACGTGGCCAGCGAGACCTGCGCCCTCCACGCCCTGGGTCCCTCGATCTCCCAGCGGGAGGTCCTGCCCGGGGAGGCCGTGATCGTGGACGATCACGGGGAGCGGTCCTTCTTCCTGCCTGCGGCCCCCCGGCGGGCCCGCTGCGTCTTCGAACTCCTCTACTTCGCCCGGCCGGACTCCCGGGTCTTCGGGGAGTCCGTGCACGCCGCCCGGGAACGCTTCGGGGAGGCCCTGGCGGAGGCGGATGACGTGGAAGCGGACCTGGTGGTGCCCGTCCCGGACTCGGGGAACCTGGCCGCCCTGGGCTACGCCCGGCGGGCGGGGATCCCCTTCGAGTTCGGGATCACCCGGAACCACTACGCGGGCCGATCCTTCATCCTGCCCACCCGGGCGGAGCGGGAGTTCGCGGTGCGCATGAAGCTACACCCGGTGCCGGAGATCGTGGGGGGCAAGCGGGTGGTCCTGGTGGACGACTCCCTGGTCCGGGGCACCACGAGCCGCCTGATCGTGGGACTGCTCAAGGAGGCCGGGGCCCGGGAGGTCCACCTCCGCCTCTCCGCCCCGGAGCTCACGGGCCCCTGCGGCTACGGCATCGACATCCCGGACCGGTCCGAGCTCATCTCCAACCGGATGAGCCCCGCGGAGATCGCCCGGTACGTGGGGGCCGACACGGTCCGCTTCCTGCCCCCGGACCTCCTGCGGAGCCGCCTGGCCGAACCCTCCGAATACTGCTACGCCTGCTTCGACGGCGACTACCCCTGCCCCATCCGGAACGGGGAGGGAAAGGAAACCCCATGCCCGTAGACAGCTACAAGAAGGCCGGAGTGGACATCGCCGCCGGCGACGCCTTCGCCGACTTCATCCGGGACCTGCCCTCCAAGGCGGTGTCCAAGGCCATCGGAGGCTTCGCCGGCGGGGTGCCCCTGGACCTGAGCGGCTGGAAGGAGCCCATGCTCCTGTCCACCACGGACGGAGTGGGTACCAAGCTCCTGGTGGCCAAGAAGTTGGGACGCTGGGACAGCATCGGCATCGACCTGGTGGCCATGAGCGTGAACGACCTGGCGGTCTGCGGGGCGGACCCGATCTCCTTCCTGGACTACATCGCCTGCGGGCGGATCCGGGAGGAGGTCCTCCGGGACGTGATCCGGGGGGTCGTGGCGGGCTGCGAACAGGCGGACTGCGTTTTGGCGGGAGGCGAGACCGCGGAGATGCCCGACGTCTACGGCCCGGACGACCTGGACCTGGCGGGCTTCTGCGTCGGAGTCGTGGAGAAGTCCGGGATGCTGCCCCTCCTCTCCCGCATCGAGGCGGGGGACGCCGTCCTGGGCCTGCCCTCCTCGGGGGTCCACTCCAACGGTTACTCCCTGGCCCGTAAGTGCGTTCCCGAGGACGACCGGACCGCCTGGGAGGAACTCCTGACCCCCACCCGGATCTACGTCCGGGAGCTTCGACTGCTCCGGGAGACGGGAAAGCTCCTGGCCGCGGCCCACATCACCGGGTCCGGCCTGGAGGCCAACTTCGAGCGGGTGATTCCGAAAAGCCTAAAAGCCCGGTTCACCTGGGACTGGCCCCGGCCGGGCATCTTCGACCGGATCCAAAGGGGCGGGAACGTCCCCGAGGAGGAGATGCGCAGGGTCTTCAACCTGGGGGTGGGTATCGCCTTCGTGGTGAAGCCCGCGGATGCCGACTCGACCCTGGCCCTCTGCCGGGACCGAGGCATCCCCTGCTTCCCCCTGGGCGAGCTCGTCCGTGCCTAATCTGGCCGTCCTGGCCTCCGGCTCGGGCTCCAACTTCGAGGCCCTGGCCCGGGCCCTGGAGCCCACGGAGCACGAGTGCGTCCTCCTGGTCTGCGACCGGGCGGGCGCCGGGGCCTTCGAGCGGGCGGCCCTCCTGGGCGTGCCCGCCCGGCACGTGTCCTACACGGGTCGCCCCCGCGCCGAGGCGGAGGCCGAGATCGAGGCCCTCCTGTCGGAGGCGGGCTCGGACCTGGTGGCCCTGGCGGGCTTCCTCCGCCTCCTGTCCCCGGACTTCGTCCGGCGCCGGGCCGGGCGGATCCTGAACGTCCACCCCGCCCTCCTGCCCGCCTACCCGGGCCTGGACGCCCTCCGGCGCGCCTGGGACGCCGGGGAGGAGGTCTTCGGCGCCACCATCCACCTCGTGGACGAGGGCATGGACACCGGCCCCGTCCTCCGCCAGGGAAACCTCAAGCGGCGTCCCGGAGAGAGCTTCGAGGACCTGGAGGCCCGGGTCCACGCCCTGGAGCACGAGCTCTATCGCCGGACCGTGCTCGAGCTGCTGGACGGGATCGCCCGCGAAGGCTCCCCGGGGGGCCGGCGGTGAACGTCCTGGTGATCGGGTCCGGCGCCCGGGAGCACGCCCTGGCCCGGCGCCTCGGGACCGAAGGGAACCGCGTCTCCTGCGCCCCCGGCAACGCGGGCACCGCGGGGATCGCCGACAACCTGCCGCTCAACCCGGACGACGCGGAGACGGTACTCCGGGCCTGCCGGGAGCTCGGGGCCGACCTCGTGGTCATCGGCCCCGAGGATCCCCTGGCCGCGGGCCTGGCGGACCGGCTTCGCGACGCCGGGTATCCCGTCTTCGGCCCCGGCGCCCGATCCGCCCGCCTGGAATCCAGCAAGGACTTCGCCCGGGCCTTCGCGGAACGCCACGGGGTACCCCGGGCCCGCACCGAAGTCCTTCGCACCGAATCGGACTTGCGGGACTACATCGGCCGGACCTCCGGGAAACGGGTCCTCAAGAAGAGCGGTCTGGCCGCGGGCAAGGGGGTCCTGGAGTCCTCGGATCCCGGTGAGCTCCTTTCCTTCGGCCGCTCGGTCCTGGCCGGGGACGTGCTGTTGGCGGAGGAGTTCCTGACGGGACGGGAACTCTCGATCTTCGCGGTCTGCGACGGGACCCGGCGCGTCGTCCTTCCGGCCTGCGCGGATCATAAAAAACCCCATCCCGGGAACCTTGGCCCGAACACCGGGGGCATGGGAGCCCTCTGCCCCGTGCCCTTCGCCGGGCCGGACCTGCTGGCCCGGATCGAGGCCGAGGTCGTCGAGCCGACCTTCCGGGGCATCGCCCGGGAGGGCCTTGCCTACCCCGGGGTCCTCTTCCTGGGGATCATGGCCGCCCCGGACGGCCCGAAGCTCCTGGAGTACAACGTCCGCTTCGGGGACCCCGAGACCCAGTCCCTCCTGGCGGTCCTGGGGGGGAATCTCGGGGACCTCCTGGCTTCGGCGGCCTCGGGCCGCCTGGACCCGGGGGCCGGGGCGGCGGCCGCGGCGGCTCCGGACACCTGGGCCTGCGGCTTCGTGGCCGCCGCCCCGGGCTACCCGGGATCCTACCCCAAGGGCATCCCCGTGGAGGCACTGCCCGAGGATAACCCCGGCCGAAGCCTCCTGTTCCACGCCTCCACCCTGCGGGACGCCTCCGGCCGCCTGGTCACGGGGGGCGGCCGCTGTTTCACGGCCGTGGGGCTGGGGTCCACCCCGGCGGAAGCCCGGGAGAACGGCCTGGCCGCGGCGCGGGGCATCCGTTTCGAGGGGGCCTGGTTCCGTGAGGATATAGGTTCGACCGTATAGGAGCCACTCAGGACTCAACATTCAGGACTCACCACAGAGGCGCGCGATGCCGGCTTAGCCGTCATCGCGGCAGCGAGCTTGCGCTCGCCGAGGTTTCCGCAAACCTGTTCCGAGTCCTGTCGCCTGACACCTGTCGACAAAAAAAAGCCGAGCCTGAAAGCTCGGTTTGGGGAGGGAACGCGGATTGAGCGCTCCAGCGCCGATCGAGCGACCGATGGGAGTCGAACCCACTTCTCGAGCTTGGGAAGCTCGGGTAATACCGGTATACGACGGTCGCTCGCTCGGCGCTGAGCCGTCCCCGCGGGACGGCCGCTCAAACCGCGCTCCCTGAAGGGACGGCCGTTCGGCCGCCTCGGGACGCGCGATGTGCGCAGGATCATGATACGAAAAACCACGCCGGTTGTCAACCTGAAGTCCGCTGCGGGCCGCCGACTCCGATAGAAAAGGGGCTGTCCAAAAAGCTCGGATAGCTTTTTAGACAGCTGGTATTAGTGTAGCAGTTTCTAACGTTCTCAAGAGAACGTTAGAAACTGCAAGGGGTGTCCAATAAGCAACCAACTTATTGGACACCCCGGATCTATATAATTCCGGAGTCTCCGTGCCTCAGGCGACGTAGCTCTCCAGGATCTCCGAGCGGTTCGACTGGGACAGGCGCTTCAGGGCATTCTTCTCGATCTGCCGGATCCGCTCCTTGGTCAGGGAGAAGCGCTCCCCGATCTCCTTGAGGGACATGGCCCTGCGGCCGTTCAGCCCGAAGCGGTACTGGATGACCTCGCGTTCCTTCTCCGTCAGGGTCCGGAGCACGGAGTTGATGTCCTCCCGGAGGTTGTTCTCGATGGCCGTGTTCTCCGGGGATACGTAGGCGTCGTTCTCCACGAAGTCCCCCACCACCGAGGAATCCCGCTCGTCGAAGACCGGGGTCTCCAGGGAGATGAGGTCCCGGGACACGTTGACCAGGTCCGCCACGTGGTCCGCGTCCATGTCCAGCATCCGGGCGATCTCCCGGATCTCCCCGTCCTCGCTCATCCCTCCGGTGACGAACTTGCGGGCCTTCTCGATCTGGACCAGCTCGTTGGCCCGGTTGAGGGGCAGACGGATCATGCGGCTCTTCTCGCAGACCGCCTTGAGGATGGCCTGGCGGATCCACCATACCGCGTAGGAGATGAAGTGGTAGCCCTTGTCCACGTCGTAGCGCTCGATGGCGTTGATGAGGCCGATGTTCCCCTCGCTGATGAGGTCCGATAGGGGCAGGCCCTGGTTCTGGTACTTCTTGGCGATGTTCACGACGAAGCGGAGGTTCGACTTGACCAGCATGTCCTTGGCGGCCTGCTCGCCCCGGGCCGCGGCGCGGGCGTAGGTGTCTTCCTGCTCCCGGGTCAGGAGGGGGATGCGGTTGATTTCCTTGAGGTAGAGGGAGAGTATATTCTCGTCGCTGGTGAGCTCGGTGGTGCGGATGTTCTTACGGGCGGCAGAAGTCTTCATGATTCCTCCCGCCGTCTATATAGCAGGGTCCGTGCCAAGTCGAGCGACAGACGTCGGGAATCAGGAGACGGGTAGGAACGGCCGGCGGAAAATCGAATCCATTTGCATGTATATTAAATAATTACAAGGGCTCCTAATAATCGCCGCGGCGGGCCCGGAGGCCTGCGCCGCGTCCATGCCCAGGCCTCGGTTTTGCAAGTCCATGTTTCCTTTCCACACGGTCTGCGGGAAGGGGCTTAAAACCGTATCAAAAAGATCCAGATCACGAGCCGAAGGCGGATTGGGTGCGCCCGCAGCACTGGCGAAAGGGCAGGCCCGAGCCGCAGGAGCACCGGGCGTCCGATTTCTGGAGGGTTCCCCTGCGGAAATTGCCCGGCAGGACCTTGGCCTTGTCCAGGAACCGGAAGGGGAAGGGGATCTCGAAGGCCTGGAAGAGCTCCAGCTTGTCGGAACAGGACTTCTCGGCCAAGGCGCCCGCCCCCGTGAGGCGCAGCCACGAGTCCGCTATGATCCGGGCCACCGCGTCCCGCTCCGCCTCGGTGCGGAAGCGGCCGCCCGGCCGGGATCCCAGGTAACGGCGGAGCTGGATGCTGAAGAAGGCCCGGAAGTCGTCCTTGTCCGCGCAGCCCGTGGATACCATGCCGTAGCCGTTGACCATGTGCCGGTAGAGCCGGCGCGCGGCTCCCCGGGGTTCCAGCTTCTGGGCCGATACGAGACTCTTCACGGCCAGCTCGGACTTCCCCAGCCGAAGGAGGGGAATGGACAACCAGTACAGGTATCGGGCCAGGGCCGCATGGCGGCCGGGCGGGCAGGCGTCCACGGCGGCGCGTAGGTGCCTCAGGGCGGCCTGCGCGTCGTGCCGGGCCAGGGATCGCATCCCCGCCCGGTAGTTCCGTTCCAGCTTGTCGTGCTCGTTCCCGCGCATGAGGATAAGGTACGAATACGGGAGCGCCGAATCAAGGCGGCCCGCCGCGGGGCCTGCATCGACTACGGCCGGCGCGGGGACGTCAGATACCCGCCCCGGGATCCCGGGCCAGCAGGAGGACCAGGCTGCGGGGAGCCAGTAGGTACTCCTCCTGGGGGGACAGGACGGGCTCGGTCCCGGGCTCCCGGATGTCCTGGGGGGAGGGCCGGGCGGTGTCCACCGAGAGGTGCCAGCGGGTGTCCGGCGGAGGAGGACAGATCCGGAACCGCACCTCGGCATCGGATGCGTTGAACATCAGGAAGAAGTCGTTGTCGTCCCGGTCCGCCACGATGTCCGCCCGGGACCCGTCGATCCGGGCCGCGATCATCCGGTCGATCCGGGCCCAATCCGGGGCCTTGCCGGAAGGATCGTACCAGGAGATGTCCGGGATGGCGTTGTAGTTGGCGTCCTTGCCGGTGAAGAACTCCGGGCGCCGGAAGGCCGGGTGCCGCAGGCGCAGGGCGATGAGCTCCCGGACGAAGCGGGAAAGGCCCCGGTTCTCGTCCGCCAGGGTCCAGTCGACCCAGGACACGGGGTTGTCCTGGCAGTAGGCGTTGTTGTTCCCCCCCTGGGTTCGGAGGAACTCGTCCCCCCCCAGGAGCATGGGGGTGCCGATGGACAGAAGGAGGGTGGCCAGAAGGTTCCGGGCCTGGCGCTCCCGCACGGCCAGGATGCCGGTGTCCTCGGTCGGCCCGTCCGCCCCGTAGCCGCAGGAGAAGTTGGCGTCGTGGCCGTCGGACTCGCCCTCCCCGTTCTCCCGGTTCCGTTTCCGCTCGTAGGTGACCAGGTCCCGGAGGGTGAAGCCGTCGTGGCTGGTGACGTAGTTGATCGAGTGAAAGGGTTTGCGGCCGTCCCGGAGGTAGAGGTCCGAGGAGCCCGTGATCCGGGTGCAGAAGTGCCGGACCTCGTGTCGGTCGCCGCGCCAGAACTC
>Ga0116154_10000573_pt1 | contig 40666 bp, 30 predicted proteins | sample AD_UKC030_MetaG_FD_89898 | JGI IMG/M metagenome (GOLD analysis project Ga0116154, IMG submission 89898) | Active sludge microbial communities of municipal wastewater-treating anaerobic digesters from USA - AD_UKC030_MetaG | ecosystem: Engineered > Bioreactor > Anaerobic > Digestate | place: USA... | reverse complement strand
GATCGGTTTGGGCCGAGGCGGCGGAGCGGGGCGCGGCCGATGCGGGGAGTGGAGGCGCTGGGGGATCTGGCGACGATGAGGGATCTGCGGGTGGATGCCGTGGGGTGAGGTGCGGCGAATGGATCAAGACGGGCAGGTGATCGGTCGGGAAGCGGACAAGAGCCGAAAAAGTGGAGTCAATGGCCAGACTGAGAGTGGAGATGCTGTTTGATTTCCGGGATCGATTCATCGGGGAAATGATGGGCCAGCTCCGCCAGAAACACTTGCCTGCTGCGATTCACTGGCCTTGGTCTTTCGGCCCCTGCGAGGGGCTTCGGACTTGTCTTTCCGAGGACGTTCCGCCAGCATCTTAAGCGTGAAAGCCCTCTTCCATGACGATCAAAACCAGCGCGCGCCCGCATCACCCCACCCCTGATTCCGAGCCCTCGCTCTTCACGCGGGATCCTCATAATCCCGTGGTTGTGCCGGGCGGTCCCGCGTGGCGGCGTGCCGTCACGTTCAATCCGGCCGTCTTTCATGATGGCCGGCAATACTGGATGCTGGAACGTACCGCCGGCTCGTTGCGCCCGTTCATCTGCCAGCTGGGACTTCAGCGCAGCGACGATGGGGTACGCTGGGAGCTGGCTGATCCGGAGCCGGTCTTCACGCCGGCCGTCTGTGGCAGCCCCATTGGCAGCGTGCAGGATCCGCGCGTGACGCGCCTCGAGGGTCGCTGGTGGATGACGTTTGCCTTCCGGCCCTATGCCTGGTCATCCCATCCGACCGGCATTGGCGTTCCGGACTCTTACGAGACGGCCTTCCCCGGCCTTCCGCCCGCGCCGCCCTCCGCGGCCGCTGGCTCGACGAACATTGCCGGCGGCCGTTCGGACAACCTGACGCGCTCGGGGCTGGGGGTTTCCGACGACGGCCGATCCTGGCTGTTTCACTCGTGGATAACGCCCGCCGGCATGGACGACCGCAATGCGATCCTGTTTCCGGAGAAGATCCGCGGCCGGTATGCCGTGCTGCGTCGCCCCCTGGAAGCCGGGCGATCCTGCATCTGGATCAGCTACTCCGACGATCTGGCTTGCTGGTCCGAGCCCGAGCTGCTCGCCCGTGCCGCCTATCCCTGGGAGAACAACCGCATCGGCGGGGCCTGCCCTCCCATCCTCACCGAGCACGGCTGGCTGGTCTTCTATCACGGGGTCGAGACGACCGATGCTCTGGCGCGGGCCGTGACGTATCGGATGGGTGCGATGCTCTTGGATCCGGACGATCCACGCCGCATTCTCGCCCGCAGCCCTGAGCCTCTTTTGGCGCCGGAGGCTTACTACGAGAGGGTGGGGCTTTACATCCCGAACGTGGTGTTTCCGACGGCGTGCGTGGCACGTGAAGACGAGTTGCTTCTCTATTATGGCGCGTGCGACACGTGCATTGGCATGGCCCGGGGCAGCTTGCGCGCCGTGCTCGGTCACCTGCTGCGCCATCCTGTCCGCGACGCCTGAACCACATCCGATCACCCATCATGCATCCGATCGATCTGGCCATCGTCACGGTCTATTTGCTGCTCATGGTCGCCGTGGGCTGGTGGGTGGCGAAGAGGGCTGCGGGCAGCTCGGAGAGCTATTTTCTCGCGGGCAAGAGCCTGCCCTGGTGGATGATCGGCATTGCGCACGGCTCCAGCGGCATCGATATCTCGGGCACGATGTGGTTTACGGCCATGCTGTGCATCTATGGTGCCAAGGGCCTTTGGCTGCTGTGGATCTGGCCGTTGTTCAACGTCATCTTCCGAATGGTCTACCTGGGCCAGTGGGTGCGCCGGTCCAACGTGCTTACGGGCGCGGAGTGGATGCGCACCCGGTTCGGCCGCGGCGCCGGGGCGGAACTGGCCTATGCGAGCGTGGTGCTGTATGCGCTGGTGAGCGTCGTGGGTTTTTTGACGATGGCGTTCCAGGGCATCGGGAAGTTTGCGGAGCCGTTCTTTCGGCTCGGCTGGAGCCCGAACACCTACGGGCTGGTCATCATGCTTGTCTCGGGAGTGTATTGCATTTTTGGGGGCATGTTTTCGGTGGTTCTGAACGATCTGATCCAGTTCGGCTTGATTGTCGCGGCCGCGCTGATCATCGCGGCGGTGGTGATCGCTCAGACCACGCCGGAGCAAATCGCGGGCGCCGTGCCTGCCGGCTGGGACGAGATGTTCTTTGGCTGGCGGCTCGATCTGGACTGGTCCCAGACCATGCCCGCCCTCCAGGAGCGCATCTACGGCCCGGAGGGCGATGGCTATGCCTTGTTCGGCTTTTTCATGCTCATGCTGTTTCTCAAAGGCGTGCTCGTCAGCATGGCGGGGCCGACGCCCAACTATGCAATCCAGCACGTGCTCTCGACGCGAAGCCCCCGCGAGGCCGCCCTCGAGAACTGGATGATGGCGGTTGCCTCGATCGCCCCGCGCTTCCTCCTGATCGCGGGCATCGCCGTGCTGGGCATCGTCTTTCACGGGTCCGAGCTCCGCTCGATGGGCGCGAAGGTGGATTTCGAGAAGATCCTCCCGGCGGTGGTGTCGCAACACCTGCCCATCGGCTGCAAGGGGCTCATCCTTGCCGGTCTGCTGGCGGCCTTCATGAGCACCTTCGTCTCGACCGTGAACTCGGGCGTCGCCTACATTGTCAACGACATCTACCGGCGGTATTTCCGCCCTCGAGAGGAGCCCCGCCACTACGTGCGCTGGGGCTATTTCTGGTCCCTGGTGGTCATCGTGATGGGGATCGCCTTCGGGTATGCCGCGGTCAATGTGCACTCGGTCACGCGCTGGATCGTCAGCGCGCTGGTCCCGGCCTTTGTCCTGCCGAACGTCTTCAAGTGGCACTGGTGGCGTTTCAACGGCCATGGCTTCTGGGCCGGGATGGCGGGCGGCACAATCGCCGCCCTTGCCATTCCCTCTCTGTATCCGGATCTGCGCGACGTGGCGCTGTTCCTCTGGGTGCTGGCGATCAGCGCGGCTGCGTCCATCGTCGCATGCCTGGCCACCCGGCCGGAGCCCGACGGCGTCCTGATGGAGTTCTACCGCACGGTGCGGCCGTGGGGCTTCTGGCGTCCGATCCTGGAGAAATGCAGGGCCGAGACGCCCCATCTGGCCCCCAACCGGGACGCCCTCCGCGATGGCGTCAATGTCTTGCTCGGCATTGCCTGGCAGATCGCCATGGTGGCCGCTCCGATCTACCTTGTCCTGCAGCAATGGGGCCGATGCGCGGCGTGGGCTGCGGGCTTCGCGCTGCTGTCCTGGGTGTTAAAGGCGACATGGTACGATCGGTTGGGGACGGGCGATGGGTATCTGGCGCGCGACTGCTGAGAGCAAGGTTTTTGATCGGGGCCATGATTTCCGGGCTGGCATTGGCGCCCGCGAAGCGGCACGATGCACGGCCTGATGAGCAAGAGAATTGTGGTTGTGACCGGCGGGAGCAGCGGCGTGGGCCAGGCGACCGCCCTGCTTCTCGCCCGAGAAGGCTGGCACGTGGCCATCGTCGGCCGCCGTGAGGCCGCCCTCCAGCAAACAATCCAGCGTGCCGGTCCCCTCGCCAGCCAGATCCTGGCATGCCCGGCGGACATCACCAACCCCGAAGCCGTCGAGCACCTCCAGCGCAAAGTCATCGGTCTGTTCGAAACGGTCCATGTCCTGGTCAATTCGGCCGGAACCAACACCCCCCGGCGCAGCCTGGCTGAAGTCAGCTATGGCAATTACCAGCACATGCTCGAGACGAACCTCACCGGCGCGTACCTCTGCGTCCAGGCATTCCTCCCCGGAATGCGCAAGCAGCGGGCCGGCACGATCGTCAATGTGGTTTCGGACGCCGCCAAACAGGCCAGCGCCAAGGCTGGCCCGGCCTATGTCGTCTCGAAGTTCGGCCTGGCTGGGCTGACGCAGTCCATCAACGCCGAGGAACGCGCCAACGGGATCCGAGCCTGCTCGGTGTTTCCCGGCGACATCGACACTCCTCTGCTGAATCTTCGGCCGCAGCCGCCATCACCCGAGGCCCGGCAGTTGATGCTCCAGCCCGAAGACGTCGCCGAGTGCATCGCGCTGGCCATCCGTCTGCCGCCGCGCGCCGTGGTCGAGGAGATCCTGGTTCGGCCGCGCTGATGGGGCGCTGCTCGCGGGCCGGCGGCCTCGGCCGGAGCCGTTGGGCGATGGGCGATGGGCCCGCTCAGGATGCCGCCCCCGTCATTTCTTCCAGCCAGGCCAGGATCCGCGCGGCGGCTCGAGGGATCGCGGCTTCGACCATCGGCGTGAGCCCGTGGCCCACCGTCCATGGATCGGCGACCTCGATGCCGAGGATCCGCACCTCGCCTGGCATCGCCATGCCCAGGGCTCTGCCCAATCGCAGCACCTCGCCCACTCCCAGAAAATGGGGGGAGAACTCCGGCACCGACGCCAGATCCCGATCCGTTTGCTCCCAGAGCTTGCCCACGCCCTGCCGCCGGGTGCAGACAGCATCCACCAGGATCACCGCGCGGTAGCCGGCCATCACATCGAGCAACGACAGTCCCATCTCTTCCGTTTCGGAGACGATCACCGACGGCAGGCGCCGGCAGGCCGGACGAACCCGGCGTGCAGCCTCGAGGCCGGCCGCATCATCGCTCATGAGGCTGTTGCCGAGTCCGAGGACGAGGATCTGCCGGGCCGCCTCGGGGCCCGGCACTGGCGGATCCGGGCAGCGGGGATCGATGTCGGCGGAGGGATTTGGCCGGGCGAGCGCGGATGGTGGATCCCCTGGCGGCGTCATGTTTCAGGGCTGAGCCGAGTGGGCCCGCTTGGATTGGCCGCAAAAGAGGTAGCGGTTGACCGCGTTGAGGTAGGCCCGGGCGCTGGCCTCGATGACATCGGTGCTGGCGCCCTTGCCCGGCACGAGATCGCGATCGGCGAACTTGACCTTGACGGAGACCTCGCCGAGCGCGTCTTTGCCCTGCGAGACGGCGCGCAGCGTGTACTCAAGGAGGCGTCCGCGGGTCTGGGTGAGGCGGTCGATGGCTTTGAGGGCGGCATCGACTGGGCCGTCGCCGATCCCGGCTTCCTGGAGCAGCTCCGGCGGCTTCTTTCCCTGGAGCCGCTTCAGCCGCACCGTTGCGGTGGGCACGGTCTGGTTGCCCGACGTCACATGCAGGTAATCCAGCGACCAGGTCTCCGGCACCTCGGTGATGTGCCCTCCCACCAGCGCAGTCAGATCGTCGTCGTAGACAAATTTCTTCTTGTCGCCGATCTCCTTGAACCGTTTGAAAATGGCATCCACGTCCGAGTCCGAAAGCCGGAAGCCCAAGTGCTTCAGCCGCGCCGCCAGGGCGGCGTGCCCGCTATGCTTGGTGAGGGGCAGCTGGCTCTTGCCCCAGCCGACGGAGACCGGGTTCATGATCTCGTAACACTCGCGCTTCTTGAGCACCCCGTCCTGATGAATGCCGCTGGCGTGCGCGAACGCGTTCTCCCCGACGACGGCCTTGTTCCGCTGGACCAGGAGGCTGCTCATGCGCGACACGAGGCGGGAGGACTTGACGATCTCGCGGGTATTGATGCCGCAAGCGCAGGCGGCGAAGAAATCCTTCCGGGTTTTCAAGGCCATGGCGATCTCCTCGAGGGCGGCGTTGCCGGCCCGCTCGCCGATCCCGTTGACGGTGCACTCGACCTGGCGCGCCCCGTGCCGGACCGCGGCGAGCGAGTTGGCCACCGCCAGCCCGAGATCGTTGTGGCAATGCACGCTGATCACCGCCGATCCGGACGAGAACTCGGGCACCTCGTCGTGGAGCCGCTGGATCAGCTCGCCAAACTGGTCGGGCATGGCCCATCCCACCGTGTCCGGGATGTTGACCGTTGTCGCGCCCGCCGCCACGACCGCCCGGCAGACTTGCACCAGGAACTCCGGCTCCGTCCTCGAGCCGTCCTCGGGCGAGAACTCGACATCCTCGATGTACGACCGGGCACGGCGAACCCCCTCGACCGCGAGCCGCAGGATCTCGTCCTGCGCCTTGCCGAGCTTGAACTCGCGATGGATCTTGGACGTCGCCAGGAAGACGTGGATGCGCCCCCGCCGGCCGGCGGGCTTGACCGCCGCCGCCGCCGCGTCGATGTCCTTGGCGACACACCGGGCGAGCCCGGCGATCGTCGGCCCCCGGACCTCCCGGGCCACCGCCTGAACCGCCTGGAAATCGCCGTCGCTGATCACCGGGAATCCGGCCTCGATCACATCGACTCGGAGCCGGGCCAGCTGCCGGGCCACCTCCAGCTTCTCCCGCAGGTTCATCGATGCTCCCGGGCATTGCTCGCCGTCGCGGAGCGTGGTGTCGAAGATAATGATTCGTCTCGCTTTCATGGTCTGTTTCCTGTGTCGGGCAATAAAAAACCCCACTGCCGCCGCGGGCAGTGGGGTGAAATTTTCTGGTGCCAGACTACAACCCAACTGCCGCGCCGCGGATTCGCAGCGCGCCTCGCAGGGCCAGTCGCAGCTCAGCACCTATCATCATGCAGCACCTATACTCCACAACCGGAAACCCGTCAAACCCATTCTCTAGCGGGACACTCGAAACCACGGGAACACCACCTCCGCCACCGTAACGATCAGGAACACGGCGCTGATGAGCGCGTGCAGGCGGGAGAACGCCCCGTGCGCCCACTGGATCCTGCGTCGCCACGCCAGCCAGTGCTCGAGCAACAGCGTCGCCAGCATCACGATCATCCCCGCCACATACGCCACACGAAACCGCGAGATCAGCCCGAACGCCGCCAGCCCACCCCACATCAGCATGTGCGCCAGAAAGGCGGCCCGGAGCGCGTTGCGCGGCCCCCAGGCCACCACCAGCGAGCGCAGCCCGTGGCGCCGGTCGAACTCGTAATCCTGCAGCGAATCCATGATGTCAAACCCCACATGCCAAAACACCACCGCCAGAGCCAGCACCACCACGCTGATCCCCAGCGTGCCCCGTACCGCCAGCCACGCCCCCAGCGGCGCCATCGCCATCGCCACGCCCAAAACCAGATGCGTGTAGTCGGTCCATCGCTTGGCCAGCGAGTAGGAACAAATGACCAGCAGCGCCACCGGCGACAGAAAGAAACAGATGCGGTTCAGGAAATAGCTCGCCGCCACCAGACCGATGGCGCCCGCGGCGCACACCCCCCATGCCTCCACGGCAGTCACGCGGCCTGCGGGCAAAGACCGCCCGGCCGTCCGCGGATTCAGCCGGTCATGCTCGCGGTCCACGATCTGGTTGAAGGCGACTGCGCATGTCCGCGCGCTGACCATCGCGATCAGGACCAGCCCGAAGACGCGCAACCCGGGCCAGCCCGCTTGATCGCGCGCCGCCACCACCATCGCGGCCAGCCCGAAAGGCAGCGCCCATGCAGTCTGCGAGAACTGGACGAATCTCCCCCACTCGCGCACGGCCGCCATCAGGTTCATGGTTGGTCCTTCACTGCCTGCACTCCGGCATCGAGGCACTATGGCGGTCGCTGCCCTCGCCCGGCAAGCATCGTTTACACCCCGGCCGCCCCCGGGTGCGGGATGCCCAAGAGACGCAAGCTGGCCCTGACCAGCGGGCGTGCTCGAGCCGGCTCGAGCCGGATCGCTGTTGACAACAGGATGAAGGCGGCCGATCGCCGGGTAACGAATCGACGATGTCGATAACTCGAGCCCCTGGCGCGCCGATTCTTGCTTGTATCCGCCCACGTATTCCCGCCACAATCCCGCGGTTTGCTCGAGAAAAGAGTCATTCTGCTCGCGGTTCTGGCGGCCGTTTGGACCGGGTGCCGGCATGTTGAACATGAGGCCTTTCGGGTGCCGTCCGGCGGCCATGCGGCCGCCCTGTCGCCCCTGCTGCCTCCGCCTGATCGGCCTGCCGAGCCTTCGCCGCTACCGGTCATGGAGCCGGTCATGGAGCCGGCAGTCTCCTCGGCGGCGCCGGTGGCGCCTGCGGCACCGTCCATCGTTCTTCCATCCTCGGTGCCCGGCTGGACCAACCGATTCTCAGAGGTCTGGGTGCCGTTGGATGCCCTTTGCGAGGCGCTGGGCATCGAGATGGCCGCTCCTCCGGCCGCCGGGAACGGGCCAGTCGAGCTGCGGACCCCGCATGGCCCATTGCTCCTCTATCCCGGCCAAGCCGTCGCCCGCTGGAACAAGATCGATCTGTGGCTCGGGTTCGGCCTCCGCCGGCTTCAGGGGCTCTGGCGGCTCCATGTCCTGGATGCCCAAAAGAACCTCGAGCCGCTCCTGCGCCCCGATCCCGTTCCCTGCGTATCCTCGCGCACGATCGTGGTCGATCCCGGGCATGGGGGGGCCGATCCGGGCGCCTCGAACACGGTGACCGGCCAGTGGGAGAAAGACTACACGCTGGATTGGGCCCAACGCCTCGAGCCGCTGCTCGCCGATCAGGGCTGGACTGTCGTCCTCAGCCGCGATGAGGATGTCGATTGCCCCCTGGCCGACCGTGTCAGGCTCAACGGGGATGCGCAGCCGGACTTGTTCCTCAGCCTGCATTTCAACTCGGCCAAAGGGGATCCGCGATCCTCGGGGATCGAGACTTACTGCCTGACTCCCACCGGAATGCCATCGCATGTGGCGCGCGAGAACTCCGACAATCTGGCCGCCGTGTTCCCTAACAACGCATTTGACGCGGACAATCTCCGATACGCCGCGCGGCTGCATGAATGCCTGGTGAGGGCCAGCGGCGCCCCGGATCGAGGGGTGCGCCGCGCCCGTTTCATGGGCGTCCTGCGGGGCCAGGCCCAGCCTGCCGTCCTGATCGAAGGCGGCTACCTGTCGAACCCGGACGAAGCCCGGAAGATCGCCGATCCGGACTACCGCCAGAAGCTGGCAGAGGCCGTTGCGGAGGCTCTGGATCTCCGACCCCCCGCGCAATGAGCTCCTCGCGATTCGTGGTGACGGGCGGCGCCGGGTTCATCGGGTCCCACCTGGTGGAGCGGCTCCTCGCCGATGGCCACTTGGTCTGCGTGATCGACGACCTGTCCACGGGCAGCCTCGCCAACCTCGAGGCTGTCCGGTGCCATCCCGGCCTGGAGATGGTTCAATCGAAGGTCTCGGCCCGCCCCGGCCTGGCCGGCGACCTGCGGGGCGCCCGAGGCGTGTTCCACCTCGCCGCTGCGGTCGGCGTCGAGCTCGTCGTCCGGGAGCCTATCCGGACCATTCGCACCAACCTGGACGAAACCCTGGCCCTGCTCGAAGCCGCGGCGGCGGCGGGAACGCCTGCGCTGCTGGCCTCGACGTCCGAGGTCTACGGCAAGAGTGCCCAGGCGGTCTTTGCCGAGACCGACGATCTGCTGATCGGTCCTCCCCATCTGGGCCGCTGGAGCTATGCCTGCTCGAAGCTGATGGACGAGTTTCTCGCCATGGCTTACGCAGCCGAACGCGGCCTGCCCGTCACGATCGCGCGCCTGTTCAACACAGTTGGCCCCCGCCAGTCCGGCCGTTACGGCATGGTTCTCCCCCGGTTCATCGATGCCGCCCGCCAGGGCCGCCCCTTGATGGTCCACGGCGATGGCAGCCAAACACGCTGCTTCTGCCACGTCGCCGATACGGTCGAGGCCCTCGTCCGCCTCATGGGCTGCCCGGCTGCACGCAGCCAGGTGTTCAATATCGGCGGCGCCGAGGAAATCTCCATCCGCGGCCTGGCCGATCTGGTAAGATCGGTTCTGCGATCGAGCTCGGTTGTCGAGCTGGTGCCCTACGATCAGGCCTACGCCCCCGGGTTCGAGGACATGCGCCGGCGCAAGCCCTGCGTCGAGAAGCTCGAACGCTACACCGGCTTTCGGCCGCGCATTCCCCTGAGGCGCATCATCGAGCTGACGGCCTCTCCGGCCTGATCTCCATCCGCAGGGACTCGATGAGCGGCGCCGGGGTGGCGGCCTGGGCCGCGGGGCGGAATCCTACCGCCGGGCATGCAGGAACTGGGGATGCGCCTGCAGATCCTCCCAGGTGGCGGCCGACACCGGCGCCTGGCGGTACACCGGATCGAGAAGCGGCTCGGCGCTCGTCGATCGCCGGAGCCGGGCCAGCCAGCCCGTATCCAGCGGACGCTCGACCAGCTCCCGACGGTTCGCCGCCACGGTCGTCTCCTCCTTTTCACCCGTTGCACGGCCCCTGCCCACAAAGAAGCCCGCCTGCAGCAGAGTCACCCGCAGGAGCGTGCTCCTGGAGTAGTTGGCCCATGCGCAGGGCCGATCGTTGCTCATGCAACCGTGCAGCCGCCGGAACAGCGGCAATGTCCACATCGCCGGATTCCGGGCCGGGGAGAACGGATCGTAGCAAACCGCATGGGGCGGCGGCAGAACCGCGCTTGCCGGCGATGCCAGCCATGCCGGAAAATCCCCTTGGCAGAGCTCCCATCGAATCCGGCGCCCGGGCTCCTCCCACTCGGAACGGCCTTCGTCGATCAGGGCCTGAATCCGCCCCGCATAGCCAAGCGGATACTCGAGTTGCGCGGCGTGATCCAGGGCGAACCGCAGGGGCTCGATCGTGTGGTCGAAGCTGATCAGCCGAAGGCGGCACCGGACTCGAGCGGCGGCGCGCAGGATCGCGACGGCGTTTCCGGCTGCTCCCAGCCCGACGTCCCAGACCACGAACTCGCCCGGCTCGAGCGCCGCGCGCTCCCCCACCCGGAGCTGTGCGACGTAGAGCGACTCGCCCTCCGCGACCGGCCCGACGACCGGATGAAACGTCTCCCCTTGCGCCACCGAATGAACGCTGCAGTGCCCGTTCGGCAGCCGAACCAGCCGATATGCTTCGCCCGACATCACCCCGCCATGGTCGCATGCCCGGCCGCCCGCCGGGAGTCAAATCCGATGCCGGCCCACCTGGACCGCATGCCCCCGATTTTCTCCGTGCACGGCGCCGCCGCTCCTGCTACATCCAGTGTCTCATGGAACCATTGTTGCAGCTGCTCCGCGAAAACGCCGCCTGGAAGCCCGCTCAGATCGCCGCGATGCTCAACATCGCCGAACCGGAGGTCGTCAGCCGGATCCGGTCCCTCGAGCAGGAGCGGATCATCCTGGGCTATCGGGCCATCGTGAACGAGGAGAAGCTGGGCGTCGACCTTGTCCGGGCCGTGATCGAGGTCCGGATCACGCCCGAGCGCGAGGGGGGGTTCGACCGGCTGGCGGAGCGCATCGCGCGCTATCGGGAGGTCAAATCCTGCTACCTCATGTCGGGCGCCTACGATCTGCTGGTGGTGGTCGAAGGCGCCACCTTGCGCGAGGTCGCCATGTTCGTCTCCGAGAAGCTGGCCACGATCCAGGGAGTGGTGTCGACGGCCACCCATTTCATGCTCAAGCCATACAAGATCGACGGCCTTCCGATGAAACATGAGGGCGGCGAGGAGCGGCTCCCTGTCACGCCCTGATCACATCTGATCGGTCGTCTCGAGACCGAGCGCGTCCAGCCCCTCCCGCAATACCCGCGCTGTCAAGCCGCACAAGGCCACCCGGCTCGCCCGCTGCACCCCCTCCGACTGCAGCACCGGACAGCTCTCGAAAAACCGGTTGAAATGCCCCGCCAGATCGTAAAGGTAGTTGCAGAGGTAGTTCGGACGGCATTCGGCCGCCACCTGCTCGAGGACGAACCCGAAATTCAGCAGATGCCGCGCCAGGCGGCTCTCCTCGGCCGCACCCAGATCGAACCGCAGACCGGCTGCCGCCGCCGCTGCCTCCGGCCCTTCCTCCATCTTCCGGAAAATGCTCCGGATCCGCGTGTAGGCATACAGCAGATACGGCGCCGTGTTGCCCGTCAATGACAGCATTTTGTCCCAGCTGAACACGTAGTCGCTCTGCCGGTTTGGCAGCAGATCCGCATACTTGATGGCGCCGATCCCCACCACCCGCCCAATCTCGCGCTTCGCCGCCTCGCTCAGCCCCGGGTTCTTGTCCGAAACAACGCGATAGGCCCGATCCTCGGCCTCATCCAGCAGATCCGCGAGCTTGATCACCTCGCCCGACCGCGTCTTGAACGGCTTGCCATCTTCGCCGAGGATCGATCCGAACCAGATGTGCCGCAAATCCACCTTCGACTCGGGATGCCAGCGTCGAAAGACGGCGAACAGCTGCCGGAAATGCAGCTGCTGGCGGCCGTCCGTCACGTAGACGATCTCGTCCGGGGCCCATTCCCGCAGCCGATGCTCGATCGTGGCCAGATCCGTCGTGGTGTAGTTGGAGGCCCCGTCGCGCTTGAGGATGATGGCCGGATGCGCCTTCAGCTCGGGATCGTCTTCGAAGAACACCACCATGGCGCCCTCGCTCTCTTGGGCCAGTCCCTGGGCCTGCAGATCGGCCACGATGCCCGCAAGCCGATCGCGGTAAAAGCTCTCGCCCAGCGTCGCATCGAACTCGATCCCCATCCGCCGGTAGATGATCTCGAACTGCTCCATCGAGACGTCCCGCATGTGACGCCACAGGGCCAGGTTCTCCGGATCGCCCTGCTGCAGCTTGACCAGCTCCTGGCGCGCGGCTTCGAGCACTGCGGGATCCGATTCGCAGGCCTGGTTCACCTCTTTGTAGAGCCGCTCCATTTCAGCCAGCCGATCCCCCTGCATCCGCGCCGCCCCACTTCGCTCCTTCCATCCCACCAGCAGCTTGCCGAATTGCGTCCCCCAGTCCCCCACATGATTGTCCTTGATCACCCGATGGCCCAGCCGCCTAAACACCCGCGCCAGGCAATCCCCCAGGATCGTCGAGCGAATATGGCCGACGTGCATCGGCTTGGCTACGTTCGGCGAGCTGAAATCCACGACAATCGTGCGCGGCTTCTCCGCCTTGCGGAAGAACAGATGGCGTCCTGCCTGCGCCTCAGCCAGCTCTCGAGCAACCGCCTCATCCCGCACCTTGAAATTCAGGAAGCCTGCCCCCACGACATCGACGGCCTCGCAGAGGTCGCTGCAATCCATGCGATCCCGCACCCGGGCCGCCAGCTGCCGCGAATCGCACCCCAAGCGCTTCCCCAGACCGATCAGCGAGTTGGTCTGATAATCCCCAAACCGGGCCTCGGCGCAAGGGCGCACAAGGATGTCCAGCACCGGGGCTGCCGGCATCTCAGCCTCGACCGCCCGCCGCAGCCGCCGCTCTAGTTCTTCATACATGGTGTTTTCCCAAAATCGGGCGCAAAACCAGGATGCCCAATCTCCCCGGGGATAGCGGCGATTGGTTTCCCCGCCTGCAAATCACTTGCCGGTGGAGTGCTCCTTGATCGCCAGAAACATGGTCTCCGCATCGGGAGCCTTCTCGAGCGTCTGGCGAAAATCCTTGTTATGAAGCAACTTGGCAATGTTTGCCAGGGTATGGAGGTGCTTTTGGAATTGGCCTTGAGGCACCAGAAACAACATCACCAGCGTCACCTGCTGGTTGTCCAATGAATCGAAATCCACTCCCCTGGACGAACGCCCAAAGGCCCCGACCACCTCCGTGATCAGATCCGTCGACGCGTGCGGGATTCCAATCCCAAACCCGATGCCCGTGCTCATCGATGTCTCCCGCTTCTTGACCACGGCCGCGATGGCATCTCGATGCTCCGCCCTGATTTTGGAGCATCGCACCAGGTTATCAATCAGTTCGTCGATGGCATCCCACCGGTTTGTGGCCTGCAAGTCCGTGACGATTTGCTCCTTGCTTAATATGTCAGACAGCGTCATACCGCGATCCAATAATTCCCGGATACTGGCCCAGATCGAATCCGCATTTCAAGCGCGAATTCCAGCGCGGGGCTGCGATGGAAAAAAAACCTGTTCCTCGATCTCGAGAAACAGGTTGAAAGGACCAAGCGGATCCCCCGAGGCTCAGCGCCTCGCGTCAGGGATTGCTGTAGCGGTTGGGGTCGTATCCAGGGGTTGGAGGGATGACGACCGGCGAGGGGGGCGGAAGCCCGGGAACGGGATTGATGATCACAAACCCGCTGGCGCTCGCCGTGCCAGCGCTTTGCGCCACGGTGCGGGCCCTCGCGGTCACCTGTGCCGCTGCCTTCGGAGCCGCCGCAGCCACTTCCTGTCCAATCTGCTCCGCCTGAGCCGGCGCCGCCTTCATGGCTGCCACAGCCAACACCTCAGCGTGCTGCGCCAGCAATCCCGCCGCCGCACCCGAAATGGCAGGCGCCATGTCCGGAACAGCCGAAGAGACCGAGGAGACCAAAGCGATCGCCACGGCTGGACGCTTGGCTAAGACCGTCTTGGCGACGATCCGAGCCATCTCCTGCCGGTCCGCCGCTGGAGTCTCGGCAACGATCTTTGCCGCTTTGGCAGGCAGCTCGGCCACTGTCGCTTTGTCGAGTGCCTGCTTGGCCAAAACGATCTGATCCACCGTCAGCGCCCCCTGTGCCGATACCACGGCCAGCCCAATTGCCGCTGACGCGAAAATGGTTAAGGATTTCAATTTCATATTTCTACTCGAGTTGTATCCGCGAGTTCACCAGCTAAACACTTGAGCATAAACTACGCCCGTCGCAAACCTAAAGTCAACTGGAAATTTGGCGTTATCCAACAATTCTTACGCTCCCCCCGCCGCGCCTCCGGACCCTTTAGCCGCCTCGATCAAGGCCCAAAACCGCGGATCCTCCTCCAAGACACGGTCCTCGCCCAGAGGCAGGTTGCTGCGATATAGAAAGTCTTTCAACGTGTTCCTGCTCAATATTCTATGCACCACAAGACCCAGCTCATGCCGCTCGAAATAAACCCGGTAATCGCCCAGCCGTAACCGATGCAATACCCTGCCATCCCGCTCCAATCGACCGAACCGATCCGCGGCCGAGCTCATCAGTTCGTGAGGCACCCCCCGGAATTCTCCTAATACGTGCAACTGCAACTCTTTAGGCATCCGCGCAAGCTCGGCGGCGCTGATCGGATTGAAAATGATCTGAAAAAGCCTCATCTCGCACTGGAAACCGCCTGATCCTTGCTGTGCCCGCCCTCGAGTGGCTGCCCATTCCCGGTGATCCCGATCCGATCGCCCTCCGAAGCGATCGGTTGCTTTGCCATTCTTGGGTGGTAGCGCGTACGGGAATCGCACCCGTCTTTCGGCCTTGAGAGGGCCGCGTCCTAACTGATAGACGAACGCGCCATTTCCCACAAGCAGGACCATGCTAATTGGTATTGGCCAATTGTCAACGCACTTTGTTCTGTCATGCGCCTCCGCGCGCCGGGCTCTTTCTCCATTGACAGAGGGATAGGCTTGGGATGGATTAGCGGGCATGAAACGTACCCGATGGCTTTCGATTGTTTGGCTGGCTGGAAGCAGTCTGGCATTGCGGGTGGACGCGGATGTCAAGCTGCCGGCCGTTTTTAGCGATCACATGGTGCTGCAGCAGGGCCGCTCGGCGCCTGTCTGGGGCTGGGCCGACGACGGCGAGTCGATCACGGTCGAGTTTCGCGGCCAGACGGTCAGCACCCGGTGCGAAGGCGGCAAATGGAAGGTGATGCTGCCCCGCCTCCAGGCGGGCGGGCCCGACACGCTGGTGGTCTCGGGCAAAAACCGGCTCCAGATCTGGGATGTCCTTGTCGGCGAGGTCTGGATCTGCAGCGGGCAGTCCAACATGGAGTGGCCCCTGCAACGCAGCTTCGAGGCCTCCAGCGCCATCCCCTCGGCCACCAACCGGCTGATCCGGCTTCTGACCGTGCCGAAGCTCAAAGCGGACCGGCCCGTGCCTGACATCCAATCGGCCTGGCAGGTTTGCGATCCGACGGTGGTCAGCAATTTCTCGGCGGTCGCGTTCTTTTTCGGCCGGGCATTGCAGGAGTCGCGCCAAGTGCCCGTCGGGCTGATCCATACGTCGTGGGGCGGGTCGCCTGCCGAGGTCTGGATGAGCCGCGAGGCCCTGGCATCCAATGCGGATTATCAGCGCGACATTCTGGATCCGTTCCCCGCCCAGCTCGAGCGGTTCCAGGCCGAGGTCGCCCGCTGGGAAAAGGAGAAGGCCGAGCTCGATAAGCAGGGCAAGCCCATGACACGCGCGCGCCCCTGGAACATCTGGACGCCGTCGGAGCTCTACAACGGCATGATCGCCCCGCTGATCCCGTTCGCGATCCGCGGCGCCATCTGGTACCAGGGCGAGTCCAACGCCGGCCGGGCCTGGCAATACCGGACGCTTTTTCCCGACATGATCCGGAACTGGCGCCAGGATTGGGGCCAGGGCGATTTCGCGTTCCTGGCGGTGCAGCTGGCGCCGTGGGACCGGAACAAGAAGCGGACCATCGAGCAGATCGCCGAATCACCGGTCGAGAGCGACTGGGCCGAGCTGCGCGAGGCCCAGGACCTGGCCACACGCATCCTGCCGAAGGTCGGAGTGGCGGTCATCACCGATGTCGGCGACAAGGATGACATCCACCCCACGCGCAAGCAGCCGGTGGGCGAGCGTCTGGCGCTCGCTGCCCGCGGAATCGCCCACAGCGAGAAGATCGTCTGGTCCGGCCCCGTCTTCCAGTCGATGAGCATCGACGGCGACCGCATCACCCTGAGCTTTCGGAACATCGGCAAAGGGCTCGAAGCGCGTGGAGGCCCGCTGACCGGATTTGCCATCTGCGGCCCGGACCGCAAGTTCGTCTGGGCTCAGGCGCGAATCTACAACAACCGGGTGATCGTCCGGAGCCCCGCGGTTCCCCAGCCTGTTGCAGTCCGGTACGGATGGTCGGATTTCCCGGTCGTGAATCTGTGGAACAAAGACGGCCTGCCCGCTTCGCCCTTCCGCACGGACGACTTCCCGCTGACGACCATGCCCAAGAATCGGTGACGCTCCCCGCGATCCGCAGGAGGTTCGGGTTCGGGATGGGGGGCCGATCAAGGCTCTGCAGCCCGGCCTACGGCGCGGCGCAGCCGCCCAGCAGGATCCCAGCCTGCCGATTGCCCTCCGGCACGCAGAGGCGGTATCCGCCGCCGTTGGCGTCGCACCGTACCTCGTACAAGGTCTCGCCTGCAAGGAATTGCATGGAAAAACCGGGGATCGGAATCTGGATGTACATCATTCCATCGCTGCAGCCGAGGGAGGCGTCGTCCCAGACCGCGAATGTGCCGCCCGCAAAAGCGAGCGCATCCTTGCTGCTGCCGAGATAGCCAGCCAGCGCGGCCGCGGCACACTCGATCTTCTGGTCCTGGACCATCGCCGGGGCGGACGTGCCGATGCCTTGGGCGCCATCGAATGCCCGGGCGATGAACTCATGCCGGCCGAACGGCAGGTCGGCCAAGTCCCAAATGAACGGGGCCTGGGTCCGCTCGCCCACCTTGATGCCATTGCGGTAGAGCTCGACTTTGAGGAGATCGTTATCGGGATCGGACGCTTCGACCTGAACCAGGAGATGGGCCGGCAGATCGATCAAGGTCCCGTCAGCCGGGCTCAGGATGCAGGCGGTGGGGGGCTGATGCTCAGCCAGCGATGCCTCCTGGAGACGATAGAACCGCCGGAGATAAAAGGCGGCATCCTGATCGATGAACCGAACCAGGCCATCGACGCATGGCGCGCTGCCGATTGCAGCCCACGACTGCAAATCGCTCGAAGCCTGCACAACATAGTTCACTCCCGCTCGGCCTTCGAAGCTGAGGTTGGCGGCGCCCGCCGGCGGGCGGACGCAGGAGACGACCTCCGGCGTCTCTGAGGGCGTCGCCGGGTAGGCCAGCCGAATCCCGCCGATCGGGACCTGCATGCCGCCCGCCAGCGACTCGAAGGATGCCATGCCCTCGAACCGCACCGGCCCCACGGTCCCCAGCGAGGGAGCCACCTCATACGACACGACTCGAGCTTGCCCGTCCTGGAACAGCCATTTCATCCGCCCAGAGGCGGGATCCCAAGTCCCCCCATCGCTGGCGCGGATCACCGTCCAATCTCGAGGCGGCTGCTCCTCGATCGCATAGGCGACCACGCCGGCCTGCGGCACCACCCCCAGGTATGCGTTGGCCGTCACCCCCGGGGCATAGACCGCTGGCATCGCGCAGATGACCGAGCCGGCAAACCATTCCGGCTCCGTGGAATCAGCCGCCGCAGCCGGCTGAATCCGCGCCGCTGCGCCGCTGATCCAGCAGGCCGGCGGCAGGCCCGCAGAGGCGTCAAACCGGTACGATTCGCCTCCCCGCCACAGCGCCGCAGCCCGTGTCACATAGGCCATCGGGATCGGATTCGGCTCGGTGGGCCAGCTCACCCCGCCTTTCCACGCGGCCGCATAGGCAGTCACCTCGTCCATCGTCAGTCGATAGGAATCGGGCTTGGCGTCCGCAGGATGAGGCATGGGCGACAGCGAGCCGATCCGGTATTCGCCGCCGATCGCGACGGTGGCTCCGCCCAGGGCCGCCCACCCGGCAAACTCCTTCACGCCCGTCTCCCCGGCAGGCGGGGCAACCTCATAGACCAGAGACCGCGCCATATCGTCCATGAATGGCCCATACTTGACCTTGCCCAGCACGCTATCGAATACGCCGTCATGGCTGATCGCACCGACGGTCCACCCGCCCGGCGGTCTGTCCTCAACCGCATAGGCGGCGGTGCCGGCCGGCGGCTTGGCCTGGAGGCGGACCTCGAGCTTCTTGCCCGCGACATAATAGTCGGGGAGCGCCCTCTCGACGAACGATGCCGGAACGCCGGACCGCACGACGACATGGATGGCGGGCGAAACCACATCCCGGCCCTGGCTGGTTCGGGCGCGGGCCGTCAGGGCGTGCTCGCCCGCCGCCGCGTTCTTCCAATCGAACTGATGGGAGATCGGCGATCCTTTAGGCGGCGCCACAAGGAAGAAAATAGTCGAGGAACCGATCTTCTCCTGATTCGCGAAGAAATCGACATGGGGAATGTAGCCCTGGGGATCAATGGCGACAGCCTCGATGTGGATCGTCGCGGGGGCAGTGAAGATGGCATGGTCGGCCGGCTGCAAGAGAGTCACCTCGCTCGCAGCGGTATCGTTATCCAGCAGGATGACCACGGCGTTGCTGGGGGATCCGATGCGATACAGGTCGCCGGCGGCAAGTTCCAGAAGGACGGTCTCGACCGGCTCGGCGCCCGAGCCGTCGTAAGGGCGAACCACGATCTCGGCCTTTGCCGCACCGGCAGCGAGGATGACCTGCCCGTCCAGATTCTCGTAGTCGATCCCGTTCCGCGCGGTACCCTCAAGGCGATAATTTACCGGCAGCAACGCCGCCAGGCTGCCGGTCCGGCTCACTGTAAAAACTGCGGGATCGCGTCCCGCCTCGGCCGCAACAGGATCGGTCGCGCGCACCGTGACCCAGGGCAGATCCGATCCATCCGCCGGATCCGCCGATTGCACCGACCACGCGCAAAGGACGCAGCCCAGGACGGATGTCAGCATCCCGCGCCCTCGAGAAATCGCACGGGTTCTCATGGTTCCTTTTGAATTCGATTGAAGCCGGGCTTTGGAGCCGCGGTCTCAGAATGTCGTTCCTTCGCATAACATAAGCCCGGCCAATCGGAGTTTCAACCGAGATCTTCAGCCCTGGCGTAAAGCGGTTCCCCCGCTGGCGCCGCGGCGTCCTGCGTCCGCGGATGAATCGGGAGATCCTCAGCCGGGGCCGGGCTCAGGCATCCCCCGAAGCGGCGGCGTTCTCGCACTCGACCAGCTTGCGATACAGGGTCGCCATGCTGATGCCGAGGATCTCGGCGGCCTTCTCCTTGTCGCCCCCTGAAACGGCCAGGGCTCTCTGGATGTGCTGGAACTCTTGCTCGCGCAGGAAATGCCTGAGCAAGGGCAAGACCGAGTCCGCCGGCGCGGGCGCCGGGGCCGGCGCCGCTGAAAGGCCGCCGCTGCCGCCGATCGGCGCGGGCTCCTGGCCCGCTGCCGAATCCTCCGGATCGGATCCGATCTCCTCCGGGAGCTGGGCCGCGACCGCTTGCAGGGCAGGGGGCAGATCCGCCACCTGGATCACATTGCTCTCGCCAAGGGTGGCCGCTCGCTCGAGCGCGTTCTCGAGCTCTCGCACATTGCCGGGCCAGTCGTAGGCCAGGAGCGCCGCCATCACCCGGCGGGAGACGCAGAAAGGCTCGCCCTGGCCGGGTCTGATCCGGCTGCGGAAGAAATGCCGGACCAGCAGCGGGATGTCCTCGCGCCGCTCCCGCAAGGGCGGCAGCGGAAGCGCGATCACGTTCAGCCGGTAATAAAGGTCCTCGCGGAATGTGCCGGCCTGGACCTTTCGTTCGAGCGGCTCGTTGGTCGCTGCCACGACGCGGACGTTGACCGGGACAGAAATGTTGTCGCCCACGCGGCGAATCTCGTGTTCCTGAAGCACCCGCAGCAGGCGGCTTTGGAGGGTGGCCGACATCGACGCAACCTCATCCAGGAACACCGTGCCGCCATCCGCCTCCAGGAACAGGCCTTTCTTGTCGTGGATGGCCCCGGTGAAGGCGCCCTTCCGGTGGCCGAACAGCTCCGACTCCAGCAGGGGCTCGGGCATGGCGCTGCAATCCACAACCACAAATGGCGCCGCCTGGCGGCGGCTCTGCCAGTGGAGCGCCCGGGCCACCAGCTCCTTGCCCGTCCCGCTCTCCCCCAGGATCAAGATCGTGGCTTCTGAATCGGCCACTCGCTGGACATGGCGAAACACCCGCTGCATGGCCGCCGACGCGCCGACGATCGGGTGGAGCTTCGACTGGAGCTGGAGCTGGCGCCGCAGGTAATGGTTCTCGGACAGGGTGTCCCGGAGCTGGAGGGCGCGATCGATGCGCAGCGCCAACTCGTCGGGATGGAACGGCTTCTCGAGGTAGTCGAATGCTCCCTGCTTCATCGCCTCCACCGCGGTCCCGATGGTCGCGAAGGCGGTGATCAGGATCACCGGGGCGGGCGGGCTTATCCGCCGAGCCCGCTGCAGCAGATCGAATCCCAGCGGCTGGCTCCGCTCCAGATACAGGTCGGCCACCACCAGATCGGGCGCCATCCCCTCCAGCCGCTCCAGCGCCTCGTCCGCCCGCGAATACCCCGCCGCCTCATGCCCCGCCGCCGCGCACAGGTCGAGAACCATCCGCAGCGCCGCAGCCTCGTCGTCCACCACCATGATCTTGGCCATAACATCACGCCTCCGCCCTCCGGGCCCGCCCGGACTTTCCGGCCGGATCTATCCGGAATTTATAACGTGATATTATCGCCTAAGAATGATATCATTCAAACTTAAAATCGGGAGGAACATGGCGATGACCAAACCCCCGATCAGCAGGCCCAGCCCGAGGATGAGGATGGGCTCGAGCACGGACATCAGGCCGCCCAGGGTCGCCTCGACCTCCTCGTCCCAGAAGTCGGCGATCCGATCCAGCATGAGCTCGAGCCGGCCGGTCTGCTCGCCCGCTGCCAGCATGCGGATGAACATGCCGGGAAAGACCGCGTGCCGGGCGAGGGCGCCCGCGATCCCGTCGCCTCTCTCGATGTCGCGGGCGGCCTGCAGGGCAGCCTGCTCCATCACGGCGTTTCCGCAGGTCCCGGCCACCATGGCCAGCACCTCCAGGATCGGCACGCCGCTGCGGAAGAGCGAGGCGAAGGTGCGGGCGAACCGGGCCAGGGCGACCTTGTGCGTCAGCGGGCCCAGGATCGGCACGCGGATCTTGAGCTGGTCCCAGGCCAGGCGGCCGGAGGGCGTGCGGATCATGGCCGCGATTCCATAGGCGGCGGCGGCCGCGAGCACCGCCAGCATCGGCCCGTCCCGGCGCAGCGCCAGCCCCGTGTCGATCAGCCATTGCGTCGGGCGCGGCAGATGGGTGCCGAACTGGGCGTAAATCTCCTGGAAAACCGGCACCACGAAGGCCAGAAGAAAGGCCGTCACCAGCACCGCTGCAACGGTGACCGCGACGGGATAGGCCATCGCCGCCTTGATCCGGCGCCGCAGCCGGACGGTGCTCTCGAGGTAGGCGGCCAGCCGGGCCAGGATCTCGGCCAGCAACCCCCCCCGCTCTCCGGCCTCGACCATTCGGATGTAGAGCCTCGAGAACAGATGGCTGTGCCGCTGCAGCGATTGCGATAGGCTCTCCCCGCCCTCCACCCTCCGGCAGAGGTCGCGGATGACCGCCTGCAAGGCCGGATTCGAATGCTGCTCGCCCAGCGCTACGAGCGAGGGCACCACCCCCATGCCGCTGTCAAGCATCGTCGCCAGCTGCCGCGTGAAAACCATCAGATCCACCGGCCTGACCCGCGGCGACCACCATCCCCCCGCCTCGCCCGGGCCTTCCGCCGGAGGCGGCGCCGGACGCGGGCGTCCCGGCGCCGCCTCGCGCCGGTGAAGGCCGAGCTGTCCGGCGGCCGGTTGCCGCGCCTTGCCTGGCAGCGTGGGCATGTCGGCACAAAATTAGCCCGCCCACCAGCCATGGCAAGCCCGACGTTTTCAACTGCCCCGGGGGGCGAAGCAGATCCTGGCCTTCCGCTCCATCCGCGCCAGCCGACGCCTCGATTCGAATTTTGCCTTGCGCACCACGGCGCTGCAGGCCGCAACCGGCGATTGACAAGCCGGTCTGTTTCGCTACGGTTGTTGGATTGAAGTAAATTCGAAGCTATATGCCGAATACCAAGTCAGCCGAACGCCGAATGCGCAGCAGCGCCCGGAAACGGGACCGGAACCGCAGCGTGAAATCCCGCCTGAAAACGCTCGAAAAGAGCTACCTCGAAACCGTGAAGTCGGGAAAGAAGGATGATGCCGGGCTGGCCTTGCGGCAGGTCGTTTCCGCTCTCGACAAGGCCGCCAAGACGGGCGTTATTCACTCGGGGCGCGCCACCCGCAAGAAGTCGCGTTTGACCCACCGTCTCAACCAGTTGGCTCCCAAAGCCTAGATCGAGCGAGCCGGCGATCCTCGATGGACGTTCAGGGTCGCATTCGCCAGCGGGGAGCGCCGGCATTGGTGCGCCGGCTCATGAGCTCACGAGAAAGGCAAGCGGGGGCCGTGATCGAGTGGAATGTCCATTCCTGGACGGCGCCCCCCCGTTTCAACTTCGCCCGGGACGTCGTGGACCGGTGGGCGGCGTCTCGTCCGGAAGCGCCCGCTCTTTGGTACGTGCACGGCGTGGCGGGCCACGAGCGGAGGCTGAGCTTTGGCGAGATCGCCGCTGCGAGCCGCCAGGCAGCCCGCGTTTTACGGGAGGCAGGCCTCGGCCCCGGCGATCGCGTGCTGGTCCTGCTGCCGCGGATTCCAGCCTGGTGGGTGGTCATGCTCGGGCTCATTCGCCTGGGCGCCGTGCCCGTCCCGAGCACGCTGTTGCTGACGCCCCGCGACATCGCCTACCGCATCGCCAACGCCCAGACCCGCGCGGTGATCACGACACCGGATGGGATCGAGAAGGCCGGCGGCTTCGATGGCATTCGATTCCTGGTGGGCGGGGAAGGTGGATCGGGTTGGCGCGATTTCGATGCGGCCCTGGGCGAGGCCGGCGAAGGGGACGCCGGCGAGCCAACCGCCAGCAGCGATCCGGGGATCATCTACTTCACCAGCGCCACCACGGGCGAGCCCAAGATGGTCCTCCATACGCAGGCCAGCTATGGCCTTGCCCACCGCCTCACCGGCGACCTCTGGCTCGATCTGTGCCCGGACGATGTCCATTGGAACCTCTCCGATCCAGGCTGGGGCAAGGCGGCCTGGTCGAGTTTCTTCGGGCCCTGGCACCAGGGCGCCTGCGTGTTCATCCTCGATTACCACGGCCGATTCGATCCGGGGCTGGCTCTCAGAGTTCTGGAGGATTTCCCCGTCACTACTTGCTGCCTGCCTCCAACCGCGCTTCGCCTCATGATCCGCGAGCTCTCGGCGTCGCGGCCTTTCCCGCGGCTGCGCCATTGCGTCACTGCGGGCGAACCGCTCAATCCCGAGGTGTTCGATCGCTGGCGGGCGGCCACCGGCCTCACGCTTCACGAGGCCTACGGGCAGACGGAGACGGTGGTGTCGATCGGGCATTTCCGGCGGCTCAACCGGCCGGTCCTGGCCGGCTCGATGGGCCAGGCCGCCCCCGTTTACGAGATCGCCATCGTCGATGAAAACTTCCGCGAAGTCCCGGCCGGCCAGGAAGGCGAGATCGCCATCCGCGTCCAGCCCCGCCGGCCGCTCGGGCTGTTCCAGGAATACTGGCTCAACCCGGAGGAGATGGCCCGGCAGTTTCGCGGCGATTACTATCTTACCGGCGACCGCGCCATGCGGGATGCCGACGGTTATTTCTGGTTCGTCGGCCGCCAGGATGACGTCATCAAGAGCTCCGGCTACCGCATCGGCCCGTCCGAGATCGAAAACGTCCTCCTCGAACACCCGGCCGTCAGCGATGTCGCCATCATCGGCCAGCCCGATCCGGTCCGCGGGCAGATCGTCAAGGCCTTCGTCGTCCTCCAGCCCGGATTCGAGCCTGACGACAAGATGCGCCTCGACCTTCAACAGCACTGCAGGCCTGCGGTCGCTCCCTACAAATACCCGCGCGAGATCGAATTCGTCCGGGAGCTGCCCAAGACGATCAGCGGCAAAACCCGCCGCGCCGAGCTGCGCCGGCAGGAGGCCCTCTGACCCTACTCCCGGGTTCGGGTGTCCATCACGATCGTGACGGGGCCGTCGTTGACCAGCGCCACCTCCATCATCGCGCCGAACTCGCCCCGCGCCACCGGTTTGCCCAGATCAGCCTCGAGCTGCCTCAAGAACGCCTCATAGAGGGGCACTGCCGTCTCCGGCCGGGCCGCCCGGATGAACGACGGCCGGTTCCCTTTCCGCGTGCTGGCGAACAGAGTGAACTGGCTGACCGCCAGAATCCCGCCGCCTGTCTCGAGCACCGACCGGTTCATCAGCCCCTGGTCATCCGGAAAGATCCGCATTCGAACCAGCTTGCCGCTCAGCCACTGTGCGTCTTCGAGCGTGTCGGCCTCCTCGATCCCCACCAGCACCGCCAGCCCGCCCCCAATCGCGCCCCGGACCTCGCCCCCGATCGCGACCGATGCCTCTCGAACCCGCTGGATCACCGCTCTCATAATCTCGCGCGACGATGGCAGGCCCGTCATGGACCGGGTGAGATCCCGTCCGCCATGTCCCTTTGGAGGGCCGCCAGCACCTCGGGATCCCGCACGTCCACCCAGCGACCGGCGATCTCCAGCCCGGCCATCCGGCGCCCCTCCGCCTGCAGCCCCACAATCGCATCGGTCAGCTCATACTCGCCCCGCGGGGACCGCTCCAGCCCGTCGATCCGCTCGAACACCGCAGGCGGCAACAGGTAAATGCCGGCGTTGTACCAGGCGGGATCGCCCGGGCGCAGCAGGCCCTCCTGCCGCAGCGAATCGATCTGCTCGGGCGCCGGCTTCTCGATCAGCCGCTTCAGGCAGAAATCGCAGTCGAAGAGGACGATGGCGCCCTTTGTCACATCCGCTCCGCACGTGACGGCCAGCACACCGTCAAACGCCCCCTCCACCTTGCGATCGAGCATTCGCCGGTAAGTCTCCGGGCGCACCAGGATATCGCCGTAGGTCAGAAGGAACGGGTCGGCGCCGGCGAAATCGCGCGCCAATCCGGCCGCCCGGCCGGTCCCATCCTGAACCGTCTGCCGGACATACTCGATCCGCAGCCCGCGCGACCGGCCGTCCCCGAAGTGCGACTCGATCGATTCGGCGCGGTAGCCGGTGACCAGACAGAACTCGCGGATGCCGGCTGCCGCGATCCCGTCGATGATATGTTCCAGGATCGGCCGGCCCTGCACGCGGAGCATCGGCTTGGGAAGCTCGGCGGTCATCCCGCGCATCCGGGTTCCGCGACCCGCCGCGAGGATGACCGCCCTGGCCACCGGCCCGGTTCCGTGAGCCGCCATGGCGAATCAAGCTCCGAACTTGTCGAGCATCCGCGCGTTGGCCTGGATCAATCGAATCAGGTGCTTGGCCTCGAAAACGCCCAGCGACCCCTGATTGGCCCCGGTCTCGGTGAATCGGTCCAGCTTGTCCCAGCCGGACCATTCCGAGATCAGGAGCACCGGCTGCGGATGCCACGAGTGGCCCTTGATCGGCGCGGGCGTCGAGTGGTCGGCCGTGATGGCCAGCACGTCGGGCATCTGCCGGGTCAGCACCGGCAGCGCCGCGTCGAACTCCTCGATCGCCTTCTTCTTCGCGGCGAAGTTGCCGTCCTCGCCATACATGTCGGGGTACTTGTAATGGATGAAGAAGAAGTCGTAGCTGGCCCGTTCGGCGTGGAACCGCTCGAACTGCTGGGCGATGGTCTGCGGCCCCTCGATCTTGGTCATGCCGACGAGCTGGGCCAGGCCCTTGTACATCGGATACACCGCCAGACAGGCCGCCTTCAGCCCATACCGATCCGCAAAGAGCGGGATCTCCGGCTGATGGGCGATGCCCCGCATCAGGAACCCGTTCGCGGGCGACTTGCCCGCCAGGAGCGGCAGCGCCTGCTGGTAGAAGCCGGCCACCAGCTTCGCCGTCTTCTTCGCCTTGGCCGATTTCGGATCCACCGGCGCCGCGGAAGGGATCGGCAGCCCTTCCCGGTGCGGATCAGCGTCCGTCAGGGGGCCCTGGAGGCCCTTGCCCCGAAACACCACCACGAACCGATGGCCTTTGCCCGCCCGGATGATCACCTCGGCATCGTCGACCTTCTTGATTTTGCGGGCCAGCGTTTCGCACAGCTCCTCGCACACCTCGGTTGCGATCCGGCCCGCCCGGCGGTCCGTCACGATCCGCCGCGCATCCAGCGTGCAGAAATTGGCGCGCGCGGCCACATCCCCAGCCTGGAGATCCAGCCCCAGCCCCAGCGCCTCGATCACCCCCCGCCCCACCTGGTAATCGATGGGATCGTAGCCGAACAGGGCCAGGTGCCCCGGCCCGCTGCCCGGCGTGATCCCCGGCGCCACCGGGATCATCCGGCCTTGCGCCCCCAGCTTCGAGAGGGCATCCAGATGGGGCGTGTGCGCCGCCTCGAGCGGGGTCAAATAGCCGTTCTCCTTCACGGCGATGTCGCCCAGACCGTCCAGCACGACCATCGCGATCTTCGCCGCGGGCTTCAGTGTCAGTTCCGAATACAGTGCATCCAAGTTCATATTCCCATTGCAGGTTCAGGTTGTCCGGGGCGGCAGATCCCGGCTCCTTGCGGCTCCAGCCCCACCACCCGGCGCATATTGAGGACCCCCTCCCCCGCCGTCAACGGCATTATCGCCCCCCCGAATCGCCCCCCCAGTTCGATCTGCGGAAACGATCGCCCGGGCGAACATGCCCTCAAGCACCCGGCCGCCACAGCCGCCGCAGCAGCTCGGCCCGACCCACCCCCGCTAAAATTCAATTGTAAAATATTTAGATGCGACCCCATTGGCCTGCGGCTTGTCGGCAGACATCCGGCTTGACTTCGCGCCCGAGTTCAAGATAAGAATTCCCCATGCTTAATGGGCGGGAACGCGACGGATAGAGCTCTGTCCGATCGCGTCATCTGGATTCGACGGGGGGGATGGATTTCGGCCGCAGCGGGGCGGATCAGGCCGATGGAAGCGCGGTGCTGTCAATGTGACTTATGAAAAGGATTTTCAAGCGCGTCTGGTTGTTCGCGGCTGTCGCGGCGGCGGGCCTATCGGCCCAGGGAGGCATGCAGTTCACGCCGCTGGGATTCTTGCCGGGAGGCACCTACAGCTACGGGGAGGGCGTGTCCGGTGATGGCCAGGTGGCGGTGGGCTGGGGGGATTCGAGCTCCGCGGTTGGTGGATTCAGCGAGGCGTTTCGGTGGACGTCGGGAGGCGGCATGGCGGGCCTGGGCGATCTGGCGGGCGGCGTTTTCGACAGCGCCGCGTATGCGGCGAGCCACGACGGCAGTATCGTGGCGGGGTATGGAAACGATGGGGACGATCCTTGGAGCGGGCCCGCGACGGTCTGGACTTTGCCCGGGCCGATGACCGCCCTGCCCAGCGTGCTCTCGCCGCCCAACGACGCGGCGTATGCGGTCTCCAGCGATGGATCGGTGATTGTGGGCTCGGCTTTCGACAGTCTCTTCCTGCCCACGGCGGTCCGCTGGGATTCGGGGGGCGTGACGAGCCTGGGCTATTATCCTATCGCAGGCACGTTGTCCGAGGCATTGGGTGTGTCCGGCGATGGCCACACGGTGGTGGGTTATGGTGACCATGCGAGCGGGACCGAGGCGTTCCGATGGACGACTGCGAATCCGACGCTGCAGGCGCTGGGGGATCTGACAGGGGGGGATTATTACAGCGAGGCGTGGGGAGTGTCGGGGGATGGCTTGGTGACGGTGGGATATAGCAGTTCGGGATCGGGAGACGAGGCGTTCCGGCACACCGATGGAGGCGGGATGTTCGGTCTGGGCGACCTGCCGGGCGGCGCTTTTGCCAGCTATGCTTATGCGGCATCGGGGGATGGCAGCGTGGTTGTTGGGCAGGGGGCGGTCGAGCCTACGGCGGAGAATCCGGAGGGCTTTGGGGCATTTGTCTGGGATCCCTCCAGCGGGATGCGCGATCTGCTTCAGGTTCTGTTCGATGCCGGCGTGGACATGTCGGCATGGGCGGGCTGGCAGCTGGTGGATGCCCGAGGTGTATCAGCCGACGGTAGCGTGATTGTGGGGACGGCGATGCATCCGGACGGGACGATGGAAGCGTTCCTGGTGAGCGGTTACGCTCCGGTGCCGGAGCCGGCTGGCGCTGCGGTAGGGGCGGGCCTGCTCGCGCTGGCGGCGGCGGGCTGGAGGCGGTATCGGAAGGGCTGACCGGCCGCTGGCACGCCGTGCCCGCCCTGCGCGGTCACGATTTCCCGCCGAGGCGGCGGAGCAGGGATTCGAGCCCGCCTTCGACGGGTTTGATTTCGATGCGCTGAGGGGGGCGATTGGTTGGCGGGGCGGGGGCGGCAGCCGCCGACGCGGGCGCAGCTCCGGCGGGGACAGCCGCGGATGCCGGCGAGGTTTCTTCCTCGGAATTCCCAGGTTCGGGCCCGGTGGGGATGTGCCACTTGGTGCGTTTATCGAGCCAGGCCCGGTATCGGGTGAAGGTCCACATCCCATGCTCGGCCCCGGTCTCGAGGCTCGAGGCGATCTTGAAGAACTCGCGCGAGCGGATGAAGCTTTTGACGGCGGTGGAGGAGACAAGGATTTCGCATTCGGGGACGCGGAGGTTGATGTCCGGGCGGTGGCGGAGGCGCTGGGCGATGACGCCGATGAGGCAGTCGGCGAGTTGGGCGCAGACGCCGGCCTGGATTTCGGGAGGGAACGCAGAGACCATGCGCTGCAGAGCCTCGGCCGCGGTCGAGGAATGGAGCGTCGAGAGGACTAGGTGGCCGGTCTCAGCCGCGTTGAGCGTCAGGCGCATCGTTTCCGGATCGCGCATCTCGCCGACCATGAGGACGTCGGGATCCTCGCGCAGGGCATCCAGGAGGGCTTGCTCGAAGCTGGGCGTGTCGCGGCCGACCTCGCGCTGGCGGATATAGGATCGGACGGGGCGGAAATGATATTCGATGGGGCTTTCGATCGTGACGATGTGGCGTGCGTCGGAGAGGTTGATTTCCTGGACGAAGGCGGCGAGGGTCGAGGATTTGCCGCAGCCGGTGGGGCCGCAGACCAGGATGAGCCCGTGGGAATGGCCGATCCAGCGGCGCAGATCGGGGTGGAGATTGAGCTTCTCGAGCGTGACCTGAAACGAGGAGAGGAGGCGGAGGGCGAGCCCGATCCCGCGGGAGGTCTGGAACACGTTGAACCGGCAGCGATACCCGGCGATGTTGCGGGAGAGATCGCAGGAGCGGCGCTGCTCGAACGCGGCCCATCCGTCGGCGCCGAGGAGGGCGCGGGCGATCTCCACGAGCGACTTGGCGGGCAGGGGGTGGGCGGCGACCTGGAGGACGCCGCGGATGCGGACGGCCGGGGGCAAGCCTGCCTCGAGGTGAAGGTCGCTGGCGCCTTGCCGGGCCGCTACCACAACGAGCGATTCGAGAGTGGGTTCGGGATTATCCATGCGAGGCATCGGGATGCGGGAGGGCCGGCCCGGCAGAAGGCTGGGGCGCGGACCCCAGCGAGTCTCTCCAGGCGATCACAGCGGATTTCATCAGCTCAGCCCCCTCGAGCCGAGCCTGAACGAACCGGGGACGGAACCAGGGGAATGTGCCGATGAGATCGAGCGTGACCAGGATCTGGCCGTCGCAATCGGGGCCGGAGCCAATGCCGATCGTGGGGATGGGAACGGCCCGGGTGATCTCGGCGGCGACGGCCGGCAGGACCAGCTCGAGGACGACCGCGAACGCGCCGGCCTGGGCGAGGGCGAGGGCGTCGGCCAGGAGGCTCTCGTGCTCCTCCGGCTTGCGGCCCTTGATGCGGTAGCCGCCTTCGACCAGGACGCTTTGGGGGAGCATGCCCAGATGGCCGAGGTAGGGGATCCCATCCTCGATGATGGCGCGGATCTGGGGGAGGATGGAGCGGCCGCCTTCGGCCTTGACGGCCTCGGCCCCGGCCTGGACAAGGCGCCGGGCATTGGCGACGGCGTCGGCGGGAGTGTCGAAAGACCGATACGGCAGGTCGGCGGCCAGGAGCGCCCGGGGCTGCGCCCGGGCGGCGGCGCGGACATGATGCTCCATATCGGCCATGGTGACGTGGGTTGTGTCGGGGTAGCCGAGCGTGACCATTCCGAGCGAGTCGCCGACCAGGATGAGCGGGATGCCCGCCTCGTCGAGGAGGCGGGCCAGGGGATAATCGTAGGCGGTGAGCGCAGGGATGCGCTGGCGCCCCTTCATGGATCGAAGTATTTCCGCCGTGATTTTCACAGTGTGCGATGCATGGGCGCCCCCGCGGCGCCGGACTTGCGCGGCGGGAGCCCGCGGCCGAGCTATTCGGCCGGGACGTCGAGGTCGAATTCGAGCTGAGTCCGCGTGTCGGATTGGAGGTTGCGCATTTCGAGCTTCTTGACCTGCCATCGGCCGTGGACCTTCTTGAGGCTGTCGATCGAGAACTCCTTCAGCAATTTCCGGTCGGCCGTGTAGGCCTTGGCGAGGATGATCTGGTCTTGTTCGGCATCGATCCAGGAGAGAACCCGGGAATAGCCCGAGGGCGGCGCGGATGGGTTCTGGCTTTCCAGGACGCGGCACGGCCGGCCGCGGCGCATCTCGGATCGCACAATGCGCTGGAGAGGCCAGGAGAGGAACTCGAGTCCCAGATCGGCGGCCCAGAAATCCGATCCTGCAAAGGGAATCATGGGATCCAGGAGCGGATGGCGGGCGGGCGGTTCGGACGCGGCCTCGGGCTTGGCGGCGAAGTAAGCGCGCGATCCGTCGGCCGCCTGCGAGATCGCCAGATAATCGGCGCGATCGCCGGATGAGGAGAACGCCTCGTAGGACGTCGTGGCAGAATCGGACTGGACCTCGATCCGCATGCGGACGGGGACGGCTCGGATCGCGCCCTCCGGGCTCCGGACCAGGAGCCGTCCGGAGGTGAGGAGGTCCTTGGCTGGCATGAGGGAGCGCAGCTGGGCGGCCAGCGCGCGGCCTTGAGCCTCATCGGCCGGATCGGCCGCAGCGGGCGGAGAGGCGGCGGGAGCCTTGACGGGGCACGCAAGAAGCCAAAGGCCGGCCAGGCAAGACGCCAGCCAATGCGGCATGCCGCGAAGCCATCGAATGGCGAAGGGGGTGATCATGGGATTGGCGCAGGCGTAGCGGCGCGGCGCCGGCGCGGGCGGATGGGATCGGAGACGAGAGCGAAGGGGAAGGCCTGGGCGAGATTGTCGACGAAGTGGACGCCCATCCTCTCCCGGACCTCGGCGGGGACTTCCATCCACTCTTTGCGGTTGGCCTCGGGCAGCAGGAGGCTGCGGATGCCGGATCGCGAGGCGGCCAGGGCCTTCTCCTTGATACCGCCGACCGGCAGGATCCGGCCGCGCAGGCTGATCTCCCCGGTCATGGCCAGGTCGGAGCGGACCCGGCGCTGCAGGAAGAGCGAAGCGAGCGCGACGGCGATGGTGAGGCCCGCGCTGGGGCCGTCCTTGGGCGTGGCGCCGGCAGGGACATGGATGTGGATGTCCTGTTTGTCCGGGGAGCCGGGATCGAGTCGAAGGGCGGCCGCCTGGCTGCGCAGGTAGCTCAGGGCGGTTTGAGCGCTTTCCTTCATCACCTCGCCCAGCGAGCCGGTCAGGATGAGGTTGCCGCGGCCGGGCATGCGGGTTGCTTCGATAAAGAGGATGTCGCCGCCTGCGGGCGTCCATGCCAGGCCGGTCGCGATCCCGCACTCGCGGATGGCGCCGGCCATTTCGTGGCGGAAGCGCGCAGGGCCGAGAAGCTTCGGCAGGGAGGATGGGCTGAGGTCGATGCGGCGGCTGCGGGCTCGATCTTTCCGGGCGATGCGCCGGGCCAGCTTGCGGCTGAGGGCGGCGATTTCGCGTTCGAGCTGGCGGACGCCGGCTTCGCGGGTGTAATCGTGGATCAGGCGGCGGAGGGTGGCGATCGGGAGGCGGATCGAGCCGGGGGCAAGGCCGTGCTCCTCGAACTGGCGGGGGACCAGGTAGCGGCGGGCAATCTGAAGCTTCTCCTCGGCGGTGTAGCTGGGGAGCTCGATGACCTCGAGACGGTCGCGGAGGGCCGGGTGGACCGGATCGAGCCAATTGGCGGTCGTGATGAACAGGACCCGGGAGAGATCGAAAGGGAGATCGAGGTAGTGGTCGGTGAACGTGGCGTTCTGGCGCGGGTCGAGCACTTCGAGCAGGGCCGCGGCCGGATCGCCCCGGAAATCCGATCCCACCTTATCGAGCTCGTCGAGCAGGATCACCGGATTGTTGCTTTCGGCACGCCGCAGGCACTGGATGATCCGGCCGGGGAGCGCGCCGACGTAGGTGCGGCGATGGCCGCGGATCTCGGCCTCGTCTCGCATGCCGCCGAGAGCGATCCGCGTGAACTTCCGGCCCAGGGCGGCGGCGATGCTTTGGCCTAGGGAGGTCTTGCCGACGCCGGGAGGGCCGACCAGGCAGAGGATGGGGCCTTTGATCTGCTGTTTGAGCTGGATGACCGCGATGAACTCGAGAAGGCGCTCCTTGACGCGGTCGAGGCCGTGGTGGTGCTGGTTGAGGACCCGCGAGGCGCGGTCGAGGTCGACCTTGTCGGCCGTGGATCGGTTCCAGGGAAGGCTGACGATCCAGTCGAGGTAGCTGCGGCTGACGGTGTATTCGGCAACGGCGGTGGGGATGTGCTGCAGGCGATCGATCTCCTTGGTGGCGACCTGCCGGACCTCGGCGGGCAGCCCGGCCGCCTCGATCTGCTCCCGGAGACGTTTGAGATCGGCGGTCTGCGTGTCGTCCTCGCCCAGCTCCTGCTGAATGGCGCGGAGCTGTTCGCGCAGGAAAAAGTCGCGCTGGTTTTTCGACATCGTGCTGGCGACCTTCTTCTGGATCTTCGAGCTGAGCGCCAGGACCTCGATCTCGCGGCTCAGAAGGGGCAGAAGACGGTTGAGCCGCTCCTTGACATCCGCCGATTCGAGCAGCTCCTGCCGCTCGGCCAGCGTCAGATTGAGATTGGCCGCCACCAGGTCGGACAGCCGGCTCGGATCCTCCACGTCCTGGGCGGTCCCCTTGATCTGTTCGGAGAGCGTGGGCGAGAGGTTCAGCACCTCTTCGAACTGGCGCTGCACATTGCGGATCAGGGCGCTGATCTCGATCGACTCCTCCCACTCGTCCTTGACGAGCTCGATCCGGGCCCGGAGATACGGAGCGGGCGGGTCATAGTCGACGAGCCGGATACGCCGCAACCCCTCGACCAGCACACGGACCGTATTATCGGGAAACTGCGCCATCTTGAGGACCCGGGCGGCGCAGCCGAAGGGGTAGAGATCCTCAGGCAGCGGGTTCTCGATCTCCGGGCGGCGCTGCAGCACAACCCCAAGGTAGCGGTCCCCCGCGACTACATCGTCGATCAACCGAATGCTCTCGGCTGACTCGATCAGCAGGGGAGCCGACATGCCGGGGAAAATCACTATGTCCGCCAAACCCAAGATGGGCAGGGCGGCAGGCAGAGGCTGCGGGGTCGTACGGGGCGCGGATTGGGTGGATTCGGCCCCTTGGCGGTCCGCGATGGCAATGGGCTCCAACTCCGGCATACTCGTTTTGTAAAGCGCTGGTCCGCAGTCAGCCGCACCTCGAAAGCTCAATCCGTCCTGTCGAGGATCGGGACCGTGATTCGACGGGGGATCGGTTCGGCCGCGGCGGGGACCTCGATGCGTAGAAAGCCGTTTTGGTACAGGGCGCGCGCCTGCGTGAGGTCATAGCCTTCCGGGATGTCAATGATCCGCTCGAAGGCGCCATAATTGATTTCCATCACGCGGAACTTGCATTTATGGGGGCGGGATCCGTCGGGCCGGCGGCCGCAAACAACCAGGCGGCTGCCCTCAGCGGTCAGCTCGAGCTCCTCACGGTGGATCCCCGCGAGCTCGATCTTGATGCAGAGGCCGCGTTCGGTGATGTAGACGTCGGTGTTGGGGATCCAGTAGGCCCCGGAGGCAGTCTCGGGGCCGGGTCTGGAGACAGGCCGGCCTTCGAAGGCCAGCGATCCTTTGGCTTTACAGGTCGCCATAACAAGACGAGAAATAATTCCCAAGAACCTAATATGGGCTGTCCGGGAATCCTTGAAAAGCCATTTTCACGCCGGAGTCGCCTTCTGCGGGGCGCCTCCGGGCGCCTGCCAGCGATTGCGGGGCTGGCTCGCGGCCGCAGTGGGGGCCGCGGCGTCCGCGGTCGGGTCAGGGCTTCCTCCCGAGCCGGCCGCCCGGCGAGGCGGCCCGGACATGGGATATCCGCAACCGCGGCAACCCCAGCCGGCAGGGCCGGATCGGCGCCGATTGAGCATCCGCGCCAGCGCGGCCGCCCCGGCCGCTACCAGCGCGAGCGCAGCCCATTGTTGCCAGTCCATCCACCCAGCATACGACCGCTCCGCCGCGGATCAAGGCCGATCGAGATCCCCGCTCGCCAGGAGCGGCGGCTCGTGCAGGAGAGCCCGTTTCGCCATCCCCGGGGGCGAGGGCCGCGCGGGCCCGGCGCCGACTGGCCTGCGATGGAGAGGGATCGAACGGGAGGCGCCCGCGGGCAGGACGCAGGCGCCGGGCAGATGGTAATGAATTATATATATTGACATAAATGAATTCAATTCTAGTAAGCCGATCACAAGCTGCTCGAGGATTGGCGGTTGAAGCCGCGAGGCGCGGGCGCCTGCTGTGGGTGACTGGGATCGATACGGGAGTGGGAAAGACCCTGCTGGCTAGGCTATTGGTGGCGTGGGGCCGGGGCTCGGGCCGGGATGTGCGCGCGGTGAAGCCGTTTTGTGCGGGATCGATGGATGACATAAAAGAAATTGACAAAGTGCAGAGTGATATTGTAGGCAAATGGGAGGTGTGCCGGTGCTATGTGCGGCGGCCGCTGGCGCCCTGGGTGGCGGCGAGGCAGTCGGGCCTGGCCCTGCCCGCGCGGGGGGAGGTGATCGAATGGATCGGGGATCGAGCGGCGGCGTGCGATGGGCTGGTGGTCGAGGGTGCAGGAGGGCTGGCCACGCCGCTGGGCCAGGGGTACTCGGCTCTGGAGCTGATCGAGGCGTCCGGAGGGGGTGTCGTGGTTGTGGGGACCAATCGGCTTGGGGTGATCAGCCAGACAAGACTGGCGGTGATCGCCTTGCAAAACGTTGGTGTACAATCGATTGGAGTTGTTTTGATGGATCGGAGCCGCGCAGATGCTGCGATGCGCAGCAATGCGTGGGCATTGCGGGAGTTGCTGGGGGGCGCAAAGGTTTGGAGGCTGCCTTGGTATGGTAATAATTCATTGGGGTTGAATAGGATACAGACTATTTCAAAAAATATTCAAAAAACTCTTGCACAGATTTTCAGGACGAGTAGATTGTGCACGCTTCACCGAGCATAGGTGAGAGCAAGTCCGGCAGGAAAAGAGTCGGCTGTAAGACGAGCTGAGCAGCTGGATGAGAACAGCGCTCGGGTTTTTTATCCCCTGATGGGGGCGATTTTTGGTGGGAAACCACCGCTGCTCTTTGAAAATTGAATCGTGCGATTTTTGAGCCCTCGAAGTGACTCCGTCGCAAGACGGAGGCTTTGAGTAAGAATCTTGAATCGGGGCTACGGAGTCTCGATAGCAGTTCAAACTTTTCAACGGAGAGTTTGATTCTGGCTCAGAACGAACGCTGGCGGCGTGGATAAGACATGCAAGTCGAACGCTCACTCGAGAGTAGCAATATTCTGGGGTGGGAGTGGCGTAAGGGTGAGTAACACGTGGGTAATTTGCCGTGAAGACCGGGATAACTTGCTGAAAGGCAAGCTAATACCGGATGTGGTTGCTGGGGGGCATCCTCTGGCAACTAAAGTTGGGGACCGCAAGGCCTGACGCTTCATGATGAGCCCGCGGCCTATCAGCTAGTTGGCGGGGTAACGGCCCACCAAGGCTAAGACGGGTAGCTGGTCTGAGAGGACGACCAGCCACACTGGAACTGAGACACGGTCCAGACACCTACGGGTGGCAGCAGTCGAGAATTTTTCTCAATGGGCGAAAGCCTGAAGGAGCGACGCCGCGTGGGGGACGAAGGGCTTCGGCTCGTAAACCCTTGTCATTCGCGAGCAAACCTTTCCGTCGAACAGACGGAAAGCTGATAGTAGCGAAAGAGGAAGGGACGGCTAACTCTGTGCCAGCAGCCGCGGTAATACAGAGGTCCCAAGCGTTGTTCGGATTCACTGGGCGTAAAGGGTGCGTAGGTGGTCGGTCAAGTTCGATGTGAAATCTCCGGGCTCAACTCGGAAATGGCATTGAATACTGCCCGGCTGGAGGGTCGAAGGGGAGACTGGAATTCTCGGTGTAGCAGTGGAATGCGTAGATATCGAGAGGAACACCAGTGGCGAAGGCGAGTCTCTGGACGACTCCTGACACTGAGGCACGAAAGCTAGGGGAGCAAACAGGATTAGATACCCTGGTAGTCCTAGCCCTAAACGGTGCACATTTGCCGTGAGAGGATTCGACCCCTTTCGTGGCGAAGCTAACGCGTTAAATGTGCCGCCTGGGAAATACGGCCGCAAGGTTAAAACTCAAAGAAATTGACGGGGGCCTGCACAAGCGGTGGAGTATGTGGCTTAATTCGATGCAACGCGAAGAACCTTACCTGGCCTTGACATGCAGGTGGTAGAAGCCCGAAAGGGTGACGACTCCGCAAGGAGAGCTTGCACAGGTGCTGCATGGCTGTCGTCAGCTCGTGTCGTGAGATGTTGGGTTAAGTCCCGCAACGAGCGCAACCCCTGTGTCCTGTTGCCACTTCCGCGAGAGCGGAAAGCACTCTGGACAGACTGCCTCGCTTCAACGAGGAGGAAGGTGGGGATGACGTCAAGTCAGGATGGCCCTTACGGCCAGGGCTGCACACGTACTACAATGCCCGGCACAATGGGATGCAAAGCCGCAAGGTCGAGCAAATCCAGAAAAACCGGGCTCAGTTCAGATTGTCGGCTGCAATTCGCCGACATGAAGCTGGAATCGCTAGTAATGGCGCATCAGCTACGGCGCCGTGAATACGTTCCCAGGCCTTGTACACACCGCCCGTCACATCATGAAAGCCGTTTGTACCCGAAGTCAGCATGCCAACCGCAAGGGGGTAGTTGCCGAAGGTATGAATGGTGATTGGGATGAAGTCGTAACAAGGTAGCCGTAGGGGAACCTGCGGCTGGATCACCTCCTTTCTAAGGAGAACCAAGTGAGCGGCCTACCGGCCGTCTCACCAGGTCGACGCATCTCGCCGGGATCGCTCCCGGAGAGGTCCGCAAGGCTCGAGAATCGCACGATTCAGTTTTCAGAGAGCAGAGGTTCTTTGAGCGCGGGCTGGTCTCAAGCCTCGTTGCGGCCGCCACCGGCGGCTGCGGTTGGGGGCTGTAGCTCAGCGGTAGAGCGTCTGCTTTGCAAGCAGAATGTCGGGAGTTCGATCCTCCTCAGCTCCACCCGCTCGGAGGGCTCGGCCAGCGTCGGTGGCTTTGCGCGGCGGGCCTGTAGCTCAGTTGGTTAGAGCATGCGCTTGATAAGCGCAGGGTCACTGGTTCGAGCCCAGTCAGGCCCACCACCCATCCGATTTTCCGGAGCGATCCGGTCGGTTCTTTGAAAACTATACATAGTTAGTATCGGGCAAATACAGTGAGTCGAGTGTAGCCTGCCCTCGTAGGAGGGCGGGCATGAGAGATTAGATCAAGCTACTAAGGGCTTACGGTGAATGCCTTGGTGCCAAGAGGCGATGAAGGACGCAGCAAGCTGCGATAAGCCACGGGGAGCCGCAAGCAGACGTTGATCCGTGGATTTCCGAATGGGACAACCCAGTTCCGGTAACTCGGGACTATTGCCGGATGAATTCATAGTCCGGCAAGGCAACACGGGGTGAAGTGAAACATCTCAGTAACCCCAGGAAAAGAAAACGAAGTGATTCCGTCAGTAGTGGCGAGCGAACGCGGAAGAGCCCAAACCGGGGAAACTTGTTTCCCCGGGGTTGAGGGACCTCGATGTGGGAGGCGGCGGGCGAGCTTAACGATTTGGAAAAATCGACCATAGACCGTGACAGTCGGGTGAGCGAAGCCTTAAACCCCCTAGGGGTATCCCAAGTAACGCGGTGCACGTGAAACCCCGCGTGAATCGGTCCGGACCACCGGATAAGGCTAAATACTCCTTGGCGACCGATAGTGAACCAGTACCGTGAGGGAAAGGTGAAAAGAACCCCTGCTAGGGGAGTGAAATAGTACCTGCAACCGTAAGCTTACAAGGTGTGGGAGTTCCGCTTCGGCGGAATGACCGCCTGCCTTTTGCATAATGAGTCTGCGAGTTATTGTCTGTGGCGAGCTTAAGTCCTGATGGGATGGAGGCGAAGCGAAAGCGAGTACGAAATGTGCGACCAGTCGCAGGCAATAGACCCGAAGCGGAGGTGATCTATTCTTGGGCAGGCTGAAACTGGAGTAACACCCAGTGGAGGGCCGAACTCGTGAATGTTGAAAAATTCTGAGATGACCTGAGAATAGGAGCGAAAGACTAAACAAACCCCGTGATAGCTGGTTCTCTCCGAAATCGCTTGAGGGCGAGTGTTGTGGAAGTACTCCGTGGAGGTAGAGCACTGGATGGCTTAGGGACCCCACCAGGTTACCAAAACCAATCAAACTCCGAATTCCACGGATCTCAGTATCACAGCAATCAGGCTGTGGGGGCTAAGCTTCATAGCCGAGAGGGTAACAGCCCAGATCGCCAGCTAAGGTGCCCCAATACGGTTAAGTGGAAAGGATGTGACGTTGCTTGGACAGTGAGGATGTTGGCTTAGAGGCAGCCATCATTTAAACAGTGCGTAATAGCTGACTCATCGAGCGATGTCGCGCCGACGATGATTGGCGATGAAACCGTATACCGAAGCTGTGGATTCCCGGAGGGTTCGCCCCCCGGGAGTGGTAGGAGAGCGTCGCGGCTGCGGCGAAGCCTGACCGTAAGGGACGGTGGAGCGGCCGCGAGTGAGAATGCAGACACGAGTAGCGATAAACCGGATGAGAATTCCGGTCGCCGTAAACCTAAGGTTTCCTGGGCAAGGTTCGTCCTCCTAGGGTTAGCCGGGAGCTAAGGCGAGGCCGTAAGGCGTAGTCGATGCACAGCAGGTTAATATTCCTGCGCTCGCTAGGGGGTAGTGGTAGGATGACGCAGAGAGAAAAGTGGCTAAGTCATTGAAAGACAGAGCTGAGACTTCGGTCAAAGCGCACCACCGGACAATCTGCCGAGAAAAGTCCTGCCATGTTTCCCTGGCGACCCGTACCGTAAACCGACACAGGTGGGTGAGTGTAAGCGCACTCAGGCGCGCGAGAGAAACCTCTCTAAGGAACTCGGCAAAATAGCCCCGTAACTTCGGGAAAAGGGGTGCTTGCTTGCGTTGCAGTCATGTGACGCGGAGCAAGCCACAGTAAATTGGGTTTAGCGACTGTTTAACAAAAACACAGCACTCTGCGAAGTTGTGAAAACAACGTATAGGGTGTGACACGTGACCAATGCGGAAAGATTAAGTCGACTTGTTAGCCGCAAGGCGAAGCTCGTCGTCTAAGTCCCCGTGAATGTCGGCCGTAACTATAACGGTCCTAAGGTAGCGAAATTCCTTGTCGGGTAAGTTCCGACCTGCACGAATCGTGTAACGACTGAACCGCTGTCTCGGAGAGGTTCTCGGCGAAACTGTAACGGCGGTGAAGATGCCGCCTGCCCGCAGTAGGACGGCAAGACCCTATGCACCTTTACTGTAAGCTGGTATTGGGTTCTGGTTAATAATGCGTAGCGTAGGTGGGAGACTTTGAAGCGCCGGCCTCGGTCGGCGTGGAGTCGCAATGTGAAACACCACTCTTCGTTAATTAGGATTCTAACCCCGGCCTGTCATCCAGGCGGGGGACATTGCCTGCGGGTCAGTTTGACTGGGGCGGTTTCCTCCCAAATCGTAACGGAGGAGCGCTAAGCTTGGCTCAGCACGGTTGGCAACCGTGTGTCGAGCGTATGGGTAGAAGCCAGGTTAACTGCGAGACCCACAAGTCGAGCAGGTGCGAAAGCAGGCCCAAATGATCCGATAGTTTAATGTGGAATTGCTATCGCTCATCGGACAAAAGGTACGCTAGGGATAACAGGCTGATCGACTCCAAGAGTTCATATCGACGAGTCGGTTTGGCACCTCGATGTCGGCTCATCGCATCCTGGGGCTGGAGAAGGTCCCAAGGGTCCGGCTGTTCGCCGGTTAAAGCGGTACGCGAGCTGGGTTCAGAACGTCGTGAGACAGTTCGGT
>Ga0116154_10000572_pt1 | contig 40667 bp, 48 predicted proteins | sample AD_UKC030_MetaG_FD_89898 | JGI IMG/M metagenome (GOLD analysis project Ga0116154, IMG submission 89898) | Active sludge microbial communities of municipal wastewater-treating anaerobic digesters from USA - AD_UKC030_MetaG | ecosystem: Engineered > Bioreactor > Anaerobic > Digestate | place: USA... | reverse complement strand
CGCCGGGCGGTTTGCTCGTTCGTGTTCATCCCCTGTTGGACCACTGACCAGGCGCCGTTTTTGGAAAAGAAAAAGGCGTGATGATATATCTGAAAACCGTCCTGCACCAAAGAACTGTCTACTTTGGCGGCCATTTTGGAATTATAAATAAGATTGTCGGCTTTGCGCGGCGCCAAATTTATTTTTTCTCCCCAATTTTTTATTTCATCTGGAGTTTTTAACGATGTTTTGCCCTTACCGCCGCAAATAAAAACTCCGAGGTCTTTTTCCTGACCGCGAATCGCCTCTTTCAGGGCAGCGGTTAAAATCGTAGTCAAGCCAGAGGCATTCCAATCAAAAGCCAAAACCGTGCCCAAAGATTGGAACCAAACTGGGTCGGCAATCCGGCGGATAAATTCGTCCGGACCGTATTCCGCAATTAAAACCTCGGTTATTTCCCGGCCTAATTTGACCATTCGCTCAAAAAGCCATTTGGGACAACGGCCGTCATCCAAAGTAAATGTTGCAATTCCTCTATACATTATTTAAATTATAACACTGAAAAATAAAACAGGCAGCCGCTCAAAGCGACTGCCCATCCGCCCAAACAGCTGGAAACGACTAAACCATCAATTTCCCCTGTGAATCATCCACATCTTTCTTTTGTTCATAAAGGGAGCGCGATTTTCTGGTAATGGCTAAAATGCTTAAAACCGTAATATAGGTATAAATCAGCACATCGGGAATATCATAGGCTTTCTGAAAAATAAATTCCCCTAATAATAAAATGATTATTAATAATGACCAGCCAGCCACGAACATTTCACCCGGATGACGACTGCTATGCAAATCGTTCCAGCGTTCAAATTCCTTATCACTGGCATAAATTGCCAGAATAGCAATATAAATGACTGCCAAAGGGCCAAGTAAAGCGGAAAGGCCATTGCCGACGATAAAATCATAGATAACCGCCGCATAAAAAATAATCGTCCAAATATAGACGAGATAACGCCAGAAATTGGGGGATTTTTTAATTCGGAATAATTGCTTCATCAATATTATTATAGCTCAAATCTGAACATAGCGCCAGCGCCGATATTGGTCTTGATAAAAATTCCATTTTTGATATTTAAATTTTTTCAATAAATCCTCTATGGATTTTCTCTGAAAAGAATCAAATTCCAGCCAAAGCTGGCCCTTCGGCCGAAACCGCGATTGAGCCAACTGCAGAATCTTTTTAATGTAAAAAAGTCCGTCCGGACCGGAAAAAAGCGCTTGCCGCGGCTCATATTTAAGAACCGATGCCTGAACCTTGGCTTTACGGTTGGTAGCAAGATAAGGCGGATTAGCCAGGATAAAATCGTATTGATTTTTTAATTTTTTAGTGGCATCACCCCGAATAATACGATAGCGGCTGACTGGAATTTTATTGAGTTGAAGATTCAATTTTATCTGTTTAATCAGCTTTTTATCCAATTCAAAAAAATCAACCTGGCTGTTTTTTGCGTTTTTTAAGACCGCGATGCCGATGCAGCCCGAGCCGCTGAAAATGTCGGCGATTTTTACTCGCCGCCCAACTGCGGAAATGACCGCAATCGCCTTCTCCGTCCAATATTCCGTTTCCGGCCGCGGAATAAGCGGCTGAAGCGACAAATCAATCTTGCAATTTAAAAAAGGCAGCCAGCCAATCACATAATCCAACGGCTCGCCTTTTTTTAAGCGAATAATATCCTTATTGAATTCTGGGGTGCGCCGGCCGTTATATTTTTCCTGCAAAAGCCGACGGATATCCGCTTCCTGTTTCAATCTCATAATTATGTTTTATTATACCGTATTTTGCCAGAGCATCGCAAACTTTTTGCTTGGGGGTTGACAAATATAATTCAATGTGTATAATTAGGGATATTCGAGTCAAAATAGGCTTAGTTGATATGAAACATTACAAATAACGCCATTTTGTTCGAAGTAATAAAGTCGAGTAATACCAAAAACAAAATGGCTTACGATGATAACCAAGGTGGTTTTCAAAGAAAGATGTATCAAGGCAATTGGAAGTGCGCCCAGTGCGGCAAAGAAATAACCGAACTTCCTTTTGAACCGGATCCGAATCGGCTTGAACAACTTTTGTGCAGAGATTGCCACCGCGAAAAGCGACAGTCATTCCGTGGAAATAGCCGCGGACCCCGTCGCTATTAATTCGAAATAGAAAAAACACCGGCGCTTACGCGCCGGTGTTTTTGTTTTCCATTATTACGTTAGATAATCTGACTGTGATATAAAGTGATGAACTGATTAATCGCCAAAATAACGCCGATTAAAATCAGAAGCAGCACTCCATTTTTAATCAACCGAGGATATTGAATTTTAATTTTAATGAAAATGGTCAAAAGCAAGGCAACCAGCACTACCAGCCCCAAAGCAACGTAGATGAAAACGGCTGTTGTTTTCGGCTGGCTGATGATTTTTTCCAAAGAAGCGGCGCGCGGCTCCGTTTGTTCATCGCCAATGGGGGTCGCTATCGGAGTAACGCTCGTTCCCGGCTCCACTTCGGCGCCCTTAACTGCCACGAACGTATCGCTGCTCTCCAAAGGAACAGGGGTCGGCTTAACCGCTACCGGTGTAGTTTGCGGAGTTTTCGGCTGCGGCGGAGTTTGCACTGCCGCGGCCGGCCGGCCAAACATCTGAACGATAAAAGTCGCTTCCTGACCGTTATATTTTCCATCAGCCACGCCGATGCCGATTTCCGTGAAATAATCGCTTAAAATATTGGCGCGATGACCAGGCGAATTCATCCAAGCATCAACCACATCTTTAGAATCAACGAAATTAACAGCCAAATTTTCTCCGGCATATGAAAACCTATAGCCCGCCAACTCAAACCAATGCCAAGGAGTCAATCCTTCCGGACTGGTATGGCTGAAGTATCCTTTAGCGGCCATATCGTCGGCCTTCAATTGCGCGGCAGTGTTTAGAACAAGGCTGGTTTTTAAAGTATTTAAATTATTGGTGGAACGGCTGACATTGGTTTCATCAATCAAAACATCAGGCAAAATCAAAGCCATGAAATTCTTCGGGAAAATTCCGTAGATTTCAAACAGAAAGACTAATTCGCAAAAAATAATGACAGCCGCAATAACGTTCACGGCCTTAGACCGTAAAATATGCGGCTGATGATCGTTCTCCTGATGCGGAATAAAATATTTTTTCAGCGATTTTTTCACTTTCATATATTTTCTTCCCTAATTTAACACTTTTATTATATCATAAACATTTAAAAATTGCAAGGGCTAATCCCCTTCCCAATAAGTATATATTTTATGGCTCACAAAATAAAGCCTCCTCTTATTCAGAGGAGGCTTTATCGCTATTTTAAGGTAATTCCGGAGGATCCAGATTCAGATCCGAACACATCATCATATTAATTTTCCATTTGGTTGTCTTATAAACATTTCCGGTTCCTCTTTTCTCCGCCATCAAGCCTTTATCAAGCCAGGGTTGAAGAATTTCGCTGGCATATTTTTCTTGGAAAGCGGTAACGCTGGCGCGGGTCAATAATCCGTAAAATCCGGTGAGCGGCAAAGAAGCGCCCATCTCGCCGTTCAAAAATTCCTGCAACTTCTTTACCTGTTCACTGTTATTTTTCTTTCCAAACCAGATATAATCATCGAGATATACCCCGCAAGCGATTGATTCGCCCAAAACTTCGCCAGTCGGCGTTGGAGTTGGAGTTGGAGTGGCAGAAACGCCCAGTACTTGAGGAGTGGCAGTCGGAGTAGGATAACAACCTTCCTGCCAGAAACTGCAGGTGCCACCGCCACTGCTAACAAATGTCACAATCGGCGATTCAATAGTACAGGCACTAGAGCAACCGTCACCATCATTAGTGTTTTCGTCATCACAAGTTTCAGGAGATTCTATAATACCATTCCCGCAAACTGCTTCTGACACGCCTCCGCATACATTATCAGGATCACCAGGACAATTATCGCAAACATCGCCAACGCCATCACCATCAGCATCTAACTGATCCGGATTGGCTATTAATGGACAAATGTCTTGTGAATCTGGAATTCCATCTTTATCAGTATCAGTTGGCCCTTCTACAAACTCAATACAATCAGAATCATCCAAATCAATAAATCCATCGCCGTCATTATCTATTCCATCCGAACAAAGTTGAGATGTATTTTCCACAACAGAACAAATGCTTGGGCTTCCTTCGCAAGAATAACCTGATTCAATAGCACAAAGGTTTGAACAACCATCCTCTGACAACGTATTTCCATCATCACAAGCTTCGGGTGATTCTATAATACCATTCCCACAGATTGCGCCTTGAATAAATGGAGCGCAATCAGAATCATCTAAATCAACAAGTCCGTCGTTATCATTGTCTAAACCATCTGAACAAAGTTCGGCTGTGTTTTCAAGATTAAGAGTACAGCTATTGGAACAGCTATCGTTATCAACACTGTTATCATCATCGCATTCTTCAGGAGATTCTACTATGCCATTCCTACAAACCGGAGTGGTTTGTTGTTGATTATTAACCACAACTTCAACAGCCGGATCATTTGCCCAATCCGCTGCTGTGCGATTCCCAAAAGAATCAATCGCTCCGATAACAAGCCAATAATTTCCATTGCCGCCCAACTGATTAGTATCAATGGAGGCAATAGAATTGTTGGTAAAACTAGTATTACCATTTACAACCCAGTTATAAGCATAACCGCATTTGCCATAGCCTTGATTTTCCGGAGCTCCTAAACTATCGCCGCAAGAATGTCCTTGAACCGGACTATCGCCTTTTACGATTCTAAAATGATAACCGCTTAAATTGTTGTCCTGAACCGTAGCATAAACGTTAATTGTTCCGCTCACAATTGAGCCGTGAAGCGGGGCAGCATTAACCGGATCATTACCATTGCCGTTACCAATTGAAACAACTGGTCCCGTAGTATCAGCCTGACATTCATAAATACTTAAGTTCAAACTGCCGGAATTATCAGACATTCCAGTTTGATTATTCCATTCGGTGTTATACCAATTACTCCAGCGGTCGCCAATTACAAATTGAGTATTAGCAGTAGTTGGAAAGAAATAAAATTCATAAACGTGGCCAGAATTGTAAGCACCCCAGTTAATAATACCGACTCCGCTGCCTAAATCGCCAAGCAGAGCATGAGCGCCTTTATTGGGATCGGTTCCGGCAATTCCATAATCCGGCAAAACATTCTGCCAATTATTATTGGTGCTATAGCCGGCATCAGCGAACCAATTAGCAGCAGAGGTTGGAACAAATGTTCCAGTGACCTGAGCATAGTAATATCCACCCGGAGCTAAGGAAATAGTCTCTCCGTCAACATCATTACTGGCAATACCGTAAGAACCGATGGAAGTTTTTATTGGTTTATTGGACGGACAGGAATTTAAACTTTCATATGTCGGGTATATAGCTGGGCACGCCGGCATCTGACAGGACCGCGAAGCATTACCTCCATCTAACTTACTGCAATCAGTTCCTCCATTAGCTGGCACTGGATTATTACAAGTTCTGGTTTGAGTCCCCTCGCCGCAAGTCACAGAGCAAGCGGCCCAATTAGACCAACCACCGTTTACAGGGCATGGCGTAAATTGAGCATCTTGGCATGTTACCGGTTGAGTTTGCGAGTCGGCTGGTTCATTATGGCAATTAATGCCATCTAGGTATTCGTCTAAATGATTAAAATTATGTTCTGCCCAAGATGGCACCCCTAAACTGCTGCCAGTGGGACGATGACAACGGTTTGGATCTTCTGATTTATTATAAGTTACATTAATTGGACCAAATGTTTCGGTTTTGTAGGTGTCGTTTATCCAAGAACGGCTCTTGTAATCATAATGTCCACTTGATTGAAGAATTTTATCCGCGTATCTATAACCCCATGAATAACCGCTAATATGCACCCAGCGCCAGCAGGCCTTGGTAGAATCAGTGCTTGTATAAGAAGAGTCGCCGCTTGGACAAACATAGGATGATGTATCAATCCATTTACGACATTTATCAGAGTGGGCAGGATCTACTTCATACCCCGCAGAACAATCTCCCCAATGAGCTGGCACATCAATTACTTGTCTGCTGTCTGAAAATGATACTGTTGGACAGTTGTCGCAAACTTTTCCACCAAGAGAACAAACATTTGCACCACCACCCGAAACGGTAGTACAAGTTCTGGTTTGTGTTTTTGTTCCTACGGTAGTTCCGCAAGAATTAGCAACACAAGCCGAAGTGTCAGTCCAGCTTCCCCAATCAGTATGGGACCAATCCCGAGTGGCATCCGCGTGATTAATTAATGACGACTGATTTAAAATTGGAAAGAACGAAAATAAAAGCAAGATGCCCATTGTAAAAGCAGCTGCTTTGCCGAAGGATATTTTCATATTTTTGTTAGTTATTTACAATAAACTGCGACTGTAAATAAAACTTTAATTAACTGTATATTAAAATATATATATTAATAAGTCAATAGGCCTGTGGATAACGAAAAAATACTAAAAAACCGCTCCGACCTTGCGTCGGAGCGGTTTAAAAATCCTATGATAACGGATTTTTTAGAATGTCACATCTAATGTTGCTTTCTGCTGATTATCAATCCCGAAAGTCATTACCCAGGTCTTACCAACTTGCGACATTGTAATTATTTTAGCGCTACTATCAATAGCTTTAAAACCAAGTCCTTCCAAAGCTGTTTTGACCGCAGCCATATCAGCCGTAGTCACGACGCGGTTAAAAGCGTAGGTGAGCATCGGACCGAATTCCTCCTGCAATTTGACGCCAACAATTGTTTGGTCACCTTCAACCTTATTAAAGACAGTAGCTAAAATCGGTCTAAGCTCCGCATCAACGGTCTTGGCCTTGGCTCCTTGAATTGCCGGATCCTTAGCTTTATTAAAGTAAACTTCTATCGGATTTGGAGTAGCGGTCGGAGAAGCGGCTACGGAACCACTCGGCGTGGCTGTCGGAGTAGCAATCGGCTCAATGGTCGTAGTTTTCTTATAACCGACAAAATACCAAATGCCGATAATTACGACCAAAACGACCAAACCGATAATCCAATTGATAACTTGTTTTTTCATTTTTGTATTTATTTTATGGCTTTAATACGACTTTTGAATTAAAGCCGGGAAAGTTGATTTAAATTTTAATTTTTTCGGCGAACTTTCCAATTAAGGGCAACGGCTTTTCTTTGTTGCCAAGAGCGTTCATAACACCGATAACGAATAAGACAAAAACGCCCAGATTCAAAATCCAACTGATCATTCGGGCGATATACCAGGAATAATAAGGAAAAATCTGATAAATAATACTGTTAATGATCCAGACGATAACGCCCAAAACGAGCAAGGCCAAACCCTGCTTAACGTGATATTTGACATACGGATCTTTCTTGTCATCCGTCAAAAGCGGAATGAAAAAAAGAACATAAGCGATAGCCGACATAACGTTTTTATTTTGCGGCTTTTGTTCACTGCTATTTGTTTGTTTTTCCATAATTTGTTGATACCCTACCGACCTTTAGTAATTTAATTAAATAAGCAAATTATTCCCCCATTGCACTGACCATTAATTCTATTTCCTGTCCCTCACCATTGTAGGTCAAGGAATAGCTAGTGTAATTTTTGGTGGCGACTATCGTAAAATAATTCCCATTAACGCCCGTCTGAACGATAGTCAAACCTTTTGCTTGCAAATCAGCGATTAAAGCATTGGCGTCTGCTCCTTGCGGAACTTTTTTGACGGTATAACCCACTAGGTCCCAACCCAAACTCGCGTAATTGGAAAAGAAACTGGTGAGTTTGACGCCGCCAAAAATTTTCTCCAAAGACGGACGGATAACCGCGTCTGCGGCCTTAGACAAATCTGTCTGCGCTACCATATTAGTAGCATTATTGAAAATATCATTGGCCGACTCGCCTTCGCTCGTTGGGTTCGGCGTTCCGGTGACAGGCGTAGTGCCGGGATAGTTTCCGCCCGGGTACTGACCGCCAATATTTTTGCAAACCTCTTTGGGCAAGCCCAATTGTTCGCAATAAGCGTTCCAAACGCGCTGTTCGTGGTATTTTTTATAACCGTACCAGCCTCCGACAACGACAAGCAACACCACGATTGCTACAATAAGAATAGTGGTTGTTTTTTTATTCATGAAATAAACGACAAAAAACTCGACTTTTATCATTATAATTATACCATTAAACAACCATATTGCTTAGTGGATAACTCACTAATGAAAAACGGATCGCCCCGAGGCGATCCGCTGTTTTGAAAAAGGTTGCTTAATGAACGGTGGGGATACAATCTCTGATGGCCTCGTCAATTTGAGCGCAAAACTGCTCGTAAGCTTCGCTGAAAGACGGGAAATAAATCAGTTTTCTGACAAGACGGAACATAGCATTGAGCTGGCCGTCTTCGGAACTGCGGAAATCCGTCCGCACGCCGATAACGATCCCCTTGTCCTGAATCTTCAATCCGACTTCCAAGCTGGTGCCGCTATCCGAATCCGGACCGTCTAAAACAGCGACCATCACATCGGCCTCGATTGCCTGTTCCTGACAGTCTTTGGCAATGGCGTCAAAATCCGGTTTGCCATTAACCAGTGGCAGATTCCTATCCTGCGGCAAAATAACGCGATAGCCACGACTGCGCAAGCACTCGGCGCAAATCCGATTCCAGATTCTTTCCGCCTGCGTAAAAAGCGGGCCAGCCCAATAAATCGTAATGGGCTTAATGACAGATTTAAACAGCCCTTGCTCTTCGTTCATCTTAACCTCCGAATATTTTTAATCAGCTAATTAACATATTAGAGAAATCAAGGGCAAAAAGCAAGATTATTTCAGTTGGTCATCCGGCTTGCAGATATTTTTTTCTTTTATTTTCCGGAAATCTTTCAATGGCATAACGCAACATCGTCCTGGGCATTTTTCGGCAATGCTGTTTTAAAAACTTTTCTTCAGTTTTTTCACCGCAACGCTTGCCTACTTCGCGCAGCATCCAACCGACTGCTTTTTGGATTAAATCGTGCTTGTCATTAAGTAAAATTTCCGCGATTTTTAAAGTTTCTTTGGCTTGACCCTGTTTAATGAAATAAAACGTGGCTAAAATGGCGATGCGGCGTTCCCAAAGATTTCTGGATTTGGCCAATTGATAAAGGATTTTTTTGTCCTTATTTTTCAGATGGCTGCCGACGATTTTATCCGCCGACAAGTCCACCAAATCCCAATTATTAATATTTCTGGTTTGGCTCAAATAGAATTTGAAAAACTTCTGCCTTTCTTTTTCTTCAGCCCGATTGAACTGCGCCGTTAAGATAAAAAGGGCCAAAAGCCGCTCCTCGTGAATTTTGGAATTCAGCAATTTTTTAAGCTCGGCCAAATTCAAAGCTAAATATTTTTCCGCCATTTTTCTCGTTTCCGGCACGACCAAACCGAGAAAAATATCTCCTTCGCCATACTCGCCCTTTCCGGTTTTAAAAAAGCCTTGAAGAATCTTGGCTTTTTTCGGATTGGCCTTAAGGGCTAATTCTTTTCTTAGCTGTTTAAGCATTGCTTTTAATTTCAATCACATCGCCGTCTTTAACGATATATTCTTTGCCCTCGGTTCTAATCAATCCCTTTTCCCGCGCTTCGCTAAAGCCGCCGGACTTTAACAAATCCTGCCAGTTCACCACTTCGGCTTTAATGAAACATCTCTCAAAATCCGTATGAATCACGCCGCCGGCTTGCGGCGCGGTACTTCCCCGCTTCAAAGTCCAGGCGCGCGTTTCATCCGGACCGGTTGTCAAAAAAGTGATTAAATCCAAAAGCTCATAGGCCCTTTTAATCAGAGTGTCTAACTTCAATTCGGCAGTAATGCCGAAAGATTTTCGTTCTTCTTCGTTTAAACTGGCGGCGTCAAATTCCGCCAAAATATCCATTATCAAATACGGCCAGTTGTTTTTATTGAAGGTTTCCAGAATTTCTTTGGGGATCTCTTCCTCACTGCCATTCAATAAATAAAGCCGCTTTTTAATGGTCAGCAACTGGTAATTATTTAAAATTTTTTCCTCATCCAGCGTCCAGTTCTGTTCAACCAAAGTTTTTCCGTCTTTCAAAAAATTCTGCGCCCGTTCTAAAATCGGCTTTTCTTTAATCGCCTCTTTACTGCCAGCTTTAATTTCGCCGGTCAAAGAATCAAGTCTTTTTTCCACCACCTCCAAATCTTTTAACGCCAATTCCACATCCAAAATTTCCTTGTCTTCAATCGGGTCAATTTTGGAACGAGTATTAACTATATTAGCGTTTTTAAAGCAGCGCAAAATATAAACAATGCTGTCGGTTTCGCGAATATTGGCCAAAAACTTATTGCCCAAGCCTTCGCCTTGGCTGGCGCCCTTGACCAAGCCGGCGATATCCACGAATTTAACCGTGGCGTAAATCTTCTTGGCCGAATGCGTCAAGTCGGCCAATTTATCCACCCGCTCATCAGGCACGGCCACCACGCCGACATTGGGATCAATGGTGCAAAAAGGATAGTTAGCGCGGCTAACCTGTTTCTTCGTTATTGCCTCAAATAGCGTGGATTTCCCGACATTAGGCAAACCCACAATTCCAATGGCCAATGACATATGATTTTTATTGCTTCGGCTTATCTAATTGGTCTAATTTCAGGGCTTTAAAGCCAAAGTAAACAACGGCGGCTACAATCAAGAAATCAATCAAAGCGGAAACGAAACTTCCCCATCGAAGAGAAACCGAACCAATGTTCAAAGTGGCGCTGGCCAAATTTCCGACTTTGCCCAGGAGCAATCCGATGATGGGATTGATTAAATCCGTCACCATTGAAGAAACTAATTTGGAAACGGCTCCGCCCAAGATAAAGCCGATGGCCAAACCGACCACTCCTTGTTTTCTGATAAAATCAATAAAACCTGCTAACATATTTTCTAAAATAGAAAATAACGACCTTTATTTTTTAGTTTAACCGTTCTTCCATAAACCGTGAATGTTGCAATATTCCCGGGCAACTATTTTTTCACCCCGAATCGGAAACTCCGCTTCCGGCGCGTCGCCGGACTTCAAAAATTTCTTGTAGCTGACGCCGTCAACCGAAACCTCAATCCATTGAATGTAATGGCTCGCTTCCATCGGATGCGGGACAGAACCGACTTTAACTTTAATTCCCGAAGCCGTATTTTCAATAACAGGCACGTGCTTCTCCAACCCTGCGTCTTGAGTTTTTTCCGCCATCAACTCCATCGGCTGGCCGCAGCAAACCAATTGGCCGCCGCCGGCGTTTAAAACTTCAACGATATTGCCGCAAACATTGCATTTATAAATTTGACCCCTTTCAACCATAATAAATTTATGCAATTAGCCGACCTTTATCTTTTCTTTTTGAAATTCAATTTCAAAGTAAGGATTTTGTCAGACGAAAATATCTTGGCCGCTAAAATAACAAAAAAGAGAAATATTAACAGTTGATAAATAATCCCCCCTCCTATGAAAGCGTAGTCTTGAATCATTAATTTTTCAACGGCCAAAAAGGGATGGCTGAAAGGAATGGCGTAAATTAACCATCTAACGGCAGGTGTTAAAGCGCCAAAATCTGTAAAGGTGATTAAAAGATAAGGGAAAAGAATTAAAACCATAAGGGGTGTGGTAACAGCCTGTACGCTTTTTACGCTGTCGGCTAAAATTCCTAAAATAATTGCAATGGCCAACGCCACCAGCACACCCATAAATAAAGATAAGCCTAAAAGCACATACCCCAGCGGTGTTACTACTACGCCCAATGCCTGAAGCGCGTTGGAGGCACCGTCGCCGCCAACCGGCCCCGACAAGGCGCCGCCAGCCATTCCATTCATATAATAACCAAAGCCAATCATATAGGCAGCGGCGAAAAGCAAAGCCACAATGCCCGCGCCCAACAATTTGGCAAAAATTATGGTCTTCCGACTAATCGGCGAACTCAACAAAATTTCAAAAGTTTTATTTTCTTTTTCATTGGCCACGGCCATGGCCACCATTTGCGCCGCCATAATAATTACCAAAAAAAGTATTATCGGAATAAAGGTGGTCTGCTTTTGCATAAAGCCTATTACTAAGGAAAATGGCACGTTGGCGGTTTTATCTTTGATATTAACAAATTCTTTAGCGGCGATAGGATTCTTTAGGGTTTCCGGTTTAATAAAACCAACATTTTCTTTTATCCATTCGTCGCTAAAATAGGAATTAATATTTTTGATTGCCTGGTCAACTGCACCATATCTGGCAGAAGCTAATAAGGAAAAATTCTGAACAACTTTATATATTGCTAATTGCTGGGGTTGAAAATTTTTCAAACCTTGAGAAAAATTTTCCGGAATGATCATTAAAGCCGGGATTCTTTTACTCTGCGCTTCAAGAATGGCCGTCGGGACGTCGGTTTTATCAAAAACTGAAACCACAAAATTATTTTTTACCAAAATATCGGAAATAACCGCCAAAGAACTCAATGTATCTTGGTTGATCAATAAAATTGGCTGAGGCGCGGCAATTTTTGCCGTTTCCTTAGACATTACCTGACCGATAAAACCGAAAACGATTACCATTATAATTAACGGTAAAATCATCTGAATGGTCAGCAACTCTTTTACTTCTTTTTTGACTAAAACAACAAATTTTTTCATCTCAATAATTTTTTAATTATTTATAAGGCGATTTTCATAAATACTTCTTCCAGATTTTCCGCTTGATTTTGCGTTTTTAATTCTTTGGCCGTGCCGCTGGCTTTAATCACGCCCTTATTAATCAGGGCTAGACGGTCAGACAAATATTCCACCTCCAGCATATTATGGCTGGACAATAATACGGCCATTCCGGTTTTGGCCAATTTTTTAATGACTGTCCGGATTTCATAACCGTTCATCACATCCAAACCGGATGTTGGTTCGTCTAAAATCGCCAGTTTCGGCCGCGACATTACTGTTCTGGCCAAAAGCAGTTTTCTGGTCATGCCCTTGCTATAGGTAATGATTTTACTTTTCAAACGATCTTTCAGGCCGCTAATTTCCTCGGCAAATTCCAAATATTCTTTTTTTTGAGAAGCGTTATCCGCATAAATATCCGCCATAAATTTTAAGTAGCCCAGACCAGTTAGATTCTTATAAGCGCCGGCTTCTTCGGGTAAATAACTGATCGTTCTGCGAATATGGTCCGCATTGTGGTGGATATTTTCTCCGTTGATAAAAACTTCACCGCTGGTCGGACTTAAAATAGTAGCCACGATTTTTAAAATCGTTGACTTCCCCGCTCCATTTGGACCAACTAAGGCAAAAATTTCATTTTCATTGATACTAAAACTAACATCCTCAACCGCTTGAATGTTTCCATAATTTTTATGCAAATTTTTCACTTCCAAAGCCTGGGACATAAATATTATCTCTGAATGCAAATTCTCGTATTGATATCGCAATCTTTCAAAATTTCCAATAAATCCTCTTTCCTGAAAGCAACACAGCCGAGAGTCGGAGTAAATTCCGGTCTGGCGATGTGCAGAAAAATCGTGCTGCCCTTTCCGGAAATTATCGGATTATCATTATATCCCATTACAACCACAACATCATAAAGATTATCTTCCTTGTGCCATAATTCTTCATAACTGCCATTAAACGGCAATTTAATTTTTTGATTGTACTCCGCTAAATTAACGTCGTTGCACCAGCCATCACCTTTGTTTATTTCGCTAATCGGCAAACCTGTTTTTGGTTTGGCAATGCGATCCGGCCGATAAAAGACTTCACGCAACGGAAAACAGCCAATCGGCGTCATTCCATCGCTTTCTTTCTTATCATCAGTTACGCCGTTTTTTCCGATGGCACAATTATATTCCTTACCGTTAAAAACCGCTTTAGCCGCTGACTTAACAATAATATCCAAATTATTTTCCTGTATTTTCCGACTTGTTAGACTTTAATGAGACAAACAAGCTTTTAAACCAGAAACGATTCAAATAGAGGTGGGCTAAAAAGAGAATTATAAAAAGTGCGGCTGCTGGCTTATGAATGCTGCTCAGCGGACTGCGATAGCCGCCAAAGGCGCCGGAAATAAAAACAACAATTAGAGCTAATAACATTAAAATATTAACGATAACCAAAGATTTTTTCATATTAATTATTATACCTTAGCGGCTAATTGCCCGCAAGCAGCCTTAATTTCTTCGCCCAAACTCTGCCGAATGGTGGTATTAACTCCCCGTTTCATCAAATAATCCCGAAATTCCTGAATCTTTTCCTTGGAGGATGGCTTTAAAATTTCTGAAGTAGCGTTATAACGGATTAAATTTACATGTAATAAATAGCTGTCTTTCATTGATTTAATATATTTTACCAGATCTTCGGCATCTTCTTTGGAATCATTAACGCCATCAATCATCAAATATTCAATAAAGACTTTTCTTTGAGTAATATTCAAATAACTTTGAATAGCTTTTTTTAAATCAAAAAGGTCGTGCTTTTTATTAATGGGCATAAACTGGCTTCTTTTTTGATTATCGGCAAAATGCAAAGAAAGCGCCAGATTGACCTGGGGCATTTCTTCGGCAAACTTTTTTATTCCCGGCGCGATTCCGCTCGTGGAAACTGAAATGCTGCGCGAGCCGAAAGCAAATAACTTCGGGTCAATCAGCATTCTCAAACTTTCTTTAACATTTTCCCAATTAAGAAGCGGCTCGCCCATTCCCATATAAACGATGTTTTTAATATCCGAAGCGGCAAATTTAAAATCGGAATCCCCTAGCTTCTTTATTTGCTGCCGCCAGAATAAAACCTGGCTGCTGATTTCATCGGCCGTCAAATTTCTTTTGAAACCCGAGCGACCGGTAGCGCAAAATTTGCAGCCCAACGGGCAACCGGCCTGAGAAGAAACGCAAACCGATAAGGCAGTCGGACGCGGCAAGAGTAAAACGGTTTCAATTAAATTTCCGTCTTTTAATTTTAAAAGCGCCTTGAACGATCTTCGATCTTCGGAAATTAAAACTTGAACGGCAACAAACGGTAAAATATCAACAGTTTCATCCAAAAATTGAGCTAATTCTTTCGGAATTTCCCTGATTGCGGAAAATGAAGAAGCGCCATCTTTAAAAATGGCTTTTTTAATTTGTTCCAGCCGGAATTTCGGCTGTTTTTTATCCTGAAGCGCTTTTTCTAATTCTTCAATAATCATAATATTTCAAATTATAACACGAAGCCGCCTGAAACAAAGGCTTCAAGCGGCAAGTTTGCTTTAAACGAATATTACTTTTACGATTATTTGTCCTCAGACGAAACGGCAATTTTCTTTGACTTACTGAAAACAAAAATATAAAGGATTTCTAAGATGCCCAACGTATTAAGGACCAAAAAAACCATAAACCAACATTTATTTTGAAGCCGAGCGGCTTTCCATAAAGCTACGCCCTTCCACGGCAATGTCCATAAATATATGAGAAAGAGAATCAGCTGATTTTGTGCTAAAAATTGCTCCATAACCGTTAATTATTTAGCATCGACTAACTGATAGTATTATAGCAAATTTCCCCAAAATAAAAACAAGGCCGTCTTGAGCGGCCTGTTTTCATCATCGCGATTTAACCTTATGGTTGCGGGGATGCAACTGACCTGAGTTGAATGGATTGCGCAGTAATGCTTCCGTCCTGGCTTGTTTTACCCATAACCGTCACATTTTCGCCAACAGCCAAATCGCTTAAAATCCCGGAAACAGATTTGCTGATTTCCATGCTTTCGGAATAAAAAATTATTTTGGAACTGCCGTCCTGAGATTTGACCGTAATACTCTTGTCATCTTTAGCAGTAATTTCTCCAGCAATCAAACCTCCGCCGCTTTTGCTCCCGCCGTTAATTCGCGCGCCAGTACCAGAACCGTTTTGTAAACCTCCGCCCGGCATTTGCGATCCCCATTGCCCCGAGACGAAGCTCGGCTTTTTCGTTTGACCGTATTTCATTCCGCCATAAAACGCTCCGGCCCCGACCATTAATAAAGCTGCAACAAAAATTGGAATAATTTTTTTCATACTAATCTTAGACTTTTAATGTTCGACTTTTTTTGTTTATTCATACCTTAATGCTTCAATCGGATTAAGCTTGGATGCCTTTCGCGCCGGATAGTAACCGAAAATAATTCCAATAGCCGCTGATACGCCCACGGCCAGTAAAATTGACGTTATTGAAACTTTTGTCGTAATGCTGCCAAAATAGGAAACTCCCCAAGCCAAAACCCATCCTAAAACGATACCGACAATTCCGCCGATAAAGGTAAGCATCACGGCCTCAACTAAAAATTGCGAACTGATATCTTTTTTCTTCGCGCCGATGGCCTTTCTCAACCCGATTTCCCGCGTTCTTTCAGTCACAGTCGTTAACATCATATTCATAATGCCAATGCCGCCGACTACCAAAGAAATTCCGGCAATGGCTCCCAAAAGAATGGTCAGGGTATTAGTAATAGAAGAGGCACTCGCGATAATATCAGACTGATTCATAATGCTGAAGTCTGCCACGCTGACATTATGACGCGACAACAATAAACTGGTAATATCGTTTTGCGCCTCAGTCATCGAATCTTGGTCAATCGCTGAGACATAAATAGTGGAAACGTACTTGTTGCCGGTTAAAAATTGCTGAGCAGTGGAAACTGGAATTAAAATGATATCGTCTTGATTGGTCATGCCGCTACCGCCTTTTGATTTGGTGACACCAATGACTTTGAAATTTATTTTGTTGATACGAATAGTCTGACCGACCGGATCGGCCCCTTCGCCGAATAAATCTTCACTGACCGTCGGACCGATCACCGCCACCTTGGCGGTTTTGGAAACATTCTGTTCGGAAATAAAACTGCCCGAATCAATTTCCAAATTTCGCACTTCTAAATAAGACGGGGTGATTCCGGTCACGGAAGTGTTGGTGTTTGTCCCCTTAGCCGTAACCTGATAGCGACCAGAAGTTTGAGGCGCCACGGCCTTAACCGTATCAACCTCAGCCGCAATCGCCTCAGCGTCTTCTAAAGTTAAAGTTTGCGCTGAACCCCGCTGCATTTGCACTTGCGTCCCAAACGACCGCTGCGCTCCCGGCATTACCATAATCAAATTGGAACCAAGCGCTTCAATGTTAGATTGAATGGAACTTTGAGCGCCCTGACCGACAGAAATCATGGCAATGACTGAACCGATACCGATAACAATGCCTAAAATCGTCAAACCCGAACGCGCCTTATTGGCCAATAAGGCCGATGATGTTTCTTGAAATAGATCATTAATAAGCATACTTTTACCGTTTACTCTTTAATGCGTCTGGCGGCGGTGGAACTTTGCGCCGGCCTGTCTTCCACGATTTCTCCGTCTTTAATTTCAATAACTCTTTTGGCATGTTCAGCAATGTATTTCTCATGAGTAATCAGAATGATGGTGCGGCCTTGCTCATTTAATTTCTGAAAAGTTTCCAAAACAATGTCGCCGGTCTTACTATCCAAATTACCAGTCGGCTCATCGGCTAAAATCAAAGTTGGATTATTAACCAGGGCCCGCGCTATGGCCACGCGCTGCATTTGTCCGCCGGAAAGCTGATTAGAAAGATGATAAAAATGTGACTGGTCAAAACCAGCGTTAGTCAAAGCGGTCTTGGCACGGAGCTCACGTTCTTCTTTGGTAACATTGGCATAAACTAAAGGCAGCATTACATTTCTTAATACCGTTGTCCGCGGCAAAAGATTGAATGATTGGAACACAAAACCAATTTGATTCTTCCTGATGTCTGCCAATTCGTCGTCGCTAAATTTGGCAACATCCTGATTATTCAACAAATATTGACCGCTTGTCGGAGTATCCAGCGCGCCTAAAATATGCATTAAAGTGGATTTACCGGAACCGGACGGGCCAATAATGGCCACAAATTCCCCATCTTTAATTTTAAAAGAAACCCCTCTCAGCGCGATGGTTTCTCCTGCTTCGCTTTTGTATATTTTTGTTATATTGCGGCATTCAATCATAATTTTAGGCTAACCGCCAGGACCGCCCATCCGCATTCCACCTCCCGTACCGCCGTTGAGTTCTTGCAACAAACTGCCGGAAGAAGTCGCTTTAGTGCTAGTATTGGCAGTAGAAGAAGAATCAGAGGAAGAAACTGTTTTGGTTATCACTTTATCACCCTCAGTCAAACCACTGGTAATTTCCGTATAATCGTCGTTAACCAAACCGATTTCAACGGTTTTATTTACTGGCGCATTATTTTCCAAAACCTGAACATAATTAACATCGCCCTGGCTTTTCAAAGCGGCATTGGGAATCAAAAGAACATCGGTTTTTGAGTCTGTTATAATCGTAGCGGAAACACTCATACCTGATTTAATGCGGACATCAGTCGTAGCGAAAGCGATTTTGACATTATAGCTTACAACTCCCTGACTGACTGTGCCGATGGCATCAATTTCATCAACCTGACCGACAACATCCAACCCTTCAATGGCATCAAAAGTAAGCATGGCTTTTTGACCGGCCTTAACATTGGCAGCGTCAACTTCATTTAAGGTAACTGAGGCATACAGGTCATTACTGATAAGCGTGGCTACGGTACCGTATGATTGCAGAGAATCAACAGAATCACCGGTATGCACATTTAATTGGGCTATGATGCCGGTGAAGGGTGCGGTAATATAATATTCATTTAAATTTTCTTTGGCATCAGCCAAGGCCGATTCTTTTTGCGTTATCGCCGATTGTTGCGATTTAATGTCCAATTCGTCAGGACCGGCTTTTAAATCTTCCAGAGAAGCAGTCTTTTCCGCAATACTTCTCTCGGCCGTGACAATAGCGTCTTTATAATTTTTGATTGAATCCTTAAGAGTGGTGATGCTGGAAAGATAGGTATTGCTTCGGCCGATATACGTACTGTCATCAGTCGCCTTAATCACCAGATCAACTGATTTGGTGGTATTATATGTTTCCAGGATCAACGCATCCAAAACAGCCGTGTCGGAATAACGATTGGCTTCCTGATAATCATCTAAATTATCGTTATATTGCTTCCAGACAGAATCCGAAGAAAGATTTCCCGTATTCGCCCATTGATTGGGTGTCAGTTTTGAAAAAACCGACATAACACTCGGCAAGCCTAAGACAATATCAGACACGGTTTTAAATCCGTCTTCATAAGCTTTGGCAAGATTTTTTTCAGCGGTCTCCTTTGACTCCTGAGCCTGTTCCAAAGAATGCTCTGCTTGCAAAAGAGAAAGTTCGCTGGGGGGTGCCATTAATTTTTCCAAAGACAATTTAGCGTTATCTAAACTGTTCTGGGCATCCCGAACGGCTTTCTGGCCGTCGGTATCATCCAACTGAGCGATTAAACTTCCTTTTTTCACTTCATCTCCGACTTTCACCGGAACATATAACACGTCGCCGGAAACTTTAGCCTTGATTGCAACTTCATTGACAGCTGAAACTTGACCGCTGCCGGAAACAGAAATAATAAGCGTCCCCTTTTCTGTCGCTGCCGTTATATAGTTGACGGTGCTATCGGTTTTGTTTAATAATTTGAAACCAAAAATAATCGCCGCCACCAGAACAACCGCACCGATTCCGACAATAATTTTGTGCAATTTGACGAATTTCAAGATATTGGTGAAAATTGTTTTTACCATAGAAATTAACTCTATTTAATTGCGTTTAAATTAACGAGGGATTGGCGGCGTTAAAGGCGGCTCCTGAGTCGGTAGCGGCGGCATTACTCTGATCAATTTTGCTTCTATTTGTCCGGCTGCATTGGGTTCGCCGATGATCACCACTAAGCTGTCAACTTTCAAATCTGCTGCCTTAATCGTATCTTGAAAGCTTTTGATGACAGTTGTGTCACTGACCAAAACTATTTTTTCTACGTCGTTACGGCCTTTGACCACCAGAGTGGATCCGTCTATCTTTATAACCTGGCCGAAAGTGCCGTTGGCTTCAATAAAATCCCTGTCTCCCAAGCCTTGCATAAATCCTTTTTGGGGTCCGCCGAAATTCTGATGATAATTATCGCTCCAGCGACAGGAAAAATCCGCTTTCCTCGCTCCGACAACAGTACCGAGCTTGAATCCCAACAAAAGAATAGCCAATGCGATAATAGCGATCATGATTCCCGCAAATGTTTTTGATTGTAAAATTTTATTAATATCCATAAGTTTGCTTTAATGACTTAATAATTGTTTCGACACAAGCTTTGAGGCAACTACGGATTTAACCTCTTTGCTTAATAATTTTAAAGATTCCAGAAAAACCAACAGCACCGCAGAAAAGGCCAAGAGCCCCGTCACAGGTAACGTTTCCAATAAAGACGAAAGAAAATTGCCGAAATAATTCAATACAATTCCGGTATCGGAAAAGAGTAGCGACAAAAATTGCGTAAAACCAGATTCGGCGAATCCCTGATAAACCATTTTAAACACCGGCACAAAAGCCGCGATCGAACCGATAAAGCCGATGGAAAAAATGACCAGGCGCCGCTTAACGGTTAAAAGATCGCGTTCGGTCTGAATGCGGTTGATTATTCTTTCCAAAAGACCGGCTGGCGGATCCAGCGGCTTTAAACGGGAAAATAATTTTCCGTAATTGTCATCCATAAAGTTATTGAGGGCTCTGCGATACGACTAGGAGGCGCTATTGGTGGCGCGCCCCCTAGTCGTATGCCGCCACTGCCAATCTGGAAAGCGGCGGCAAATATCCCTCGACCTATAATTAATACGACCAAGTAACGATAATTGGTGCATCCCAATCTATTCCAAAAGATGCATTAAAATCTCCCTTAAGCTGAGGAGACTGCGGCGATAACGGCTTTTTACCGTATTGAGCGATTCGCCGGAGGCATCGGCAATTTCCTGAAAAGTAAGACCGCCATCGTGATGCAAAACGATTACAGAACGAGGGCCGACAGGAAGCTGCTCCAGGGCCGATTCCAAAATATCAGCCAAATCTTTGCGCTCAAAAATATCGCTGGCTAAAGGCGCCGGATCAACCAAGGAATCTGTAATAGCGTTAGTATCATCTTCGTTGTCAAAATCGGAAAACGGCGCCGCTTTTTTCTTTTTCAGAAAATCCAAAGAAGTATTTTTGGCGATGGCAAAAATCCAGACCTTGAAGCTTTTTTGCCGCCGCTCCCGCGGATTGGCAAAGCGACTTTTCCGAGGATTGAATTTTTTAATATTCCTCCAAACCCGGAGAAAAACTTCCTGAACGACATCTTCCGCTTCAGCGGCATTTCCAAAATAGCGAAAAACAAACCTATAAACCGGTTTAAGATATTTGGCAATCAATGTCTCCAGCGCCTTCTCCTCACCTTTCAAATAACGCGCCACTAATTGTTCGTCGGAATAATCATCCATAACCGGTTATGTCTTAAGTAATTAAACGGGTGATTGCAAAAATCAAAATAATACCAAAAATGGTGAGGCCCACGAGCTTATAAGAGCTGTGCTTGCTGTGAGCCTCGGGCAAAAGATCGGCTGCCGCGATATAGAGCAAGAAACCGGCGAAAAACCCCAAATACAAAACCAGCGTTTTATTGGAAATAGTGAAAACAAGGGTTGATAACGCGCCTAAAATCGGAGCCAAAGCGTCAATTATCAAAAAAACAATGGATTTTTTAACGGTGTTCTTATTGATAAGCATTAAGCTGATGGTATTTAAGCCGTCGGAAAAATCATGAGCTAAAACCGCGATGGTGATCAAAATCCCCACCTGGAAACTGGCCTGGAAGCCCAAACCAATTCCGACGCCGTCCAAGAAGCTGTGGAGTATCAAACCGGAAGCGCTTAATACTCCCACCAGAGGATGTTTATGATCGGCGTACTGCTCTTCGTGCGAATGATGGAGAACCGCCGCCTTTTCTAAAATGTGAATAAATAAAAATCCGCTGATGAGCGCAATCATCGGCAAAACGATATTCAGGTTATACGTCTTGGTAAGCTGAAAAATCTCCGGAATAACATCAAAAAAAATAACCGAGAGCAAAACGCCGGCGGTAAAACTGATAATGTAATGAAGCTTATCTTTAAATTTAATCCCCAGCAATCCGCCCAGGAAGGTGGAGAAAAATGTCGCGATGGCAAAAATAATCGCCGTCATAAATCCTATTCTATCAAAAAGCCGCCTCTTTGGAAAGGCGGCTTGAGAATCAAACGTTAATTAATTTTCAAAAGGTCTATTTCAAAAATCAGAGTGGAATTGGGAGGAATCACGCCCAGATCATTGACGCCATAACCCAATTCCGGCGGTATGATCAACCTTCTTTTCTCGCCAACCTTCATTCCGGCCACGCCGATATCCCAACCCTGGATCACCTTGCCTGCGCCCAAATTAAAACTGTAGGGTTCGCCATGGTCAGCGCTGGCGTCAAATTTCTGACCATTTTCCAACGTGCCCACGTAGTTAACGGTTACCTTATCGCCGCTTTTCGCTTCCGCGCCATCGCCTGGTTTCAATATTTCTATTACTACACCATCTTTATTCATTTTGGTAAGATTATTTTGCTCTCCTGGAGTATTGGTAGGAGTGGTTGTTGGTCCGCTCACCTTTTTCTCGAAAAGCAAGATTAAACAGACGACTACGACTAAGAATATTAACGCGATAATTATTATTTTTTTATTCATAGAAAAATATTATAGGAAATTTTTTAAACTGATTCAAGCCCTGCGCCATTCGTTTTCTCCAAAATCAGCTGATTGAGAATTTTCTTAACGCTCGTAAGGCTTTCGGCGTCCAAAACGGAAATCGCCAAGATATTTTTGTTCAATTTTTTCATTTTTTTCACTATCTCTTTCAAAGCATCGGGGGAAACTTCGTCGCTTTTGCTGATAAAAAGATGCTCGGGCTTTGCCAAAAGCATTTTATTATAAGCTTCGAGCTCTTTGCGAACAACTTTATAATCCGCAACTGGATCGCTGGAATCAGCCGCCACCAAATGAAATAAAACTTTGGTGTGCTCAATATGCCGCAAAAATTTAATGCCCAAACCCTTGCCTTGCGAAGCGCCTTCAATCAATCCCGGGATATCGGCCAAAATCAAATCATAATAAGCTCCCAGATTCGGTTCCAAAGTGGTGAAACGGTAATTAGCCACCTTGCTTTTGGCGCTGGTTAATTCATTCAATAGGCTGGATTTCCCGACATTGGGCAAGCCGATTAAGCCGACATCGGCGATCAATTTCAGCTCCAGGCGAAATTCAAATTCTTCGCCCGGTCTGCCTGGTTCAAATTTTCTGGGACTGGTATTGGTTGAAGAACGGAAATGAAAATTCCCTCTTCCGCCGATTCCGCCTTTAGCGATGAGCTCCAGCTGGCCGATTTTCAAAATTTCCAAATCCTGGCCAATAGTTAAATTATGAACAACCGTTCCAACGGGAACGGGTAGAATCAAATCATCGGCCTTGTGGCCATCGCGAAATTGAGAACGGCCGTCATCTCCGTCTTTAGCTTTAATATCCCGCTTCCGCTGAAAAGGATTAAGCGCGCTTAGATCAGCCACTCCTTCAACGTAAACGCTGGCGCCGTCTCCGCCTCGAGCGCCTGTGGGACCTAAAGACATCAGATTGCTGTTAAAGGCCACTGCCCCCTTTCCGCCGTGACCAGCTTGAACTTTGATTTTTACATCATCAATAAGCATGTTATCAATATATACTATTTTGACGAATAAAGAAAAGGCCGCCCCTAACGATAGGCGACCTCAGCCGTTCTGGTTTGTTAATTCTTTTAAAGAAAGTGCTATTGCTTATGCTACAACAGCTCCCTGGGTAATCTCCAAATATATATACCCAGAATAAACGACGAGGCTGCCATAATGATGAATATCGGAGTGAAACCGATTGTTTGAATTAAAATTCCTCCGATCAATGCGGCCAAGCCCACGGCAATGGCGGCAACACCCTCCCATTGACCCCATTGAGCAATAGAATGATCCTGAACCGTGTGAGAGCTATAAACTGAATCAAATGCAGGTGTAGCCAACGCAACACCAATACCCCAAAGAACTTGAGTAAGAATAAGCTGAGCGATGTCATGCATAAAAGCATAACTCAAAAAGGTCACGCCACGAATACAGTAGCCTAAGGCCAATAATAACTCTTGTTCTTTAACTTTTAATTGCCAAGTGCCGAATAAAAGCGTCAAAATTCCAGCAACAACAGAGAAAAGACCCCAGGAGATTCCAGCGAAAACAATGCTTCCTCCTATTTTTTGAACAAATATTGCATAAAATGGGGTAAATAAACCCGTAACAAAAACAATAACAGTATTAACACTAATCAAAATCCTAAGGCTTTTATTTAGTTTAACACGCGGCAATATTGCGTTAAAAATTATTTTGATATTCATATCTTTTTCTTTTTAAAAAGGTGGGGAAGCGCTTGCGCCAGCTTCCGCTCTTTTTCTTCCTCGGATAATGGGTCAAATTTTTCCACCGTTTCTACTTCGAACTGACCTTCAATAAAATGTCCTTGCTCGCGCGCTTTGGCGATGGCTAATTTAGAATCGTCTTGACCGTGAATCATTACTTCAACTTCCATCGGCTCTTCCGGCTCAAACGGATTACTGAATCTTACGCGGTAAAAAAGCGCTGGTCCTTGTTCCATTTCTTTTTTTATTGGCTCCGGAAAAAGATCTTTTTGTTCCATATGTTTTTATTCTGCTTTTAGCTCCGAACCCGGACAAACGACTGTGCATTTATTTTCCAGACACAACGAAGTAAACGGACAACGCGATTGAACCAAATATTCCATCGGAGTTTCACAATCATCACTACCAACACAAGTTATTTCCAAAACCTTTTCTACTTTATAAGAATCGAGGTTGTATCCTTGCGGTAAAACAATATTTCCCGGACAAGGCGCGAATTCGCAATTCGGCCAAATGCGACCGACATACGATCCATCCGGGCAAAGCTTGGCCTCTTGGGTGCAATAAACCGGCTTGGAAGCATTTACAGATAAGTGCCAAATGGAATAATTAAGAAAACCAGCAAAGCTGACCCAAAGAATATACGGTGCTAAGAGCCAGGCAGCTGCTTTGGAAATTTTAGAAAACACAATGATGGTAGCCAGAATTGCCAGCCAGAGAAAAATAATTTCAACGAACGCTGCCCCTGGACTATGCCCGCCGAAAAAGATTATTGACCAAAATATGTTAAGCACAAACTGAAGAAAGAAAATCCCCACACTCCATTTCCCCGTTTTCAGTCGGACTATAGAACCATTCGCGCGAATTAGGGCATGATGACGCCAAATAAGATATAAGGAAATGCCCATCAAAGCGAAAAGGAAAATCCAGATCGGAGCAAAAAGCCAAGACGGCGGCATCCAGGTTGGCTTAGCCAAGCCGAGATACCAATTGGAACCAATGGCTGACACAGTAAAGCGTGAGCCAATAAAACCGGCCAATTCACAAATCGCAATGGTAATAATAAGTTTTAAAGAATTATTTATTTTCATATGCTTATGTAGCGAACTTAGCTTAAAAATTAAGGCCTTGATAGTAGCTTAGCAGCTTGGGAATTAAAAAAATCAACCCGACAAGCGGCAATATGATGGCAGCCGCGGAAATGATTAGGGTCCAAAGAAAATAGCGACGCAACTGATTCAATTGCCGCGTGCTTTCGTCTATTTTCCGTTCCAAATCGTCTATTTTTTTAATTAACTCCGGTTCCATATTTTTATTATACCACTTCAGCAAGCTCAGTGTAAACAAAAAGCGCCTTTCCCATCGGTTTATTCGAAACAAAATGGATTATATCCCCAAAAAATCAGAAGGCGCCAATCGCTATGCGGTTGGCGCCTTGCCCGTTTACTTCTTTTTCTCCTCTTCGTATAAAGTCCAGGTGAATCCCTTCGCCTCAAGCGTTATCACCCTTTTGACCGTCTGAGGCGTCGTCTGAACCGTTTCTGCCTTTAACGTGTGCTTGCCGAGGGTCGCGGTTGTGGTCTGGCTGTCCTTGGGGGGAATGGATCCCGACGGAACATCGTCGACGTAAACCTTGATCCAGAAGGAACAATCATTCACGAACTTTATTTCTGCCGTTTCTTCTTGGGCGATCGCGGCCGAAGACAGAAAAACAAACGCCACCATCAATAAAACCATTGCCCAAAATCTGCTTTTCATGGTGAACCTCCTCTGTCCCCATGTTAAATTGTAAAATTGTAAAAAGATAGAATTTAATCTCTATCTCTCTACAATCATAACATAACACCGGTCTTTATTCTTTGTCAATAAAGGGGAGGACTAACCGCTGTCGTTAAATCTGCTTCCTATGTGTGTCCCGTCGCAGTAGGGCTTATTTCTTGACTTGCCGCAACGACATAGGGTCATCCTATTTCTGGTTTCATATTTTTCCCCATTTACTCCCTCCAGCTCCACTCCACCCTTAAGCCGAATGGGACCGCTGACTCCCTTTTCCGGATCTTCAATCAGGCCTATTTCCTGATTCAGTTTCGGTTCGATGGGGTCACCGGAATTTTTATCGCGCGCCACCAATCGGCCCGATGGGCACAAGCAGGCTTGCCGGATTGCTTCATTTTTTGCCTTGGGATCATCCGACCCTTCGGTATTATTCCACACATCGCTTCGCTGATCATGGCAAAAACGTGCCAGCGCGCAAAGTTCAGGCAGATCATCCAATTCAAGCTCGGGACCGTTTATTTTTTCACATTGCCGTGAATAATCTTCCTTACTGGCAGTTTCAGTACCGTCAAAAACAAACCTCTCGTGACTGCCGTCGCAGAACGGCTTATTTTTCGATGCGCCGCAACGACATAAGGCGTATTCTGCCGGACAATCGTATTTCTGACCATTTTCATAGCCGATTGAATCGCCGTTTTTATCGCTGATAATAATCTCCTTGCTTAACGCCAAGGCGCCACTTATAAGATACGGCCCATTCTTGGTAATTTTGATCTTTCCTCTTTTATTTTCCATATATGTTGGATAGTTATTATTCTATTATTATTTACGAATTAGCTGAACGACTCCCTTAAGAAACTGGCTGTTCTTTTTTTTCTTCGGAATTCGAATTGTTTAAATGACCGTAGAGAAAAAGACCAAGCGGCATAGGCAGCCAAAAGGATAAGGCCCTGAACATCAGCGTTACAACCACGGCCAAATCAAGAGGAATGCCAAAGGCATTGTAGAATAAAACCATTGCTCCCTCGAAAAATATCAAGCCGCCGGGAGAAATGGCAACGAGAGCCACAACTTTCGTCAGAATCAAACCGACGAAAATAATCAAAAATTTCGGCCGAAAATTAAGGCCGTAGAACAACAAAAAAATGGTGGCAGCATCGGCCAAAAATTCCATAAATTGCCAAAAGATGGGTCGCCATAAATAATGAAATTTATTTTTAACAATCTTCCAGGGACTCTCCCAATTAGCGTCGGGAGCCTCGTCGCCGGGAAGTTTCAACTGGCTTTTATCAACGATGCGCTTTAACCACTTATACTTTGCAACTTTACCGCTGATATATGAGATCGCGTTTTTACTGCCGAAAAACAAAGCCAGCGCACTTAGAAAAATCAGCAAAAAGATGCCCACAACAATCACGGCCGTCAAAGACCCGTCCCAATCCCTTCCGATGGTAGCGGCTAGATAAAAAATGCTGAAAAGTAAAGCCAAAAGGTTGCAAAAATAAGAACAAAATATTCCCAGAATAAACACGGAAAAACTGTTGCGCGGCGACAGTTTTTTCTTTTGCAGAAAATGTACCAGATAGCTACCACCGCTTAATCCGGCAGTTGGAATGGCCTGGCTCAAAAAAAGAGAAATTATGGAAACTTTGAAAAGATCGGAACGATTAATAGTAGACTCCTGATCGTAGAGCGCCAAAAGACTGTGATAAAGATTGGCAGCAAAAAAGTAGGTAAAAACTTGGGTGAGCAGAGCCAAAATAAACCAAAAAGGTTTAATTTGTTTGAAAAGGGCGAAAATTTTTTCCAGTTCCGCAAAATGCGAAAAGACCAAAACCGCCAAAAGAAGCAACAAAAAGTAAAAAATAATATCAGCGGCTGGTATTTTTTTCTGGTTATCTTTAGAGGTAAACATTTTACTCGTTTTTTTATTGTAGCAAAATTTACGCCAAACGGCAAAACCTTACCCGAACAAACCGAATAAATGTGGAAGTAAAATTATGATTCCCACCGCCGCCGCTCCAAAAGCGGCGGCCAGAACAGCGGCGGCAGAAATATCTTTAATTGCCTTCACTTCCAGCTGATAATTGGGCTGGACAACGTCCAAAAATCTTTCAATCTGAGAATTAATCAGCTCTAAGCTTAAAACCATTACAATAACTATAATTAAAACGGATTTTTCCAGGGGATTTAATTTCAGAATAAACATCAAAAGGACGACTAACAATCCCATAAAAACCTGAATTCTAAAACTCTGTTCTTTTTGGAACGTGATTTTAAAACCGGAAATCGCAATCTTTAAGCTGTGAAAGAATTTTCTAAAATCAATCATATAATTAATTGGCCTGAATAAAGGTCCGGCCGTCAGGCGTGACGCATTGAGGCGGATTAGATTTCATTATGGAGAAACCCGCCATAACGCAGGAGTCAAAATCGGTAATCTGTTTCAGGAGCTCGTCGCATTTTTCTTTGCTTGCCGTATCGCTCATTATCATGCATCTCGCTATTTGACTAGCAAGGCTGTTATATTGGGATAAATCCCATTTGATGGTCTGAATTATGCGATCGACCGTCGCGTCAAGATCAAACGCCTCTCGCTCGCTCGTGCAAGCCTGATTTCTCTCTTCCTCATAGTTGCCACAATTTAGATAGCGCAAGACGAAGCTGACTGAAACTAATTGTCCATTCCTGGGAGTGGTATAAACGTATGACGAATAAACGCTTCCGGCAGCTCCTTCGTTTTTAACGTTAACGCAGTAAATTCTATTATCGACTAACCTCTGGCTGGTTATTTCAAGCATACTGCTTTTCTCTTGAGGCGTTTCTACACAGGAAAAATTGCCTGATTCAACCTTTGTGGTCGGTGGCCATTCCTGGGTAGAAATATATTTGGTGGTTAATTTCTCCGGGTATTGGAATGAAATGCCGTCTCCGTTATATTTCTTCCAAAGAACATTTTCTTCTGGGGAAATTACTGAAATTCCAGTTATAAGCCAATGACCATCAAATTTCGCCACGCCAATTTCAACTGCTCGCGATTCCACCATGCCAGTGCTGGTCATATCTATGATTTTTCCGCTCACGTCGTAAGCGCCGGAACCGAATTGCCTGATATCCGCGATTGTAATTTCGTCTGGCCACGGACTGGAAGTGAGCCGGCCGACCGCCTTAGATGGGTCAGCTTTCCATTGTGCCAATAAAGCCGGATTAAGAAAATCCGCGTAATTTTTCTCAATATCCTGGACAGCTGTGGGAGATAATAGGGATACGTTTTTTAACGCATGGCCAAAATTTTCAACCAAAGACCTGACGGCAGCTTTATCTGCTTGTTGGCTTTTTTCTTGATTTGATTGACGCCAGAAGTAAACGCCAACGCCCGCCGCGACAATCAAAAGTATAGCTGATAATATTAATAAGACTCTCTTTTTCATATTTCCATTTTACCAAAAAACCGCCTGAATAAAAAGGTGGTTTTTCTCAGCTCCGAATTGTGGACGATGCCAAAAACCGCATCAATAAAATCAATGGAAAAGGCGAATCGTTTTATTGACTCGCCTTATCACTTGTTAAAATTTACTTTTTTTGTTTACCCTGTAAAAGTGGATAAACATATGACTGAAACTCACGAAGGGCCTTATTCCATTCTTTCAACGCCTTTTCGTCCTTGGGTTTATCCAGTTGGAGTGCTTGCGCGCGGAATATATGCCCGAACTTTTCCTCTGGTTTAACGTAGTCTATAAACCTGACGAGATTTTCATTCTGATCTTTGGATTTGGCTTCTCTCATGTCCAAAATCGTAGAACTATACAGGCTGGAAAAATCTTCGAACCACTTCTCCAAGGTTTTACCATTTTTAATGGTCTTGCCCTGCATCATTGTGAAAAAAAGCTTGCCTGACTCAAACGCAATTAAGTTCTCTCGTGTGGCTTTGCTTTCCGTTAAAAAACTTTCTGTAAATATAAGACAACAACCAGAATCCGCCCACGGAGACGGTTGATCGTTGAGTCTAGAGTCATTAAGGAATTTGCGGGGCACCTTAACAATCCAATCCCTTATTACTTTATCCTTTACCGCGGAAGTTGCATTCGAACCGTATGCCCATACTTTTTCTTCTGTTGTAAGCGGCACCACCTTATAATGATCTGCTATGGGATCATTTGTTGCCCACTTATAACCCTCGGCTGCCATGACATTCTGGCCGTCGCCGGCCCAAACAACGTGAAGATAGACCCGGTAAGGCGTTCCCAGGGGAAGCGGCAATACCCGATACTTACTCGCGCCAGGATCTTTCTGATTTTCCCAGTAATAGCCCTCTTGCGGCATGATATGTCCGTCGCCAGTCCAAACAACATGAGGATGGCCCCGGTAAGACGTTCCGGCTGGTTTTGGTTGACTCGGATGACCACTACCACTACCTTCATTATTCCTTGGCTCCTCTGGATCATGCCCTGGACGACCCTCCCAAGTCTGAGGATCAGGACGCGGAAGATTTCTTAATCCGTTGGTCCAATCATCATTATCCTTTGGATAACCTCCCTTACTTGGAAGCCTCATTCCTTTGTTGGTCCGACTCACTTCAGAAGGATTTGACAGACTTACGTCGGCCATTGGTGGCATTGCCGGAAGACTTCCCCCTTTGTTGATGGGGATCAAATCAATTTTACTATAAGTATGATCCGGGGTAGCAACTCGAGTGATAAAAAAGAACATAACCGACACTGCCAATAAAGCAAAAATGGTGACTAGATGAAACATCCGCTTCTTTTTCATTCTCCTTCTCCTTGCCTTCGTTTTTGGTTTTAAAAGAGCATTAACTGGCTTGGCTTTTTTGGTTCTTCCATACCAAAGAGCTTCCAGCCCTTTAATTATGGCAGGATAAAAAATCCTGTCAATTCCATATCATGAATAACGTTAGAGCCAAGATTATGGAAGCTGGAGTGGGTTTATGTGCCGAAGTTAAGAATAACTTACCTAATTTTTACCCTACCCGCTACTCGACATATCTCATTAAATATAACATCTTGACAATCTATATAAAAATATCATAATTAGAGCGGTTGAATGGACGACCGAAAATCGATCAATTTTCCTGTTAATCTCTGTCCGTACAACTTCTTTAACAATTTAAAAGGAGGGAACAATGCGGTATCGCAACAACGAGAATCTCTATGTCGGTGAAGTTAATGGCTTTGGTTATGCCTTCATCCCTGGCGGAAAAAATGGCATTGTATTGCTCGATTTGGAAACCAAGAAACTTCTTGATCAAATGCCCGAAAGACAGCCCACGGATGAAAAACGAATTAAATTGCTTTACGAAAAAGAAATAATTCGCTTAGAAACCGATCCGTTACGGCCCACTCCGATTTTGGACGCAAAAAAAGTAAGCTCTATCGGAATTTGGTTACATTTAACGAATAGCTGCAATCTGGCATGTCCTTATTGCTACATAGTCAATAAGGGACCAAATCAACACATGCCGTTATCAACGGCCAAAGTATGCCTAGAAAAAATCGAGGAAACAGTCCACAAACACCAATTAAAAATGGTTACGATCCGTTTGGCCGGTGGAGAGCCAACCCTTTACGAAGATGCCGTCCATTTTTTTGTAGAAGAGATGAAAAATCGATTTTCTTCTAAGGGCGTAGCTGCGAAATGCGTGCTAATAACTAACGGAACCATCCTAAATTCGAAATGGTGCGAATTTTTATCTGCCAATTCAATCTCAGTAAGCCTTTCCTTAGATGGCATGGGTGAATGGCACAATCAAACAAGATTCTTTAGCAACGGGAAAGGATCGTTCAGTTCAGTTATGACGGGCATATCCAACTGTAAACGCTATCAGATAATTCCAACAATACTGACTACGATTACAGAAGATAATTTACCTGGAATTCCAGCTCTTGCAAAGTTTTTAATAGATGAGGGATTACCTTTTCGGTTTAACGCCTTTCGAAACTGCAGAAACAACAACACAAACTACTTAAACTTCATTGATGCGTTAATCAATGCCCTAGGACAATGCTACGATTATTATGCCTTCGCGATTCGAGAAGGAAAAGCATCATTTAAACATCAACTGGCAGAAATTCATATTGACCGCCGCACCCACCTAAGAAGTTGCGGCATGGGACACTCTGGAATGGCCATTGATAATACCGGAAAAGTATTCCTTTGCCAGGCCAAAATGGATGCAGAACCAATAGGTAAACTTCAAGATAGTAGCACCCTTCTAGAAATGGCTTGGAATCAAAATACCATTCCCGATCTAAGGGGAAAAAGTGTTTTTGATTACGAGGACTGCCGCCACTGTCAATGGGCCCCCATCTGTGGAGGAGGCTGTCCTATTGTTAATTCTGTAGCCCACGGAATGGCAACTAAAGCATCTCCGTATTGCAAGCTTTTCAAAAACATGATTCCCAGACTTATAGAGCTAAAAGCTCTTTCTCTAATCTCTAAATTTTCGTTAGAAAGGAGGTGATAAGCATGGACGCCATTGTCGTTCTCTCCGAATCCGAAATCAGCGCACTGGCAACCGACTGCGGCCCCATCAACGAGGAATGCTCCCAGTGCACGGACTGTCCCGAACCGCCGGAGTGCTGTCGCGACTCCTAAGACGGACTTCGGCAACGTAACTGGGGCGTCTCTGGCCACTGCAGAGACGCCCCTATCTTTTTATTATTTGCTTATATTTATTACATTAATGATAAAATTTTTCCAAATATTGTTTTTTAATTTAATGAAGAAATTGGAATTAAATAATTGGCATGAAACTTGCAGAAGAGGAGCTAGGGGTAAATTGACTACTGGAAGCAAAAAATGGCGACTTGGCGATATCACAAAAGAAATTACAGAGATTATTTCTCATGGTTAAAACAAGCCGCTCCCTCCGCGAAACATCGGTACCTTTATATTATAAACCATTTCCGCGTCAAAACTTCTTTCAAAAAATCCTCAAATTTCCAGCTCTTTTTTCCCCAAAGTTCTTTTAGCTTCGTCCGAAGTTCCTTATGCTTCGGATATCCTTGGTCCAAGGGTAGTCCACGTTTATCCAAAATAGGATTTAAAAGAACCGTCAGAGACTCCTTGAGATCGTGGATTTGAGGTTGGGTAAATCCGGCTTTTTGGCATTCTTCCCAATAATAAATGTGAAAAAGGAAGTGCATAAGTTCGTGGTAAATTCTTGATGCTGATTTTTCTGGATCACGGTGGCAATAATTCAAATAAAAAAGGCTTCCAGGAACATGGTACATTCCACGTCCAAAAACAGTTATAAAAACAGTTATCGTTATGTTGCCAAATTTTTTATTCATCAATAACTCCAAGTCTTCTTGAATTTGGGCAGAGTTTATATTCTGTTCGAGCCAGGTTATAAATTCGGCTATTTTACCGGTTTTATAGTATTTCCCTTCAAGATAATTTCTAAGATATGCTGGGTCTTTAGTTTTTTCCACTAAAATATCTCTGGGCAAAAATTTCCACCAATCTAGCCCATAGTTGCTACCTCCCACCATAGAACCCTGCCAGTTATTAGTATCTTTTTCTAAATCTTCGATAAATTTAATTTCCATGTTGGTAATTATATAAAAAATGGTTTTTGATGGGCTTCACACCGTGAACAACATTGAAACCACAATCCAGACAAAATGGGAATATTTACGTGCCGGAGTTAACCTCACAATAAAAAACCAGCTCGACCTAAAAGTAAAATAGAATTAAATCTATTTGCGTTTAGAACGGACGTTCTTTTTCTTTCCGCCGATTTTATGACGGTGCTTCAATGTAAACTTTCTATGAAGCTTCAACCGTCTATTATAGTTCTTGCTTGCTCTATTTTTCATATTTTTATTATACCAAAAAATCGCCCCTTAGGCGAATTTTTCCAGTTCCGCATTACGGACAACATTGGAACTAAAATTGTACAAATTGAAGAGATTTATATACTAATGATAACTGTGCAAAAGGTTTCGATTTGCCGATTTGCCACATTCTTTAATAATTTCGATTTTTCTCTAGCAGCAAAATTCCGTTAAACTATCAGGCTGGGTTCTGCATCAACTTTTGTATTTCTTTAATTCTTTTTTAGCTTTCTTAAGAAACTTCCCGAATTGGCGATCTTTTTCCCTCTTTTCAAGTTCCGTCATTTCATAGTACTCAGCTTCCTTTTTCAAGCTAATATAGTTGGAATATTTACCTTCATCCAACTTGCCGGACTCCAAGGCGGATAATACCGCGCATCCAGGCTCATGAATATGCGTACAGTCAACGTATTTGCATTTATGGGATAAAGCGGTTATCTCGTCAAATAAACTATCTATGCCCGCGCTCGTATCGGTCATTCCCACCTCTCGCATTCCCGGATTGTCTATGACAATGCCGCCATTTCTTAAAAAATACATTTCTCTGTTTGTAGTGGCATGCTTTCCCCTGCCGGTGCCAAGACTTATCTCTTCAGTTTTTATAATATTTTCCCCGAGCAATTTATTGATTAAAGATGATTTTCCGACTCCGGACGAACCAAGGAAACAATAAGTTTTCCCGCTTGCAATATGCGCCTTCAGCTCGTCCAATCCCTCATTGGTTATAGTGCTGGTTAAAACAATATCAGTATTCCTAAACCTATTTTTTAGCTGAGCCAATTTTGAATCAAGCTCTTCTTCAGAGATCAAGTCTATTTTATTTAATATAATGGCAGGCCCTACGCCTCCGTCATTGGCTATGGCAAAATATCTTTCAAAACGGTTCAGATTGTAATCCCTGTCAACCGACTCGACGACAAAGGCCACGTCAATATTTGTCGCTATAATCTGGGTCTCGTTTTTATTACTGTATTTTCTTTTGATCATTGTCCTTCTTGGTAAAACCCCGTTGATTATGGCCCGCTCCGCATCAAGCGCGGTGATTGCCACCCAATCGCCTACGGCGGGATAGTCTTCTCTGGATGAAGCATTGAACATTTGTTTCCCGGTAATTTTAGCCAAAAACTCACCATTCTGGTTTATCACCTTATAGGCCCCCTTATACTCGGCAGTAACCCGGGCAATCGAAAAACCCTCTAATCCCAATTTTTTCCGATTAGTTTTAAAAAAGGCGTCGTAGCCAAAATTTTCATTCTCTATTTCTTTTAACTCGGTCATTTATTAAATAATTTTTATACCCGTCTACTAAATACAAAATTCCTGGAATAATGGGAACGAGCAAATTAATGCTGAAATTCGCGTCCGTCAAAAGTCCGACAATAAAACCTATCACCATCGGTATTACTATGAGAGCTCCTCCCGCTTTGGGATATTTCCAGCCCAAAACCAGACCGATAAAAACCAACGGCATCATGGATAGCGCGACATTTTCCCATAACGAATAATCTGGATTGGCAAACGGCAACGGGTTACCGTAGCCGAAATAAAACGGTAAAGTAAAAACCAAGATGCATAATGCAAATATTCTCGCAATCCATTTAATTGTTTTCATATAATTTTATTTTATCACAAAACTATTCGAAAAACGACTTCAATCTTTAAACCCGCAATAAAAGATAAAAAATAACCCACGTTAAATAGGTTATTTTTAAAAGTCCCCACTGCTGAACGAGTTTAGACAGGATTTTATCTCTCGAGCCTTTTTCTTAGTTCATCTATGACAGCTTTCTGCCAGTACTTCATGGAAAACCAACCAATCAATGGTTTCGCAACTATACGGAGCCAGCGCTTATGGATGGCAATTTGATAAGTGTAATCAATCACGGTTCCTTCTGGGCGTTCAGAGAGCAACAATTCTTCATGGCCAGAAGTTCCAAATTTAGGGCTTTCATTATCCGAAATGAACCCCTTTCCAGGGAGGATCTGGGTTTTCATTTTTACTGGAAACTTTTGGCCGAACGATTTGACGGTCGCGTCTATTTCCAAATTATTTCCTCCATGCCTTATGACTTGTGTAGATTCCGCAACTTTCGGAAAATACTCAGGCCATTTTTCAAAGTCAGTTATTATGTTAAACACCTCCGTTAGAGGAGCCTTGATAAGCCACTTGGCATGGAGAGTGATTTTTTCTTTCATATAAAAATTATACCAAAAAATCGCCTTCTGGGCGATTTTTTTCAGCTCCGGTGGTAGGATTCGAACCTACAACCTTCTCGTTACACTGGCCCTAAAATTACTTCTAGGAGTGGACTATATCTTTGCCTTGTGACTCACGCCATTTAGGCACCTCGGTATCTAAGTCTCTACGGCGCCCCTTGATCTGCTTGGGGACAAAGCCCAAGCGTAATCAAAGGTTCCCACGGTATTGCCCCAGAGGGGTTTCACCGTTATCCCGAGATTTTCATCCCAAAGTTTCCCTTGGGAGCTGCAAAATGCCGGCCTCGATTTCACGATGACAATTAGCGCACACGAGAATACATTTATCCAACTCTTTCTTAATTCTATCCCAGGAACGAGTGTATCCTTTGTCGCCAATGCCAAACGATTTCTGACCATTGATATGATGAAGGTCTAAGGCGCCGGGATATTTATGATATCCACAAATCTGGCACCTCCCTCCTTTATATTCAACAGCCATTAACTTAATTTTTCGCCGCCGCTTAGCAACGGCTTGAATTAAGTATTCTCTTCGGTCGGCGTATTTTCTTTTTTCTGCCATAATATGGAGTAAAAAGATTAGCTTACAGCGAGCCGCTCTGCCATTGAGCTACACCGGAATATAGCACTATTTTAGCAAAACATTATTTTTTTGTAAATAATACCAATAAAAACACGCGGAAATTTTTTATTTTCCAATAGTTGGTTTATAATTAAACCTTATGAAGTTTACTCACCTACACGTACACTCTCATTACAGCTTGCTGGACGGTCTGGCGAAAATTGATGACTTAATCGCCAGAGCCAAAGAATTGGGATTTGACTCTTTGGCCCTAACTGACCACGGCGCAATGTACGGCATTCCGGAATTTTATAAAAAAGCTGTGGCCGCAGGAATTAAACCGATTTTAGGCGTAGAAGCGTATCTGGCGCCGGAAAGCCGCTTTCAAAAACGGCCGAAAATTGATGACAAAAGATATCATATTACTTTGCTGGCCAAAAACTTTCAGGGCTATCAGAATCTTTTACAACTGGTTACCAAATCAAATTTAGAAGGATTTTATTATAAACCGCGAGTTGATAAAGAACTCCTGCGCGAACACCGCGAAGGAGTTATTGCCTTATCCGGTTGTTTAGCCGGCGAATTGGCGCGTTTGATTGTCGCCAATCGAATGGACCAAGCCGAAGAAAAATTAAAAGAATTTTTGGATATTTTTGGAGAAAATTTTTATTTGGAAATAAATTTCCATCCGAAAATCAAGGAAAGTGAAATTATCAAAAAGGGATTAGTGGAACTCAGTAAAAAATATAACGTGCCGGTCGTCGCTACCTATGACACCCATTACCTGAGGCCGGAAGACGCTGAAGCGCACGATATCCTTTTGGCGGTCCAAACCGGAAATAAAATATTTGAAGAAGACCGTTTGACCTTACGGGCTGACGATTTTTCTCTTTGTCCGACCGAAACAATGGAAGCATTATTTTCTGATTTGCCCGAAGCTATCAGCAATACCCAAAAAATAGTAGAACTCTGCGACGTAAAACTGGATTTCGGAACAACGCTGCTCCCCCATTTTGAAGTGCCCTTGGGTCAAACGCCGGAAACTTATTTAGAATCACTATGCCAAGAAGGCTTGAAAAAACGCTTTGACAATCGCATTACGCCTGAAATAACCGAGCGTTTGAAATACGAATTAAGCGTCATTGAGAAAACCGGTTTTGCCTCATACTTCTTGATTGTTCAAGATTATGTCAACTGGGCGAAAAATAACGGCATTGTCGTTGGTCCGGGCCGCGGTTCCGCTGCCGGCTCGCTTGTTTCTTACCTTTTGAGAATTACCGACGTTGATCCTTTGAAATACAATCTGCTTTTTGAAAGATTTCTTAATCCGGAAAGGATTCAAATGCCTGATGTGGATATGGATTTCGCCGACACCCGACGTGATGAAGTTCTGAACTATTTGCGGCAAAGATACGGCGAAAGCCACGTCGCCCAAATCATCACTTTCGGAACCATGGCTGCCCGAGCCGCCATCCGCGACACCGGCCGCGCCTTGGGATTGAGCTACAGCTTCTGCGATTCTTTGGCCAAGCTCATTCCTTTTAACAGTTCTTTGGAAGAAGCTTTAAATGACGTAGTAGAATTAAAAACTCTTTACGACCGTGATCCAGACGTAAAACGATTATTGGATTCGGCCAAAAAGTTGGAAGGGGTAGCGCGCCACGCCTCGCTTCACGCCTGCGGCATTGTCATTACCAAAGAACCGATGGTGAATTATTCGCCGCTTCAAAAAGCGCCGCAAGACGAAAACATCACCATCACCCAATATGATATGTACGCCGTAGAAATGCTCGGACTTCTAAAAATGGATATGTTAGGACTAAGAAACTTGACCATCATTGAAGACGCCCTGGAAATAATTGAAGCGGTTCACCACCAAAAGCCAGACCTAACTGCATTGCCGGAAAAAGATGAAAAAACCTTCAAGCTCTTTCAGGCTGCGGAAACCGTCGGTGTGTTCCAGTTGGAAAGCGGCGGCATGCGCCGATATTTAAAAGAAATGAAACCAACGGACTTGGAAGACATTACGGCTATGGTCGCTCTCTATCGACCGGGACCGATTGAGCTTATCCCCCAGTACATCAACAGAAAACATGGCAAAGAAAAAGTTGTTTATTTACATCCGAAACTGGAGCCGATCTTAAAAAACACATATGGAATCGGCGTCTATCAGGAACAAATGATGCGCATTGCCAGAGATTTGGCGGGATTTTCTTTGGCCGAAGCCGACACCTTACGTAAGGCCATCGGCAAAAAAATCAAAGAATTGCTGGATAAACAGCGGGAAAAACTGATAAACGGAATGGTAAAAAATGGAGTAAGCCCAAAAGTTGCTTCAGCCATTTGGGAACTTTTCCCGCCTTTCGCGCGATACGGCTTTAACCGCAGTCACGCCGTTTGCTATGCTCAAATCGCCTACCAAACCGCCTATCTTAAAGCTCATTATCCCGTAGAGTTTATGGCAGCCCTGATGAATAACGAAGCCGTGGAAGTGGAACGCACGGCCGAACTTATCACCGAATGCCGGCAAATGAAAATAAAAGTGCTTCCGCCGGATATCAATGAAAGCTTCGGCAAATATGGAGTGGTGCCCGGCGCCAATTCCATCCGTTTCGGCCTTTCAGCCATCAAAAACGTGGGCGAGAACATCGTTGATGAAATAATTCATGAAAGAAAAAATAACGGCCCGTTTCAAAATATGGATGATTTCCTCAAAAGAATCGGGCATAAGGATTTGAATAAAAAATCCCTGGAAAGCTTAATTAAGGCCGGCACCTTTGACGCTCTGGCCGAACGCGGCGAACTTTTGAATAATTTGGACGAACTTTTGCGTTATAATCAGGACGTGAAAAAAGCGGATCTCAGCCCGCAAATCAATTTATTCGCCAAAGAAATGAGCTTTTCTCCTCTGCGCCTGAAAAAAACCGAGCCGATGCCCTCGGAAGAAAAACTGAAATGGGAACGGGAACTTCTGGGTCTATACCTTTCCGATCATCCGCTTAACCGCCATAAAGAAGCCGTAGCCAAAATAACGAAATTAACGCTATCCGATGTTACAGATGCCATGCTTAACAAAACAGTTCGGGTCGGCGGCATCATCAGCGACATCAAAAAAATATTAACCAAGACAGGCCGACCGATGCTCGTCGCCAAACTGGAAGATTTAAGCGGAACATTGGAAATAACGGTCTTCCCCAATACCCTTGAAAAAACATTAACAATATGGCAAAAAGATAATATAATAATAGTTGAAGGCCGGGTGAACCAAAGCTTTAACGGCCTTAAAATTATTTGCGAAAAAGTTAAAACAATCCAACAAATTTATGAAAAAACAACCCAACAAAATAAACCAAATTAGACATTCCCTCAGCCACTTGCTGGCTATGGCCGTCTTGGAAAAATTCCCCAAAGCCCAATTGGGCATCGGGCCGGTGATTGAAAACGGCTTTTATTACGATTTTCTTTTGCCCCGACCGATTGAAGAAAGCGAATTGGGAGAAATCGAAAAAATAATGAAGGGTTTAATCAGGCAAAACATCGTTTTCAAAAGAAAGGAAGTTTCCTTTAACGAAGCGGAAAAACTATTCAAGAGCCGAAAACAACCTTTCAAAGTGGAGCTCGTGCGGGATCTGAAAAAATTCGGCACCACTGAGGCCCGCCCTGACGCGAGGCAAGCCGGAGAAAAAACTCGGACCAAGGCCAAAAAGGCTTCACTTTATTATTCCACCGACTTCGTTGATTTGTGCGCCGGTCCTCACATTCGCTCCACCAAAGAAATCGAGCCAGATTGCTTCAAACTGGAAAAAATCGCCGGAGCTTACTGGCGCGGCAATGAAAAAAATAAAATGCTCACCCGCATCTACGGCTT